>Ga0114931_10004050_pt1 | contig 18351 bp, 18 predicted proteins | sample 2SBtaG_FD_89579 | JGI IMG/M metagenome (GOLD analysis project Ga0114931, IMG submission 89579) | Deep subsurface microbial communities from Kolumbo volcano to uncover new lineages of life (NeLLi) - 2SBTROV14_V59a metaG | ecosystem: Environmental > Aquatic > Marine > Volcanic | place: Kolumbo...
CACCGCCTTCCGCGACGAGATGGCCGTGCACGGCAAATACCGCCAGCCCTGTCCGGTCTGTGGCAAGCCGGTCCAGCGCATCGTCTACGCCGAGAACGAGGCCAACTACTGCGCCGAGTGCCAGACCGGCGGCCGCGTCCTGGCCGACCGCTCGCTGTCGCGCCTGCTCAAACAGAACTGGCCGCGGACGATCGAAGAGCTCGAAGAGCGCCGCCCCACCCGCAAGTAGACCGCCGAGACCGAGGCCGCCGAGACCTACGACTTCAGCGGCGCCGCTGTCGAAGGCTCGACCGTCCGCGCCAAGAGTGCCCCGGCCGCCGCCGAGCCGGTCTACGACTCGGTCTACTCCAACGAGTGACCGTCACCCCGCCAAGTGGCGTAGCTCCAGGGAGAGGTTCGGCGCAAAGCCACGCCTGCGGAGCCAACGCGCGGCCCGCGCCGGAGCGCCAACGCTCGCCCTGCCCACGTTCCTGGATACCGGTCGAAAACTCGCACCGATGTGGGAAACCGCGCGGACGAACGACCCGCCAACTGGCCACCGCTGGCCAGCGGGGACTGTGCGCGCCGCACGCAACGTCCGCGGTGGATTCTGATAGTGTCGCCGGGATCATGCGAATTCACGTGACTGCGTTGGTGATGGCGGCCAGCGGTCTCGCTGGCTGTGGCAATGGCGGGGGCGGGACGGTGGACGCTCGGGCGGATGCGGCGGCGGCGGTCGCCGACGCGGCCCCGGACGGCGCGCCGGACGCCTTCGACCTGTGCCCGGGACAGACCCTGTTCACCGGCGAGTACATCGACTGGGATTCGAGCGTGTCCAACTTCCACGGCGTCGCCGACGGGACCGTGACCGACGTCAACGACTCCAACCGCACCGACCAGACGTCGCCCAACGGACGCTGGGAGGTGTGCGTGCCGTTGGCGACCGACGGACTGTTCTCGTTCACGCAGACCGACTACCTGCCGCTGCTCTACACGATGGACGCCGACTCGATCGCCACCGGCATCCCCACGGTGCGCGGGCTGACGCCGGCGCGGGCCGTCGAGCTTTTCGCCGGTATGGGCGGCCCCAGCCGCGACACCGGCAAAGCGCAGCTGATGATCGACGTGCGCCGCTATCCCGCTGACATGCCGGTCGACGGCGCGACGATCGACATCGGTTCGACGCTGAACGACGGCGCCTGGGCGCGGGACGCGACCGGCGGGCTGAGCGCGGGCGCGACCACCGGGGCCGGCGGGCTGATCTGGTTCATCAATGTCGACACTACGCCGGCGAACGTCGGCGACGTCGGCCGTGACGTCGTGGTCACCGTGACACCGCCCAACGGCACGACGTGCGTGGGGCCGGCGACGGTGCACGTGGAAGCGGGCAAGATGGCAGCCGCGTCGTTCGCCTGCCAATAAAGTCACTACCAGTAAGCCAGCGAAACAAACGGGCCCCGCTGGCCGTGTGGGCATCCATCGCGTACAGTGTCGGCGAGCTCGCAGGGGCCGCTTGGGGGATAGATGGCACAGATAGATCAGACGATCTCCGAGTTCATTGCCGATCGGGCGCTGCCGTCGGTGGCTCCCGGGGACCCGGTCGCGCACGCGCTGGAGGTGATGCGCGCGCGCGCATGCGATGCCCTCGTGGTGATGGATCTCGACCGCCTGGTCGGCATCTTCACCGAGCGTGACTTCCTGAACCGCGTCGCCGCGCCGAAGCTCGACGTCGGCACCACGAAGGTCGAGCAGGTGATGACGGCGGAGCCGGAGACCCTGTCGCCGTCGGACTCGATCACCTACGCGATCAACCGGATGGCGATTCACGGGTTTCGCAACATTCCCATTGCCAGGCCCGATGGCCCCATCGCCGCCGTGCTCACGGTGCGCGACGTGGTCGCCCATCTGTCGGTGCTGTTCGACGAGCTGCGCAAGCCGAGCCGCGAGGACGACTGGCGCGAGTGGACCGATATCGGAGGTGGAGCATGAAAAAGGAGGGCGTGATGATTCCAGCACTGGCGACCACGCCGCTGCGCGAGGTCAAGCTGCGTGAGGCAGTGAGAATGCCCCCGGATGCTCCGCTGCTCGACGCAGTCACCATGCTTCGCGAGCGCAAGCGCGGCGCGGTGATCGTGCAGGACGCCAAGGGCACGCTGCTGGGCATCTTCACCGAGCACGACCTGATCGAGCGCGTCGACCACACGAGCCACGACTGGCACATCCTCGCGGTCGCGGAGTGCATGACGAAGTCGCCGAGAACCTCCGGGGCCGATGCGTCGATCGCCGACGCCATCCAGGTGATGCGGAAGGGCGGGTTCCGCAACCTGCCGATCGTCGATGCCGACGGTCACGCGACCGGGATCGTTACGGTGCGCGACATCCTCGAGCACATCACCGAGCAGTTCCCCAAGGAGTTGCTCAACTTGCCGCCGGATCCGGGCCGCGAGGCCAGCAGGCGCTGGGGCGGCTGAGGTCGCGCTACTCGATCGAGTGCACCCGGTGGTGTGAGGCGCTGCGGCTCAACCACAGGGTGTAGGTGACCATCGTCGTCTTCTCGGGGGCCGCGCCGGCAGTGAGCCCGGCGAACGCGTGCTCGAGGCAGTGGCGGTCGTCGCGGTGGATGTTGCGATCGCTGGCGAAGTAGATCTTGCCAACGTGTCCGTCGGAGGCGTCGAAGCGCAGGCTGACGCCGACCTCGACACCGTGCGCGAGGCGCTCCGGCGCAAAACACGGGCGCGCCGCCAGGGCCGCCCGATCGCCACCGCGATCCGGGGAAAACGGCAGCTCCTCAGCCTCGGTCGCGGTCGCGGTCGCGGACCCGGTCGCGGACCCGGTCGCGGTGTCGGACCCGGTCGCGGTGTCGGCCCCGGTCGCGGTCGCGGTGACGGTCGCGGTGTCGGCCCCGGTCGCGGTCGCGGACCCGGTCGCGGACCCGGTCGTGGTGTCGGCCCCGGTCGCGGTGTCGGACCCGGTCGCGGACCCGGTCGCGGTGTCGGACCCGGTCGCGGTGTCGGCCCCGGTCGCGGTCGCGGCCCCGGTCGCGGTGTCGGCCCCGGTCGCGGTGACGGTCGCGACGGCCGGCGCCGGAATCGCAGCGGCCGCGTGTGCGTGGCCGGCGCTGCCATGATTGACGATCGCCAGAGCCACGCCGACCGCAGCGACCGCGACAGCACCGGCAACCAGCAGGGCGGGCTTGCCGATCCGCGCGAGCCGCCGCGGTCGCGGCAGTACGATCGGCTCGACCACGCGCTCGGCACGAGCGACGCGGGGAACAGCAGGCGCACGCGGGGGGGCCGGGGTGACCACCGATCCCGACCGGACCGGCAGCGGCGGCGGCGGGCTGGTGCCCAGTGCGCGGATGGCGTCGTGGATCCAGCGCTCGGGTGAGCCGGGGCAGGGCGGTGGCGTGCTGCCCCGCCGGCTGCGGGCGCGGGCGACCAGCTCGCGCGGTCGCGACGCGAGGCTGTCGTCGACCATGGTCGTGGCCCGGCAGGCGAACGACTCGAGCGCGATGCGCAGCTCGCTGACGTTGTCGTAGCGGTTCTCGGGGAACGGCGACAGCGCGGTCTCGAGGATCCGGCGCAGTCGTTCGGGCAAGCTGCACAGGTTGTTCTTGCCCACGCGCCGGCTGCGGTCGCGCGCGAGCGCCGACGACATGGGCGAGACCGACTCGAAGAACGGGTGATGGCCCGTCAGGCGCTCGAACAGGAGCACGCCGATCGAGTAGACCAGCGCCTGCGCGTCGCGTTCGCCGCCGCGGATCTGTTCCGGCGCGGCGTAGTGCGCGTCTTGCTCCAGGCGCAGCAGCACCGTCAGCGCGTCGGCGGCAACATCGGTGCCCGGGCGGCTGCCCTCGAGGGCGTCGAGCGCGGCCAGCAGGTGCCAGACCACGTCGTCCGGGTCGCGGGACTCGGTCTGGGCGCCGCTGTTTCGCGCCAGGCTCCAGAAGACCGTGGCGATCCGCGGGCGCGGAGCCTGAGTAGTCGGTCTGCGGACGGGCGCGGGCATGGGCCACATCCAGGAATTGCAGGGCCCGTGCCGGGCCACGACGCCGTGCGGAACGGCGCGAAGTCGCCGATTTTCCGCGCACGGCGCGCGGTGGCCCCAACGGAACCCAGGTGCGCGAGCCCCCACATCGGGGCACCCGCTCCCTATGGGAGCACGGTGTAGTCGGCCGCGCGAACGACCAGGTAGGGGCCTTCCAGGGCGGCGCGGATCTCGCCCGATGGGCCACGGGCGGGCGTCCCCTGCTCGCGTTCGAGCACCCCGTCGAGCGCCACGCGCTTCCCGGCCACGCCGTCTGGCCAGGACGGATGGGCGACGGCGTAGACCACCAGGTCACCGGCGACCACCGCGGCGCTGAGCTTGGCATTGCGCGCGATGCCGGTCACTCGCACGCGCTTGCCGACCGCAGCCCCGGCGCTGGCGGCGTCGCTCACCTCGATCGCCGCCGTCGAGGCGGGAGGTTCCTGTCTGCTTCCACAGCCGGCCACCAACATTGCCGCTGCGCCCAGCGCTGCGCCTGCGATCGAATCGAGGTAGCTGATCATCGAATCACCGCTCCGAAGAGGTTGCTCCGACAACGTTACACGAGTCGCGAAACCGCTGCGCGCCCCGCGGGTCGCTGGCGAAGCCGATGCGTTGCAAGCTGGTTCGGCGCCGCGGTAACCGCGGGATTTCCCCGAATGCGGAGAGGCGCACGTTTCTTGCAACGCTCCGGGTAGGAGGCCCGCCATGGATCGCATCCTCGTTCCCATCGATCTGTCCGCCCACTCCCTGGCTGCCAGTCGGCTGGCCGTACACCTGGCTCGTGCCCACGGGGCGTCGGTCACCTTGATGCACGTGATCGAGCCGCTCGAGCACGCCTCCATCGAGCCGTCGGTGGGCGAGCAGATGCGTCGCGACGCCGCGGCTCAGCGCGAGCGCGAGCTGGCGGAGATGCGCCGCGGACTGCGTGCCGAGGATGTCGACGTGCAGTTGGTGGTTCGCTGCGCCCGTCCCGACCGCGCCATCCTCGGCGCGATCATCGAGCTGGAAACCGACCTCGTGGTCATGGGCTCGCACGGGGCGGGCGAGGCCGAGTTCCAGTTCGGCAGCATCGCGGCCCACGTGGCCCGTGAGTCTGCTTGTCCGGTGCTGGTGGTGCGCGCCGAACACGAGGACCGCTTCCCCACCGACGGTCGCTTCCGCCGGCCGCTGGTCGCGATCGACTACTCGCCGTTCTCGGTGCCCGCCGCCCATTGGGCCGCGCGTCTGGCCGCGCCACACGCGACCATCGAGATGATCCACATCCACGTGGCGCCGCCGATCGAGGGCCACGAGATCGATCTGTCGCGTGCGCGCGACGCGGAGCTGCAGCGCCTGGCGGATCTGGCCGAGTCGATCGACCTGGGGCCGCTTCGGATCACGTTCCGCTCGGAGCTGGGGCATGTGGCCAACCAGCTGCTCGCCTTCGTCGCCACCGCCAAGATCGACCTGGTCGTCGTCGGCGCCCACGGGCGTGACGAGGCGAGCCCGGTCATCGGAACCGTTGCAGATCGGGTGCTCCGCGGATCAACGGCGCCGGTACTCCTCCTGCCGGACGCCGCCGTCCGCTGAGCCCCGTCAACCGAGGTAGCCGACGAAGTCGGCGACCGATTGCAGCCGCGGATCGTCGGCCTCGGGGATCGCGGGTGCGACCTTCGGCACCGGCGCCGGCGGGCAAATCACCCTCACCACCGACGGCGACCAGCGGAAGAACGCCGCCACCTCCTACATGGCTGCCCCGCTGGCGCTCTGATACCATCGTCCCGAGGAGGGGAGATGGAGCTCGCGCTAGTGCTGATGATCGTCCTCGGCCCGATCGCCGCCGTCGACGGCCTCTACTATCACATCTACAAGATGCGCCTGTACCGGCGGCGGTCGGCGCGCTTCGAGAACCTCACCCACTGGTACCGCGCCGCCAGCTACGGCTTCGCCCTGTGGATGCTGCTCCACTACGCGCCGGCGGGCGGCTGGTACTGGCTGATGGTGACGGTGTTCGCCCTGGATTTTGCCGACAACGTGCTCGACATCATGCTCGAGCCGGCGAGCCGGGCGCCGCTGGGCGGGATCCCGCGCACCGAGTACCTGATTCACATGACGTCGATGGCCTTCACCGGCGGCATCGCGGTGGTCTTCCTCTACGCGGCCTGGCCGCTGCATGCCGCGCCGACAGCGCTGATCGCCCACGGCCCCGATTTCATGCCCGCGTGGCTGCGGGTCGACGGGCTGCTTTCGGTGGGCGGTGCCGCGGCGCTGGGGCTGTTCGAGATCTCGCTGTCGATCCGGGCCTATCGCAACGGCGACATCGACCGCGCGCTGCCGGCGCCGGCCATCGGCCTGGCGGCGGTCGGTGTCCCCAGGGCATAGGCGCCCGGTCGCTGGCAACCTCGCCGCTGCATGAGCGAGCTCAGTCCGTATCTCAGGAGTAGCGCGGTGTTCGGCCTCTACCGTCGGTTTCGCCGTGGCCGCCTGGTCGAGCGGCCGCTGCCCGACGCCTGGCTCGGCTACCTCGGTGAGCACGTGCCGTTCTTCGCCGACCTCGACGGCGAGCTGCGGGGACGCTTTCTCGACTACCTGAAGATCTTCGTGTGGGAGAAGCACTGGATCGCGGCCGGCGGCATGGAGATCACCGATGAGGTCAAGGTGGTCATCGCCGCGGCCGCAGTGCGACTGGCGCTGCACCTCGACATGACGATCTACGACCGACTCACCGAGATCGTCGTCTACCCGTCGCACTACAAGCACCCGGACGACGACGAGGGGATCATCTTCGGTGAAGCCCAGGATTGGGGCACGGTGGTGCTGTCGTGGGAGGCCGTGGTCCAGGGGTTGGCCAACCCGCGCGACGGCCACGACACCGCCACGCACGAGTTCGCCCACGTGCTCGATCGCAACGACGGCAGCTTCGACGGCACCCCGGAGCTGCGCGCCTTCGGCGACTACCGCCCGTGGGCCGAGGTGATGAGCCGGCACTTTCTCGCCCTGCGCGACCGCGAGCGCGACGAGCGCCGGGTCCTGCGCGACTACGGCGCCACCAACGAGGCCGAGTTCTTCGCCGTCGCCACCGAGAGCTTCTTCGAAAAGCCGCGGCAGATGAAGGAGCGCACCCCGGATCTGTACGAAGAGATGATGCGCTTCTACGGCTTCGACCCGGCCGACGGCCGCGAGGTCGCGGCCCCGCGCAAGAAGCGCCGCCGCAAGAAACACCGCACGCGCTGACCCGCGTCAGCTCTGGGCGCGCGCCAGCTGGGTGGGGTCGTGGGCGCAGAAGATGGTGACCTCGCCCGCGCGCTCGGCGTGCAAGGTGCGCAGGCGGTCGGCGTTGGCCAGCCGCGCCTTGCGGTCGAACTGGACCATCTCCTGGAACAGGCGCAGGCCGGCCGGGCACTGGCGCGGGTCGGACAGCTCGGCGTCGTGGAACAGGGCGTCGCCGGCGTGGAGCAGCCAGCCGTCGCCGGTGTCGACGGCGATGCCGGCGTGCCCGCGCGAGTGGCCCAACAGCGGCACGAGGGCGACGTCGCCGGCCAGACCTTCGAGCTCGCGCACGGCAGCGAAGCCGAACCAGTCGTCGCCGCTCTCGCGGTAGGTGCGCCAGCGCGGGCCGTGGGCGAAGTGAGCGGGGACGTAGCGCTGCCGCTCGCCGAAGCTCTGCCGCAAGAGCGCCGCGCTGCGTTCGGCGTGGTGGATGTGCACGGTCGCCCAGGGGAAGTCGGGCAGGCCGCCGGCGTGGTCGATGTCGAGATGAGTGACCACGATGTGGCGCACGTCTTCCGGCGCGAAGCCGAGCGCACGCACCTGCTCGATGGCGGTCTCCGCCAGGTCGAAGCGCGGCCGGCCCAGCGTCCGCAGCATCCGGTTGATCCGCTCCGGGTTGGTGACGTCGTCGGTGCCGAAGCCGCTGTCGACCAGCACCAGCCCGTGGTCGGTCTCGAGCAGCAGGCAGTGGCAGACCAGCGTGCCGCGCTCGCCCCAGCCTCCACCGCCGACGAGCATCGCCGCCGGGCACATGGTGCCGCAGTTCAGATGATGGATCCGCGTGATCGCCACGCGCGCATTATGCCATCAGTCGCCGAACAGCTTGCTGATACCGGCCTGCAGCACCAGACCGCCCAGGTCGTCGCCGGTCCCCGGCACGATGGCGCCCAGGTAAGCTCCGTTCACCCGGTAGATCCAGCGGTCGGTCAGGTAGCCCATCAGCCCGGCCGACCTCGTCGTTACGCGCAGATGTGCCGGCGCCGCAGCGCGGCCAGCGCGGCCAGCGCGATCAGCGCCAGCGCACCGCCGCTGCCCTCGCCGTTGCCGTCGCAGGCGCAGCCGCGCTTGGGCGCCGGCTTCAGCGGCACCGCGGGCGTCGGCCCGGCGGGCTGCGTGCCGCTGCCGGGGCTGCGTGCGACCTGGGCCTGCTTGCAGGTATCGTCCAGGCCGGCGGCGCAGGCGCGGTCGAAGCGGACTGCCGCGTGCGGGCGGTCGGCGTCGACGCCGTGGCCGCCCATCAGCATCTCGCCAGCGGCCTGGCAGCCCAACGGCTCGTAGTCGTCGCAGGCAGCGCCGAACAACTCGCTGGCCTTGGCCGGGTTCTTCAGCACCACCCGGCCGTCGCGGTACATGGTGCCGAGGAAGTAGGCGGAGTAGGGGTTGTCGGCGCTGTTGTTCTGCACCAGCTGCAGGCCGCGCTGGCGCAACGCGGCGATGCGCGGCGCCTTGGCTTTGCCGGTCTTCTCGTACAGGTCGGCCAGCTCGAGGCACGCCGGGCCCCACTCGGCGTCGTCGCAGCCGCGCAGGTAGTTGCTCTCGGCGCGGTCGGTGTCGACCTCGGACTCGATCCCCTGGGCGTAGAAGCGGGCCAGGTTGCTGCAGCCGCTGTTGTCGGTCGGCGTGCAGCCCTTGCGGTACAGCTCCAGCGCCTTCTTCGCGTCCTTGTCGACGCCGAGGCCGTGCTCGTATGCCTCACCCAGGTTGTTGCACGAGGTCGGCTCGCCGGCGTCGCAGCCCTTCTGGTACGCGGCGACGCTGCCGGCGACGTCCCACGGCACGCCGCGCGCGGTGTACAGCGCGTAGCCGAGCATGGTGCAGCCGACCTTGGCGCCGGCGTCGCAGGCGTGGCGGAACAGCGACGCGGCCTGCTCGTACTTCTTCTCGTCGTACAGGCGCATGCCCAGCCACGCGCACGCGTCGGAGACGCCGCGGTTGCACTGCTGAGTGAACAGCTCCTTGGCCTTGGCCACGTCCTTGACCACGCCGATGCCGTTGGAATAGAGGTGCCCCAGCTGCACGCAGGCCAGCTCGTGGCCGCGTTTGCAGCTGGCGTCGTAGATTCCGAAGGCGCGGCTGCCGTTCTTGCCCGCCAGGTAGCCGCCCCAGCCGTACAGGCCGCCCAGCACCATACAGGCGTCCTCGTTGGGCTCCTTGCAGGCGATCTCCAGCGCGCCCAGCGCCTCCTTCTTCTGCGCCTCGTCGGCCTTGCCCTGGCGCAGCAGCGCGTCGATCCACCAGCACTGCTGGGTCGCCCCATCCTTGCACGCGCGCAGGTAGGCCTGGCCGGCGGCCAGCGGGTTCTTGGGCACTCCCTTGCCCTCGTAGTGCATGTCACCCAGCGAGATGCAGCCCTTGCGGTGGCCCATGGTGCAGGCGCGGTCGTACTGCGCTTCGGCTTTCTTCGGATCCTTGTCGACCCCCGGCGCGCCCTGTTCATACAGGTGGCCCAGGTCGATGCACGACGACGCCTGGCCCATGTCGCAGCCCTTTGCGTAGTAGTAGACCGCGCGCTTGCCGTCGGCCTTGCCGTCGGCGGTCTTGCCCTTGTGCAACACCCAGCCCAGCCAGTGGCAGCCGTCGCCGTCGCCGCGCACGCAGCCGACATAGAACAGATCGTAGGCCTTCTTGTAGTCCTTCTTGGTGATGTCGCCGGTGTAGTAGTGCTCGCCCAGGTCGGCGCAGGCGGCGGCCCAGTTGAGATCGCAGGCGCGCTGCCACATGGTCATGGCGCGATCGGTGTCCTTGGCCATGCCGTTGCCGTTGAACGCGCGGTGGGCCCCCGACTGGCACGCCGCCGAGCTGCCGTGCTCGCAGCCGACCAGGTACCACTTGGTCGACAGCGTCTGATCTTTCACGCCGCCGTCGCCGGTGGCGTACAGATAGCCGAGCAGGTCGCAGGTGCGCTTCTCCAGCTTGCACGCGCGGTCGCCGTAGTCCATCAGGTGCTTCTTCTCGGCGCCGGTGCGCGGCTTCTTCTCCGGGGTCTTGGCGATGACCACGCCGGCGTCGTGACAGCCGTCGGCGTTGTCGTACTGGCTGCACGACTTGTCGAAGTAGTCCAGCGCCTTGTCGACGTCCTTGCTGGTTCCGTAGCCGTAGCGGTACGAGTAACCGACCCAGTAGCAGGCGGGTCCGCTGCCCGAGGCGCAGCCGCGCATGAACCCGGCCAGCGCCTTGCCGCGGTCCTTCGTCGTGCCGCGGCCGTAGAACCACGACATGCCGACCAGGTAGCAGCTGGGGCCCGCGTTCTTCTTGCAGTCGGCGCTCAGCAGGCCGAATGACTGGCCGTACAGGGTGGCGGCACGCTTGTCGTCGGCCGGCACGCCCAGGGCGTCGTCGTACTTGCCGGCCAGCTCGTAGCAGCCTTTGCCGCTCTTGAGCTTGCAGGCGGCCTCGAGGAACGGGATCGCGGCGGCGTGGTCGACCTTGCCCAGCAGGCCGCGCGAGTGGATGTCGGCGGCGCCCAGGCAGCCATTGGGGTCGCGGTAGTTGCAGCCCTTGTCGTAGTCCGCGAGGGCCTGGACCACGTTGACCTCGACGTTGCGCCCGCCCAGGTGGAGGAAGCCGAGCAGGGTGCACGCCGGGCCGTACTTGGCCTTGCACGCCTCTTCCAGCAGGCGCACGCCGCGCTCGGGCCGCGGGTGCCTGGTGGTGCCCTCGAGGTGCTCGATCGCCTGGTAGTACTTCTTGGCCGGGGAGGAGTGGTGGCTGGTCTTCTTCTTCTTGACGCAGCTGCCCTGGCTGGGGTCCCACACCTGCCCGCGTGGGCAGTCGCGGTCGATGGCGTTGGCCGGGCGCGCGGCGCCGAGCAGCATGGCGGCCGGCACGATCATCGTCAGCCCGCGGTGGATCTTCATCTCGCCCCCCCTTCGCTCACTCGCGGTCGCGCGCGCAGCGGAATCCCAGCTCGCCGTCGCGTGCGGTCGCCTTTTGCTTGGCTCGCGACTCCGGCTGCGCGTAGCGCGACGCCGGGGCCACGTTGAACGAGCCGCCGCGGACTACCCGCAGGCTCGGATCCGCCTGGCTGTCGGCCCGGGCCCGCCACGGATCGGCGGTCCACTCCGAGACGTTGCCCAGCAGATCGCACAGCCGGTCCGGCGTGCAGTCGCCTCGATGGCTGGCCACCGGCGACGGCCCGGAGACGCCGGCGCGGAGCAGGCGCGCGCCTTCGGGATCCAGCGGCGCCCGGGTGGCCGCGTACTCCCATTCGATCTCCGTCGGCAGGCGTTTGCCGACTGCCCCGCAGGCATCGCTGGCCTCTTGCCAGATGACCCCGCGCACCGGGCTGTCGTCGCCGTCGGTGATCACTCCATCGTCCGGTTGGCGGCCGAGGGTCTCCACCGCCTTGCGGTAGTCGGCGACCGTCATCTCGGTGGCGTCGAGGAAGAACGCGCCGACCTCGGTCATGGGGAAGCCGGCCACGGCGTAGCGGCTGGCCGGGATGGCGATCATCCCCGGTGGCGGCGCGGTGCTGGCGTCGAACGGCGCGGGGGGCGCGGCGTCGGTCGGCGCCATGGCGATGGCCGCGGCGTCGGTGTCCGTGCCGGCGCCGCCGTGGTCCTTGCCGCCGCCCCGCTGGGTCAGCGCGACGGCGCCGCCGACGCCGGCGAGGGCGAGGATTCCCAGTCCCAGCCACAGACCGCGGCTGCTCTTCTTCGCCGGTGGCGGGGTTTACGTGACCACGCCGCCGGGCGTCAGTGTGCTGGGGTTGGACGGGCGCGTGTTCCCCTGGGCCGGCGACAGAAAGGTCGCCGCGCGCGCCGGATCGGTCCCGGCGTCCGGGTACTCGGTCGCCAGCATCGCGTCCGGCCCGCCGCCGCCGCCGCGGATCTGCCGTGTGTCGGCGGTGCGGCGGAACGGCGGCACCGGCATCTCTGCCACCGACGGGTCGAACGCTCGGTACGCGGCCACCCACGCCTCGCGGAAGGCGTTGGCGTCGGCGAAGCGGTTGTCGTAGTGGTCGCTCATCGCGCAGTCGATCAGCGCCAGCACCGGCTGGGGCAGGTCGGGGCGGATGTCGCGCAGCGGCTTGAAGTCGCGGGTCAACACGCGGGTGAAGATGGCGGTGACCGACTGGTCGTCGAACGGCGACAGTCCGGTGAGCATCTCGTAGGCGATGACACCCATGGCGTAGACGTCGGTCCACGCCCCGATCTCGCCGCGGTTGCCGCCCACCTGCTCCGGCGCCATGTAGGAGGGCGTGCCCATCAGCGCGCCCTCTTTGGTGATGACGCTGCTGTCCTTGGACTGCACCTGGGCGATGCCGAAGTCGAGGACCTTGGCCACTTCACCGTCCTCGGTCTGGGCGATGAAGATGTTCTCCGGCTTGAGGTCGCGGTGGACGATCCCTTTCTTGTGGGCTGCGCCCAGGCCGCGCAGGGCGCCCTCGAGGACCAGGTTGATCCGCGGGATCGGCATCCCGTTGTCCTTGTCGATCTCCGGGCGCAGGTTGTGGCCCTCGAGCAGCTCCATCACCAGGAACATGCGCCCGCCGGCATCGCTGCCGAAATCGTAGACGTTGACCAGGTGACGGGTGGTGAGCGCGGCGATCGAAGCCGCCTCGCGCTGGAAGCGGGTGCGGGAGGCCTCGGTCGCCGACGCCTCGCCGTGCAGGACCTTGATCGCCACCGGCGATCGGGTGTCGGGGTTGAACGCGCGGTAGACGGCACCCATGCCGCCGGCGCCGAGGAGGCCGTCGACGCGATACTTACCCACGTTGCGACTGGTCAGCAGCTCCGCCTCGTCGGTGGGGCATCGTTTCCAGCCGTCCGGATACTCGGATCCGCACGCGGGACAATACGACATCAGACGAGATTCTATGCGCTGCAACCCCGGCCTTCAACGCGCCCACGACGGGCAATTGACGGTATGCTGGGCCAGTCATGAGCTCGGTCGGCAAGTGTGTGCTCGTCGTGGAGGATTCCGCTGTGATGCGCGGCCTGTTCAAGTTGGTCTTCGAGGGCCGCAAGGGAATCCGCGTGGACAACGCCGGCGACGGCGTGGCCGCCCTGCAGGCGGTGCGCAGCGCCGGGCGCCCGTACGACCTGATTTTCCTCGACCTCAACATGCCGATCATGGACGGGATGAAGTTCCTCGCCCAGCTGGCCCACGAGCCGCTGGGCACGGGGTCGGTGGTGGCCGTGGTCACCACCGAGGCCAGCGAGGAGGCAGAATCCCGGGCCCGCGCCCTGGGTGCCGGCTACTTCTTGCGCAAACCCGTGACCCGCAAAGAGGTCGACGCGGTCATTCGCGAAGTGCTGGGCTGATGCGCCGGGCGTGATACGCTTTTCGGCGATGAGCACCCGCCGGTACGTCGTCCCCATCGAGGCTACGCAGTGGAAAACGCCGGCCAGCGGCGAGGTGGTGTTCGACTGGGAGTACGACGAGGGGCGCGACAAGCTGTTGTCGCTGTACGAGAAGGGCAAGAACCTGCAGTGGAACGCCCGCTCGCGCATCGACTGGTCGCTCGAGCTCGATCCCGACAATCCGCTGCAGGCGCCCGACATGTACAACGCGCTGTACGGTACCAAGCTCTGGGACAAGCTCGGCGACAAGGCGAAGAACGAGGTCCGCCTGCACACTGTCGCCTGGCAGTTCTCGCAGTTCCTCCACGGTGAGCAGGGGGCGCTGATCTGCGCCGCCAAGATCGTCGAGACGGTGCCCGACCTCGATTCCAAGTATTACGCCGCCACGCAGGTGATGGACGAGGCCCGACACGTCGAGGCCTACTCTCGCTACCTCGACGAGAAGCTCGAGCTCGTCTACCCGATCAACCCGCATCTCAAGACGCTGCTCGACCAGGTGCTGCGCGACTCGCGCTGGGACTACACGTACCTGGGCATGCAGATCCTCATCGAGGGGCTGGCCCTGGCGGCGTTCGGCATGATCCGCGACCTGGCGGTCGATCCGCTCAGCGTGCAGCTCAACGCCTATGTCATGCAGGACGAGGCCCGGCACGTGGCGTTCGGCCGTTTCGCCCTGCGCGACTACTACCCGCAGCTCACCGACGCCGAGCGCGCCGAGCGCGAAGAGTTCTGCGTCGAGGCCTGCTACTTGATGCGCGACCGTTTCCTCGCCGAGGAGGTGTGGAACAACCTCGGCTACGGCGCCGAGGCCATCGAGGCGGTCAAGCACTCGACGATCATGAAGGAGTTCCAGAAGATGCTGTTCTCGCGCATCGTCCCGGCGCTGCGCGATATCGGCCTGTGGGGCCCCAAGGTGCGCAAGGCGTTCGAGGAGATGGGCGTGATGTCGTTCGCCGAGGTCGACCTCGACGGCCTGATGCAGGGCGACGAGGCCAAGGCGGCCGAGCTCGATCGCGCCAAGGCGGCGGCCGACGCGGCCATCGCCGAGACCGTGTCCGCCGCCGACGTCGACGGCAGCACCGACTAGGAGGGTGTTGCGGATAGGCTTCGTCGCGAGGGCGCGAGATGCGAGGCGAGATGCGGCGCACGCCCGGAGCGCGCGAGGGCGCGTATAAACATACGTAACCGAAGAGCGCGAGGACGTACGCCGGAGATCGACCGTAGATCGCGTCCGCAGCAGATGGCTATTCGCAACACCCTCCTAGGGTTTCGACTCGGGGACCGGCGCGTCGCCGGGGTCGGCCAGGACCCCGAGCTGCATGCCCATGGCCATGCCGTCGACGAAGATCTGCTGCTCGGCGATGGCGTCGCCGCGGACGCGCAGCACCATCGCCGCCTCGAGATCGATCTGCCGCATGGTCCCGCTGGCGCCCAGGCGCGCGTAGGTACCGCCGTTGGTGCCGCGCAGGTGGAAGGTGGCCACCGCGTAGTCGCCGGCGCCCCACGCCGCCAGGTCGTCGATCGACAGGTCGGGGAAGGCGACGAACATCTCCTGGAAGTGGTGGGCGATGGCCGCCGGCGTGGCGATCGGCGCGGCCAGGTGGGTGTCGTCGACCACCGCGTCCGGGGTGTACAGTTTCATCAGCCCGGGAGCGTCGTGGGCGTCGATCCGCGCGGCGAAGCGGCGGGCAAGAGCGACGCCGGCAGCGGCGTCCGGATGCGGGCCGGCGCGGACGATCGCGGGGGCGTCGAGCGTGCTCTCGTCGACCGGCCGAGTGTCGCCCGACCACAACCCCAGCTGGCCCATGTAGTTGAGGTTGTCGGCGTAGGCGGTGCCGCGGACCAGGTGTCCCTGGGCGTCGTAGTCGACGACGGTAAGGCCGAGGAAGCTGGTGCGCTTGCCGGTGGCCGGGTGGGCGCCGATGGCGACGTCGTTGGTGCCGCGGGTCAGCGCCACCGCCGCCACCTGTCCGGGGCGGACCAGGACCAGGATCGGCGTGGTGGTCAGGTCGCCGAAGCCGACCGCGAAGCTCTTGTAGAACTCGATGATGTTGTCGGGGCCGTGCAGCACCATCCCGCTGGACGCCGGCGTGACGGTCGACTCCTCGGTCAGCTGCGCGCGCAGGCCGGCCCAGTCGCCGGCGTTGGCCCGGGTCACCCAGTCCAGGTAGCGCCTGGCCAGGTCAGGCGCGGGCGGCCTGGCCGGGTCGGTGGCGACCGGGGCCGGAGCGGGGGCGGGAGCCGGGGCCGCCGGCGGCCCCGGTTTGGCGCACGCGGTGAGCATCAGGGCGGCCAGGGCCGCGAGCAGGCGGGCGGTCACGCGCGCATCGTAGTCGAACGCGAGGCAGACGGCACGCGCGACCGGCGGGGACTACGGCAGGCCGCAGCCGGGCTCGTCGCAGCGGCGCCAGCGCCAGCGCCAGTCGTCGTGCACCCAGCCGTCTTCGCCGGCCACCGACAGCACCACGACGTCGGCGTCGCTGTCCGCGGCGTTCTGCGCCGGCGTCGTGCTGAATCCGAGGACGATCTCGCGGTAGCGGCCGTCGCTGCAGTTGCCGTCGATGACGATGGTTGCGTCGTCGATTGAGTACCACCGGCCGGCGAAGGTGCAGCGCACCCCCGACTGCGGGTCGGCGACCGATCCGGTGACGTAGCGATCATCGTAGCCGTCCACCGTGTAGGTGGGGCCGGAGTTGACCGCGCCGTCGGGCTCGAGGGTGTAGACCGTGGCCTCGTAGAGCGCGTGATACGGCTGCTCGACCACCCACGCGCCGGTGAAGTGGCTGTCGCGGGCAGGGCCGGGGTCGGGCGAGCGCGACACGCACGCGGCCAGGCCGAGGGCCCAGACACACAGCACATATCCCGCAACCCGGAGGCGCATCTCGCCCATGATAACAGACGACGGGCGCTCATCGCATCCCCATCCTCGACAGGGTTATGTGGGCGAGATCAGGACGGGTCCGGCGACGGCGACCGCCTGCGGGGCTTCCGGGCGGTATGCTTCGCACGTGCGGTGGTGGGTGATAGCGGTGGCGATGGCGCTGCCGACCGGGTGTGGGAAGCACGGCTCTTCGGCGAAGGCCAGCCACGACGCCGCGCCGGTGTTGCCGCCGGCCCCCGCGGACGATCCCGAGCCGCCACCCCGGCAGGCTGCCCTGGGGCCGGATCCGGTGTCCATGGATACCGGCCTCGGCGGCCATCTGGACCTGGTAGGTGACGGACTGCCCGCAATCAGCCGCGACGGTCGGCGGATCGCCCGCATCGACCGCGGCTTCGCCGCCGGGGATCACCGCCGCCTGGGCGTCCGGGTCCTGGACATCGACAGCGGGCGCACCGTGCACGAGGTGGTGGTGTTCGATCCGGCCCGGGATCTCCGCCACGGCGCGGAGCCGGCGCCCGACAGCCTGGCCGGCCGCCTGCGCCGGGCCAACGCGCTGGTCGCCGGTGACGGGTGGATGAGCATGATCGTGCCCGAATCGGTGCTGCCCGACGGCTGGATCCGCTGTCGTGGCGGCGACCAGGCGTTCACCGTCGACGGGATCGACGTCACCTACGACGAGCCGCGGCTGGTGCTCCGGCGCGGCGGCGAGACGCTGACGGATCACGCGTTCACCGGCTGGGTCGCCCGGCCGGGCAGCGGCTGCGAGGCGCGCAGCTACATCGCCGACGCCGCCCTCGATCTGTCCCACGGCGTGTTGATGCTCGAGGTCCAGTATTGCGGTGACTGTGGCGTGCGGCCACGGGTGGCGACGGTCCGTTTCGCGACCAAGCGCTGATCCCCTGGTATCCTCGGGCTGATGTCGGCCCCTGCCCGCGTCGGGCGCTACGAGATCGTCGACGAGCTTGCTGTCGGCGGCATGGCTCGACTGTTTCGCGCTCGTACTCGCGGCCCCCACGGCTTCGAGAAGCTGGTGGTGATCAAGACCATCCTGCCGCACCTGGCGTCCAACGACAGCTTCCGGCAGATGTTCATCGACGAGGCGCGCATCGCCGCGCGGCTCGAGCACCCGAAGATCGTCCAGGTGCTGGAGCTGGGCACCGAGGGCGGCGAGCTGTTCATCGCCATGGAGCTGGTCGACGGGCCCGACGTGCTGATGCTCCTGCGCGGCTGCGCCCGCGCCCACCGCAACATGCCGGTGGAGGTGGCCGTGCACATCGCCCACGAGGTGCTCGACGCCCTCGACTTCGCCCACGAGGCGACCGACGAGGAGGGCAGGCCGCTGGGCGTGGTCCACCGCGATATCTCTCCCGGCAACATCCTGGTGTCGCGGCGCGGCCACGTGAAGCTGACCGACTTCGGCATCGCCCGCGCCGCCGAGCGCCACCAGAAGACCGAGGCCGGCACGCTCAAGGGCAAGTTCTCGTACATGTCCCCCGAGCAGGTGCTGGGCCAGGAGGTCGACGCGCGCTCGGATCTGTTCGCGGTCGGCACGGTCCTGTCGGAGATGTTGACCGGTCGCCACCTGTTCACCGCCCAGAGCGACCTCGACGTTCTGTTGATGGTCCGCGACGTCAGGCTCGAGCGGCTGGACAAACACGGCGCCGACCTGCCCGGCGATCTGCGCGAGATCCTCCTCGGCGCGTTGACCCGCGATCCGGACGATCGCTACCAGTCGGCGGGAGAGATGCGCGACGTCCTCGCTGACTGGTTGTTCGCCCGCGGCGTGCGGGTGGGTGCGCACGCGCTGGCCGAGCTGGTCGGCCAGGTGGCCGCGCCCGAGGGCGGCAGTGGCGTCGTCCGCTCCGAGGTAGCCGGCAAGGTGTCGACGCTGTCCGGCCCGACCACGCG
>Ga0114931_10004051_pt1 | contig 18348 bp, 14 predicted proteins | sample 2SBtaG_FD_89579 | JGI IMG/M metagenome (GOLD analysis project Ga0114931, IMG submission 89579) | Deep subsurface microbial communities from Kolumbo volcano to uncover new lineages of life (NeLLi) - 2SBTROV14_V59a metaG | ecosystem: Environmental > Aquatic > Marine > Volcanic | place: Kolumbo...
CATGAAGCGCCAGTTCGGCTTTACCAAGGTCCGGTATCGTGGCCTGGAAAAGAATGCGCAGTGTGTTTTCACCAAGTGTGCCTTGGTGAATCTGGTACTGGCCAAGAAAACATTATTGGCCGTCTGACAGGACAGTTGCGCCTGAAAACCCTGAATTAGCCAAAAACACGGCTAATTCAGGTGCAAATCACGCTTTTTTATAGTCGTTTGATCGAGGATGGCAAGTGAAACCAAATAATCTCAATTGTTCAGACTTTCCCTAAGGTTTCAATCGCAGCAACGTCCCAGGTCTGCGCACTTTGTTTCGTAAGTGGATAACGATCTTCTAACTTAAAGCCGAATAGTGCCCCCTCGTCGGGCGTCTCGGCACATGCAACAAAGGGCATGACAATAAGTAAGAGAAAACACCAACAGAACGACTTCATGAGCAATTGCATCAATCCTCAACATTCCAATTCGACGGGTATGTCTCGGCGCCGTGCGGGCTTTCACTAGCGCCCTGCCAGGATGTAAGGGCACTCAGATCTTTGATCTTCGCGATAAAGTGTCCCGATATAGTCCAGTCAGGTAGTGCAACGCCCTGACGTTCCTCGAAAAAAAAGTGGTCCCACGTGTTTATCTGACTGAAAACGAGATCAATATTAATTTCTACCTGTTCTTCCTTCGCTGCACCAATCTCTACCAGACCAGACTGGAGCATTCCGTATCGCCCATGTTCCGGGGCGGAAGAACTACCCGACGAAATGAATCCAAGAATATCCTGGGCTCGGATTGCTGTTGGCAAATCTCGAATCTGTGGAAGTAGTAGAGTGACTTTTTGGAAAGATTCATCGTCAAGAACGCCGGTACTACCTTCGCTAAATTCCCTTATCGCTAGGATGGTGCCCTTTCCTTGCTTATCTCTGTGTTGTGAAACAAGGAAGTCGATACTCGGAAATTGTTCTTCGGAAATCTGTTTGAGCAAATTTTGAATGCGAATATCGAGCGTGCTCAGCGGAACCGCGAAAGATGCGTTATTGACCAGAAAAACGTCCCGAACACTCGGCTCTTGATCCTTTTGAGCAAGCAACTCGCTGACACTAGGATCTTGCAATTGCTGCAATAGCTCGGCTTCGCCATGATCTACATCTGCTGACCCCATGGCTAATGCGTAATGGACGAGCATTGCGCTACCCGCACATACGATTAGAAGCATTCGGTAGATACGTAAATTCGACATTGGTCAAAGCCTTGGTTTAAAGATGCACGGTGTACAAGCACCCCGGATATTTATTAGCGATCTCTGGCCACTGCAATAATTGGTCTTGCTAGAGATACGATGATTCCCTCCCACAAGGCAATCTCTGTCGTTGCTGTGAATCTTCCGCGAACTCACTGTGGCCTATTCGGCTGCGAAATCTTTCGTGATCTGAGCATCCGCTTCTCTCCTCCAAATCTTGTTTCCGTAGACCGACCGGACCTTCCATCCGGATCGCCTTTCTTCCCCCTGTGATTGTTGTGTTTCGGGGCCGAAAGAAAGGCTCCGGAATGGTCCGGGCCTCCTTAAACCTCAAGGAGGAGATAATGAAACTCGTCACTCGCTTCGAACTCGCAAGCCGGTCAACAAATGAACTGCGCGGACTTTACAGCGATATCTTCAATGCGCTTGTCGCCAGCGAAGAAAACAGCCATGAGCGCCGCAACGCATTGGCCTCGCTCGAAAACATCCGTGCTGAAATTGCATCTCGCACACCAGGCTTCTAGCACTGCAACAAACTTGCCCCACGAAAAGCGTGGGGCAAGCGGCAACGCCGCAGCAATTAAGCTGCGGCTTTGTCTTTGCTGGTGGCTTGCAGGCTATGCAGGTAATCTGCAGCACGCTGCGCGTAGGCGGCAGCCTGGAAGATGGCCCGCTTGTCTTCGCTTAGGACTTTCAGCCAGCTTTCGATATAAGCGGCATGATCGTCGCGTGGCTCTAAAGCGATCTCCAGATCTCAGGCCAGAAACGCACTGCCCAGTTCGGCGACGAGTTCCTCGCGGGCGTAGCCTTCATCGCCCCAGCGTTTTCGGCCAAGATCACGATCCAACCGTGAAGGATGACGGGTCCAGTGGGTCATTTCGTGCGCGAGAGTTGCGTAGTAGCTTTCCGCATCCCGAAAACTTTCGAAATGCGGCATCTGAATGCGATCACTGCCAATCGCGTAATAGGCCTGGGTTCCACCGTGCCGGATATCGGCTTTGGTGCTGGAAAAGAAGGTTTCGGCGTATTCGATCCGCTCAACCGGATCAAGGACCGGTTCTGCCAGTGCGTGATAGTGCTCGGGCAAGCCATCGATCTGCTCGACATTAAAGACGGTGTAGCCTTTCATGAAGGGGATGGTTTGATCGATATCCTCGCCCGTCGCCTCATCGGTTTCAGTGCGGGTGATGGTGTTGGCGTAGACGACCAGCTCGCCGCTCTCGCCTTTGCGGACTTGCGCACCCAGCGCGTGGGCCTGGCGGTAGGTCATCCAGATCGGCGCCGCATAGCCACAGTCAACAGATGCTGACCAGAGCATAAGGATGTTGATGCCGTTATAGGGCTGCCCGTTATGCCGTAAAGGTCTCGTGATACGCCCTGCTGCATGGTCGGCGTTCCAGGGCTTCATCCAGGGGCGTATGCCCTGCTCCAGATTGGCGATGATTTTATCGGTGACGCGGCTGTAGACATCTTTGCGCGGTGTGGATTTTTTGGTCATGGTCTTGTCTCCTGATGTTTAAAGGTGTTCCGAGGAACGCGAAACATCGAAGACGGGGGAAAGCCCGGACGGGCACCGTAAGGGAAACGGGCAACACGGTTGTGCGGGCCGCCCGTTGCCGGGCTGGGCGACCCCGGCTAGAAAAGTGCAGCACTGACGGACACCGCCATCAGGAGATCAATCAAGACCTGACCACGCCACCCGCAAACCAAAACAAGCCGCACCAACAATTCATAGCCAGGAGCAAGAAGAAACTGCTCCTGAATGTCTCAGATCTGACGGAATCCTGACGTTATCAGGCTGACTCTTGGGTCAAGGCGAATGACGACCTCCGCACGGCTGCAATATCTCTATTGACGTATTATCCGTATTCTCGTATATTGTTGTATACTCGTATTATCGTAAGGAGACACAAATGGCCGAGATCGCAATTGAGCAAGCCACCTTTGAGCGGCTTCAAAGACATGCAAAACCGCTCGTCGATACCACAGACTCGGTGCTAAACCGTGCTTTGGATGCCCTGGAACAGCAAGAAGGCACGCCGGTCGCTTCTGACAAACGGAAAGATTCTGAAAGGCGGATAGACCCGCGCATCCTGCCGAACCTAACCCACACAAAAGTTCTCCGAGCATCAATTGCAGGCAAGGAAGTAAAGAGCCCCAACTGGAATTTGCTGCTCGATCAAATATTGGTCAGAGCCATGAAGGAACTTGGGGATTTTGCGGAATTGCATCAGCTCTGCCCCGTCAACATGAAGGAGGGTCGCAAAGAGGACGAGGGTTATGGCTATCTGAACGAGGTCGATATCTCCGTCCAAGGACAAGACGCCAATGCTGCATGCAGAACGATTGTCGCGGCCGCGCAAGGCCTCGGGATCGCACTCGACGTAACTTTTATGTGGCGCCCGAAAGAAAACGCAGCACATCCTGGAGAAAGAGCACGCATTCAACTTGCAGGAACGAAGCAAACAGCCCATGGTGCAACCGCTGACGTTGGGTGACACTAAACATGTTTGTAACTCAAAATGAACAAGCTCCAGGCGAGATACAAAACGCGCTTTTCGATTTGATGCGAAACAGTGTTGCTGCTGTGCGTGTTTGTAGCGCCTATGTGTCAATGTCCGGCAGCGACATTCTGTTCAGTGGGATCACACGATCTGCGCCGGGTGGCGACCACGAACGTGTGAGTAAGACCATCGTCACGTGTTTAGATTTTGGGCTAACCGATCCAGACGCACTTCGCTTTTGGTCGGGCTTGCAGAACTGTAATGTTCGGGTTGCCAGTACCCATCTGCTCGAAAGGGGAAGCCTAATACCGCATGCAGCCTATCACCCGAAGCTTTATCTATTTGAAAAAGCCGACGGAACGTTGAGTAGTCTCGTAGGCTCTGCCAATCTTACGAACCGCGGATTGACCATCAACAATGAAATTGCATGGTCTCAGGAGCATGCGCAAGCCGAACCCGTAAATGAAGCATGGGATAATGCGGTACGGGGAACAGTGCCACTGACACAACAGATCGTTGATAGATACGATGAGCTTCGTCAACGAGTCCCAAATAAACGCCCTACGGAGGAAACAGAGCCCGTGCCGGAACCAGCTATCGGAGGGCTGCGGAGATACAGGCCATTTGGAGATGCAGGAATAGCCCCAGAGGCCTATAACCAGATGTGGATACGATCTCGCGGCATGCAAGGCGGTGCGCGCACACAACTGGAACTCCCTCGGGGGGCACATAGATTCTTCGGCGCTGCGTACGATGACTACAATTTTGCTCACGTCGATCACATCGCTGAACCTATCCTGGTCTCAGGTCGAAAAACATGGCACGACCGTCCCCTGACTTGGCACGGGGACAATGCGATGGAGAGAATTAACTTGCCGTCACTCGCTATGGGCGGTTTCGCGTACGAGAACTCGCTGATCCTTTTTCGGCGAATAGCACCAAATACTTTCGAACTCCGGGTGTATCCCTGGGACTCGGATTCGGCTCGTGCCTATGTTGAGGCTTCGCGAATTCTTGGCCTTGTATTCCGTGTAGGGCGCAATAGCAATCGTCTCGCAGGCTTTCTTAATTAGCGTTTTGGTTAGCCTGCGTTAGAGCCTTTGTTCACCGCCGCCTGCGTTTTGCGATACTGCGCTACACGTTTGATAATCTGAAAGAAAGCATTGGTGTTCGTAACACTAGGCTCGAATGCGAATAGTGGACAACCATTATCTCTATCAACGGGAAAGCCAACCTTGCAAGGCGCATCCCCACGCTCTAACCTCAATATAGCCTGATCAGTAGGCTCATCCACGCCATCGGGTTGAAGTCGCTGCCAGTAGTAGTCGATCTCATCGTTTTCTTCCGTTAAAGCCCTGCGATCTGTTTCATGTATGCGCTCACAATCAGCAGTGCAAACATCTTGCATCTCGGATAAGAGTTGGTCGACAATCGGCATCAGCAGGAACTCTTGAACGTATTCTGGAAAGCGATCCTTTTCGTCCCTGTTTATGGCATTCAAAACAAGATCATTAACAGTCTCAGCCGACAACCTGTCGAGCGCTATGAGAATAAGATAGGCAAACGTGCGAAAAAGCGGCTTCTGGTCACTGCCAGTTCGCACAAATCGCATGCTCAGATAAGGAACGTTTAGCAACCCAATTTCCAGAACATCTATCAGCGAATCTGTACTTAAGGCAGCAGCCCATGGCCTGTGTGTGATATTCCCGCTGGCAAATTCATTGGCGATAGCTGCGAATAGCCCCATCCCGGACAACTCTACATCTGGCCGGCCACGCCATATGTCATCCAACGATTTCGAGTGGACGTATTCGAGTCTATTCCAGAATCGAATCTCCATGGCCTGGAAGCGGCCCTGAAGACTTAGCGCCTCCGAAAAGAGTCTCAATACGACGTCCGGATGACGAGAAAGAAATCGTTCGAGATGAGCGTGGTCCCAAAGATGGATGATGGGCTTGGGATACTTTTCTTACCACTTCTCTATCCAATCGCGCGTTGGATTGGAAAACTGCGTGTTCGTAGCAATGACCATGAAGTCAAGATCATAGGCTTGCGCATTCGTCACGGCGGTCTTCACTTTATCGGCCTCGACAGTACCTGATCGTCCTGCACAATCGATCCACCATTTTTGGGATGTCATCTCTCCATCGGCGTCGGGGACATAGAAAGATGCTGCCAAATCCCGCCCGCCGTCCGCGGCGCCCATTCCCGTTCCGCCTTTACGCCACTCCAGTTCTTTTGCCCCCATGGCGTCCAGCAGCCAGTAGACACATTCTTCGAGATCTTCCCTCTTCAAATCCTCAAAAGGAATTGATGCTAGTAAAACCCATTCTTGAGGTTCTGACTCGTCTGACATCTTTTGCAACCAATCTTCGTTTTACTTTTTTAACCACTACATCGCTAGCGAGCGAACAACAGACTTGCCGCTAGATAAACAAACGGTAGTCATACGAGGCCGTACCAAAACGCTGAAGTAAGGAGCCGATACGGGCTATCTCATTGGAAGACTGCAATGTTGCCGGAAGCTTCGTGTAAAGGTCGAAGGTATTCCAGTCCATCTTAGAGAGCCCTAGTATCTCCGAGGCAATTTCATGCAGATCCGTGCGCCCGACGTGCCTGCGCAATACGAGTGGAGCGGGTATCCGCCGCTTACCCTGGTAGTACTTCAAGCGAGAATTCACAGCCGTTGTAGAACCATGAACCCAGAGTAACGCCGTAAAATCATCAAGCTTCATCGCAGTACCACGATGGACGGGGTAATTGTCTTCGTCTATTGCGCCTTTCGCGTCCCGAACCGAGGCGACGTAACGCAACACATTGTCAACCTGAATCTCCAGCATATCGATGTTCTCGATACCACTGAGCCCGTCGGCCAGACCTTCACGCTCATCCCGAAGAAACGGCGTACGTTTGTGCAGCACAACTCTTTTGGGAAGCTTCATACGAGCGTCAAAAAAGAGCTGTCGAACAGTCTCACCAACACGGCGCGCATCGTCTAGCGACATATACGGATTACCCCTTCGGATAATCGGATTTTCCACCTTGCTCAAACGGTACTGAAGACCCTCTCCGCGCGCGCTGTAAATGTGGCTGCAACCCAGCACCACGTGACTGCCCTTCTCTGCAGTCGGGTCAATACTGAAACCTAACCCGACATAAACCGTATCCTCATCAAGGGAATCGAGAACCCATGGTGTGCGCATGCCTTTTACGTACAACGCCAAGGATAACCACCACCAGACACGACACTGGTAACCATCTACTAACGTCTTCTGTTCGAGAAACTGCGTCGCGACGCCACGCTGCACACAAAACGCCTTTACGAAATCATGCAGATCAAATCGTTCATTCTCATCTTTGTAACCGCGATACTCGCGCCAACGATCAGGAATGAAGATGAGGACCACTTGCGGTGCATGTGTAGACTGCAAAGTCTCAATGCACGCGTTGATCTGTTTGGCAATCTCAACAGACGCCTTCCTCGGATCACTATCGGTCGGCTCCAAGCACACAGCCCAGCCGGCGTCTCCGGGATCAGGCAGCTCCAGTGGCAAACCGTAAGCCTGTTGAAACCCCGGATAGTCCTGCAAATAGTCGCGCTCACTTTGCGACGGCTTATGTGATTGCTGTGCCTTGTGAACATAGGCGCGCAAAATCTGTGTTTCCGCCTTAGGGCAGACAATCCCAATTCTCAAAGAGGAAGACAGGCCGAGCGAGGTTAGAGAATAATCAAAAGGCCGATTGTGCAACATACCCCTGATCGGATGAGCGTCTTTGACTAATCCGTTTCCAGCCTTGTTGGAAAATACAAGTTGTGGTTCGTTGAGCTCAAATCCACTGTGTTTGATCAGCGGTCTCATTTTATCCGAGATGGTTACGGATCGTTGTCCACGCGGCACGCCAATCTGCCCAAATGCAGGAGCTCGCCTGATTTTGAATTTGAAAGATGACCCACAGTTCTGAGGGAACTCGAAAACAGTCGTCTTACCGCTACCGAGCAGAATTTTTCTCCACTTGTTGACTGCCTGATTGAACGGTTTGTTGTGCTGCCAGCCAAGTATTCCCAATTTTATCGGGTTAGCGATTTCCCGTGGGACATCAGCTCCTGAATCATCAAGCACTTTGATAGACGGCTTTAGAACAAGATAGTGGATCGACCCAATCTGCCGCAGAAAAACCTGAACTGATGCATAGGCATTGTAATTCGTGTCATCCTGACGAATCCTCTTTTCCGCAGTACTCAACCAAAGCTCTTTGCGGTGGTCTGAGTTAACCTCAGCGGTCTCAGCAAACAAACGTACGAGAGCCTCACGCATGAGCGAGACCATCGCGCCATCTTCATAGCGAAGCTCGTTGGGTCCAACGGGCGATCTTTCGATAGCACCTTTTATGTTTTCACCGAACGCCTCCTTAATATCATCAATATTTCCAAAGGCCAGAACTTTTCCCCTGAAAGGCGCGACAACGATCTGCTTGCCAGCCGCTATCTCTCGCAAGGACGTCCAGACCTTTTCTTTAGGCCATTCCTTCAAATCAAAGGCAAAAACTTCCAAGGGGCATTCGACTTCGAACGCATTGCTTTTGATCAGTCCGTTTTGCTCGTGAGTTGCGACCTGAAATGGACTCCGGTCCAATGCATGAGTGGATGCAAGTTCGTTGATTCCCTTTCTGGCGGCTTCCCGTCCCTCCCCTTCCAGGCAATGCAAAGACAGGCGAACGAGAATATCGTCGAAACCCAGGCTAGGAACATAGTAGGCTTGCCTCCCGTGCGAGCGAGCATGTTGTATAAGCTCGGAAATGGGTTCTGGAATATCGCCGTCACTAAACCCGCACCAATAGAGACTTCCCGATCCTTGCTGCGCAAAGGCGGCGTGCAAGGTATCCATTATCGAGCGATCCCGACCGCTATACCCGGAAACAATAAGAGACGTGTTACGCAACTCGTCAATGAGTGACGTGCGTAAAGCTGCTTCCTGTTCCTGAAGTTCCTGCGGAGTGTTTTTTAAATCGTCATAGCGATAGTCACCATGAAGCGAGATACAGCGTAAATCACCCTGGCTATCCTGGCGAATAATGCGTTCTTGACTGTCAATCCCGACTTCAATTGGAGTGAGGCTGAAATTTGCCGCGGCCCGTGCCGTCAGTGAGTCAAAGTTGGTGCTCCAGACCGAACGAAGAAGGCCTGACTCAGCAAGGTGACACGCAAGGCGATACCCAATATGTGACTTCGCACTCTTTACTTTCTCTTGAAAAAAGGCTCTTCGATCATCGGAGATTGGAAAGCAATGCTCAATATAAAAACCATATTCCTCAGAAGAGTCTTTCGCTGGGAACCGTCCTTGTTTGTCCAGCCAGTCTTGAATTCTTCGTTGTATGCCTGGAAGTGATAGCTCCGTGAACTGCTCTTCTAGCCCTGGGTTATTGGTAAGAAAAATGCTGCGTTGCCATTCCCAAATACACGCTTGCGCTGAAGGAACACCCGAACTTATAGACGCCCCTGCCCCCAAGAACAGTGCATGCGGCGCCGTGCGCCTGACGCCTATCGACCGCACAAACGCATCAAGCTGAAGAACAATGTCTTCACTCGAATTGGCGTTTTGTGGCTTAGCAACAGGCATCGTTCATTCCTACAGTATTCATTGAGTTCTGTAAATTACGTCTCTTCCGCCTGGCCTGCTGTCGTTCCAAGCGTAGCCGCGCATAGCAGTTCAAGTGCCCCATAACTCTCAAGTTCCGAAAGTCGTTTTCGCAGCCGTGTTCGTCGAACGTGAAGCGCGCGAGTTGGGTCATTGATGTATGGATCACTTTCAACGATTTCACGCGCTGACGTCTCAACGCTTGCTGACAGTTCAGCGATTTTCTGATGAACTTCGTTTTCTGAATCAAACGCAGGCATTAAACGATAGGGCAGCGTGTGAATATGCCGCTCTCCAAATGCGCCCTTTGGGTTAAACGGTGTAATGGCTTCCATCAGCGCGTGGCTGTTGAGTATTCCGACCCGGTAGTGGGCCTGCTCAGCGCTCCCGACAACTTGCCAGTAGACCGTCTGATCGATTACAAGTTTTTCGGAAGTCTCTACGGGAATACAAGCTGCACAAATGTGTTTACCGCCTGCTCCGGCAAACACCAGAAACCCTCCATCACCAAACGTTTGTTTGGAGAGTTTGCCGCGCTCATCGATACGTCGCTGCAAAGATTTCCCCTGCCCGACGTCGGATAGGCACAAGTTGATTCTCTTGAATCGCCGTGCCGTTTCGATGAGACCCATCCTGCGGATATCTGTTTCGTCATAAACTTTCCAATCCCCCGACTTGTTTCTCTGGGCGGGTATGGCTATTGGTGCACGGTGATCACCAAGAACGAAAGGCAGAAGGTTCTCCGATTGAACAATATTGTGAATAAACCGTGGAGATACATAACCAGGAAACTTCTCAGCTTTAAGTTCCTTGGCGGCTTTTACGGTGAAAGCCCAACGGGAGTCTTTTCCGGGCGTATCGACACGATACTCTTTTCCGTTCGTGTCCAGGAGATCCACACAAACGCAAGTGCGAGGCATAAGATCGGCTCCCTGCTGAGGCAGGTCGACCAGTCCTGATGATCCTGCTGGAAGCCCATCGTCTTCTAGGACCCAGGCAGTTCTATTCGTGCCAATCGATCTGACCGAGAATTCGACCGCGTTCAGACCTGCCTCATCGGCGACAAATCCACTGATTGGTTTAGAACCGACACTGGCGAGATCTTCACGCTTCTGGCCAACAATGGCAGCTCCAGGATACTTAAACGTATTCCTCGCAACTTGCCATACTTCAACAACATCTAGAAGAACCGGGCGTGAAGCTGTGAGAAACTGGTTACTTCTAAAAGCTTGATGATGATGACCATTTAGGATGGTTCCTGGAACAAGACATGCGATGGCAGCTCCAGATGTAAGATAGCGGTCCACCGCATGGAGCAAATGGGTCGTACCAAGCTCAAGATGAAGAAATGACTGGGCGGCAGGACGGATACCGTAGAGCTGTGCCCTTTTGGTCAGAACCTCTTTGTACGGATTCTCGGCGAAGCCACTCATTGCCAACCACGGCGGATTTGAAACCAGACCATTGAATTGTCCGCTCAAGAGTCCGGGCCGATACGTATTGCGCAAAATGAAAGCCCAAATTCCGTTTCGGTTGGCAACGGCCAGCTCTGACATGCGTGAAGCAAGCTTGAAAACAGCCTCCACGAGAGGGTCAAAAAGTTCATCTGAAATCGTTGCTGCGCTCGCGGAGATCGCACCTTGTAAAAACTGCTCTGCGATTTCAGTTGTTAGTTGATCGGTGGCTCCCTTTGCCTGGGCATCCAGGGCTTCGTCGTAGGCCCAGTCGACAATACGATCAAACAATTCCCTACAGTTGGGTTGCACGAGCTGACTGGGAATTTCTATCTTTAGACCGTCAAGCGATATCTCTATCTCATCACTTTCATCGGGAAATGGTATATTTGAAGAGACCGGCGTGACAGCGAAGAGAGAGTCAGCATGGTAGATGGGCACGACAACAGGACTTGTCGCAGCTTTGATCTCAGCCGCAAGCGTCACCACCCATGTTGTTTTTGACAAACTGACCGCCAGCGGATCAATGTCAAATCCCGTTACCGCATCGTGCAAGTCCTCGATACCCACAAGAGAGAACCGAGTCCTTGCCGCTTTGAGCACTTCTGCAAGTATTGAGCCGGAACCACAACACATATCGACGATGCGTGGCGTCTCTCCAGGCGGGAGATTATCGAGGCAACGTTCTGCCAATAGCTGGGATAACCATGCTGGCGTCCACTCTTGTCCAAGTAATTTTCTCTGACTGCGCCGGGCGAGTTGCGCCATTAACCGACCGAACAAATCCTCTTCTGGATAATAGCTAAAGTCATAGGCATACAAATCTTGCTGGATATTGCGAGCAAGCGGAATGAGTTTTTCGATATGCGCGGGATGCGTCAGCCAGCCAAAATAATCCAACTCGATCATGTTGCTGAGCTGATAGCGGTCCTTAAAATAGGACCCGCCTAGAATTGCTTTCAACTCATCGTCACTGCTCGATATCGCTTGCCCAGCGAGCACATTCGCGCTGAGCAGTCGTGAAAGAACAGACAGGTAGACTTCATCGACATACGCGTCAGTGCGAAACGTGCCCGTATGGCCTTCAAGATAATCTACAAACTCTGACCAAAGATCAGTCGCCAGAGAGATAGATAAGTCAGTGCTGCGCCCTTGATCGACAATGAGCGAAAGGGGTTTTGATGTTCTCTTACATGCGGCGCTATCCAATCCTAGATCGGATGCAAGGAATGCCGCTCTTAACGGACGGGATTGTTCGCGAGCCAGGTGCTTCCTGACAAACTGAACCAAGCGTTGAGCAAAACCGTCGTCATCGGTTTCAAGGCGCAACTCGTCGACGAGCGTGAGTGAAATATCGTTGGGCGTACAGCTTGACGGATCGGCTTCACCTAAGAGGGCTGCATCATACGCATACCATTCAACCGTGTCCGATAGGATGCCTCGAATCTGCGAGACGGGTATGCCACCGCGAACCAATCCAGCCACATGCTCGTGAACCTGCCTGAAGCCTTCATCAAACTTTGCTTTGATGCGAAGATCACCTTCGTACTCAATTGTTGTCGATCCGACAAGATTGTCGATGAACCGGTTGGCAACCGACGCGTCCTTTAATGAGACTTTTGTTTTGGCTTCAGAGCCTGCCGCATAATGATTCAACCAGTTTTCATCTTCAGAAGATGAAAAAATCAATCGTAGGTGAGATTGAAGTTCGCTTCGCAGAACGGCCTCGACACTTCCACTATCTCGAAGCTCACGGCATCGTCGGATCGCTTCAATCGCATGGGGAATCTCTTCGCTCATCAGGCCGCCTTTCGGCGCGCAAGCGACAATTCATGAGCACGGCTGGTCATCAGACGGGCGAGATCTACGGATGTTGGACCTGCCCCGGAAGGTTTTATCAGTCTGCCGATAACGAGCTCGTCGATCTGGTGGAGCGTCTGGGTATTGTGATCGGATAGGTTCTTTCCGAGACGCGTGAATTGTTCGATATCATCTCGACCAAAATCTGGAACGACCATCTGTCTCAAGTGCGTTGCTTCTAGTTTTAGAGCGCCGCCGCCAAGCTGCGTCCCAATGACTTCCATATATGTCCGGCACCATGCGCTGTTGAGTAATGCCTTGAGGGCGAAGGGACTCCACTCGCCCGTGTCAGACCAAAAGCTTGAGAAATTTGCGTCAATCAAAATAGGCTGTGAGAGGTTGGCTTCAACCCACGGAACCCCGTGGTTAATTCTGGCGACAAAGGCCGCTGGAATGTGCCTGGGCGTAAAATCCGGCAACATATACCAGAACCTTGGTGGCGTCTGACCGTCTCGTGATATCCGAACATTTGTACGAACAGCGGAAAGATCTGGAACTCTGTTTCCTGCGTCAGGATCTCCAACGATTGTGTTGGCCGCACGTCGAACAAAAGTAGCAAGATCATTAGGCATACGTTCTGGTATACGTACTTGCGCTTTCTCATACGCGTCCTTTGCACCTAGAACCTGCTCATAATCTTCGGGCAAGACATATTCCCTAAGATCAAGAACGCGTCCTGATGGAACGTGGCCGCCACCAATGATTTCGAGCTCTGATTGGCGCCGAAGAACCGGCTTCAAAACAGAAGCTGGCACGAAAAATTGTTCCCCTGCAAAAAACGTCGAGGCCTGAACCAAGACGGTGTCATTGGACGTATCGCAGGCTGTAACATAGAAAAACCTGTTACAACCCGTACGCAGGCCTTGGCCAACACGAATGCCAAGTCTGTCGAGGTTGGTCAGTTGTTCTGCAACTTGGATGTTAGACAGCAACCCCTCTAACATCTCAGGCATGGTGAAGCGCATTGATGATCGAGAGGTGACGGCACCGGATTGCGACCCTTCGAGTTTTCGGCACCATCTCGTGTGTCCAATCTTCGCTTGGAGACGACCCCATTCTTCTGACAAATCGAAGGGGCGCAGAGAAATACCATCCTTCGATGCAGAAAGCCCATGACGAAGCCACTGCGCAAAATCGAACTCCGGGTGTTCTCCAGGAAAAGCTGCTCCAACGAGAGAATCCTGATTGGCGGCTCTTGGTGAAACTTGAACCCAGACTGCGTTCGAGTGCGCACGTCTTTCAGATAGCTTTTGCGCAATCTCTTTTTCAGAAAGCTTTCTCGCGATGATCAGGTTTGTACGCACGAGGGCATCTGAAAACCAGCCCGGTTGCGTATCTTCGACGACATATTCGAGCGAAAAACACCGCAACAACAAGTATCGGATGACATCGGCATAATCACGATTTCTCCACGTCGCCGGAACGACGAGAGCAATCCGGCCACCAGACTTGACCAACGCGCTTGCGAGTATCCAAGACGGTACAGACAGGTCGGACAATCCTGAGTAGTTTTTGATCAGATGACGAAAAACGTCTCTTTCTTGGTTCGAAACTAACGTCTCAACGATATCACTCAGCCGATCACGAACATGTTTGCATTTGCCATTGATACCCCTCTGTTCTTGATAGCGAACGTAGGGAGGATTGGTAATAACGAGGTCGTACTTTTTGTGTGATAAGGAACCGATGCTCCGTGGCTCGAAAGCATCTCCTGTCAGCGCAAGCGTTTGGGCGACATTGCTCTTGCCCAAGATGTCCGAAAGTCGCTGGCGGCACATAACAGCAGTTGCATCGTCAAGTTCAATGCCGTCCAGGTTTCTTAGTTTTATTCCCTGCTCACCGGCAGCTTCGAGTGTTGCGTCAAGAAGATCCCCATGACCGGCCATGGGGTCTAGAACGGTTTTTGTTTTTGCATCTAGCGCAAGATGCGAGAGGAGTTTGCCAAGAGGTATGCCCGTAAAGAACTGCCCCAGTTTCTTCTTTTGGCCGGCGGGAAGCGCGGCCTCGAAAGCACGGCTGGCGTCGCGGATAGCTGTGCATTCGTTAGGTTCCTGCACCAGCCGACACCTCTTGTAAGGATTGCTCCGCAAACCACTGGTAAAACTCATCAGCGTCAATAGGCACTTGCTGATGGGTCTCAAGAAAGTGCGTCACAAGCCGGGAATATAAGCGCTGCGCAGTCTGCTCTGTCAGATCAGAAGCCAACATCGCTTCTTGCCAGAGTTTGTCTGCAACGTCCCACACATGATCCGAGGACCTCAACTCAGCCACCGAACGCTTACCAAGTAAGACCAGCGGATCACCTCGAACGGCCCCGGACGTTGTAACTTGCTTAAAACTTCCTTGGGTTTTATTGAGAAGGCTTGAGGATTGAACGGTAAATCCAGCATCCTGATAAGCGGTTTGAAGTGCGTTCCAGACCTCAGCAGTTGAGGAATGAAAAACAACTGTCGCTTGACCGGATTTCTTAAGAACCCGATGGCACTCGCTTAATGCACCGGTCAAAAGATTTTGATAGTCGCCAATCGATTTGTCTTGACTGCGGCTAACAATGATCTCTTCCGTACGATCCGTATACCTATTCAGCCACGCCTCATTGAGAAAATTAATCTCAGCATAAGGAATGTTGCCCCCAAACGGTGGATCTGTGAAGACATAGTCGATGCTTTCGTCCTGCAAATGGGTTTTACAACTAGACACTTGGAAGACTTCAATACTTCCTTTACGTCCATGAATGATCTGGAATGCTTTAGAAATCGTCGAAAGCTTACGGCGAAGTCCTGAAATCAGGTTTTTTTCAACCGGCAGACCGCTGAAATAGAGGACGCCGGGCTGGGCACTTGTAACCACCAGATCTTTTTGGCCAGATTTCGCGACCACCCTCGTCATATTTGTTGCGTGGGATGCGTTATAGCTCAAAAGCCAGAATTGCAGAGCGTCGCGCAGTTCCCCTTTGTAACGATGTGTGCGTTCCCACAAGCGCGCAAAAACAATTAGATTTCTTCGCGTATAAAAATGATGGACGTGTGTAATACCCTTGTGATATCCGCGGCGATATAGATCGCCCCACGGTACTTCGGTGTTTGGAACAGAATCGGGAAGAGGTTCTTTTTCGATCATCCGAAGCAAAGCCCGATCCTGCTGTGATACTGGTCGAGACCAGGTCTTTGTTCCAGTCACGCCATAGAGATATATCGGGCGGCGCTTTCTCTGCTGCGAGTTCTGGCCAAGAAGATCGTCCCAGGACTTGTGTATTACGCGACTTACATCGTTGAGCGGGAAGCCAATCGAACAATGAGGGCATTTATAGTCGGAGCTAATGGAGGCTGGGGCCAGTGAGACACAAGCGTCCCACAACGTGGCTTCCCTACGACAATCCGGACATCTAAGAACATCCGACCAGATGATGTAGCGGACAAATCCTTCATTGCCATCCGGATCAAGGGCACGATACATCCAACCATCTTGATTCTGAGCCGCTCTTAATATGTCTTCTGCTGCGTCTGAAAACGCTTTCGGATCAGGAGGATTTGTAAGCGTTCGAGCGATGAAAGCACCGAGTGCACCTACCTCGTAAAGCACAGCGTTACGAGGACCCCATTTGACGTTGATGCCGAGCTTTTCAGCGTGATCACGCAGAGCTTGCGGTGGGTCTTCACATAGAAGAGTACCGAGCCCTGTCGTTCCGCTCCCCGCAAACCCGTCGAACACCGTATCACCGGGTTTCGTATGGGCCGCAATAAAGAGTGCTATGGCTTCAGGAGAAATTTTCGTCGGGTACGGAAATGCACAAAACAGCGGCCCGGATCGGCTTGCACGCATCGGACTCTGATAGAGCGTTGTTAACGCCTCCTTCTGGCGTGTTCTTAATACTGATGTCGATGCGGGCATTAGCGGTTTCTTGCCTCCGATTCTTGACCGAAAAGCCTGCCTTGTTGCGAATTCCGGTATTCTTCTATGTAGCCTCGCATGAACTCCCTGAGTACTTGGGAAGCGGGTTTATCTTGAGTGCGACAGACCTCCAGGAACTCATTTCTGAGGTCCAGATCAACGCGAATTCTCAGACCAACGTCTTTCTTAGCCATGCGTGAAGTGTACCCAATGGCTACACATTTGTGTAGCCATTGGGATTGATACTCACAGTTAATTTTCAGGCTTAGAGGCGAAAAGCCTTTGGCCGGACGGTATGAATCGTCCTGTCGGTTTCGTCGAGGGTGTCCAGAGGGGCGACGGCAGGTCCTTTTGGTTGATGGGAAGTCCATGAAGGGAGAGCCAATTACTCCCTTTTGGCCAGGATTGCATAAGGGCACGGAGGCCCTTTGCTCGTCTCTAGGGGCGAAACCCCGGTGCAGGGTCCATGGGCGGCATACGCCCTGGTCTCATCCAATCTGAAAGGTTGGCGCACATCCAATCCGCGAAGGGTTGGTCTCCATGAACATGGCCATGGGGGTTTCGGAGGGAGCACGGAGGCTCCCCTGAATGGTGATTGAACGGCCACACGTTCTGTTGGCGCAGCATCCTGCGATGCCGGTAATGCGCCACAAAGCTCTTGCCTGAGAATGAAAATTCGAAGCTTAGAGCGCTCCCAGAGGATAGAACGGACGGGGGAACGTCCTTCTCAAGATTGTACGAATGGAGGGCAAAATCATCGATTTTGTACTACACGTACACATCTTGCGCTCATCCTTATCGCTGTTTTGCCAAAACCGGAACTATCTCTGCTGCACTCGCGAAGAAATACGGTGCAACATGTCCGGCTAAAGGATGAGGGTGTCGCTGACGCGACCGGCTTCTAGCGAAGCATAACTCTTTTTAGCAATGCGCTTGCAGCGTGTCCCCTGCTCCGGCACATGCCGTTCGCATACGCAGCAAGCAACTTATCTGTGTTGTGGTGCAACCTGCACCAATCACGGTTGTCGAATCAAGCCAATTCCGCATTTCATGTGGAGGATTGGATCGACAACCGATGTCCCAAACGGGGCATGGGGTGGGATATGGGGCCGGATGGATTTCCGAGTCCGTTCTAATTGAACGGATGAGTATAAAACCATCCGGGGGCATTGGCCAAAGGCCAAATTTCTTGGTCGAAACCGAAAATCATTTGAACGGGATCGTGCTCTATGTTGAACTGACAGATGACCATGCGATCCATACTGAAACGACGCTGCTCTAACATCTCCCTTATCATTGTTGGCGTAGTCCTGATCGTTATCGCGATAGGATACGCCTGGAACGCGAGAGTGGAATAATGGCACCAGCAACAAGCCGTTTTCGACCCCTGGCAATGAAACGAGTTGTTCTGCTTTTGCTCTTAACCTGGTCGATCAATGTCCAGGCTGGTGAACGGCCATGCTGCATGTTCAACGCGGCACCCGAGCAAATGTTGATGTACGTCGATATAGAGCCTGCAGAAGATCCCAGTAATCAGCCGAACTTTCTAAGGACACTCTGATTAATTCCCAATATCTGAGATAATACATAAAGTCATTCAATTATGAAGCGAACGATGCGCCAACAGAGTTTTGCCGCCGATGATTTCGAGAAATACCGGGAAAAGACCCGCAAGGAAATCTTTTTGGAAGAGATGGACCGGATCATTCCCTGGAAAGCGCTGAGCAAGGTCATCAAGCCCTATTATCCGAAGCCCAAAGGGGCTGGCCGAAGGCCGATCGGGA
>Ga0114931_10004052_pt1 | contig 18347 bp, 20 predicted proteins | sample 2SBtaG_FD_89579 | JGI IMG/M metagenome (GOLD analysis project Ga0114931, IMG submission 89579) | Deep subsurface microbial communities from Kolumbo volcano to uncover new lineages of life (NeLLi) - 2SBTROV14_V59a metaG | ecosystem: Environmental > Aquatic > Marine > Volcanic | place: Kolumbo...
CAGGGTCGGTAGAAGGTGTCCAAAAACGACTCCTGGCTTTACTGCCATCGACATAAAATCTTGATGATTTTCCTGAAAACACCAGAAGAAGTCGAAATGATGGCCCAGGCTTCGAAAATTGTTGCAGAGGCTCAGCAGGTTTTGAAAAAAGAGGTGAAACCGGGGATTACGACCCTGTTTCTTGATGGAATCGCGGAAGAGTTTATTCGAAGCCATGGCGGGGTTCCCGCCTTTAAAGGCTACCGGAACTACCCACGAACTCTGTGTGTGGCGGTCAATGACGAGGTCGTACATGGAATCCCATCAAATCGCGTATTGAAAGAAGGCGATATAATAGGGCTTGACTTAGGGGCAATTGTTCAAGGATTTTATGGGGACGGTGCCGTGACTGTCCCGGTTGGTCAAGTTTCCGACAAAGTCGCCATCTTGATGCGCGTGACTGAAGAAGCCATGATGCTTGGAATTGAACAGGGTGTGGTAGGAAATCGATTGTCCGATATTTCGCATGCCGTGCAACAACATGTCGAAGCCCATGGGTTTTCCGTGGTTCGAGACTTTGTTGGGCATGGGATTGGACGAGAGTTACACGAAGAGCCACAAGTGCCGAATTATGGACGGCCAGGGCAGGGGCCTCGACTTCAAGTGGGGATGGTGTTAGCCATTGAGCCTATGGTCAATGTGGGAGGATATCATGTTCGAGTGTTAGAGGACCAATGGACGGCGGTGACGCAGGATGGAAGCCTCTCCGCTCACTTTGAACATACCATGGCAATTCAGCCAAGCGGCCCCTCAAGGATTTTAACGGCGCTGTCGCACGGATGAGGATAAAGGTTTTCTAGTAGAGATTTGCATATAACTATGAGTAAAGAAGATGTTATAGAGGTTCAGGGGTCGGTGTTGGAGACCTTACCCAATGCGATGTTTCGTGTGAAATTAGAGAGTGGGCATAAGATTCTTGCGCACATTTCTGGAAAAATGCGGATGCATTTCATTAGAATTCTCCCTGGAGATAAAGTGACGGTTGAGTTGTCACCTTATGATTTGACGAGAGGCCGTATTACCTATCGCTTTAAATAATACGATATGGGTTAAAACATGAAAGTAAAGTCATCAGTTAAACCAATTTGTTCAAAATGTACTGTCTACCGAAGACGCGGTGTGGTTCGGGTTCGTTGTAACAATCCGAGGCATAAACAGCGACAGGGGTAGTTCATTGTCAGCCTCAACTATCTGAGACAGGACGAAACCTGTCTGACTGAGAGATGGGTGAGACCAAGGAGGGCGCATGGCTCGTATCGCAGGAGTGGATCTTCCCGTAGGGAAGCGTGTTGATGTTGGGTTGACGTATATCTACGGCATTGGACCCTGGACCGCGCACAGTATCTTGGGGAAGACAGGTGTGGATGGTTCGATCCGAGTGAAAGATCTCGGCGAAGACGATATTGTGAAGCTTCGAGAGATTATTGACCGCGAATGTAACGTAGAAGGTGACTTACGGAGAGATATCACGATGAGCATTAAGCGGTTAATTGATACCGGCTCGTATCGTGGTCTTCGTCATCGTAGAGGGCTCCCGGCCCGAGGACAACGAACGAAAACCAATGCTCGAACCCGGAAGGGAAAGCGAGCCTCCATTGGTCGGAAGAAATAGAAATTTACAAAGGGTGATTGCATGACTGTGAAGAAGGGCCGAAAGAAAGAAAAGAAGATTGTTCAAGCAGGGATTGCGCATGTTCAGGCTTCCTTTAATAATACCTTGGTGACGATCACCGACATGAGCGGCAATGCTGTCTCCTGGTCGAGTTCCGGTAGTCTGGGATTTAAGGGGTCTCGAAAAAGCACACCTTTTGCGGCCACCCGGGCTGGGGAGGCTGCCGGAAGAAAAGCCATGGAACATGGGATGCGGCAAATTGACGTCTACGTCAATGGTCCTGGATCTGGCCGGGAGTCGGCAGTTCGTGCGTTGCAATCCGTAGGCTTGCGAGTCAATTTAATCCGAGACGTGACGCCCATTCCGCATAACGGGTGCCGTCCTCCAAAACGACGACGAGTGTAATAGGTGTAATAATAGTGGGCTGACTGAAGGAGTCAGCCATCATAATCGAGACCTGAACAAGCTCAGGTTTAGGTGAAAGGAAAACGAAGTGGCGAACTATAATGGGCCAGTGTGTAGGATTTGTCGGCGAGAAGGAGTAAAGCTCTTTCTGAAGGGAACTCGGTGCATGACAGAGAAATGTGCAATTGAGCGACGAAGTTATCCACCGGGGCAGCACGGACAAGGCCGATCACGGGTGACCGACTATAGTGCGCAGTTGCGTGAAAAACAAAAGTTACGACGGATGTATGGTGTGCTGGAGCGCCAGTTTCGCGTCATCTTTAGGCGAGCGGAACGGCAGACTGGTGTGACGGGTGAGAATTTGCTGCGGTTACTTGAGCAGCGTTTGGATAATGTTGTCTATCGAATTGGGTTTGCCTTATCCCGGAAGCAAGCTCGTCAATTAGTCAACCATGGGCATATCCTCCTTAATGGGAAAAAGGCCGATATTCCATCCTTGACCACCTCAGTAGGCGATGTCATCACGGTCAAACCAAAGAGCCATGAATTATTAGCGATTAAAAGTGCGTTGGAAGTGACGGAAGGACGAGGGGCTCCTAATTGGATTGATGTGACACGGGATGCCTTCCGGGGGACTATTAATGCCATGCCATCCAAGGATGATATCGGTGCGCCGGTGAATGAACAGGTGATCGTAGAATTGTATTCGCGATAATGTCACTATTTCGGTTGGAAAATGAAATCGACAAAAATTTTGAATATTCTCTGAATATAGACAGATGAGGCGAAGGGGGGCGTAGATGAGCAAAGGGATGAAAGATTTTCAGCTGCCAATGCGGCTGGAGTTGGAAAAAGACACGGCCTCTGCCACCTATGGAAAGTTCACCGCTGAACCATTTGAGCGAGGATTTGGAACGACCATTGGGAATTCTCTCCGGCGGGTATTGTTGTCTTCACTCCCAGGTGCTGCCGTAACGTCGGTAAAAATTGAAGGTGCCTATCATGAGTTTTCGACACTTCCGGGTGTAACCGAAGACCTGACCATTATTGTACTCAACGTCAAAGGTCTCCGTCTGAAACTGAACACCGATAAGGCAAAGGCTGTCCGGTTAAAGAAAAAAGGCCCTGGCGACGCCAAGGCTTCCGACATTGAACATGATGCGGATGTGACGGTGTTGAATCCGGATTTGAAAATCGCCACTCTTGATAAGGATGGCATGATCGATATTGAAATGATCGTGAAACCAGGCAGAGGTTATGTGCCAGCTGAGCGGAATAAGGAAGAAGGTCTTCCTATTGGGGTTGTCCCCGTTGATTCGATTTTTTCACCGATTAAGCGCGTAAATTTTCACGTGGAAAATGCTCGTGTTGGGCGAATGACGGATTATGATCGATTGCACCTTGAAGTTTGGACCGATGGCAGTATTACCCCACAAGAAGCTGTCTCTTCGGCTGCGGGGATTTTGCGCGAGCACTTGGCCATTTGTATGCCCAGCGAAGAAATGCGAGAGGCGGAACCTGATTCCTCCCAAAACGAAATGCAGGTGGAATTAAGTAAAAACCTTGCCAGAAGTGTAAATGAATTAGAGCTTTCAGTGCGGGCTGCGAATTGTTTGAAAAACGCCAATATCAAGACGATAGAAGATTTGGTACATCGGACGGAAATGGAAATGCTGAAAACGAAGAATTTTGGGAAAAAGTCTTTAAATGAAATTAAAGAAGTCTTGGCGGAAATGGGCCTTGGTTTAGGAATAAAGGCCGAACCGGTCACTCCATCGAACTCGAATTAATCCAAAAGGGTAGAAAGAGAGTAATCCAGTGCGGCACCGAAAAAAAGGCAGACAATTTGGTCGAAATACAAAACATCGTCATGCCCTGTTCCGGAACTTGATCACCTCGCTATTAGAGCATGAGCGGATTGAGACGACGGAAGCCAAAGCCAAGGAAATTCGTGGAATGGCTGAAAAAATGATTACTCTGGGTAAGGCAGGCAGTTTGCATGCCAGGCGTCAAGCACTGAGTTTTATTCAAAAGAAAGATATTGTCTCCAAACTTTTTGATGACGTTGCGGGACGATTTCGTGGTCGCGCAGGAGGCTACACTCGAATTATTCCAACTCGGCGTCGTCCTGGTGATGGTGCTGAAATGGTCGCGTTGGAACTTATTGAACGTGAAGCATCGGTTACTGATGAAAAAGATTCTGAAAGCAAAATCGTAACGGAGACTGTTACTGAGAAAATATAAATTCTGTATCGTTTCATTCCATCCTTATTTTCATTTGCAGGCGAAGGGGAATTGTTTCCCTTTCGTTCCCACGTATCGTTTTGTAACTAGTTGACATTGCTGATCAATTTTGTGTCCTATCCAAGGTGGTGTAGTTTACTTGGACTAGGCCGTGTGCTATTCTTTTTTGAATCATGCAAGATTCATACTGGGAGTTAGGCTGGGATGTCCAACCGTTTCATGCGATGGACGCTGGGGGGAATCATCCTGGGCCTAGCCGTCTATTTGGGATACATCGTCATTGGGCATGTGCGTTCAAATGCTCCTCCTCCCATTGATCCCCCAATCCTTGAAGATGCCGATGCGGGGATGGAGGGGTTTGTGTATCGTCAAACCAAAGATGGTATGGTGCAATGGGAAGTTGCCGCGCAAAGGGCGGAGGTGTTTGAAGAAAGACATGAGGCGACGTTGGTTGATGTGCAATTACGTTTATTTGGACATGATGGCGAAGAAATGATGCTGGACGCCGATGAAGGTTTAATTGATACGGTGACTAATGATTTTGAATTACGAAACCAAGGGGATCCTATTGTGATTGAACTGGCCAATGGGTACACCATTCTTACACCCCAACTTCATTGGACAGACGCCAAACAAGAAATTCGAACGCCAAGCCCAGTAACCATTCAAGGCAATGGCTTTACGATTACCGGAGTAGGTTTAGTGGGGCACCTTGAATCAGAGGAGTTTACCGTCCTAGATCATGTCCATGTGCAATCATCGTCTCAATGAACCATATGGGATTGGGTTGGGTTTTGCGGCGGCCTCCCTTGTCCTAGGGTTTCTGGCCAGCACAGTGGTGGCAGCCCCTCAAAAGCCCACGACGATTACGTCTGGGACAATGACGGCACAAGGGAAATCTCGAAAAGCCATTTTTGAAAAATCCGTGGTGTTAACGCGCGAAGATATGGTGATTCGCGCCGATCGCATGACGGTGTTTTTTAAAAAGGCTCAGCATGGAAAGCCGGAAGAATCGTCAACGAAGAATTCTTCAGGTGATTCTTTTGGGAAGCAGGTAGATGTCGTTGAAGCCCTGGGGTCGGTCATTATCGAAAAAGCCGATGGAAATGCTAGTAGTGGTCGAGCCGTTTACTACAAAGACGAAGACAAGGTTGTGCTCACGGAATCTCCAAAGGCGTGGCAGAATGGTACGCAAGTGACGGGGAAGCGCATTACGATTTTCTTAAAAGAAGAGCGTAGTATTGTGGAGGGGGGAGCGCATGTGATTATTCCTGAGGAGGCAGAAGGTGAGTAAAAAGACTTTTCCCCTGTCTGAAATTTATTTGGAGTCCGTGGTTTTTATAACATCATGCGGCAACCCCGTGTTTACGCTAAGCAACTGAGAAAGAGTTTTAAGGGGCGTGAAGTCGTTCGCGGCGTGTCTCTTGATGTTGAGGCTGGAGAGATTGTTGGCCTTCTTGGCCCCAATGGTGCAGGGAAAACCACGATCTTTGATATGGTGGTGGGGTTATGTCAGCCCGACCAAGGGCAAATCTTATTAAACCGAGAGCCCATTACTCATTTGCCGATGTATCAGCGGGCGCGGCAAGGGATCGGCTATCTTCCGCAAGAAGCTTCGGTGTTTCGAAGGTTATCCGTTGAAGACAACATCATGGCAGTGTTGGAGACGCTACGGCTTTCCAAAAGCGAACGGCTGACTCGGCTGGATGAATTGCTCAGTGAGCTTGGATTGACCAACCTTCGTAAGAGTCAAGCCTATACCTTGTCAGGCGGGGAACGACGAAGACTTGAGATCACTCGATCTCTCGCCACGAATCCAAGTTTTTTATTGTTGGATGAACCCTTTGCTGGCATTGATCCGATTGCCGTCGCTGATATTCAGGAAATTATTCAGTCGTTGAAAAAGAAAAATATTGGTATTTTAATTACCGATCATAATGTTCAGGAAACCCTTTCCATAACGGATCGAGCCTATATAATTAACGAAGGCACGATCTTAGAATCAGGCAATCCTGAAGCGGTGGTGAGCAGTCCCAAAGCTCGAGCGATCTACTTAGGGGAACGGTTTAAGCTCTCATAAGTTTTCTAACTGGGTTGGAGTGAGGATATGGAATTAAGGCTAGATTTGAAGTTGAGTCAGAAGTTGGTGATGACCCCCCAACTTCAGCAAGCGATCAAGCTCCTTCAATTATCTAGACTTGAACTTCAGCAAACACTTTCTCAACACCTGATGGAGAACCCCTTACTTGAAGAGGTCGGGGCAGACCAGGAAGAAGTCGAGGGGGCCACCGAAGGGAAGGATGAGGTCGCCGCTAGTAGTGAGACCGAGCCAACAGAATTTACGGAACCATTATCCTCGGAGGAATGGGACAATTATTATGAAAGCGATTGGCGTGCAGGCGGCGCAACGCAATCTTCAGCAGCTAACGACGAAGATTTCCCTTCCTATGAACAGACGCTGACGAAACCCGCCTCCCTTGAAGAACATTTGTTATGGCAGCTGCGCTTGTCATCCGTGAGTGAAGAGGAACAAGCCATTGGTACCATCTTAATTGGTAATATCGATGAGGATGGCTATATCCGAACCTCTCTAGAGGAAATTGCGGCTGATACCCATGCGAGTCTTCATCAGGTTGAAAATGCCTTGGATCTCATTCAAACCTTTGACCCCCCTGGTGTGGCTGCGCGGGACCTCCAGGAATGTTTAAATATTCAATTGCGACACCTGCATTATGGGTTGGTGGGTGGTTCTCAGTCCGTCAATGGTACAGGGCCGGATTCTTTACTCAAAACAATCATCGCGAATCATTTACCTGATCTTCAGAAAAAACGCTACCCCATGATCGCGAAGGAAGTCGGGGTGTCTCTTGAGGAAGTGTATGATGCGGTTCATATCATTGAAGGGTTAGAACCGAAGCCTGGCCGTCCGTATTTTTCTGATAACAATCAAATCATTATTCCAGATGTGTTTGTGTTTAAAGATGAAGGTGAATGGGTCGTTCTCCTGAATGAAGATGGCCTGCCTAGGGTACAGATAAGCCCATATTACAAACAAATGGTGGGCGGAGGAGGTGATACCCCAGAGTCCACTAAGGTGTATCTTGAGGATAAGCTTCGAGGGGCTCAGTGGATCATTCGCAGTCTTGATCAACGGAATAAGACCATTCTGAAAGTTGTGCGCAGTCTTATTCATTTTCAGGAACCCTTTCTTGAAAAAGGCATTCAATATTTAAGGCCGCTGGTTCTCAAGCAAGTCGCCGAAGATGTGGGTATGCATGAATCAACGATCAGTCGAGTCACGACGAATAAATACATGTATTGTCCACAGGGCATGCTGGAATTAAAATTTTTCTTTAATGCGGGTATCCAGCGGTCCGATCCTGGGGCCGAAGATTTATCTTCGCTCACAGTTCGCGAGTTGATTCGTGAAATGGTTTTTCATGAAAGTCAGAAAAAGCCATTGAAAGATCAAGAAATCGTGGCCAGATTGAAACACCGTGGCATCGTGCTCGCGAGGCGAACTGTCGCGAAATATCGAGCTGAGCTTCATATCGCTCCGGCGAGTCAGCGGAAACGGATTCCGTCCTAGCTGCTGCCTGCAGGTTAATGAATTAACTATCGATGACGACAGGTGACAATATGGACTTCGAAAGTCCAGAAGCGCGACTTCAGCTGGTGATTGTCAGTGGTGCGTCAGGATCCGGAAAAACCCTTGCCCTGAAATGTTTGGAGGATCTTGGGTTCTTTTGTGTGGACAATCTTCCTCCCGCTTTGTTTCCAAAATTTGCAGAACTCTGTGGTCAGCGAAGTGGAGATGTTCGAAATATTGCCTTGGGCATCGATATACGAGAACGAGGATTTTTCGCCGATTTTTTTGACAATCTCTCGCGATTGAAACAAAACACCTATTCCATGGAGCTTCTCTTTTTGGAAGCCAGTGATGTCGTGCTCACCCGCCGATTTTCCGAATCTCGCAGGCCTCACCCTCTTTTGCCGCAGCAGCCTGTGATTGAGGGAATCCAATTAGAGCGGCAACAATTGCAAGAATTGCGATCCGGTGCCGATCAGGTGCTTGATACCTCGAATATGACCGTACATGAACTGCGGGATTGGATGGCACGGCATTTTAGTGACGTGGACCATAACCAATTCATGCGAGTATCCCTGATGACGTTTGGGTATAAATTTGGTGTGCCCTATGATGCCGATCTCGTGTTTGATGTGCGTTTCCTTCAGAACCCAAACTTTGTTCCAGACTTGAAGGCGTTAACGGGGGAACATGAAGCGGTTCAACGGTACGTGTTTGAAAATAAAAATGCCGAAGGTTTCCTCACGCATTTGCAAAACCTCTTTGTCTTTCTTTTTCCCCTATTTGAACAGGAGCGACGGAGTTATTTGACGGTAGCTATTGGTTGTACCGGTGGACGTCATCGGTCCGTGTCCATCGCTCTCAGACTCCAGCAGATTTTTCATTCCTTAGGTCATGAAGTGCAAATTCGCCACCGAGACATGCATCGATCGTAACGGGTCACTTCGAACCTTGTATCCTTCCTTCGGACTTGTTCCTGAGTCACCTTCCTCTCTCATTTTCAGATCTTTTCGCTAGAGAAATCATCACTCGATCCTCTTTTTTATGAAGGGAGGTGGAGTCATGAAATTCTCCCAAAAAGTGAACGATTTCTTAATGGGCGATCTTTGAACGTCGCCAATATGGGTGTTTCATATTGCTAGATAGTTTGACGGAAAATTGGGCAACAGTGTAGTGTTGGCTGGTAAAATTCTTCTGACGTGGTTGGTTGTTTCTCATGGAAAAGGTTGAAGTTTTTACCTGGTTTTTAGGGTGTTTTTTCTCATGCCTACCTCTCGTCTAGCCTCTTTTTTTCAATGTCCCAAGACAATCTGGCCATGGTCGGAGCCTAACCTTTCCATTGGCTTGGACATGGATTCCCAAGCCATTACCTTTGTTGAGTTTCGGAATAGACAAGGCCGCCAATATTTGAAGCAGTGGGGTTTTGAAAAACTTGCCACCAATATTGTCCAGGATGGCCGGATTAAAAATAGATCAGCCCTGCTCTCAGTCCTTACCCCATTTGTGGGAAAATATAAACTCCGCGGCGCCTCCGTGGCGATGGGGATCAATGGGGCCAGCGTCATGGTGAAGCGAATTAGTATCCCCAGGTGTCATCAACATGATTTGGATGAATATGTGATGTGGGAGGCCCCACAATATATCCCTTATGATCCTGAAGATGTGTATCTTGATTTCTCACAGTGTTCATCCAGGGTCCTTGGGGCGACCGATGAGGACATGGATCTTCTTTTGGTGGCAGCCAAACGCGAAGCCGTTGATGAACGTAGGGACGTGTTAGAAGCCGCGAAATTGCGACCAGTCATTTGTGACGTCGATGGCTTGGCCTTTCTAAATTGGACATCAATGAATGAGCTAGTTCAATACCATAGAACCTACCTGGTGGCACATTTTCGTGAGAGGATGATGAATGTTGCAGTGGTGGTGCAAGGAGAGCCTCTGCTTGTTCGTGATGTGAGTTTTTCTTCTGTCTCCAATCAAGACGTGGAGACTATGATCCCGACCGGTATTGCCCCGGTTTCGTGGGGAAACGGCGAGCAGTCGGCATATGATATTGAGTCATCTCAATCCGAAAAAATGTTGTGGCTTGAAATCCTCAGTGAGCTCAAGCGAACCGTCGAAGGGACTCGAGAGATGCTGCCAGCTCTAGACATTGAAAAAGTGTTTCTTGCTGGTCATCTTGCTGAAAATTTCGGACTGCAGGAAGAGCTCAGGCAAGGTCTTTCGATTCCTGTTTGTCTTCTGACATCTACCTCCCCTTTGAAGGTAAACGAAACAAAGGGGGGCGGTCAGCTCTTGGCTCCCTTTGCCCATATGGCCGAGGGATTAGCCCTTCGAGCATTACAGGGATGAGGGTTTAGGATGATTGTGATTAATCTGCTCCGTCGTCCCCTAGACAATGAGCGTCGAGTGCGTCTTCGGTGCAAGAGGGAATTTGCCGCCATGATGTGCGTTTTCCTCGTCATGGCGATTGTTTGTGGATTTGTGCGGACAGATTTGGATCGATCCCTTGTACAGCTTCAGACCGAAAAGAGCCAAAAGATGGTAGAGCTTGTCGAAGCGAAAAACAAATATGCCCAATTTGAAATGATGAATCAGCAAATAGTGGACTTGAGAAACAGTGGTCAAGAGGTCCTAGCCTTGGCGATTCAGCAGCGACAACCCCTTCAACTTCTTGATGCGGTCAGTCACAGCTTGGACCCCTTGAATATTTGGTTGGCCAAACTTGACATGGAAAATGCGAAGGTCACGCTCATGGGGTTTGCCCAAACCAGGGGCCAAATTGTGCAATTTGCTCAAAACCTCAAGCGGCAGGAACTCTTTCAATCGGTGGCAGTGCTTGAGACAGGAAAGAAGACTGGAGAGTTCTCTCTCTACCCATTTACCATGAATCTGCTTTTGATGTCGGAGTTGAATAATGTCACGCCTTCTTGAATGGCTTGAGGTGACCCCCTTGGTACAGAAGGTCTCCCTGCTTGGACTCTTCATGGTGTTATGTGGGGTGGGGTTCTATTGGGTGATTGCCGAACCTCTCATTGAGCAGGTTGATGGTGTGAGAAGGGACATTCAAGATCTTGAGGCGAAGGTGAATCGTTATTCTCGATCAGATGATCAGTATAGGCAAGCAAAAGAAAAACTATCTCGGTTGGAGTCCTTGGTGTCCAGGCAACAAGAAAGGCTGGGGTTAGAAGTTCCCATGAGCCAGGTTCTTTCGGATATGTCTCACATCGCAGAAGAGGCCGGGATCATTTTAACCTTGTGGAAACCGGACCGGCAGAAGGGTGTTGATCGGAATCAGAACGTTGCCAGGCACCTTCAACTTCATATTGAGGGTGGATATCATAAGGTGGCTCGGTTTCTTGAGCATACGCAGCATCTTTCTAAGATGATGGGTGTGGCATCCCTCACGATGGTACATGGTGATACGGAGGATGGAGGTTCTCCCGTTCGAGCCACGGTCAATTTTGTGGGATATGATGGAGGCGTTCGAACTTTGGCCATTCAGAAAAATGAGACTCTCAGCCTTACACCGGTAGTAGGGAAAGGGTAGGCCAGTATGTCCGTGCGTTTTTCATCGTTACGAAAAATGACTTGGGTCCCCAGCCTCGTTTTGGTTGTGATTGGGGGTGTCATAGGAAGTCCATCCTCTTCATTGGGCGCTGAGACTATTTCTATTGGAGAACAAGGCGAAACGTCTTTTATAAAGAATATGGATCAACCTTATATCTATCAAGCTGGTACCCGTCGAGATCCTTTTGTCCCGTTGCCAACATTTCAATCCCGTGAAGATTTAACCGTTCCTGCATTAGCAGAGCCGGATACTGCCGAAGACGAGTTGCGTGTTTTGGGAATTATTTCAGGAAAACGTGGATATCAGGCTCTGTTACATATGCCAAATGGTCAGCATCTCATGGTAGAGCCGGGGAGCCTTTTGGACAATACTTCCTTGACGGTCAAGCGAATCACGAATGATTCAGTCCTTATCACCCAGGCCTTGGAAGGAAAGGGTGACTCGCGTATATTGGAATCGACATTATTTCTGTCTTATTGATTTGCCTGTAGGGTCATCGGTTCTCAGCAAAATTCGCCGAAGTATTCGTGTCTAGGTCTCGTGTGATTCAAGGTGAATCCGTCAGCCCAATGAGGATTTTTGAAGCGTGTTGTTAAGAAAATAGCTGTTCAGCGAGGGGTTGATGACATTACCATTGTCATTCAGGGTGATGGCCCTCTGACCTATCGACTCAGTCCTGTGGACTCGCACCGGCTGAGTCTCGATTTGCCAAATGTGATCCCGGCCATTCGATTTCAAGAGTTGCCCATCGATCATGTGTTGCTGAAGCGAATTCGAATTGGGCAACATCCCCAGAAATTGCGGTTGGTGTTTGATCTCAACTATCCTCTTGATAAGGGTTTGCAGTACGCGATCAAGGCCATGGGAGATCAAGTGACCTTGCGTCTGTCCTTAGGAAAGCCAAAGGCTCACGAATGATGATGGGGATGTGTTTGGCGAACTGGAGAATGAATCAGGGAATATCAATGGCTGTTGTTTGATTTCCTGATTGATAACGTTACTATGGCTTCATACGTGTTTCGTCAAAGAGGCTGCAGGTTATGTGTTTCTTACATAAGGTGTCAATATGTTGCGCTACTTAAACGCAGGGGAATCTCATGGGCAATGTCTCATGGCAGTGCTTGAAGGTGTTCCGGCAGGGCTACCTATCACCGCGGAAGAGGTCAATAACGATCTGGCGCGGCGGCAAGGGGGGTATGGTCGTGGCGGACGAATGAGGATTGAGAAGGACCAAATTGAATTTACTTGTGGGGTGCGAAAAGGTAAGACGCTTGGTAATCCCTTGGGGCTCCTCATACGCAACAAAGATTGGAAAAATTGGAAAGACATTATGGCGGTCGAGCCTGGCCCTGATTCCACCGAGCGAGTTGTGACTCGGCCTCGCCCGGGTCATGCCAATCTTGTTGGCGCGATTAAATATGGACATCGTGATATTCGTAACGTGCTTGAAAAAGCGAGTGCCCGTGAGACGGCCATTCGTGTAGCCGTGGGTGCGGTTGGCAAAGCGTTGCTGGGCCAATTTGGCATGCAAGTGGTGAGTTATACGATGGAGATTGGTTCGGTGGTGGCTCCTGTCCTTGATGATCCCTTAGAGGCTTATGCCAAAGCTGAAGAATCGCAAGTTCGTTGTTGGGATCAAGAGGCCGGAGAAAAGATGATCGAAGAAATTCGTTCGGCCAAACATAAAGGCGATAGCCTTGGCGGTGTGTTCGAGGTCGTGGTGACCAATCCGCCCATTGGATTGGGTAGTTACACGCAGTGGGATCGCCGATTGAGTGCTCGATTAGCTATGGCTGCGATGAGCATTCAAGCGATGAAGGGCGTTGAAATTGGGATGGGGTTTGAATCGGCCCGGCGATTTGGTTCGGAAGTGCATGACGATATCTATCCAGATGAGTCACATACAGGTTTCATCCGTAAGACGAACAATGCTGGTGGGTTAGAAGGTGGGATTACGAATGGTCAACCGATTGTCCTTCGGGTATCCATGAAACCGATTGCCACATTGTATCGACCAAAAAACAGCGTTGACATTCAAACGAAAAAACCCTTCGAAGCTACGGTTGAGCGTTCCGATATTTGTACGGTGCCGGCGGCCGGTGTCGTTGGGGAAGCTGTGATTGCCTATGAAATGGCCAACGCCATGATGGAAAAATTTGGTGGTGACCATCTTGATGAAATGAAGCGAAATTTTGATGCGTATCAAGCCTATGTGAAATCATTTTAGGGGCTGTTGAAAATGCCCGCCAGCGGCGTTCTCAGGCCTTTGTCGTGCTCACGTACTATAGTATTTTAGCTTTCAAATGAGACCTATGAAGACTGCCATTTTGTCGCAAGGTGAAATTCCTCAGATGTATTCTTTTGTTGCTGCACGATCTCATCGTGCCCTCTTCTGGCCTTCTCACTGGCCAGGGAAACAAAAGGAGGGGCGGTATAAGATGCCCCAGCTACGAAATTACAAAACCCTGGATTATTGTGCGCAAGAATATTGAGTATATGAATGAAAAGTTAAACGGCTATAGTGGAAACGAAAGCATATAGATCATTGCCTCAAACACGTACCAAAAAACAGGAACGCGTCCGAGTCGGACTCGGGAAGCGGAGCTATGACATTGTTATTCATCCTGGAGGCCTCAGGCAATTGGGGCAATACCTAAAGGGGCTTGGTTTCTCTGGGAAAGTTGGCATTATCACCAATCCGGTTTTGCAAGGGCTCTACGGTCGAACTGTCGAACGGTCCTTGAAACGAGCGGGTTTTCACAGTCATCTGATCTCTATTCCTGATGGTGAACGTGCCAAGACGCTTCGCTGGGTCTCTCACATTCTCGATCACTTGATGGAACAACGGTTTGAACGGCAGTCGGTGTTAGTGGCTTTAGGCGGTGGGGTAATTGGCGATTTGACGGGATTTGTGGCCTCAGTGTATCTCCGAGGTATTCCCTTTGTACAAGTGGCGACGACTTTAGTGGCGCAGGTGGATTCGAGTGTGGGTGGGAAAACTGGAGTCAATCATCCATTGGGAAAAAATATGATTGGCGCATTTTATCAGCCCTCCTTGGTCCTGCTCGATACCCAGCCCCTGGGAACCTTGCCAAAACGTGAGTGGATTGCTGGCCTAGCCGAAGTCGTGAAATATGGCATGATCGCCGATAGAAAATTTTTCACCTTTCTGGAAAACCGGATAGAGGACATCGTAGCCATGGAGCAATCAGCCTTGCATCATGTGGTGAAACGGTGTTGTGAAATCAAAGCCTCGGTGGTGGTCAAAGATGAACGAGAATCAGGATTGCGGAGAATTTTGAATTATGGCCATACCATAGGCCATGCCTTGGAATCGTTAGGAAAATACAAAAAGTATATTCACGGGGAAGCCGTGGGAATTGGAATGGTGTGGGAGGCCGATCTTGCACAGTCACTTGGATTGTGTTCGAGCCAGGTGGTGACACGGCAACGTGACCTGGTGAAGCGGACAGGGCTATCAACCGAATTGCCCACAGTAGAATTTCGGGATTTATGGGCAGCGATGCTTCATGATAAAAAAGTGGCACAGGGGCGGGTTCATTGCGTACTCCCCAGAGCCATTGGCAAGGTGACCGTTGATCCTTTAGACCAGAAATCCGTGAAATCGTGGTTCGACCAACTTGGCAAAGGGCGAGCATGATATTGGGTCATGGTGGTCAACCCACCGTCCTGGTCACGGAGGTATCCAGGGTATTATGAGTGTCGTCAAGGCTAAACCTCGCAAACCAGCCAAAAATGTCAAAGTCGTTCTTCGAGAACGCGCGCGTGAGATCGAAGTGCTGCATCGAATAAGCGAATCTATTAGCAGTACCCTGGACTTGGAATCTGTGCTCAAGCAGATTGTGGGAGTTGTGGTGGAAGTCACAAAGGCCGACTCCTGTCTATTGTACCTCGTTTCAACCAATCGTGATGAACTCGTGTTGAGGGCCTCCAAGAATCCGCATCCTAAATTGATTGGGCGGACTTCTCTCGGGCTTGGGGAGGGGGTCACGGGGTGGGTGGCGCAAGAAAAAGTTCGAGTGGTGATTCCTCGCAATGCCAGTGACGATCCTCGATTTCGTTTTTTTCATAATCTACCTGAAGATCGGTATCAATCCTTTGTGTCGCTGCCCATTGTCACCAAAAGCAATGTGGTGGGAGTCATTAACGTTCAGCATAAGCGGACTAAACGGTATCAAGATGCGGAGCTGGCTTTATTGTCAACGATCGCCAACCAAGTGGGCGGGGCGATTGAAAATGCACGGTTGTATGAGGAAATGCGGCGACAGGCGCTTCAATTGGATACCCTCTCTCAAGTGTCTGAAACCGTGGCTTCTAATCGACTCATTGAGGATGTCTTAGAATTGATTGTGACCATGACGGCGGAAATGATGAATTCGAAAATCTGCTCGCTCATGTTGGTGGATGAGCAAATAGATGAACTTCGAATTGCCGCAACCCAAAGCCTGAGTGCGGCCTACCGGCGAAAGCCTTCCCTGAAAATTGGGCAAAGTATCAGTGGTCGGGTGGTGAAGGAACGGCAACCGATTTATGTGCCAGATGTCACGAAGGAAAATGAATTTTTTTATCGTGATTTGGCCAAGCGAGAAGGGCTACGCTCCTTGTTGTCTGTGCCAATGATGAATAAAGAAAAAGTTATTGGCGTGCTCAATGTTTATACGTCAACCATTCATGTCTTTGAGGCTGAAGAGATTAAGATTATTCAGGCTATTGCGAATCAAGCGGCTGTGGCTATTGCACATACCCGACTTGTGGAAAAATCTTTTGAAATGCAGGAAGCCTTAACCGTTCGAAAAGTGGTGGAGCGAGCCAAAGGGTATCTCATGCAATCGCGAAAAATGTCAGAAGGAGAAGCCTTCCGATTAATTCAACGCCAAAGTATGAATATGCGAAAATCCATGCGAGAAATTGCCGAAGCAATCATTCTCGCTGGAGAATTGGGAGGGCGTGAACGTTAATCTTGGCCATGCTCTTGGCTTGACAGTGTCACGCCGACTTGTTACAAGCGGGTATGAACGGAGGGGATAGGAAGGTCCCCATGACAGAATGGTGTTGGTGGACAAAGGCGTCCTACATTCCTTAAAAGGGGTGAGGGCGTTTTTTTTTGGTATGAAAACTTGTCGAATTGCCATGGTTCAGATGAATCCCACGGTTGGGGATTTAGGCGGTAATGTCCGCGCGATGACTCGATGGCTTAGGGAAGCGCGTCTGGCGCAAGCCGATATTGTCGTATTTTCCGAGTTAGTGATTACCGGTTATCCGCCAGAAGATCTGGTTTTCCGCCAAAGTTTTCTTCACGATACTCGAGTGGCGTTAAACCAATTCGCCAAACAATGCCGTGAGATTACGACGGTGGTCGGGTTTATTGAAGAAGGAAAAGGGCAGAGCATCAAATACACCACTTCATTGGTGGTGCCCTCAGTGCCACGGAAGGTTTTTAATGCGGCTGCGGTGATTCAAGATTGCCGGGTTGTGGCGACCTGTCATAAATCGTTGTTGCCGAATTATGGGGTTTTTGATGAGGACCGATATTTCCATCCAGGGCGTCAGGCGTTGGTATGTGTGATTAATGGCGTCCGAGTGGGGGTCAATATTTGCGAAGATATTTGGTATGCCGAAGGGCCTACGCGAGATCAAGTGAGCCGTGGTAAAGCGGAATTAATCATTAATATCAATGCCTCGCCATTTCACAAGGGAAAACATGCGATCCGTGAGCGGATGTTATCTCAGCGAGCGAGAGAGAATGGCGTGATCCTGAGCTATACCAATATGGTGGGTGGACAAGATGAAATTGTCTTTGATGGCCATAGTCTCCTAGTCGATAGCAAAGGCCATATCATGGCTCAGGGAAAAGCTTTTGAGGAAGATCTTCTCCTTGCTGATCTTCAATTTGACCCCAAGCCTTCTTCCCGAATCGTTGACGGAAAACAGAGGAAGAAGCGAGTGGCCGTCCATTATCCCATAAAAAAAGTAGTGGCCAACGTATGCGTGGAACACAAGGAAAAAAAAGCCCTTATGCCAGAGCCTATTTTGAAGTTGACCTCAGTGGAAGAAGTGTACCTTGCTCTGGTGACAGGAGTGCGAGATTACGTACTGAAGAACCATTTCTCTACTGTGGTGATTGGCATTAGCGGAGGCATTGATTCGGCGCTCACCGCGGTCATTGCCGCCGATGCATTGAGTTCAGATAAGGTCACTGGTGTGTTCATGCCCTCTAAGTTTACTTCTAAAGAGAGTCGAACAGATTCTCGGTCATTGATGAACAGATTGAAATGCCCATTACTCACCATCTCGATTGCAGGGATGTGGAAAGAATATTTGTCTCTCTTGGCCCCGACTTTCGATCATAGGCCGCACGATGCCACGGAAGAAAATATCCAGGCCCGAATTCGCGGAACGATTTTGATGGCATTGTCGAATAAATTTGGGCATTTGGTTCTTACCACTGGAAATAAAAGTGAGATGAGTGTGGGCTATGCAACGCTCTATGGGGATATGGCTGGTGGGTTTGCCGTGATTAAGGACGTTCCGAAAATGCTGGTGTATGAGTTGGCCCGATACCGTAATCGTCAGGCTTGCCAGGCTCATGGTAAGAATCTGATTCCCGTTCGAATCATTGAACGTCTACCTTCAGCTGAGTTGAAAGCGGATCAATTAGATCAAGATACTCTGCCACCCTATGAAATCCTTGACCGGATTTTAGAAGCCTATGTGGAAGAGGATCGTTCCCTTGAGGACATTGTGAAGTTGGGGATCAGGCCTCGGACTGTTCGACAAGTACTCGCCATGGTGGATCGAAGTGAATATAAGCGGCGGCAGTCGCCAATTGGCATCAAGATCACCTCGCGTGCCTTGGGGAAGGACCG
>Ga0114931_10004053_pt1 | contig 18346 bp, 12 predicted proteins | sample 2SBtaG_FD_89579 | JGI IMG/M metagenome (GOLD analysis project Ga0114931, IMG submission 89579) | Deep subsurface microbial communities from Kolumbo volcano to uncover new lineages of life (NeLLi) - 2SBTROV14_V59a metaG | ecosystem: Environmental > Aquatic > Marine > Volcanic | place: Kolumbo...
ACCAATAATCGCGTTGACTTTTTCCCGCTGCAGCAGTTCCCGGGTGCTCTGAATTGCCTTTATGGTGCTACCTTCTGAGTCTCGCACCAGCAGTTGAATTGTTTTGCCGGGGTCAGCCTCCTCTGTGTAAGCAAACCTTATCCCGTCCAGGACTCCCTGACCCTGCTCACTAAAGTAACCAGAGAGTGGCAGGACGACCCCTATTTTAAATGGCTTATTCGCTGCATTCTTGGCATCGCTTACCAATCGAGCAATTTGACGTTGGTAGGAGCTGCTTGGATAGTTCTGTCGAAAATCCTGCAGGGCTGCAAGCGCCGAGGCACCGGAACCGTTTTCGATCTCCTTTCGCGCAAAGGCGATGGTCACCAATGCTTGGCCAACATCGCCTTTTGTACTACTCAGAAGCTGTCTTAGTTGACTGCTCGATAAATCCGATTTCAGCATCTGTTCCGCAAGACGGCGACTCTTCTGGCGAAGCTTGTCCTCAGAACTGTGGTCGAGAATCCACAAAACATCCTGCACGGCCTCGCTTATCTGCCGCAGGCGGTAATACGCGGTCGCGCGCCCATAGTGCGCATCATCAACATATTTGCTCTGAGGAAAGCGCCTCATGATCTTGGCAAAATAGGGGATAGCGTCCTGATAGCGACCGAGCTTATAGAGACTCTTGCCGGCCATCAGCAGAGCGCCGGTGCGTCGTTGGTGCAGTACGGTTGTGTTACAGAGATTCTCGAACGTAACAAATGCCGCACGGTAATTCCGTGAAACATAGTCTCGCAATCCCTCTCGGAATTCATCTTCGCTCTGCTGCACGTATTGAACGGTACGCACACGCACCTGCTGGGCTGGAAGACTGGAGAAGCAGAGGAGAACAGAAACAATCAGGAGCGTAATGCTAAGCTTGATTTTGCTCGGGGTTCGGATACGGGATCTCCTATTCTACCGTGACACTCTTGGCCAGGTTTCTGGGTTGGTCAACGTCGCAGCCCCGCAAGACTGCGATGTAATAAGCCAGCAATTGCAGAGGAATGATGGTGAGGATCGGTGTCAGAAACTCCAAAGTCGGCGGAACATAGATGACATGGTCAGCTCTTTTTGAGATTTCTTCATCGCCTTCGGTGGCAATCGCGATAATCCGGCCGCTACGCGCTTTAACTTCTTCTATGTTGCTCGATATTTTTTCGTAGGTAGAGTCTTTGGTAGCAATGCAGACAACCGGCATATTTTCGTCGATCAAAGCGATTGGCCCGTGTTTCATTTCAGCCGCGGGATACCCCTCTGCGTGAATGTAAGAAATCTCTTTTAGCTTTAGAGCACCCTCCAGAGCCACCGGGAAATTATAGCCGCGTCCCAGATACAAAAAATTCTGGCTCTCGTGATATACGGATGCTATTTCCTTGATGACCGCATGATTGTCGAGAATTGTCTGGACCTTTCCTGGCAATGCTTTCATTTCCTTCACAATATCTGCGCCCTTGGAAGCACCGATATTGCGCATTCGCGCCAGCAGCAGACTCACTAAACTGAGCACGGTAACCTGAGACGTAAAAGCCTTCGTTGACGCAACCCCAATTTCGGGTCCGGCATGTAAATACACGCCGGCGTCGCTGTCTCTGGCAATAGTCGACCCAACGACATTGCAAATTCCAAGAACCTTGGCCCCTTTTCTCTTTCCTTCGCGCAATGCTGCCAGGGTATCCGCCGTTTCTCCGGACTGGCTAATCACAAACATGACAGAGCCGCGTTCGATGACGGGATCGCGGTAGCGGAACTCAGAGGCGTATTCAACTTCAACCGGGGTCCTCACGAGCTCCTCAATCATATATTCCCCGATAAGTGCTGCATGCCAGCTCGTGCCACAAGCAGAAAAAAGAATCTTTGGGGCATAAAGCAAAGATTGCGTTTCATGCCGAATTCCGCCCAGGTGGGCTGTCCCTTCTTCTGAAAGCAAGCGGCCGCGCATCGCGTTTTCAATCGTTTGTGGCTGCTCCATAATTTCCTTAAGCATGAAATGGTCATAGCCGCTCTTTTCGATCTTGTCAAGTTCGAAGGAAATCTTTTCAACTTTTTTGTCTACTCTTAGATTGTCAATCGTCTTGATCGTAACATCATCACTTGTCACGACTGCGACTTCATTATCATCGAGGTAGGTTACTTCCTTGGTATGACTAATAATCGCTGAGACATCCGAAGCAACCACGTGTTCACCCTCGCCCATGCCAACGACGAGAGGGCTGCCACGCCGCGCCGCGATGATCGTGCTCGGATCATCCTTTGAAATCACCAGAATGCCAAACGTACCTTCTACCTGGCTTAAGGCGGAACGAACAGCCTCGTCCAAAGAATGCCCATTCTGATAGAATTCTGAAATAAGGTTCACGAGGACCTCGGTGTCCGTTTCTGTCTCAAAATGGTAGCCGCTTTCGGCCAAACGGGTCCGAATCGCCAGATAGTTTTCTATGATGCCGTTGTGAATAATCGCTAAACGTCCCGTCTGGTCTGTGTGCGGATGAGCGTTTAGAGTAGTGGGTGGCCCGTGAGTTGCCCAGCGCGTATGAGCGATACCGATTTGGCCCGACAGAGGGTTGCCCGAGAGCAGCTTTTCCAGCACGGCGATCTTGCCTGCTTCCTTCTCCACCAGAATCTTGCCGTCTGTCAAAACTGCGATGCCGGCGGAGTCGTAGCCTCTATATTCCAACCTCCGCAACCCCTCCATCAAGATTGGTGTCGCGTCCTTGTCACCAATATACCCGACGATTCCACACATGTTTTTCTCCTTTAGGATGAATGAACCCTGGCTGCTAAACAGGAACGGGAGATATCAGCGGTGGCGCCCGCTGGTCTAATGAGAACTTATTTAAATCCTTTTAAATATGATCGCGTGGCTGACAAAAAACGCGTCAAAATAAAAATTGTACCCCTAAAAAGCAAGTGAAATCGAGTCCTGTCATTCCCATTCAATCGTGCTTGGCGGCTTGGAGCTGATATCGTATACGACGCGGTTTACGCCTCGCACTTCGTTGATTATGCGATTGGATGTTCTGGCCAATAGATCATATGGTAAGCGTCCCCAGTCTGCGGTCATACCGTCGGTGCTGGTTACCGCGCGCAAACTCACCACATCTTCGTACGTGCGATTGTCCCCCATGACGCCTACGGACTTTACCGGCAAGAGAACCGCGAAAGCCTGCCAAATTTTGTCATACCAATGATTGTCCCTGAGTTCTGCAATAAAAATGGCATCCACCTCACGCAGGACGTCCAGCCGTTCTTTTGAAATCTCTCCCAGAATGCGAACCGCCAGGCCCGGACCGGGAAACGGATGTCTCCCCAGGATTTGAGATGAAATACCTAGTGCCGCGCCAACCTCCCGCACCTCGTCCTTGAACAGTTCGCGCAAAGGTTCGATAAGTTTCAGATGCATGGTCTCAGGCAAACCACCCACATTGTGGTGGGTCTTGATTGTTACAGAAGGACCCTGGGCTGAAACGCTCTCGATCACATCCGGATACAATGTGCCTTGCACAAGATATTCGACCGGCGCGATTTTTTCCGCCTCTTCCTCAAAGACCTGAATGAAAGTCCGGCCGATAATTTTGCGCTTCTCTTCAGGGTTGACTACATTCTTGAGACGTGGTAAAAATATATCGGCCGCATCAACAGAGACAAAATTGGAAAAATAATCACCGAATGTCGTTGCCACTGCTTCCGCCTCATTCTTGCGCATGAGGCCATTATCGACAAAAATACAGGTCAATTGACTCTCAACTGCCCTGTGAACCAGGGCGGCGGCTACGGCTGAATCAACTCCGCCACTCAGAGCACAAATGACCTTCTTGTCGCCGATCTGATTCCGAATATCGCTTACCGTATTGTCTACGAAAGACCCTGCCGACCAACTGCCTGCACAACCACAGATCTCATAAAGAAAATTGCTGAGCATCTGCTGGCCTTGCGTAGAATGAGAAACTTCAGGATGAAATTGTACGCAAAACCACTTGCGTGCACGATTGGCAATCGCGGCGAAAGGAGAGTTGCAGGTATGAGCAATCGAACTAAAATTCGGCGGCAGGACAGATACGGCATCTGCATGGCTCATCCAAACTGAGCTTTCGTCATTGACGCCTTTCAGCAGGTCGGTGGCATCGTCTACGCGAAGCTGAGCGGGACCATACTCTCGCTTGCTTGATTCGACGACGTGGCCATTATGAAAGTACGCGATCACTTGCAAGCCATAACAAATTCCTAAAATCGGACACCCAAGCTCGAAAATTTTCGGGTCCGGTAATGGCGCATCTTCGGCATAAACGGACTCAGGCCCGCCAGAAAGAATAATGCCTGCCGGTTTCAATTCCTGAATGTCGACCATCGCAACATCGTAGCGTCTGATTTCCGAGTAGACGCCTAGCTCCCGAACCTTGCGGGTAATCAATTGTGTATATTGCGAGCCAAAATCCAGAATCAGGATCAATTCTTTTGGACGATTTTTCATGAGCTTGGAGAAAGCATATCCCAAGAACTAAGTTCGGCAAGGAATTCATAGTCCGTCAGATCGAACCGTAAGGGAGTGATGGAAACCATATCTTGTTTGATCGCGTAGTCATCCACATTCAGGTCTTCTTCGACTTCCACTTTTTTTCCTGCCAGCCAATAGTAAATGCGATTTGCCGGATCAGTTCGTTTGTCGAAATGTTCGAGATACGTTGACTTCCCCTGACGGGTCACCCGCACGCCGGCGATCTTGGTTGCGGGCACCGGCGGCACATTGACGTTTAGCAGTGTTCCTTCCGGCAGGCCACGCTCCCTCACCTGAAGAGCCAGTCGCCGCGCAAACTGAGCTGCATAACTGAAATCAGGATCTACGTACGTCGTCAAAGAGATGGCAAAGGATGGCACCCTGAGGATAGTTCCTTCAGTCGCGGCGGAGACGGTGCCGGAGTAGATGGCGTTGATACCCGAATTCGATCCCAGATTGATGCCTGAAATAATCAAATCCGGTTTTTCTTTCAGCAAGGCCCAGCAGGCAATTTTGACACAATCAGCAGGCGTGCCATTTACGGCATACCCAAAGAATCGTCCGTCTTTTTGGAAATTCCATACGCGTAGCGGATCGGAAAGGGTTATGGCGTGACCCACAGCACTTTTTTCACTATCCGGAGCCACAACCGTCACATCGGCAATTTTGCAAATCTCATGATGCAGGGCTGCCAGACCGGGGGCGTTGATGCCGTCGTCGTTACTCAAAAGAATGCGAAGCTTGCGATCGCCCATCTTTGCCGAAGGTCTCCCCATCAAATTGTCTTGCAGAGCTTCTGTCTCAGTTTTGGGCAACTTCTGCGTCATCCGGGCCAGTAAGAGGGACGGCCACCGGCATGAACGCGTCCTCCTCTGCGGAGTTTAGGGCACCATTTTTCAAGGTATCCGATACCGGTCTATCGGTACAGAATTCGATAATCTCTGTCAATCTTTCTTTGAGCTGGGAACGGTCGACAACCGCATCCACGAATCCATGCTTAAGTTGAAAATCTGCGCTTTGAAACCCTTCCGGCAGGTCCTGGCCGATGGTCTGTTTGATCACGCGGGGACCAGCAAAACCGATGAGGGCACCTGGTTCAGCCAAAATGACATCACCCAGCATTGCGAAACTTGCCGTGACGCCGCCCGTTGTCGGATCGGTCAATATCGAAATGTACGGCAAATGATGTTCCGCAAGGCGGGCGAGACGGGAGGATGTCTTGGCCATTTGCATCAGCGACAATGCACCTTCCATCATGCGCGCGCCACCCGAGGCAGAAACGATGATCAGTGGGACACGTTGGGCCAAAGCACGATCAGCGGCTCGCGCAATTTTCTCACCTACTACAGACCCCATGCTGCCACCAATGAACGAAAAATCCATCACACAAAGCACGACTTCGTGTTCATTAATTTTTCCCAGACCAATGCGGATAGCACTCTTCTGCCCTGTCTTTTTTGTCGCGGCCTTGAGTTGATCTGAATATCGCTTTAAGGCCTTGAATTTCAAAAAATCGACAGAACTAATGTTGGCGTCAAATTCATCAAATTTGCCCTCATCCAGCAAATGCTCGATGTAGGCCGTGCTCTTTATCCGGAAATGGTAGCCGCACTCGTTGCAAACGTGAAAATGTTTCTCCAGTTCCTTCTTGTAAACAATCTCGCCGCACCCGGCGCATTTGAGCCATAGTTCAGGCATGTCCTTTTTCTTCTGAGGCTTTAGCCCCTCTTTGGCGCGCTTAAACCAACTCATTTTTTCCCTCCTTTAAGGTGAGGCGCATCAAAATAGCATCCTCGCGATCCCTAAAGTAATAATTTTTTCTGACTCCGACTTTCTCAAAGCCAGATTTAGTATACAGCTTGATAGCCGCAGCATTTGAAGATCTTACTTCGAGGTAGACTTCGCCGATCTGATCTTGCCTCATTCTTTTCAAACATTGGCTGAGGAGGGCGCTTCCGATCCCGCGCCTTTGGTGGTCCTTCTCTACCACGATTCGTGCAATATGGCCTTCGCCGGCAAAGCTCCAATAAATCAGATAAGCTGCAAGACGTTCGTCCACCAGGGCCACATAGGAACGACCCTTGGGATTTGTGCAAGTTTCTGCCAAAAGAGCCTCTTCGGACCATGGATCCGAAAATGCTTGCCGTTCCATGGTGGCGATGGCGCTTACGTCTGCAGCGGTCATTTGGCGAACCGCTCGCACCTGCCGACAATCGTTTTCTATTTGTGACAGATTTCCTGACACAGCTATTCCAGAGTTTTTGCCTGAGTTGGCTCAAAGTCTTTTAAATAGAAAGGTTCCACCGAGTGCAAGTCAACGTCATGCCCCTGTTCAATGTTGCAAAGTCCCAGGCGCGCAACATTCGCCGGGCTTGAAACGCAATACTTCTGCGGTGCCATTGTGCCGCAACCCAGTACGAGTTTCTCCTTTGAGCCGATTCTGTGAAACAGCAACAGGGTATCGTCTTGCACCAATTCCATTAGATTCTCGGTCTCAACAAGCAGGTAGTCGGATGTTCGTGTTTGCTGTTCGGCATTTTCATATGTGGCGGCATAAACCTCAGTTGCACGGCTGGTCAGCGCGACACAAATATTCCCCGGCCAAAAATCTACACCACTTGCGAAAGCGTCTAGTGTGTTAACAGCGGCGAGAGGTTTTCCCAAACTGAAAGCCAAGCCACTGGCAACGGACAGGCCGATGCGCAAGCCAGTGAACGAGCCTGGACCGATAGAGACAGCAAAGGCATCCACTTGGTTGAGTGTCCATCCCAGGTCATCGAGAAGTTGTTCCGCGGCGCTGAGCAACCGCTCATTATGAATATTACGCCGTACCAACCGGTATTCTGCCAGAAGTTTGGGGCCCTCGGCAAGCGCGATGCCGCAAACATCGGTGGCCGTGTCAATCGCCAAAATTTTCATCCGGTTTCAAACCGAATCGTTCGACTGTCACGACGGCCTTCAGCGAAATTATTTTGAAGATGAACCTCAAAACGGTGCGCAGGGAGCAGGGCGAGAACTTTTTCACTCCACTCGATCAAGCAAACACCGTCCCCGTCGAAATACGCATCGAGGTCTAGCGCCAGCGCGTCTGTCGCCGACGCGACCCGATAAAAATCGAAATGATAGATTGGCAGGCGACCCTGATATTCGTGAATCAGCGTAAACGTCGGACTGCTGACCAAGTCGGTACAGTTTAAGCCCGTACAGATGCCCTTGATCATCGTTGTCTTGCCACTGCCAAGGCCGCCGAAAAAGGCGACAACATCTCCGGCCCGCAGGCCTTGCGCAAAACGGCGACCCATCTCTTGCGTGGCAACTGCACTTGCCGAATCAAGCCCTTTGTCACAACTACTTTTTTCGGCGAACAAGGTTGCAGGCTCTGTCATACCAACCCTCAGGCCAGTTTAGATTCCAAAGTGGCAACCGGCAAAATCATTTCTTCCATCGAAACGCCACCATGCTGCAAACTATCACGATATCGATTGAGATAATGATGATAGTTTGTCGGGTAGACAAAATAATAGTCTTCTTTCGCGATAAGATAATTCGAATTGATGCCACGGGATGGCAACTTGTACGTTGCCGGGTCCTTAATGATAATGGCGTGCTTCGCATCGACTTTGAGACTCTCGCCGTATTTGTATCTAAGGTTTGTCGACGTCTCCCGATCGCCAATAACTTTTGCTCCCCGCATGCCTCGGATACTGCCGTGGTCAGTTGTGATAATCACCACACAGTCCTTTTTTGCCAATTCTTTCAAAATCTGGAACAAATAACTATGTTCAAACCACGATTTCGTGAGCGAACGGTATGCAGCCTCGTTCGGAGCAATTTCTTTCAAAACTTCGGAATCGCTGCGACTATGGGCCAAAATGTCGACAAAATTTACCACGAGAGCAACAAGGGGCACGTTGGAGTAGGTCGCAATTTTTTTTGCTACATTCCGAGCTTCGTTGATATCGAGAATTTTTACATATTTTGAATCCGGCTTCAGTTGAATGCCAAGATCCTCCATTTGGTAATCCAAAAGCTGGTGCTCGTAACGGTTCAGGCTGCGTTCATCATCTTCGCCATGCATCCACAATTCCGGCCGTTTTTTTTCTATTTCGCTGGGGAAAAGACCGCTAAAAATCGCGTTACGCGAAAAGGGGGTTGCGGTTGGCAAAATCGAATAGTAAAAGTCCTTCTGAATCTTAAAGTACGGATAGAGTAGCGGCTCCAAGGTCAGCATTTGATCCAGACGCAGGTTGTCGACGACCAGGAAAACGACTTGCTTCTGTTGCTGCAGATGTGGCACGACATAGCGTTTCACGAGATTGGTGGAGAGGGTCGGGGCGTCCTGCTCGCCGTTCAGCCAGAACGGATAGTTTTTCTCAATAAATTTACCGAACCCCACATTACACTCGCGGGCCTGGTCCCGCAACGTCTGTTTCAGGCCCAATTCGCTATACTGATCGGTCTCGATTTCCCATTCACACAAACGATTGTGAACGCTGATCCAATCTTGCCAACTCATCGGACCAAAAAGCATCTCTGAGATTTCATTGAACCCGGATGTGTAGTCTTTGGAAATGCGTTCGCCGGTAATCTTGGTGCTTTCCAGCATTTTCTTACACGTTAACAAAATTTGGCTGGGATTCACTGGTTTGGTCAAATAGTCATCGATTTTGCTGCCTATGGCGTCCTCCATGAGCGTTTCTTCTTCGCTCTTGGTCACCATCACGACCGGCAAAGAGGGATGTGATTCTTTGATTTCCCCCAAAGCCGTCAAACCATCTTTCCCGTGTAGCATTTCATCCAGAAGGACCATGTCGAAACTTTCGGCGGCAATCAGAGCCACGGCATCGTCTGCGTTCGTGCACGGTGTCACGGCGTAGCCTTTTTCCTCAAGAAATAGAATATGCGATCGTAGCAATTCTATTTCGTCATCAACCCAGAGAATTTTTCCTTTCGTCGCCAAATCTAAGCATAACCTCCGATAACAGGTAAACTCGAAAATAGCAAAATAAATGATTAAAATGAAAGGCTTTTTTGAAAACCGGGAAACCGTTTACGGGGTACTACGACCGGCTGTAGGCGCTGGAATAGAAAGTGTTACCTGGTGGTCTCGTAGACCGTAATCCCCCAGTGCAGGGGATCATTTGGAGGAGAGGAATTCCACTCCTCGAAGGAATGGGAATCGTCCGTTTGGAAATGCAGAATATACTCTCCTTCCTGCAGCCATACGACTTCGTCAATGAGTCTATTTTTTTTGCTGCCGCCGGCGGGCTCACTGCGGCGATATGTCATCTCCCAAATAACCTTCTCTGTCTGAGCGTTTTCAATCCAGCCATAGTCGACCATCTCACCATCTACGCCTTCTCCGATAGCATAGATGCGAACGTTGCGTGCCTGATCTATTTCAAAAAATTCCCGTTCGCGTGCATGGTCATAAACTCGGACGACCTGTGCAAGCACGCCCTCTTCTTTGCTAACGTCGTAAACGACAAAATCACCGGGTTTACTGTTTTTCTCTTCTTCCCACATGGTAATGCCCCAGTTTTCGGGATCATAAGGCGGTGCGGCGGTCCAGTCAGAATAAGAGTGGCTGTCATCGGTTACATAATAAACGATATAGTCACCTTTGCTTAAACGGATGCTACCATCGTAAAGCCTGTTCTTGTCCGCCCCTCCGGCATGTTCCGTGTTCTCATAATCCATAGCCCAAATCCTGTCATGAGTCTTTGAATCAATGATCCAACCATAATCATACATCTCCCGATGTTTCCCCTCGCCGAGCGCATAAATACGCACAGTCATGTCAGTGTTACATCTGACACACTTGGAAACAAATTCATTGTCGCGCAGATTGGTCATATCGACAATAACCCTGCCATCATCCCGTTCGTCGTACGTATTTTTCTCAACATATTTTAGCAGGGATGGGTCAGCGACTCGCAACGTCAAGCCCCAGAAATCAGGATCATTAGGTGGGGCAGAATTCCATCTGTCCGGAGAATGGGAATCGTCTGTGACAAAAAAGGCGGCGTAGTTGCCTTTTTCAAGGTGAATCGTTTTCCGCACCAACCGATTCTTTCGGGCGCCCCCGGCCGGCTCAGAACCTCTTAGCGTCAGAGTCCATACTTTTTTTCGAGTCTCAGCATTTACAATCCAGCCATAGTCAAACGTGCCATCTGATCTGGCCTCACCAATCGCGTAGATTTCAATGTCGAGCGGACGTTTTATCTCAAATCCTTGCTTCAGGTAGTCGTCTGTGCCCAGATGAGTCAATGAAATGAAGGCTCTTCGCAGAAACGGTTGCCGGATTTCATCCAAGTCTTCGCTGGCGTAAGCCTTTCCCTTTCCGGTCACAACAATTCCAAACTTTTCCCATTCCTGTTTGTAACCATGATAAACGTTCTCTTCATCCTCCTGGAAAATGTCGTCAAAGAGCCGCTCGAAAAACCCTCTTTCAAATTTTTGGCGGTGGAACGGAAACGATGCGAAGTAGACTTCATAACTGCCTGCATCGAGTCGCGGTGAGTCACTGAATTCTACCAGTCGCCGGCCCTTTCTCTCGATTTCTGCGTCACCGATACGCCAAACAACTTGCCGCGATCGTGCGTCCAGAATCCATGCATTCGTGAACGCCAGACCGCGCCGGCCTCTGGGTCGAAAACCGACGCCCTGGATCTGAATCTCCTGGGCTGAAGCCAATTCAAATCCAGCCGTCTTGATTTCCTCGGGAAGCACACCTTCGATATTTACGAGCTCCTGGCCGTGAGCCACGGAACCGAGTAAAATCAAAAGGAATAGACTCGTCAACCGGTGCACCTTAGTCTCCAATGGTACATGTTTTCTTCGCTAAACCTTTCAGTATACGCACGAAACGCATAAAAGGTTACCGCCCGGTACGCATTGTCGCGCGGAAGTTTGTCAACCTTTCACCCCCGGCACGACATGGACGGAAAGGCCATCGATTGAAATTGACACACGATCCCTTGCCACGCCATTATTTGACCCGGGCTTCGCCAGTAGCGCATGAGCAGCCCTATTCCTGGCGATCATCGCGCTGCTGCCCCCGAGTTACGAGGTAGTACAGAATAAGAGCCAGACCTCCCAGGATGAACATGCCACTGACGGTTGCTTCATCCTGAAAAGAATAGGGAACCAAACGACCGATCAGAATAGCCAGTCCCAGCGCTACCAGCACCATACCCCACTTTAGGGAAACGGGTAGATAGTCAGCATGTTCCCGGGCGAACAGGTATTTAACTTCTTCATTCACCAAACCCTTATCGATGATCTTCTTGCGAACGGCATTGTCAGAAATAGTCTTCACAACCATAACAATAGCGAAGAAGATGACCGGTACGACGATGATTGGCACTAACACTTCAGACATGAAAACCACCTCATATTGTTTGTTCGCTGCACTGTCCCTGGCGGCAGATGCTACCAGAAAGATTCTAACGCATCTGACAGGCCACCGCGGCGAAGGTTGCACAATAAAGAGAACAAAATGGTTGCAACATTCTTCTTCCTTTGGCGGTCTATTGCGTAGGGACTCCTATGAATGCAGAGCGAGAAACGATCGAGAAAATCATCGCCGGTGATACACAGCGATTCAGTGTGGTCATCGAACAATATAAGCGCCTGGTGTACAATATCGCTTTTCGGATGGTGCAAAACGCGGCGGATCGGGAGGATCTTTGTCAGGACATTTTTGTCAAGGTCTATCGAAATCTATCGACTTTTCAATTTGAATCCAAACTGTCAACCTGGATTGCGAAGATTGCCTTTAATACATGTGTCAATCATCTCAAGAAGAAACGAGTCCCGCTTCTTCACGACGTTGCGCCCGACAAGTTTTTCATCGAAGAGGTTAGCGATAGGAAGAAGTCCCCGGACGAAGAAATGGAATGTTCGGACATTGCAAGCAAATTAACTCGTGAAATAGAGAATCTGCCTGTCGTTTTCAGAACCGTTCTCACTCTGTTTCACCTGGAACAAATGAGCTACGGCGAGATTGCAGCGGTCACGGCTTTGCCGGGCGGCACAGTGAAAAGCTATTTGTTTCGCGCACGAAAACTATTACGGCAACGGCTGACTCAACAATATGCTCAGGAGGAATTATGGGAACGCGGCGTTTGACCGAAGAAGAGATTCAGAAATATCTTGACCGTCACGGTACCGGCAGAAAAAAGCCTGATGCGAATTTGAGTCCGCAAACACAGGAGAAGTTTTCCCAGTATCGGGACTTGTACAACCGGTTGGGGCGTCAGCCTAAGATAGATCTGCCAAACACATTTGCAAGCTCCATTCTCACGCGCCTGTCCATGGGGCCTTCGTCGGAAACAGACCGCTGGATTCTGCACGTGTTCTTGTCGCTGACCTGCCTGCTGGCAGGTGTTCTTGTCAGCGCCTACTGGTTGAGCGGCACCTCCACACAAGGCTTGTTAGAGGGCGGCAAGCAAATCCTTCAGATGTTTGCGTTGCTCGGGCAGCAGATCACAGACGCGGGCTTTAATCTTAAGCTCATGGGGCTTGGCTGCACCATCATGATGGTCTTGGCAATACTGGACAATCTGATTTGCCAAGTCAAAGGCCACAGCATATCAAAATAAATAGGTAATTGATTGACCGGCGGCCTCCTATTTGAGCAACAGCAGGCGGCGGGTGGCAACAAATTGCCCGGCGCGAATACGGTAAATATACATGCCAGTAGAAACCTGTGCACCAGATGCATCGTCCGCGGTCCAAACGATCGCGTGATGACCTGCCTCCATTTGCCCTGCTATTAACGTCTTGACCATTTGCCCCTGCATGTTGTAAATCGAGAGTTGTATCTCGGTTGCCTCGGGCAACGCAAAGGTGATAGTCGTACTTGGGTTAAACGGATTCGGGTAGTTTTGGTTGAGGACAAACGACTTGGGCGCCGTGACAGTCAGCGAAATCGGCCCGTGCTGTGTGCGATTACCATTAGCGTCGATGTCTTCCAGAGTGTAATAGTAACGCAGTCCAGCCTGTACATTCTTGTCGACAAAGCTATAGTGCCCATCTTTGCGGGGTTGGATAAGCTCTGCATTGATTTTGGTTAAATCCCCTTTGTCGCTAAGGCTCCGCAAGACATTGAAACCCGTGTTCCCTACCTCCCTGGCAGTCGACCACTGCAGGGACACTCCGGCAAATCCATGAAACTCTGCCGTGAAGAGAGCCAAATCCACGGAGTTGGCATCGGTTACGATCAGTGAAACACGTTGCGAGAGCTGAATTGTACCGTTCGCGATCGCGGAGATTTCCTTGATGCCGGGTGTGACGGATGAAATCAAGCCTGTCGTCTGACCGGCTGCGTTGGTTTGCTGGCCCGGCTGCTCAATCGTGTCGGTACTGTCACTAGAGGTCAGTGTCACTGATGCGGCAGGCACCGCATTCCCAAATTTGTCCCGAATCGTCACGGTAATCGTTGCTTGATCCTGCCCGTTACCATCTATTGTTCCTTTGTCGGAGGCCAGTGAAGAGGCATCTGCATCCGGCATTCCCGGCAGTGCCGTGGCGGCGACGTTCATCGGTGACCCGTTCAATTCCGCAGCACCGTTCTGCGCTGAAATTCGTAGAATTTGATTATTCGTTCCGAGCAGCCCCCCCAGATACCAGCTCACCGCCGCCAGTCCGTTCGCATCAGACACCACCTGTTTGGGAGTGTCTCCCGCTGCAATTCCGTCGATAGTTCCTCCCCCAGCAACTATCTCAAAAGTGACCGCGAGCCCCTCGACGTTGCTACCGCTGTCGTCGGTTATCCGAACTTCAATTGAGTCAGGCAACACCAGGCCAGCAGGCGATGGTGCCTGATTACCGCCGCCGGTCAGAGTCATCGTCGATGCCGTCGTTAGATTGGCTGAAGCGAGAAAGTCTACAGACGCTGTCTGCGGCGATGTGGCGGTCACCCTGTTGTTTTCGATACCTGCTTCTGCGCCGAGCGTCAAGATTGTCTGCGCTTGCCCGCTTGAGTTCGTGAAAGTCGTGTCTATGGAAAGCGTGCCGCCGCCGGCCGTAACGGAAAAATAGACCGGCCAATCGGAGACCGGGGACCCGCTGTTGTTCATCACCTCAACCACGAAGGGTTGTGCAAGAGGTTGTGCTACCAGGCCAGCCTGATCATTTCCCGAAACGATGGCCATACTTTCGGCCGGGCCTGCAACTGCGGAGGCCGTAAAGGCAAGTGGTGACCCGGTCAGGGCCGTGCCAGAATATGTACTCGTTACACTCAGATTGTTTTGTCCTGCCGCCGGCCCCAGGCGCCACTCGACCTGAGCAATGCCACTGCTCCCGGTCATGACTGTAACCGATGCTCTGTCGTTGACCAGGCCACCTCCACCCGCAACACTGAACAAGACGGGATGGTTGTTGACAACAGCACCAAGGGCATCCAGTATTTTCACTGCGACCGAATCAGAAAGCGGCAGGCTGCTGGTGCCATTGAGGTTCGGGGCCGAGACAGCCTGCAATTCCTGCGGCTCGGCCGCGGCAGCGTTAAAGGTCAGTGGACTATTAGTAAGACCTGCTGCGAATGCCAGAAATTGATTGCTGGCGCCAGCCGCGGGTCCAAGTGCAGGAGTTGCTGCGGCGATACCCGTTGCATCGGTTGTAACAGTCATTGAATCTTGCCCGGCAAAATTTCCGCCGCCAGACAAGACGGTAAACAGCACGTCGAATCCGGAGACCGGCAGGCCGTTGGCGTCCGAAACAATTGCCTGCAGTGGTGACGCTAGCGTTTGGCCAGCGGAAGCCGTTTGGTTGTCTCCGGCAAAAATCTGAACGACTGACGGGGGGCCAGCCTGCGCGCTGGCGACGAACGCAACATCTGGTCCAGTGTAGCCTGCAGCCGCTACTTTGACTTGATTGACTGCCACGTTCGTCGACATCGTCAACAGTGAGGAGAGCTGACCGGTGCCATCGGAAAGCGTGTTTTCAACGCTAAGGGAGCCGTTGGCCGGCGGTAACAAACTGAAAGTCGAAGCGATGTTTGGGACGACGTTACCGAACTTGTCCTGCAATTCTGCCACAAAAGCTTCCGCCAACGGTTGTCCCGGCGTGCCAGCTTGGGCGTCGCCCGAGACCTTCACAATCGTTTCGACTGAATCCGCCACCCCTGTGGCAGTGCAAGAAAGAGGAGGCAACCCTGCGGCGTTGACCTGAATCGAGTTGTTGCCCGCGGTGGTACCGAGGGTCCAGTGCACCTGCGCCTCGCCGTTCGAGTCGGTAAAACGCCCCGACGGCAGGACGGGATCCTGGTTTGCGGGTGGTGCAAACCCTGACCCGACCGGTGTGATCACAAATTGGTCTAGCTTGGCACCGTCCTTGGCATGCTGAATCTTTATGGTCTGAGAACCTGCAGCAAAGGTAAATACGACAGGATCAAATTCTGGATTCTTGGCGGTGCCAGTTCCGCGGGCGGTTACCTCGTCCCAGTGCCAATCGGTTTGCGGTGTTCTCTGTCCCACATCCCACAAGGAAGTATCAGTGCCCACAATCACACGAAAAGCGTCGGAATTAGCATCAGGATAAATGGCTCGCCCCCAAATTGTATAATCTCCCGGCGTGTCGATGTGAACCAAATATTGCGCAAGACCCAGCACGCTTTCTCCTACGCCTTCCGGCGCGTGAATAAACGTGCCATTCGAAGCGTTGACGTCACTGCCTGTCGTCATGGGGCTACTCAGAAGGCCCGATTCAGCCTCCACGACGATATCACCCGAGGGGCCCGTCACATCCAGCGCCCCATTTCCTGCGGTGATTTCAAAGTTCACGTTGATATTTGGCATGGGACTGCCATTGTCATCCATCACTTGCACCACCACCGGCATGTCAAGCAGTTGCGCAACCGTGTCGATTTGTGCGTCACCGCTAACTTTTGACAGCACGGCTGGCTGGCCCAGTTCAAGCAAGACTGAGAAATTATCGATATCGTTGTTCAAATTGCTGCGCAGCGCAACGCCGGCCCATTTGTCTGCAGTCAGATCAAACTGGAACGCAGTGTCTTCTACACGGCCATCAAACTGATCGTTGATATAAAAATCGAATTTATTGGAGGTGGCATCACTCGAGATAACTACTTTGACACGATCTCCCGGGACAGGCGGCGATAAAGCTGGACTTGTATTCTTTTCGATGACACTGAACACTTCGCCAGCTTGCACCCGCCACAGTCTCACTTCATTTGCGGCCGTGCGCCGCGTGATGGCGTAACCATTAGACGTAGTGCTGGCGGAGTCAAAAACCACAACAAATCCGGCCTGGTCGATGCCACCAGCGTCCGTATTTGCACCCCATTCCATGGCGATCTCGATAGGGTTCTTGCGCGCGGTTAAGACGGCGATATCATCCCATGCGCCATCGGTTGCCGTGTTGCTCAGCCGGTTGTTAACAATGGCATAGGTGTCGGTGATCCAATCTGGTCCGAGGCCTGTGGCTCTATTGAAATTGTCCAGAAAAACGTTTGCGGAAACAGTGCTGGCTGTCACGACATTGGAAAGACCCGATTCGTTGCCGACCTCGTCCATCACCTTCATGGCGAAATAGTGTTGCGTCCCTGTTTGCAAACCCGAAACGGTCAGGCTTTGCATGGTACCTGAGATGGTCGGCGTCGGCGTATTAGACGCCTGGGTCGCCGTGGCGAAATTGGTGTCATCGATCGGGTCTGTCGCATAGCGAACGTCATAACTGGTAGCAATCCCGACCAAGCCGTCGTCACCAGGTGCCGTCCAGGTCAAGAGTATAGACGTGGCTTGTGGGTTACCGGCAGACAAATCGCTGATCGAGGCCGGGGCAATCTGGTCACCAGACTTGGAAACGGTAAATTCATCAACATCGTTGTTAAGATCGTAACGTAGAATGATGCCAGAGTAGAACTCGCCGGCGACGCCGGGATTGCTAACCGTCACGGTGCCTGCGAACTGATCGTTCACAAAATAGTCGAATCGCAAGTCCATTGAGTTGACTTGCGGATCGACCCGGAAAGTACTGCCCGGGCCCGGCGCACTCGTCAGACTAGTAGGATTGCTGGCGAGGAGGTCAGTATCGGTAATACCGTTTGTCACCGTCCAGAGACGCAGCGCATTATCACTCGGCGAGATCCAGGCCGCAAAACCGGAGGCATTCTGGTTCGGTGAATCCAGGAGCAAAGCCAGTCCGCCCTGATCGATTCCTAGCGTGTCTGCATCAGCGGCCCATTTGACTGAAACACTACTGGGATTTCGTACCGCCCGATACGTTGCCATGTGTTTCCAATTCCCGACGTCGGCAGGGGCAGTGTTTACCAGATCACCGCCCTGGATAACTATTTCCGGGTCGGCGTCCCAGGAAATGCCAAGACCGCTCCTTTCGAAGTTGTCCGTTACAGAAGCTGTGGCGGCATTGATGGCCGTCATGACAACATCGAAAAAAAGCTGCCCCATGACATTGTAACCCGTGTCCGTCGGATGAACGTTATCTCCAGCCGAAAAATAGTCGGTAGCCCAACTTGAGTTTTGTTTGAAAATTTCGTTCGCGCCTGCATAAAAAAGGTTTTGTCCTTCTGTATCTCGCTTTTGGTAAAACAGGTCTTCCAATAGGGTATTGAGGATGTCCGTCGAATCATCCTTGCCATCAGTTCGGGGGATAATGCTTGATAATATTATTTTGGTGTTGCTGTTGAAGGCTGTAATCGCGTCTAGAATTTGGCCAATCTCATCGCGTGTACTTTCCGGCGTTTCATTATTGGAAACATCGTTCGTGCCGATGTGGAGGATAACAATGCCTGGATTGGCAGATGTGAGATAACCGTTGATGTTGCTGAGGATCTGGTCGGCG
>Ga0114931_10004054_pt1 | contig 18345 bp, 19 predicted proteins | sample 2SBtaG_FD_89579 | JGI IMG/M metagenome (GOLD analysis project Ga0114931, IMG submission 89579) | Deep subsurface microbial communities from Kolumbo volcano to uncover new lineages of life (NeLLi) - 2SBTROV14_V59a metaG | ecosystem: Environmental > Aquatic > Marine > Volcanic | place: Kolumbo...
GCACGGACGTGTTCTTCGCCATGACGCCGGGGCTGTGGCTGGCGCTCGGGCTGTTCACGCTGGTCAGCGCGGTGGTCTTTCGCGTGACCGGCCTGTACCGGGGGATTTGGCGTTACGCCTCGCTCAACGACCTGGAGGCGATCGCGCGCGCCGCCACCATGTCGATCCTGATCTTCCTGGCGGTGACGTTTTTCGTCACCCGCCTGGCCGAGGTGCCCCGCGCCTCGCTGATCATCAACTGGTTCGTCCTGGTATCGTTGCTGGGCGCGCCGCGGGTGCTGTACCGCATTTTCAAGGACCGCGGGTTCGATCATGTCCTGCGGCGGGAGGACCGGCGGCGCACGCCGGTCATGCTGGTCGGCGCGGGCGACGCGGCGGAGGTCTTCATCCGCGAGATGGCGCGCGACCGGCAGGCCCCTTACGAGGTGATCGGCATCGTCGACGAAAAAGGCACCCGCGTGGGCCGGCGCATCCACGGGGGGCCGATCCTGGGCCATGCCGGGCGCTTGCACGAGATCCTGGCCGAGATGAAACGCGAGGGGCGCCTGCCCCAGCGCTTGATCCTGACCAAGCGCCCGGGCCGGGGCGAGCTCGAATCCCTGCTCGACGTGGCCGACGGATACGGCATGACCTTGGCGCGCCTGCCGCGCCTGACCGAGCTCCGCTCCGACGCGGATCAGCCCATCGAGCTGCGCCCGGTCGCGATCGAGGATTTGCTTGGCCGCGCCAAGACCAAGCTGGATCGCGCGGCCATGCGCCGCCTGATCGAGGGCCGGCGGGTGGTCGTGACCGGGGCCGGTGGCTCCATCGGGTCCGAGTTGGCGCGCCAGGTGGCCGGCTTCGATCCGGCGCGCCTGAGCCTGCTCGATCATTCCGAGTATCTGCTCTACACGATCGATCTGGAGATCGCGGACTCCCACCCGGACCTGCCGCGCGCGGCGATCCTGGCCGACGTGCGCGACGGCGCGCGCCTCGCCCGTGTGATCGCCGAGGAGGCGCCGGAGCTGGTCTTTCACGCCGCCGCGCTCAAGCATGTTCCCATGGCCGAGACCAATCCGGTCGAGGCCGTGCTGACCAACGCGATCGGCGCGCGCAACACGGTCGATGCCTGCCGCCGGGGCGGTGTGGCCGAGATGGTGCTGATCTCCACTGACAAGGCGATCAACCCCACAAGCGTGATGGGCGCGACCAAGCGCCTGGCCGAATCCTATTGCCAGGCGCTGGACATCGCCGCTCGGCGCGAGGGCAAGGGCGGCACGCGCTTCGTCACCGTGCGCTTCGGCAACGTGATCGGCTCGACCGGCTCGGTGGTGCCCCTGTTCCAGCGGCAGCTCGCGGCCGGCGGGCCGCTGACCGTGACCCATCCGGACATGAGCCGCTATTTCATGACCGTGAGCGAGGCGGTGGAGTTGGTGCTGCAGGCCTCCGCCCTGGGCGCTCAGGCGCCCGCCACCGAGGCCGGCAAGATCTATGTGCTCGATATGGGCGAACCCGTGCGCATCATGGATCTGGCGCGCCACATGATCCGCCTCGCCGGGCTGCGGCCGGACAAGGATATTCGTATCGAGATAACCGGCCCGCGCCCGGGCGAGAAACTCCACGAGGAATTGTTTCACGAGGCCGAGCCCCTGCTCGACGGCGGCCACCCGGGCCTGCGCCTGGCGGCGCCGCGCGCGGCCAACCAGGAGCTCCTGCGCCGGGGCCTGGACGACCTGGAGGCCGCGGCGGCCCAGGGCCGCGCGGCCGCCGCGCTGGCTACCCTGGCGCGCCTGGTGCCGGACTACCGGGGCGACGCGCATGAGGGGCGGCGCGACGACACCGCCGCGCGCGCCACGCCGGCTTGACGCCGCCACGCGCGCCGCGTAGACCGGCGCCGATCCAATCAGCCTGGAGCCCCGCCCCATGACGACCGCTGAGTCGCGAACGTCGATTCGTCGCGCCCTGATCTCGGTTTCCGACAAGACCGGCCTGGTCGATTTCGCCCGGGCGCTGGCGGATCTTGGGGTGGATATCCTGTCCACCGGCGGCTCGGCGCGGGCCATCGCCGCGGCCGGCGTGCCGGTCCGCGAGGTTTCCGCCCACACCGGCTTTCCCGAGATCATGGACGGGCGCGTGAAGACCCTGCACCCGACCGTGCACGGCGGCATCCTGGCCCGGCGCGACAACCCGGACCACCGCGCCGCCATGGACGCGCACGGGATCGCGCCGATCGACCTGGTGGCGGTCAATCTCTATCCCTTCGAGGCCACGCTCGCTGCCGGCGCCGACGCCGCGACGTGCGAGGAGAACATCGACATCGGCGGGCCCGCCATGATTCGCGCCGCGGCCAAGAACCACGATTTCGTCACCGTGGTCACGGACCCGGACGCCTACGAGACGGTGATCGCGGAGATGCGCGCCACGGGCGGCGCGACCGGCGCCGCGCTGCGCGCGCGCCTCGCGGCCACGGCGTTCGCCCATACCGCCGCCTACGACGCGGCGATCGCCGCGTGGATGAACGCCCGCGCCGCGCGGCCGTTTCCGCCCCGCCTGATCCTGGCCGGGCGCCTGCGCCAAACCCTGCGCTACGGCGAGAACCCTCATCAGCAAGCCGCCCTTTATATGGGCGGCCCGGCGCGCCCGGGGGTGGCCGGCGCGGAGCAGATTCAGGGCAAGGCGCTCAGCTACAACAATCTGAACGACACCGACGCCGCCTTCGAGTTGGTGGCGGAGTTCCAAGCGCCGGACTTCGACCGGCCGGCGGTCGCGATCATCAAGCACGCCAACCCGTGCGGCGTGGCGCTCGGCGATTCCCTCGCCGCCGCGTACCGCAAGGCCCTTGCCTGCGATCCGCTCAGCGCCTACGGCGGCATCGTGGCCCTCAACCGGCCCCTGGACGCCGCCTGCGCCACGGAAATCGTCAAGGTTTTCACCGAGGTGGTGATCGCCCCGGCCATCGACGCGGATGCGCGGGCGATCCTCGCCGGTAAGGGGAACCTGCGCGTGCTGGTGACCGGCGCCCTGCCGGACCCGGCCGCGCCGGGCCTGAGCGTGCGCACGCTGGCCGGCGGCTACCTCGCCCAGAGCCGCGACAGCGGCCAGGTCTCGGCGGCCACGGTGGAGGTGGTGACCCGGCGCGCGCCGGATGCCCGCGAACTGGCCGACCTCCTGTTCGCCTTCCGGGTCGCCAAGCACGTCAAGTCCAACGCCATCGTCCTGGCCCGCGACGGCGCCAGCGTGGGCATTGGCGCGGGCCAGATGAGCCGCGTCGATTCGACCCGGATCGCCGCCTGGAAGGCGCGCGAGGCGGCGCAAGCCGCCGGTGCCCAGGACACGGCCGGCACCCCCGGCGCGGTGGCCGCCTCGGACGCGTTCTTCCCGTTCGTGGATGGCTTGATGGCGGCGATCCAGGCGGGCGCCACGGCTGTGATCCAGCCCGGCGGGTCGATCCGCGACAAAGAGATCATCGCCGCCGCCGACCAGGCGGGGATTGCCATGGTCTTCACCGGCATGCGTCATTTTCGGCATTGAGCGGCCAGAGCAGGACGAAGCCGACGACGAAGAACACCAGGATGGTCGCCATGCCGGCGCGCTGGCTGCCGACCCAGAGCGTGACCCAGCCCACCAGGGCCGGCCCCACGAAGGCGGTGGCCTTGCCCGAGAGCGCATAGAGGCCGAACATCTCGGTGCGGACCTCCGCCGGCGCGAGGCGCGCCATGAGGGAGCGGCTGGCCGCCTGGGCCGGGCCGATGAATACCCCGATCACGCAGCCGAACACGGTGAACCAGACCCGCGATTCGACGACCAGGATCGCCGCCCCTCCCACTATCAGGCCGACCAGCGCGAGCAGGATCGTACGCCGGGCGCCGAGCAAGTCGTCGATCCAGGCGAAGCCCGCCGCGCCCAGCCCGGCGGCCACGTTGAGCAGGATGCCGAACACCAGGATTTCCTCGAACGACATGGCGAAGGTGCCGGCGGCATAGATGCCGCCGAAGGCGAACAGGGTGTTGAGCCCGTCCGTATAGATCATGCGCGCGATCAGGAACCGGCCGAGCGCCCGTTGTCCGGGGAGCGCGCGCAGGCTGGCCGCCAGGGTGCGCAGGCCACTTGCGATGGTGGGGCCGAGCGGGGCGCGGCGGCCCGGGCGGTCCGGGGTGAACATGAATAGGGGCACCGCGAACAGGGCGAACCAGAGGGCCACGAACGGCCCGCTGGCGCGCACGGGCTCCGCCGACGCCCGGTCGAGGGGAATGAGCGCGGTTCCCTCGCGCACGAACAGCACGAGCACCAGGGCCAGGCACGCCAGCCCGCCGGCGTAGCCCAGGCCCCAGGCCCAGCCGGAGACCCGCCCCACGCGGCCCGGCGGCGCCACCTCGGGCAGCATGGCGTTGTAGAAGACCTGGCCCAGCTCGAAGGCCGCGTTGCCCACCGCGATCAGCACCAGCGCCGCCAGGGCGTAGGCCGGGTCCGGCACGATCCACCAGAGCGCCACCGCCGAGAGTACGGCAAGGGCCGTGAAGGCGCCGATCCACGGCTTGCGCCGGCCCGCCTGATCGGCGACGGCGCCCAGCACCGGCGCCAGGATGGCGACCGCGAGCCCCGAGAGCGCCAATGCCGCGCCCCAGGCGCCGGTCGCCGCCTCCGGGTCCGTGGCCAGGGCGCGGGTGAAATAGGCGGCGAAGACGAAGGTGACGATGACCGTGGGATAGGCGGAGTTGGCCCAGTCGTACAGGCACCAGGCGATGACCGCCCGGCGGTCCCGGCGCGGGGATGGGTGCATGGACAACGGCCCCCCGTTTGCGTGTGCGCGCGACTATAGCACCAGGCGCTACCCGGGTCGGGTGGAATGGGTGTCGGATTTCCTTACATGTTCGCGAAGCGGCGCTGGAATACAAATGCTTGAATTTCAATAACATGCATTCGCAATGGCGGAAATACGTGTCGGGTTTCCTTACACTCGCGCCCTTGACGGTCGAGACCGCGGCGCGCAACCCATTGATTCTTGGCGATTCTGAAAAACGGCACGAAAATTGCTTTATATTAAGAGAAATTCAAAAAAATGATCTAAGGCAAAGGAATATCTCATGTTGGACATAGGCAAAACCATAGGCAGAACAGCCACCGCCGCCGCCTTCGCCGTCGGAACGCTGCTGGCGTCCGGCGCCTGGGCCGGGCCCATATTCCTGACCGGCCACGACCCTGATTTTCACGCGCAAGGCAGCGCCGGGGCCAAAAACCTTCTCAACATCGGTTTGGGCTTCGCCACGGGCGGGACTTACAACCTGAACGACGGCAACAAGTTTCTGTGGGTCGAATCCCGCATCTCTCCGCCCGGTGGCCATCTGATCGGCGAGAACGGCCTTGCCGCGATCGGCCTTTCGCTCGGCACCCATTACGAGCGCGCCAACGCCGCGGAGCTCGGCGCCATCAACTTCGGTGACTTCACGGCGATCGCGGTCGCCTCGTCCTTCGGTGCCCTGCTGACCCGCGCCGAGCTCGACGGGCTGATCGCGCGCTCGGCCGATATCGCGGCCTTCGTCAACGCCGGCGGCGGCATTTTCGCGTCCTCCGAATGTTTCCCCTGCGGCGCCAGCTTGCTCGCCGGGGCGACGGCGCCCGATCTGTTTGGGTTCTTGCCCGTGAACGTAACCTCGATCGGCGCCAGCCCACCCTTTGGTGTAACGGCCTTCGGCGCGGGCCTGGGCCTGGTCAACACGGATCTCAACGATCCGACCCACAATTCGTTCGGCGCGGTCGGCGGCCTGAATATCGTCGATACCGACACGGCCGGCGCCGCCACGACCCTGGCGGGTGTCGTGAATGTCGGTGGCGGCGGGTTCATTCCGGTGCCGGAGCCGTCGGGATTGAGCCTGTTCGGCATGGGTCTTCTGGCCCTGGGGCTGGCCATGATCTGGCGGCGCCGGACAGACTGACCTTCGACGATGGTGCCGGCGGCGGGGTGCCGCCGGCCCACGAATTCGAACCGCCCGCCCGGTCTCCATGGACCGGGGCGGGCGGTTCAGCCTCCACTAACCTTGTAACCTTGATCGGCGGCGCCGCCGCCGAGGATGATGATGCGCTAGGAACTTGCCCGTTAAGCGGGCTTGGGCGCGAGTCCTACCCGCCGACCCATGGGATGATGCGCTTGGGATGATGCGCTTGGGGCCGCCGGGTAGGGGGTGCCTGGAGTTGCTACCCCGTGTCGGTGGATCATGGGGCGAGGGCGCCGAAAATTCCCGCGAAAAGCAGCCAAAACCCGTCGCTCGCGACCAGCGCGCGGAGCGCCAGCACGATTCCCAGCATTCCCAGGGCCACGGCCAGCCAATCGCCGCTGCGCCGGCCCAGGACCACGCCGAACACGCTCAAGGGCACGCTGGCCGGCGCCAGAAAGGCGGTGAGCGCCGTCAGCCCCAGCGCCGCGCCCGCCGCGCCTCCGGCGGCCGGCAGCAGCCCGCGCCTGGCGGTTCTCAACGCTTCGCCGGCAAACGCGGTCGGGGTGAGCGAGATATGTGCCATGACAGGGCTCCATAACGAGGGCGCGAAGTGGCTGCGCGCCGTAAATACAGATAGAAATATAAAGTGATGAAATAAAAAATCAAGAACTATCGTATACAATTTTATATACCGAAAGAAAATATGGAACTGTATTCACCATCAAATGTGATAAAGCGGGTATATTGCCCTAAATAAGAAGCTATGGGGCACAGTGCCCTAAATATATTAGGCAATCATGCCCTAAGAATGCAAACACCGACGTGACGTCCGGGTTGGTTCCGGGCAAATCGCCCTATAAACGGGTGGCGTGCCGTGACCAAGCGGCGGCCCCTCTATCGCGCCGCCGGCAGCGCACGGTTGGTTGGCCCCGCCGGCCGTTGTAGGCTGCCGCCCGTAAACCGGTGGCGAGGCCAAGGCGGGGAGGCCAGGGCGGGGAGAATAGTCATGCTGATTGTCACGACGCCGGAGGTCTCCGGCCGCGAGGTTCTGGACTATTTTGGCATCGTCAGCGGCGATGCCATCGTGGGCGCCAACATATTCCGCGATCTGTTCGCGCGGGTGCGCGATATCGTGGGCGGGCGCGCCGGCGGTTACGAGAAGGCCCTCAAGGACGCCAAGGAGGCGGCCGTGGCCGATATGGTGGAGGAGGCGAGGGCGCTGGGCGCCAACGCCATCCTGGCGGTCGACCTGGATTACGAGACGGTGGGCGATTCGATGCTAATGGTCAGCGCCACGGGCACCGCCGTGCGCCTGGACTAGTGGCCTGGGCTAGTGGATAGAATCCGGCCATGACACCGCCCCCGGGCCGGCCCGCGAAGGGCGCGCCAGGGCCGCGCCGGCGCCGTTCGGGCCGCGCCCATGGGACCGACCCGGCCACCGCCGCGTGGGCGAGCGAGGCTTTGGGCCAGGCACTCGCCCATCACCGCGCTGGGCGCGCCGGCGAGGCGGAGGCGCTCTACCGCCAAATTCTAAAACGCGTTCCCCGCCACGCGCACACCCTTAATCTGCTGGCGATCCTCGTCTATCACGCCGGGCGGACAGGCGAGGCCAGGCGCCTGGTCAAGCAAGCCCTGGCGGCCGCGCCGAACATGGCCGAGGCGCACAACACCCAGGGCAACTTCCTCCTCGACCAGGGCCGAATCGAGCCTGCCATGGCTAGCTTCCGGCGGGCCCTCGACCGCCGGCCCACCTTCGCCGAAGCCCGGGTCAACCTGGGTAATGCCCTGGCCCGCGCCGGGCGGCCGGAGGCGGCGCTGCCCTGCTACCAGCGGGCGCTCGACGACGACCCGGCGTGCGCCGAGGCGCACCACAATATGGGCGTCGCGCTCGGCGAGCTGGGCCAGCCCGACGAGGCGGCGGATTGCTACCGGCGGGCGGTGGCCCAGCGCCCCGGCTACGCGGAGGCACACCTGGAGCTGGGCGCGATCCTGGAGGCGCGCGGCGCGCTCGACGAGGCGGCCGCGCACTTTGCCCACGCCGCCGCCCGCGCGCCCCGGATGGCGCGGGCCCAGTGCCGGCTCGGCCGCTGCCTCTCGCTCCTGGGCCGCCGGCCGGAGGCGGAGGTGGCGCTACGCCGGGCACTGAACCTCGATCCCAAGGACGTAAACGCGGCGAGCGGCCTGGGCAACCTCCTGGCCATGGCGGGGCGCGCCCATGAGGCGCTGGCGGAATTCGAGCGCATCCTGGCCATGGACCCGGTGCACGAGACCGCGCTGCATATGCGCAACGCCCTGGCCGGCGCACGGTCGCGGGCGGCGCCGCGCGGCTACGTCAAGGCGCTGTTCGACGATTACGCGGGCCGGTTCGATCAACATCTGGTCGAGCGCCTGGACTACCGCGTGCCGGAGAAGCTGCGCGCGGCGGTGCTCGAGGTCGCGCAAGCGGCCGCAATCGGCGCCCCCGCCGCGGCGGGCCGGGCCGGGTGGCGGGTCCTGGATGTGGGCTGCGGCACGGGCCTGTGCGGCCTGGAGATTCGGCCCCACGCGCGCCATCTGGTGGGCGTGGACCTGGCGCCGCTGATGATCGCCAAGGCGCGGGAGCGCGGCGTCTACGACGAATTGCACGAGGGCGAGATCGGCGAGGTTCTGGCCGGGCGCGGCGCGCAATTCGACGTGGCGCTGGCGGGCGACGTATTCATCTACGTGGGCGGATTGGAGGCGTTGTTCGCCGCCGTCGCGCCGGCGCTGGCGCCGGGCGGGGTCTTCGCCTTTTCCATCGAGCGCGACGATGAAGCGGACGTGACCCTGCGCCCGACCGGGCGCTTCGCCCACGCCCCGGCCTATCTGGAGCGCCTGGGACGCGCTCATGACATGGATATGGTGCTGGACCGCCAGATCGGCGTGCGCAAGCAGGACGGCGCCTATATTCCCGGCAACGTCATGGTGCTGCGCCGCCGCCCGGCGCCGGCCGAGTCCCCCTAGGCGCGGCGCGGCGGCTCGCGGCTGAGCCCCTGGGCCTCCAGCGTGTCCAGATAGTCCCGCCAGATCTCCGCCTGCTCGACCCCTAGGTGGTAGAGATACGGCCACGAAAAGAGGCCGGTATCGTGCAGGTCGTCGAAGCGGATGCGCACCGCGTAGTTGCCCACCGGCTCGACCGCCAGGATGCCCACGTGCCGGCGCCCGGCGACAAGCTGCTTCTGCCCGGGCCCGTGGCCCTGGACCTCCGCCGAGGGGCTTTCGACGCGCAGAAGCTCCGCCGGATAGGCGAACGAATCGCCGTTGTCGAAGTCGATCTCCAGGCGCTTCTCCGCCGAGACGTAGCGGATTTCCCGGGGCCGGGGGGCACCTTGTTCCGTATCGCTCATTCGTCCAGGCGCCGCGCCTCGTCCGGCAGCATGATCGGAATGCCGTCGCGAATCGGATAGGCGAGGCCGGCGCGGCGGCTGATCAGCTCCTGGGCGGCGGCGTCGTATTCGAGCGCTTCCTTGGTCATGGGGCAGACCAGGATTTCCAGGAGCTTGGGATCGAGCGCCGGTTTGGTTTGCGTCACGGTGGGGTCTCCTGTCATGGGGTCAGTGGCGCGCGTCGCTGGCGTCGGGGGCGTGCAGCGCCATTTCCATGAGCGTCGTCATGGTCGAGGCGCGCTCGGCCAGGGTCGCCGCCTCCAGGAGCGCCTGCTTCTCCGGAGCGCTGAAGGGGCACATCATGGCCAGCGAGGTCACCAGCGGCGCGTCGTCGGCCTCCTCGATGACGTCCCAGTCGCCCTCGATCCCGGCGGCGTCCAGATAGCTGCCCAGGGTCGACAACAGGCGATCCCGGTCAACCAGGGTTTCGTCGTCCTGGGTATCGCGGCGAAAGCGCGTGTAATCCGCGCGCACGCGCCGATAGCCGTTGTGGGGCGGCAACTCCTCGACCACGTCGAAGCGGGCGATGCCGCGCAGTTCGATCAAATAGCGCCCGTCGTCGGTTTCCTCGAAGCCGACGATGCGCCCGGCACAGCCGGTGCCGTAGACCCGGGCCGCGCCCACGTCGCGCACCGCCTCGCGCGGCTGAATCATGCCGATGGCGCGGGCACCCGCCATGGCGTCGCGCACCATGGCCATGTAGCGCGGCTCGAAGATATTGAGCGGCAGGCGCCCATCGGGCAGCAGCAAGGTCTCCGGCAGGGGAAAGATGGGCAGGGTCTCGGGCAAGCGCGCCAATTCCGGGTCCGTTCCGGGCGTGCTCATGAGAACAGCAGGGACGAAAACCGCCGACGCGCGGCCAGGGTCAGGGGATCGGTCGGTCCCCACGCCTCGAAGAACTTCACCAGTTGCTTGCGCGCCGTCTCGTCGTTCCAGGCGCGGTCGCGGCGAATAATCTCCAGGAGCTCGTCGGCGGCGGCCTCGCGCTCGCCGTCGGCGTTCAGCGCCAGGGCCAGATCGAGGCGCGCCTGATGATCGCCGGGGTGCGCCGCCAGGCGCGCGCGCAACTCCGGGATCGCGGCGGAATCGCCGCCCGCCTCCGCCAGCTCCAACGCCGCCGCCACGGATACCAGGGCTGGCGCCGCGCGCGCGGCCTCGGGCACGGCGTCGAAGATACCCCGGGCGCCGGCCACGTCGTCGGTTTCCAGATGGCAGCGGATCAGCCCGGCCAGGGCCTCGGCGTTGTCCGGCTCCTGCTGCAGGATCTGCCCATAGAGCGCCGAGGCCGCGCCGTGCTGCTTGGCGTCCAGGGCGGCCTTGGCCTGCTCCAGGGCCTGGTCCACGGGGGACGGGCCGGCCGCGTCGCCGCCCATCTTGATCAGGCGATCCACGAAGGCCTTGATCTCGCTTTCGCCCTGGGCGCCGACAAAGCCATCCACGGGCTGCCCCTGGAAAAAGGCATAGACCGCCGGGATCGATTGAATCCGCAATTGCGCGGCGAGCTGCTGGTTTTCATCGACGTTGATCTTGACCATGCGCACGGCGCCGCGCGCGCCCTTGACCGCGCGCTCGAGCATGGGCCCAAGCTGCTTGCAGGGCCCGCACCAGGGTGCCCAGAAATCGACGATCACGGGCGTCGCCATGGAAACGTCCATCACGTCCCCGGCAAAGCGCGCCGTGTCGCTGTCCTTGATCAGGTCCGCGGCGGGCGCGGCGTCTCCTTGGCCGTTCGCGCCAGGCGCTCCGATGATGGTTTCCATGTCGCGGGCTCGTGCTCCTGTCTGGTCCCAGGGTGATCCCAGGTTGATCCCTGGGTGCTTCCGGGACTTTCCCTTCGGCGTCCGGTAAAAATGGGGCCATCCGGCCGCGCGCGCAACCCTGGCGCGCTACAGCGCGTCCATGTCGAGCATAAGGGGCGGGTGACCCTCGGCCTCCAGAAACCGGATCAGATCGTCGGGCGCGATGGCGGTGGTCATGTGGTTGACCAGGGGGTGGCAGTTGACCGGCGCGCGGTCCAGCAACGCCTTGTCGAGCACCACCCGCACCCGGCGCTCGCTGTCGTTAACGATGGCGAACGGGGTGACCGAGCCGGGCGGGACGCCGAGATAGGTCATCAGGCGCTGGGCGCTGGCGAAGGAAAAGCGCCCGGCGCCAAGCGCCGCCGCCAGGGCCTTCAGGTCCACCTCCCGGTCTTCCAGGCAGACCACCAGCCACATGGCGCCCTTCTTGTTGCGCAGGAAGAGGTTCTTGATATGGCCGCCGGGCAAGCCGCCGCGCAGGGCCTTGGCCTCCTCCACGGTGAACACGGGCGGGTGGCGGGCCGTCTCGGTCTGGATGCCGAGCGCCTCGATCCGTTGCAACAGGTCATCCGGGCTGGTTGGCAACGCGGGCGCGGCGGGTTCGGGCGTATGGGCCATGGCGGCCTCCTCGATTTAGGCGGGCGACTTGGACGGCGCCACGTTCGGGCGCAGATAACCGCCCGCGCGTCGCCGTTGCAAGCGCCCGGTCTCAGCCCTCCGTCCTTCCCCCCGGGGGTCCCCAGGCGCGCGCAAGGCTTGCATTGGCGCCCGGAACGTATTACTTCGCGCCCTGTTGGCGCACCGCCGCCAGGCGGCGCGCCCGGCGCGGGCGTAGCTCAGGGGTAGAGCACAACCTTGCCAAGGTTGGGGTCGTGAGTTCGAATCTCATCGCCCGCTCCAAATTCTAGAGAAACTACAATGGCCTGCGGGGCGGACTCGCGGGCCATTCGCTTTATCCGGGCATCCTTGGTGGGGCTTTGGCGGGGATGGGCGACCTCAAGAAGACCCGCGCTACCGTTCCGAGACGAGCCGAGATAGAAGACTTCCGCGTCCACGACCGCGAGCACGCCTTCGCCTCACGGTTGGTCATGAAAGGCATTCAAGTGCTCGACGGTGGCAAGCTGCTCGGTCACAAGTCCATCAAGATGACACGGCGCTACGCCCGCCTCGCCCCCACCGCCCCGTGAAATGGGTCAATATTGATGAGCCTTGGTATAAAGTATATAGCGCCCCGAAAACGTGCGACAATCTGGGCGGTTTGATCACGGGTCAAATATGATCTACTATAAATAGCAATACAAAAATGGTTCACACAGTTCGCGTGTGGACAAAGCCGAAGACGGGGGCGATGGTGATTACGTTAGCGCCCATTCTGACAGTCTTCATGCTGGCATGGCTGTCCGCGCTTGCCGCCGTTGTTCTTGGCAAGGTCCTCTTGGGATCGGACCGCGCCATGGGACTTCTCGTAACGCAATCCGGCACGAAGAAACGGCCCCCGGCAAATCCGGAAAGAGTGGCTCTGTTCACCGTCTTCCTCGGCGCCGCGGGTTTGTATTTCATCGAAGGTGTAAACGCGGTCGCGGCGGGGCCGGTCACCAGCCTGCCGGAGGTTCCGCAGATGCTGGTGGAGCTGCTTGTCGGCGGCAACGCGCTTTATTTGAGCGGCAAGCTTATCCGATCCTGAATTCAGGAGGTCACCATGGACCCGTTGGTCGATTTCTCCCCTCCCGATCTCGCGCTTGGGGTGGCGGTAATCATTTCCATCATCATTCTCGGTTTCGCCGCCGTTGTGCTCTACAAGATTGTCCGAGGCGACATCAACCTGCATGGGCTCATCGCCGAGCCGCCGGACCCGCAAGACGGCAACAAGTCGAAAGCCAGCCTTTCGCGCTTCCAGTTCCTGGTGTTCACCTTCGTGATCGCCGGGCTCTATTTGGTGTTGTCGTTGGAAAGCGGGAGTCTGATCGACATTCCCGACAGCGTCCTCATGCTGCTGGGCTTGAGCGGCGGCAGCTATCTGATTTCCAAGGGGATCGGAAAAAAATCCCCGCAGACGGGCGGCGAAGCTCCAAAGAAACCCGACGGCGACACGCCATGACCGGCGCGTGAAACAGACCTTCGTCCGGCCGGGCCGTGGGAGGATCCGTCATGGGCAGACCTAGGACTTTGCCCATCCGCGCCGCGTGGCCCGGGACCCTGGCCCTGGTCACCGCCCTGGCGTTGGGTGCGGGCTTGACCCCGACCCCGCCCGGCGCCACGGAGGCCGACGAAAGGCACTGCCGCAAGTTCCAGAGCCTGGGCCTTCCCCTGCTGCGTGGGGATTTTCGTCTTGGCCAACACAAGCGCATTTGCCGGCCCGGCTACGCCCTGCTGCATAACACGGAGACCAAGAATCCCGACTGGGTGGTCGAGCTCCTGAACAGAGAGGACCTGCGAGGAACCGCGAAACGCAGGAACAATTTCAAGGTCGAGCCCAAGATCCCCGGGGGTGAAAACAAACGGGCTGAATTGTGCAACTACAAAAAAAGCGGTTTCGACCGCGGCCATCAGGCGCCGGCCGCCGATTTCAAGCGCGACCAGGCGTTCATGGACGACAGCTTTTACCTCTCCAACATGGCGCCGCAGGTGGGACCCGGCTTCAACCGCGGGATTTGGGCGCGGCTGGAGGAGCGGGTGCGCGACCTGGTGCGTTCACGAAAGCGCCTCTACGTCATCACCGGGCCGGTCTACGACGCTCCCGACCTGGGCGGGCCCGACAAGGCGTTCATTTGGGGGACCTGCGAGAGGGGGGACGATCGAAGCGGTGTTGCCGTGCCCGACGGCTTTTACAAGATTCTCTACGATCCCAGGCGGAAACGCGCTCTCGCGTTTCTGTTCCCCAACGAGCGGCTCCGGCACCGGAAGGTGGCGGAATTTCGAACTTCCGTCCGCGAAGTGGAGGAACTAACGGGCCTCAATTTCTTCCCGCGGATGCCGCGCCGGACCCAGAACATCCTCGAACTCAACGAAGCGGGAATGTGGCGCTGGTAGCTCTGCCCCGGGAGGCTCCGGCGAAGCATTGTCAGAGGACAATTGCTTGAGCTATCGGAGTGCCGATCCTCGAGTAATTTCCGAGCGGACCGATACCAAGTCTCGCTGATAGGGACTCATACCAAGTCTCGTTGATGGGGATCCATTTCATGGGGCGGATTGGCCCTCCCGGTTAGGCGCGTGGCGCGGCGCGATGCCTAGGCATCGGGCAAGCCGCGCAACGCGGCCGGAGGGCCAAGGCGCCCCACCGAAGGCCGCGATCCTTTGCCCGCCGGCGTCGTTGCGGGCTGCTTGCGGTGCCAGCACCGCAGCGCAACCCGCGCCTAGCCGGCGGACAAATGATCGCGGTGAAATGAGTCCCCATCAACGAGACTTGGTATCATACCAAGGAGCGGTGATCTCGAGGTTTTCGCGTACCGTGAGATGAGCCGCTCGTCGGGTACGTAACCGAGCCCCTTGTGTGCGATCTTGTGGTGCTGAAGGCCGATCAGGCTCTCGCCGTCGAAGGTAATCGACCCGCCCGAGGCGCGCACCAGCCCCATGATCGTCTTGATCGTCGTCGTCGTCTTGCCGGCGCCGATGATCGCCGACTGGTCGCCCTCGTCCATGGCGCGCGCGCGGCGCGTGGATGCGTTGCGGACGGCTTCGTCGATAAAACCGAACAGCCCGCCCGGCGAAAACAGCACGATGAACAGGATGATGATGCCGATGGTCATCGGCCAATAAACCGTGAACCCGGTTACGAAAGCCTGCAAGAACGTATAGACGATCGACCCCACCATGGGCCCGGCGAAGAAGCCCGCGCCGCCGCAGAACATTCATCCTGTCGGTATTGTCGCCGAATTGTCGCCGATAAGCAAAAATCACGCCAAGCGCGCCAATAGGGTATTATCCCGCCTATCCCGCGGACTTGCCCTTGCCCCGGCGGACAGATTCAGCGGCGGTTGCAAAAGTGGAAATGCCGGGGAGGAACTCGGCGCCCGCGGTGGCGAGAAAGTCCCACAAGGCCTTCGCGGCCGGCAGTAGCCGCTTTTGCCGCCGCTTCACGACGAACCACCGGCGAACGACGGGCAGACCCTTGACCTTAAACGCGATAAGCCTCCCGTCGTTGATTTCGGCCGACACGGTGTGCGCCGAGATGAGAGCAATTCCGAGGCCCGCCATGACGGCCTGTTTGATCGTTTCGTTGCTCCCGATCTCCATTCCCAGATTCGGATTAAGGCCCGCGTCCGAGAACAACCGTTGCATGAGAAGGCGGGTCCCCGATCCTTGCTCGCGTAGTAAAAACGTTTCCTCGGCAAGGTCCGCGAACGTCATCCGCCTACGTCGCGCCAAGGGATGGTCGGGGGGCGCGACGATAATGTGCGGGTGGTCGCCGATCACGGAATTATCCACCTCGAAGTCATTCGGCGGACGCCCCATGATGGCGAAATCCAAGTCATAGTTTCTGAGCGCCAGGATCGTTTCTTCCCGGTTTCCAATCTGCAGCCGCATTTCGACATTCGGATGCCTTTTGGCGAATGCGGCAAGGGCCCGGGGCGCGAAGTACTTCGCCGTGCTTACGATGCCGACCGAGACACGGCCGCCGTCCACGCCGCGTAGGGCTTCCAAGGCTTCACCGCATTCGAAGAGAGCGGCTTGGATACGCGTGGTGGCGGTGAGTATCTCCCGCCCTCCGTCCGTCGGCCGCAAGCCATCGTCCGTTCGCTCAACGAGCGGCATTCCGGCCGCGTCCTCGAGTTGGCGCATCTGAAGCGAAATAGCCGGCGGGGTTACGTTGAGGGTCTCGGCGGCTCTAGAAACCGTGCCGGTCCGCACAACCGCCATCAGGGCTCGAAGCTGTCTCAGGGTGACACCGCGCATTCTTGGATTAAGTTTTTCTTTCATAGCGGGAAGCTTATTTAAAATTTACTTTTCATGCAAGAATGCCCATCCTTGGGTCTCGGATTCGACGGGGCGTGGGGGCCTAAGGTCGCTTCCGGGACTCTCGCGGCGCCTGGTTGGCTCCGTGACGGGAAAACAAGAAAGAGCCGCCGGGAGGATGGATGAGCGCGTTTCAGAGCCTTGAGAAGCATCTCGAAGGTTGGTCGGGCGACGACGGCGCGCGCGTGGCGATCGCCGAAACCGTCGCACGCTTCGCGGAGACCGCGGCGCGGGTATCCGACCTCATTGCGCGGGGACCTCTCGCCGGCGCGCTGCATGCGGTGGTGGGCGGAAACGCCAGCGGGGATGAACAGAAGGAACTCGACCTTCGTGCCGATGAGCTGTTCTGCGCTGCCCTGAAGCGCGCCCCGGTCGCGGTTTACGGCTCCGAGGAACGCGCGGCGGCGCTGGTTCTGCGCAGCGGCGCCCCTCTCGCGGTGGCCATCGATCCCTTGGACGGTTCGTCCAACATCGACACCAATGTCTCGATCGGGACGATTTTTTCGATTTTGCCGGCGGTCGATGTTGGGGCCTGCGTGGAGACGGAGCCGGCCGAAGCCGTGTTCCGGCAAGCGGGACGCAATCAGTTGGCGGCGGGGTTCGTGATCTACGGCCCGCAGACCGCCCTCGTTCTGAGCCTGGGCCAAGGCGCGCATATCTTTACCCTGGAGCGCGAAAGCGGCGACTTCCTGCAGACCCGCGCCGACGTTCGGATCCCCAAGGACAAGCGGGAATACGCCATCAACGCGTCCAACTACCGCCATTGGGAGGAGCCGGTGCGGGCCTATGTGGACGACTGCATCTCCGGCGCGGAGGGGCCCCGCGGCGAGAACTTCAACATGCGCTGGATTGCCTCGCTCGTTGCCGAATCGTTCCGGATTCTTGTTCGCGGCGGGATCTTTCTCTATCCGCGCGACGATCGGCCGGGCTATCAACACGGCCGTCTGCGCCTTGTCTACGAGGCCAATCCCATCGCGTTCATCGTCGAACAGGCGGGTGGCGCGGCGACGGATGGCAAGCACCGGATCCTCGATCTCGTCCCAACGGAGCTGCACCAGCGCGTGCCCCTGGTCTTTGGCTCAAGCGACAAGGTGGAACACGTCGCGCGCTACCACTCCGACCGGCACGCCATCGGCGAGCGCTCGCCGCTGTTCGGTCGCCGCAGCTTGTTCCGCGCCTAAGGGGCTCCCCGATGTCCGTCAAACACCCCATCATATCGGTGACCGGCTCGTCGGGTGCCGGCACTTCGACGGTAAAGCATACTTTCGAGCAGATCTTTCGCCGCGAGCGGATCAACACGGTGTCCATCGAGGGCGACGCGTTCCATCGCTTCGACCGGGCCGAGATGAAGCAGGCCATGCGGGAAGCGGCCGAGCGGGGCAACGACCATTTCAGCCACTTCGGGCCCGAGTCCAACCTGTTCGAGGAGCTGGAGGCGGTGTTCAGGCAATACGGCGAATCCGGCACGGGGCGGACCCGTCACTATGTTCATGACGGCGCGGAGTCCAAACTCTATGGCGCGCCGCCTGGCACATTTACCGATTGGCAGGATATCTCGCCCGACACGGACATTCTTTTCTATGAGGGACTGCACGGCGCGGTGGTCACCGACAAGATAGACGTGGCGCGGCATGCCGACCTCAAGATTGGCGTCGTGCCCGTCATCAACCTCGAATGGATCCAGAAAATCCATCGCGACAGAGGCGCGCGCGGTTACTCCACCGAAGCGGTCACGGACACCATCCTGCGGCGCATGCCGGACTATATCCGCTATATCTGCCCGCAGTTTTCGGAGACCGACATCAACTTTCAACGGGTCCCGACGGTGGATACGTCCAATCCCTTCGTCGCCCGGTGGATTCCCACGGCGGACGAATCGATCGTCGTGATTCGCTTCAAGAACCCGCGCGGCATCGACTTTCCCTATCTCGTGTCGATGATCCACGACAGTTTCATGTCGCGGGCCAACTCGATCGTCGTTCCGGGGGGCAAGCTCGACATCGCCATGCAACTGATCCTGACCCCGATGATCCTGAAGTTCGTCGAACGCCGGCGACGAGAGCTGTGACCCTATGGAGAGCCCCATGAAAACGTTGGATGCGTGGCGCGGCGCCAGGAGCGAGGTCTCCCATAAGGATATGGCGAACGCCATTCGCGCCCTGTCCATGGACGCCGTGGAGAAGGCGAAATCCGGCCATCCCGGCCTGCCCATGGGCATGGCGGACGTGGCGACGGTCCTCTTTACCCGGTTCCTGAAGTTCGATCCCTCGGCGCCGA
>Ga0114931_10004055_pt1 | contig 18343 bp, 22 predicted proteins | sample 2SBtaG_FD_89579 | JGI IMG/M metagenome (GOLD analysis project Ga0114931, IMG submission 89579) | Deep subsurface microbial communities from Kolumbo volcano to uncover new lineages of life (NeLLi) - 2SBTROV14_V59a metaG | ecosystem: Environmental > Aquatic > Marine > Volcanic | place: Kolumbo...
CAGGCCGGACACCAGCCTGCGGCAGGGTAGAGAGATTACGAAATACCTCCTGTATTTCGCCCTGCGGGTCATGGTCAAAGAGCGACCATGCTCTGGATTGCTCCCGGCAATCCAGCCGAACTCTCGACATCCTGCTCCCAAAGCAGGCGCGCTACCAGACTGCGCTATACCCCGATAATCTTGGTGCCTTTATCTGCACCCTTCCACTATCGATTGAGAATACACGATCAAATGCACCCCAATTTTGGGAACGTGGATACTACGCGGATGCGTGGCCGAGGTCAACTATAAGCAGGTGGATAACAGGGGCTTTTCTACTTGTGGCGCGACCCTGCCCATGCGAAAATCGGGCGCCTTTCCTACAGGGGTTCCCAATCATGTCCGCAAAGATTATCGACGGCAAAGCCATAGCGTCTGAACTGCGCCAGTCTATTCGATCTCAGGTGGACGAAATGCTGGCTCAAGGCATTCCGGCCCCCGGACTGGCGGTCATCCTGGTTGGCGAGGACCCCGCCTCACAGGTGTATGTGCGCAACAAGCGTAAAGCCTGCGAAGATACCGGCATTCATTCCCGCGCCTATGATTTACCCGCCTCCACCACCCAGGCGGAAATCCTGGCCATGATCGACGAACTCAATGCCGATCCCAGCATACACGGCATCCTGGTGCAATTACCCCTGCCGGCACATATCGACACAGAAACCGTGATCGAACGCATCGACGTGAAAAAGGACGTGGACGGCTTTCATCCTTACAGCATTGGACGCCTGGCGGTCAGAATCCCAACCCTGCGTTCCTGCACACCTTATGGCATCAAACTGTTGCTGGATTCCACCCAGGAAGTCTACAAAGGCAGGCATGCGGTTATCGTCGGCGCCTCCAACCATGTCGGGCGCCCAGCCGGGCTGGAATTACTGCTGGCAGGCGCCACCGTGACCACCACCCACCGTTTCACCACCGACCTGGAATATTTCGTCAAACAGGCGGATATCCTGGTGGTAGCCGTCGGTAAACCTGGCCTGGTGAAGGGCGAATGGATCAAACCCGGCGCCACTGTCATGGATGTGGGTATCAATCGCCTCGAAGATGGCCGACTGGTGGGCGATGTAGACTTCGAAATTGCCTCGGAACGGGCTGCCTGGATTACCCCGGTCCCCGGCGGCGTTGGCCCCATGACCGTGGCGGTACTCATGCAGAACACCCTCAAAGCAGCCGCTGGTATTAATTTAGTCAGCACTGAGTAAGCATCTTTTCAGCTCCCCAGCTGCTGGACATGGTGAGTCAGCCGCAGCCACTGTTGTCTGCACCAAACTGACTACCATTAGCCCCTTCTGCTAAACTCAACAGATCACCCCTGCCCGATTACACTAATAAGAGGGTTATCCATGCACCAGGCACTCAGCGAAACAGCGATTCTGCTAAGCCTGTCTGTGATTGCCGTGGTGATTTTCCGGCGCATACAATTACCCCCCATACTTGCCTATCTTGCCGTCGGTATCCTGCTGGGACCTCACGCGCTTAGCATTGTGTCCGAATCCGATGCCATTCATTTTCTCGCAGAAGTCGGTGTGAGCTTCTTATTGTTCACCCTGGGGCTGGAATTCTCCTTAGCCAAGCTCATCGCCAACCGTCGTGCTGTGGTTGGCCTGGGAAGTGCCCAGGTAACCATCACCATCATGATTGCCGGCCTTATCAGCTGGCTGGCGGGAACCGGTTTCGAAGCCGCCTTTGTGGTGGGCTGCGTCCTGGCCCTGTCCTCTACCGCCGTGGTGATCAAATTACTGGCAGAACAGCTGGAGCTGGAATCCCGTCACGGCCTGTTATCAGTATCCGTACTGTTGTTTCAGGATATCGCTGTGGTTCCCATGCTGGTCATTATCCCCGCCCTGGCGGGGGACACCAGTAGCGATATCTTCTATCTCAAGCTGTTACTCAGCTTTGCCGAAGGTATTCTGGTGACCGTCGTTATGCTGGCCATCGGCCACTGGTTGTTACGCCCGGTATTTCGTGAAATCGCTGCCGCCCATTCGCCGGAACTGTTCACCCTGGCAGTATTACTGGTCGCCTTGATTGCCTCTCTGGCAACCCTGTCCGCCGGCCTGTCAATGGCACTCGGTGCCTTCCTCGCAGGAATGATGCTGAGCGAAACCGAATTCAAACATCAGATAGAGACCGATATCCGGCCATTCAGGGATGTCCTGCTGGGGTTGTTCTTTATCACCGTCGGCATGCAACTGGATGTGACCGTTTTGCCGCAAATCTGGGCATGGGTGCTGCTGGTCACCCTGGGCATTATCATTGTCAAAACCCTGGTCACCATGAGCATGAGTAAACTGATCATGGGCGTACAAACCGGGGTTGCGCTTCGAACCGGCATGGTGCTGGCACAAGGTGGCGAGTTTGGCTTCGCCCTGCTCTCCATTGCTATTGCCAACTTTATCCTCGAGCCCGAAACTGCCCAGATCGTACTGGCATCGATCATTTTTTCCATGCTGCTGACACCATTCATGATTCGTTACAACGGCCATGTTGCCAAATTATTATTCGTAAGCAGTTATGTCGGCAACCGGGAAGCGCTGCAGGAAGATATCCAGCACCAGGCCGCACCCTTAAAACAACACGTCATTATCTGTGGTTTTGGCCGTATCGGACAGAACATCGCCAGGCTAATCCAGAAAGAAGCCATTCCCTACTTCGCCCTGGATTATCACATCAAGTTATTACAGGATGCCCACAAGGCCGGCTTCAATGTGTATTTCGGCGACACCACCCACAAGGAAATTTTACAGGCCGCAGGCATAGATCGTGCCGCGGTGGCCATCATCTGTCATGATGATATCGCCACCACCCGAAAAACCTTAAAGCAGATCAAATTATTAAATCCCGAACTACCGGTACTGGTTAGAACTGCCGATGAAAGTTATTACGAGCAATTGCAGGAAGATGGCGCCACCGAAGTGGTACCGGAAACCCTGGAGTCCAGCCTGATTCTGGCATCCCAACTGTTATCACTTATGGGGGTGCCCATGACAAGAATCGTGCGCAGTATTCAGGCTTTACGCAACGAAAATTACACCAGCTTACGACAGTTTTTCCAGAGTGATGATGCGGGCAATTTCGACAAGCCAAAATCATCCCGCAAGCGGCTCACCAGCCTGACCTTACCTGAAGGTGCACATGCCATTGGCAAAACCCTGGGGGAATTAAAGCTGGATCAATACGGCGTCAGCATTCAGACCAATCGCCGCTGTGACGATAACGATCAGGTGAAGTCAAACCAGACCAGCCTGAAAGCCGGTGACGTGCTGGTACTGTTTGGCACACCGGAAGACCTGGAACATGTAGAGACAATTCTGCTGAACGGCTAAGAGCACTTACTCTAACCTGAATCCGTGACTTCAATGCGGATAACAGAGTGCAAGATATTGGTTTCACAGTGGATTTTAAAAAATCTTAGCTTCACCCTTAGGGAAACTCTGATTAATCCAGAGTTTCCGCAGCACAAGGATGTGCTGCCATATTCAATGGCTGTTAAGCCATTGAATATGAAGAAAAAGGTAAAATCGCAATTTACCTTTTTCGTGCTCTGATGATTCACGGATGAATGAATCAGAGCTTCCCTAAATAAAAAATAGTCACGGAGCCACTGAGACACAGAGTATTATGAAAATACTACATGTAGACTGAGCTAGCATTGTTTAACTCAATCTACCAGTTCAATTTAAAGTTCTTAATCCTAAACCTTCTCCGTGTCTCAGTGGCTCTGTGACAATCTTTATGCTTATACCTCGATCAGTCAATTTCAACCAGGCCTTTCAATACCATATCGGTAAAACTCACAATTCCTATTACCTGACCTTCTTCCACCACCGGCGCACGACCCAGGCCGAAGTTTTCGAACAGGCGAGCACAGTAACGAATATCCATATCCGGTCTCACACTGATCACCGGCTTGGCCATGATTTCATATATATTCACCCGGTTTGGCGAGCGATCTTTTGCCAGGACTTTTTTTGCGATATCCGAGAGCAGGACCATGCCGTATTCATCATCTTCATGGCGCTTTTCCACGATCAGAGATTTGGTTTCGACATGCTTCATGGTTTCCAGCGCTTCCATGACGGTCATCTTTCCATCAACCATATCAAAATTTCTTTTCATGACATCGCGCACATACACAACTGTCTTTACCGTCATAACTCATCCTCCACAACTTTTACCAATTCTTCTACCTGGTGCGAAACCCCGACCGCATCTTCCACATCAACCTGGATGGCAATACCACTGCCGGGGTTGGTTTCGAACTCACCCACCTCACTGATCTTTTCCAGAATCTCACGACTTAAATGCTCTTCCACAAGAAATAGCACCACATCACGCTGGGATTCCAGGCTCAGGCCGAAGAAGGTGCGGGTTTTCTGCAAACCTTCTCCACGTGCATTGCTAATGACAGTAGCGCCAGTGGCACCTGCTTCACGTGCAGCGTCCATTACCTTATTGGTTTTGGAATCGTTAACGAAGGTTATGATCAGTTTGAAATGCATGATTTATCTCTCTTGTTTGTGTGCTCGACCAGCAATGTATTCAGCCATTTGCGCATAGGCCATAACAGTCATCATAGGAAACAGGCTGGCAAATGCGATCAATCCGAAACCATCAATTAAAACACTTCTACCGGGTATGGTATGAGCCAGGCCCAGGCCCAGTGCGGCCACCAGGGGTACGGTCACCGTCGAGGTGGTCACACCACCGGAATCATAGGCTAGCGGAACAATCATTTTGGGTGCGAAAAAAGTCTGGATCACCACTATCACATAGCCGGTAATAATAAAATAGTGCAACGGCAGGCCAGTAACAATACGGAAAGTCCCCAGGGAAATCCCCACTGCCACCCCCAGTGCTACCGCTATCCGCAGCCCCCAGACACCGATAGCACCCGCCGAAACTTCGTTCGCCTTAATCGCCACCGCAATCAGGGATGGTTCAGCTATGGTGGTACTCAGGCCAATGGCAAAAGCAAACAGGTAAACCCAGTAATAATCCTGCCATTCTGGTACCTGGGCAACATAGGCCAGGTCACCATAGATAAATACGGGATTGGTTAACTGGTCAGCCATCAGCTTACCCAGCGGAAACAGTGCCTTTTCCAGACCCAGCAGAAACAGTGACAGCCCTAATAGCACATAAACAAAACCAACCAGGACGCGTTTTAAATTAGGGATGGGTTTGCGAATTACCACAAACTGGAAGCCGAACAAAATGATAGCAATGGGAAAGACATCCCATAAGGTGGAGAACAGCGTCTCGGCAAACTGTTCCAGTAGTGCCATCATATGATCATTCCATATGCCATCACGAAAATCATTGGTGTGAGAGAAGCAAACGCAATCAGGCCAAAGCCATCCAGCATCGGGTTCCTTTCGCGGATTGCCGAAGCCAGGCCGACCCCAAGCGCCGTCACCAGGGGCACGGTAATTGTTGAGGTTGTCACACCACCGGAATCGTAAGCAATACCGATAATTTCATTTGGTGCAAACATGGTCATGATCACGACCAGAATGTAGCCACCCATAATCATGTATTGAATGGACCAGCCTTTCAGGATTCTGAATACACCGATAACAATTGCCAGGCCTACGGAAAATGCCACGGTATAACGCAGTCCTGCCGCATAGTTTTGCTTGGCAGTGTCAGTGGCCTCAATCATATGGCCATTGGCGGCTACCTGGGCCGCTTCATTGGCCACCGCTATCAGGGCCGGTTCGGCAATGGTCGTGCCAAACCCCAGGGCAAAAGCGAATATAAACAGCCACATGACGCTGCCCTTACGTGCGAACGCATTGGCCATGGACTCACCGATGGGAAACAGGTCCATTTCGAGGCCATAGATAAAGAATGTCAGCCCCAGAACCACAAACACGGTACCAATTACGAGATTACCGAAATCGGGAATGGGTTGCTGAAGTACCAGCAATTGAAAAAACGCGATAACTAGGAGGATGGGCAGAAGATCCCGAATGCTTTCCAGAAACGTGCGTGAAAACGCCTTGATTGCTTTCTTCAATGTCCCCCCAGTTAAGCCAGAGCCAATCCCGCATTTATTATTTTTTCAGGAAACGCCGATTAAATCATCCGTGAACGATCTGAGCACGAAAAAGGTGAAATGCGATTTTACCTTTTTCTTCATATTACCTTAGATTCAATGAAACGTCATTGCAGCAGATCAACGAGATCCTGGCATCCGATACACATCCCTGCGCTGCCATGCAAACAATTAAGCAAGCATGGCCCCGACCAGACCACGACACCAATCGTAAGATATATATTAATTGATTTTTTTAATCTATTGGTTTGAAATATACAATTGGTTTAATCAATGACTCATCACTATGATTACACCATTACATTTGAACCAGGAGAAAATCACAATGAGCAACCAGCAACCCGTTACCATCCAGAACCTTGAAGCAGCTTTCGCCGGCGAATCCATGGCCCATATCAAATACCTGTATTTTGCCAAAGTCTGCCGCGAACAGGGTGATGAAGAAACCGCTCGCCAGTTCGAGGCCACTGCCGCCCAGGAAGTCCAGCATGCGTTGGGACATGCCGACCTGCTATTTCCCAGGGCCAGCCTGAACCCGGTACGCTGCCTGGAACTGGCCATAGAAGGTGAAACCCACGAATACACCGAAATGTATCCTGGCTTCTACCACACCGCGATGGAAGAGCAGCAGCAATCCGCCGCCGGGGAATTCGCTGAGCAGATTGAAGAATCGCGGGAGCACGCGGATATGTTTCGGAATGTACTGGAAAAAGCCGCCAAACGTTTCAATGCCCTGACAAAAGTGGAACAGCGCCATGCCAATGCCTATAGCGCAACCCTGGAGCAGGTCAAACAGCGTAGCGCATAAGCGACAGGAGAAACCCTGTTATTTACTGGTTGATACAGGGGCATTTACCCCAATAATCAACCGAATGAGAAACTAAGCGCATATTGGACCAATCCAATATGACATAACGATTCAAACTGGAGTACTACATGAAACAATGGCAATGCATAGTATGTGGCTTTATTTATGACGAGGCGCAGGGCTTACCCGAAGAAGGTATCGCACCTGGCACCCGTTGGGAGGACATTCCCGAAGACTGGTGCTGCCCGGAATGCGGCGTCGCCAAGTCCGATTTCGAAATGGTCGAAGTTTAACCACCATACTCTTCCACACTCGCATCGGTGGCCTTGTGCCATCGATGCATTTCAGAGAGTCATCACATGAATCCTGTCACCATTATCGGCACCGGCATGGCCGGTTACACCCTCGCCAAAGAGATTCGAAAACTGGATGATCATATTCAGGTTCGGATGATCACCGCCGATGACGGTCGGGTGTACTCCAAGCCCATGCTGAGTAATGCGCTGACAAAACAGCTGGACATTGAAAAACTCACCCAGATGCGCGCCACTGACATGGCTGACAAATTCAAGCTGGATATCATCACCCAGACCCGGGTGGATGACATTCTCAGCGAATGCCAGCAAATCAGCACCAGCCGCGGCACACTGGAATATTCCAGCCTGGTGCTGGCTTGTGGAGCCAGTCCCATACGCCTGCCCATTGGTGGCGATGGCGCCGATGACATACTCAGTGTTAACTCGTTGACAGACTATGAACAATTCCTTGCGCAACTGGATAACAAACAGCGCATCGCCATCCTGGGTGCCGGTCTGATTGGTTGCGAATTCGCCAATGACCTGGTGAATACACAGCACCAGGTAGCGTTGATTGATGTAGCAAGCAAACCACTGGGACGTTTACTCCCGGACCTGGCTGGCGACAACCTGCAGCAGAAACTGGCAGGCGCCGGCATCAACTGGCATTTGAACGCCAGCCTTGAAGCTATCGAAAAAACCGCGACCGGCTACAGCCTTCAGCTGAGTAACGCTGAAACCCTGGAGGTAGACCTGGTTCTGTCAGCTATCGGGCTCAGCCCCAATACCCAACTAGCCCAGTCTGCTGGACTTGAAATCAACCGCGGCATTGTCGCCAACAGCCTGCTGCAAACCAGTAATGAGAATATCTATACCCTGGGCGACTGCGCAGAAATCAACGGCCAGGTACTCCCCTTTATCATGCCTATCATGCATGCTGCCCGTGCACTGGCGAAAACACTGACTGGCAACATGATCGAACTGCATTATCCACCCATGCCGGTCGTGGTTAAAACGCCCACGCATCCGGTCGTCATATGTCCGCCAGCACCCGGAAGTGAAGGCGAATGGATTGAGGAGGCCACTTCGAATGGAGTAAGAGCCCGATTTATGAATAACGACAGGCTGGAAGGCTTTGCTTTAACCGGCGATGCAGTGGCAGATAAAAATGCCCTGTTGAAAGAAATGACAGCGTAAATCCCGTTCTGGCATTACCGCATAACCGGTTGCCAGTAACCAGCAAGGATTTCCGCACCGGGGCTTCAATCATTGATGACGAAGCTAAAAATATTTCCCACGGTTTTCTGTAATTCGTGCTGGGTTAAATAACTATCCATATTGTCATCGGTCCAGTACATACAGGACATACGATAAACATCCGGTTGTACCTGGGAACTCAGATACATCACCGTGTTATAGGCAATCAAGGGGGTGTCCCTGCCAAACATCGACAGACTGGCAAACATCTGTTGCCGGGAGGCATCCATCTGTTTGGATAGCTTGCGAATCCTAAACTTGTCCGGGTGCACAACCTGGTCGGTTTGTTTCAGGGTTAGCACTTCAAATTCACAATAGGGGTAATACTGATCACGTTGCTTACCGCTAACGACATGACCATTCTGAATAATAACTCGCGTGTGGCCGCCAGGAATGGTGATATCCTGGTTCAATATCAACAGGGAACCTATCGGAATCTTGTAACTATGCGAATCAAATTTATTCATCACCGGCTGGGCACAGCTAGCCAGGAAGAGAGAAAAGAACAGTAAAGTGATTGCTTTCATATCATTACTCCAGATCAGCAAACAGACCATTTAGTTCAATTTATTTTCTGCCTGCAACACCTCCTGCACCATGTGATAACACTATCCGGGTTGAGTGACAGGGACGATATTCCATGCTGCACCAGCCAGCGGGTAATCTCCGGAAAATCCGATGGTGCCTGGCCACAGATACCCACGTATTTGCCTGCCACATGACAGGCGTCTATGGCCATTTCCATCATTTTTAACAGCCGGGTTGCGCTCGTCCAAACCAGTTATCAGGCCTGAGTCGCGACCCACACCCAGGGTTAACTGAGTGAGGTCATTGGAGCCAATGGAGAAACCGTCAAAGTGCTGCAGAAACTCCTCAGCCAGTAAAATATTGGCCGGAATTTCACACATCAAAAACACCTTGAGTCCATGCTCGCCTTTCACAAGGTCGTGCCCCTGCATCTGCTGCAACATTTTTTCACCTTCTTCGACGCTGCGCACAAAAGGTAGCATTACATCCACATTGTCCAGTCCCATATGTTCTCGCACCCGCCTGATAGCTTCCACTTCCAGCGCAAAACATTCCCTGAATTCCTCTGACGGATAACGATGCGCACCACGAAAACAGGCATGGAGTTTTCTTCTGTCGGTTCATACAAGGAGCCACCGATGAGGGACGCATATTCATTGGACTTGAAATCCAAGAAGCGTACGATCACCTGGCGCGGATAAAATGCCGCGGCAATGGTACCTATACCTTCCGCCAGGCGTTCAACATAAAACTGCGCGGATCAGGATAGCCCGCAACAATACTGGCGACCTGGTTCCTGAGCTTTACATCCTGCAGTTGATCGTATTCCAGTAAGGCGCGCAGATGCACACGAATCGAGTTATTGATAATAAATTCCAGCCGCGCCAGTCCCACACCATCAACAGGCAGCGCCGAGGTTTCAAAAGCTTTTTCCGGATTCGCCAGATTCAGCATAATGCGGTTTTTCGGACTGGCCAGTCCCGACAGATCAACTTCGTGCCTCTCGAATGCCAGTTGCCCGGCATAAATATAACCGGTATCCCCTTCGGCACAGGACAGGGTTACTTCCGTGCCATTGGCAATGCTCTGGGTTGCATCACCACAGCCGACAATTGCAGGGATTCCCAGTTCGCGGGCAATAATGGCCGCATGACAGGTACGCCCGCCGCGGTTGGTGACGATGGCGGCAGCGATTTTCATTAACGGCTCCCAGTCCGGGTCAGTTATATCGGTAACCAGCACTTCGCCTGGATGCACCTTGTACATATCCGATGCATCCAGCACCACACAGGCTTTGCCGGAAGCAATCCGTTTGCCGACACTCTTGCCAACCGCCAGCACCGGCCCCTGTTGTTTTAATTCATAGGTTTCGTGCAACAGGGCATTGACCTGTGACTGCACCGTCTCCGGACGTGCCTGCAGGATAAACAGTTCACCGATCTCACCATCACACGCCCATTCGATATCCATGGGTTTCTGGTAATGTTTTTCGATGGCGACCGCGTAACGCGCCAGTTCCAGAACTTCTTCGTCGTTAATGGCAAATTGATTACGTCCTTCTATAGCAACATCGACATTGCGGGTGGATAAACCGGCAGTATGAACCTGGGAGTACACCATTTTGATGAGTTTGGAACCCAGGTGACGACGAATAATGGGACGATGTTTCTCAAGAGTCGGCTTGAATACATAGAACTCGCCCGGATTCACCGCACCCTGTACGATATTTTCGCCCAGTCCGTAAGAGGCATTAATAAACACCACATCGCGGAAACCGGTTTCAGTATCCAGGGTAAACATAACCCCGGAAGCACCCAGGTCGGAGCGCACCACTTTCTGCACACCGATGGATAAAGTGACATCCATATGGGTAAAACCTTTATCCACCCGATAGGAAATAGCCCGATCGGTAAACAGGGAAGCAAACACTCGGCGACAGGTCGTCAACAAATTTCGACGCCCGGAAATATTCAGATAGGTTTCCTGCTGACCGGCAAAAAGAAGCATCCGCCAGGTCTTCGGCGGTGGCAGAACTACGTACCGCCACATCGGGGTAATCACCATACTCCTCGGCGAGTTTCTCATAACCGCTGATAATATCCTGTTCCAGGTCTCTGGGAATTCTGGCGTGCATAATCCAGCTACGAATCCGGCGCCCGGTTCTCGCCAGCGCCTGTACATCATTGATATCGGTGCATCCAGGACTTCATTTATTGGTTGAGCCAGCGATCGCTTTCGATGAAATAACGGCAGGCATCGGCAGTGGTGGCAAAGCCATTGGGGATACGCACACCGGATGATGACAGATACTGATACATTTCCCCCAGTGAAGCACTCTTACCTCCGACGCGTGGAACATCATCAATACCGATTTTGGAAAAAAACAGAATATGTTTCATGAGCGACTCCAACAACAGGAGAAACGATTTTATTATGCCAGTAGCGGTTTAAATTTGATTGATAACAAGTTCTTGGCCGTTTGACAATCACCACTATGGATCTTCAAATACTGCAAACCCATGCTGATATCAGCAATGCGCAGTAGACTGTGGCGACTAGAACCGTCCCTGTTCCAGCATCACCAGGGTGCAGTCTTTTACGAACGGTATATCATGATGATAGAGAGCTAGCTCCAGCTCCTCGGACTCAGTGCCGGGATTAAATATCACCCGCGCCGGCTCCAGGGCCAGAATATCGTCAAGCATAGGCAGGCTACGTTCCGGCCCGACATACAGGGCCAGGGTATCAATGGTTTCGGGAATATGGTGAAGATCGTGTTTAACCGCAAGGCCTTCGATATTTTCCAGCCGCGGGTGTACCGGAATAACATGGTAACCGTACTCCAGTAACAGACGTATGGCCTTATTGGAGAAACGATGGGGCTTATTACTGGCGCCCAGTACAACAACTCGATGTGTTTGCATCGGATTACCTCGATAGCTAAATCATCTGCAGGTCCGAATTCATTCGGACACTACGCCATGATAGCGGCATTGTGGGAATATATTCGCACCTACCAATCAGCTATCCAGCTGACCGGGACGAATAAACTGCACCGGCTCTTCCTTGGCATAAGCACGGTCATTGATCAGCCGAATTTCCGTTTGTCCGTCTTTATCTTCCGCCACCACCTGCTGAAGATCGGGTATCCGATTGGCCAGCCACGCCAGGGTCGCAGCTGCCAGTTGTTCATTGTTGCTCTTCAGCGCACTCACCAGCTGGTTAGCAATAAATTCCGCTTTTTTTTCCGGATTGGGCGAAAAAATATGTCCACTGCCCTGGGGTATACCCTGGTCCATCTTGGCATCCATTTTCTCCAGATATTCTATCTGGTGCGGCGGTAATTCCTTTTCACGATCGTATTCAACCTGTACTTCATTATCAATCACAACCACCAGTTTTTTCTTAACTGCGCTATTCATAAACCTTCACTTGTCTTATTCCGGAGGCTTATTCTAGCATCTCGGCCATGCCTAACACAGTACCGCCGCAGCACACCACGGGCGTGCACGAGTCTGATATGATAGACATTTGCATCATCCGAGTCGTTAATAATGCCCGCTAAAGCCCACGCCCTGCTGTTTATCGCCACATGTTGCCAACATTGCCCCATGGTATTGCAGTCTCTCAGCGAACTGGTGAAAGATGGAACCCTGGCGCAACTGGAAATCATTAACCTGCAGCAAAGTCCGGAAATGGCCCGGCAATATCATGTACGTTCCGTACCCTGGGTAAAAATCGGTCCCTTCGAACTGACCGGCGTGCGTAGTACCGGCGAATTAAAACAGTGGATTGCACGTGCCGATGACCCGGATGCCATGGGAGATTATTTCTCCGAGCTAATGACCACAGGTGAATTAGATACGGCCAGGGATTTCATTGATCAACACCCGGAAACCCTGCCGGCGTTGTTAAAACTTATGACCGTGGAAGACAGTAAACTATCCATCAAGGTGGGCGTGGGTGCATTGATGGAAGACCTGACCCAGGCGGACTGGTTTGATCAACACCTGGAGCAGCTGGCGCAATATCTGCAACATGACGACCCGCGCGTGCGTAACGATGCCGCCTATTACCTCGGCCTCACACTTAACCCCGGTGTCATCGCCTACCTTGAACCGCTATTACAGGATAGGGATGAAGATGTGCGCACCACCGCTGCAGAAGCGATTGAAGAACTCAGGAACCGGTTACAATGATTCCGCTGCACGATGACAACCCCACCCGTATTGTTCCCTATGTTACCTATGCCCTGATCATTAGTTGTGTACTGGTATTCCTGTGGCAGTTGTCACTGGGACGCGCCGGGCAGAACGCAGTATTCAGTCTCGGCATGATCCCGGCAGTGCTGTTCGACATCCAGCAACTCAATCCCCAACTAGTGACTGTACCCGCCTGGGTCACCCTGTTCACCTCCATGTTTCTGCACGGTGGCTGGCTGCACCTGCTGGGGAATATGCTGTACCTGTGGATCTTCGGCAATAACGTGGAAGACGCCATGGGTCATGGTCGCTTCATCATCTTTTATCTGTTGTGCGGCGTGTTGGCGGCGCTGGCCCAGGCCGTACCGTATCCTGCCTCGCCAATACCCATGGTCGGTGCCAGTGGCGCCATTTCCGGGGTGCTGGGCGCCTATCTGCTGCTGTATCCCCACGCCCGGGTACTGGTACTGATACCGCTGGGATTTATTCTCACCACCTGGCGGGTGAAGGCCGGCTGGGTGCTGGGCTTCTGGTTCCTGCTCCAGTTATTCAGCACCATGGCCAGCAAGAGTGGTGGCGGCGGTGTCGCTTTTGGGGCTCACCTGGGTGGATTCATCGCCGGCATGGCCTTGATCTCCCTGTTCAAATACAGGACCATACGCCTGTTTGCACCAGCCCGAAGCAAACGTTGATGCCAGTCAAAAGAAAAGCTTTAAGCATTATTCAAAACGAATATTGAATCCCATCAATTTCCAGCCCAGGCCTTTGTAAATATATTTCTGACTGAACACAACCTGGTTCAGCCGGGCTGGGTAGACACCCTGGATCAACAACACGCCATCCTCATCAATACTGGGTTTGGCCGTGAACTGAGGGCTGTACTTATCCAGCACCGTAAGATCCACACCAGCCTTATACAGACTGCCATAGGCCTCATCCAGTTTTCTAACACTGAATTGCTGCTGCCATAAGTTAGGGAAGCGGGTGTTTTTAAACCGCTGTGGAATCAAGAGCTTGTGCTCTGTGCCGTAGTGAAGTCGCGGATTCAGGTGAAATATACAATCGCAGAATTGCCAGCAATACTAGCGCACCGATGCCAGCCAGTATTTTTATTAATTTATTCATTGCCGTCCCCGTTGTTGTTATATGTTATATCGGTTACTGGTCGAGAATAACCGATCGATAATCTTTTCTGCCATCGGCAACCCAGCCAGTACATACCTGTTCACCGTGCTGGTATTCAATTTTAGAATAGCGGTAGGAGCGGACACTGGTCTCCCAGCTTTCCAGGAACCTGACCCGCGCGCCTGCAGGAATAGAATGACCCGATTTGCAGAAGCCGATGGAATTATTGATCAGCGAAGATAGGCCAAGCACGCCTTTGGCATATGGCTTACAGGAAGATGGTTTTCTGGCATCTTTCAGGGTTGCGTTTGGCAGCAGCTGTCCGGCCCGGCAAACCGGTGCCTGCAACCGATTATCGGCATAGGCCGGCGACACCAGGGCATCCAGGATGAATGATGAGCCTGTCGCATCAGGCACGATTTCCTGTGTGGCTTCTGGTTGGTGGTTGACTATCGAATAGGGTGTCGCTACGTTCAGGATCGCAAATACCGATAGGCCCCTGGCAAGGGCGGCAGTTCGATCATTGGGCCGGTAAATCCAGCACGCAAACAGGCTGATGCCCAGCACAGTAATCAAGCCGATCATACCTTTGCCAAGAAATGTACCGCTAAATAAATAGGTCTCGGCAATGGTCCCGATTTTTAAGGTAGTGGCCGCGTCCAGGTTGGACAGTAGATCGGCAAGCACCAGTAAGAATGCGCCACCCGCAGTAGCAACATATAAATCGATGTTTTTATTGGCCATCTCCCTTCCCTCTCTTGTCTGTTGATCGGGTGTGCCGCACCTGATCGGTTTGTACTACTTTGCATACAGATTTGCTTACACAATGTCTGCAACGGGGTAACAGTAAGGGAATTGTATTTGATAAATAAGAACAATCCCTGTTTCATACTTGAGCGCACATCAGCAAGCCAGACATGCCAGCTGAGTATACGCCAATAAGCGGTGATTTTTCTACGTTGGTAATCTGGCAGTTAATGCCAGTCACAACCAGCCGGCAGAATTCAAGACGCGGGCTGAGAAATACCCGCTTATGCAGGAAAAGGGTAATAAACCGGCCCAGGGAGCAACAGGCCTGGAACTCAGGACTATTGCTCCCTGACACCCGGCTACTAATGGGTTGTTTTGGGAATCCTTACAGTGAATTTTCCGCTTTTCAGTTTCACTTCCATTTTTTCAGTATCAACGGATTCAGGCAGGTTAAAACATTTGTAAAAGTACTTTTGCCTGGTACTTGTCCGGGTTCCCCCTGCTTTCTGCTCGCTACTCTTTTCGGAGTGCACCCCGCCAATTTTAAACACCCCCTGCTCTGCCTTGATTTCAATTTCGTCAGGCTGGAAGTCGGCAATATTACCTTCAACAAGCACCTGGTCGTCCTTGTCTTCTATCTTAAGGTCGGCGTCCGCCAGTAACTCTGACTCGGCACGAAACCAGTCTGATACCGCATCACCTTCACTGGGGTAGCGTTCATGAAAAATAGAATACGCGCGTTCCCGGATCATATCCTGTATCTGATTAAATTTGTTAAAGATGTCGTTACCCTTGCGGATAACGGGTAGTTCTGAAGTCTTATGTGTCGCCATTTCCATCATCTCCTTTAGCATGCCGATTAGATATATAGATCAATCCGGGTAGATAATAACGTCAATGAATCGCCGGGGTGAGCCCCACCAGAAAAGACAAACAAAATCGGTGGTTAATCTTATACGCCTGCACAATCCCTGCGGCATTGATATGTATCAACAATACGCATGTCCGGCACAACAATTTTGAGAAAAACACTTTAACAAAACCTGATGAAACATGAATTAATAAATCAGCGTATTTTTATGTAACCGTGGTCACACACCATCACTGCCGTTGCGGTAAATCCTAGCGCCATTGGTAACCCATGCGAAAGTGAATACCGTGATCCTGTAAGTCTGATTCACCAAGGGGGAATAGATTCCTGAGGGCATCCGCCCAGTAGAGCCGGTATTGCCAGTGAATATTAAACTGACCCACCAGACCGGCGCCTATACTGCTGATCTGCTTTATACCGACGGTTTCGCGTTGTCGGTTGACTGAGTAGCCGGTGTCGGCAAACAGGGCGAATTCATGCTTCTCACCGGTTGTCGATACAGCATAGGGTATACGCCATTCAATCTAAGCGATGCCGCCCTGATCCCGCACCAGGGAGTTTTCGCGATAGCCCCTGACGCTGTTATAGCCACCCACGGCGAGCTGCTCCAGGCCCAGCAGTGGTGAATCGGTCAACTGGATATCCAGCCGCGAGATCAGCGTGGAATACCATAACGCAAAACGCTCCGCCCACTGCCCCTGTAACAACAGGCTGATAGATTCCGCATCGGGCTGGTCATCATTGTGCACAGTGGCATTGAAGGCGTTCACGCCAATATTCAAACTCGCTCGCGCTGCCACGACCCGGGTCGGCGAGCGGAACTGAAAATTATGACCGCTGCGTAACACCGTCAGCCGCGATACGCCGTTTTCCGGTCCGGGGGAAAAGGAAAAACCATCCCCCAGCAACAGCGATTCGCTTTTGCACCGTTCCAGGCTGGCGAACAGGTCAAAGCTTTGCCGGCGTGTACGTGTCAGGAAATGTTTAAAAGTCACGCCCAGTGTCTGCGAATGACTTTCGATATCCAGGTCCTTGAATTCACCGTCGATGACATTACTCTGGTTCAGTCTGGCGAACAATGACATGCTGTCATCCCTGGCATTCAGTGGTTTCTCATACAGCGGGTCAGCACCGCTCAGCCCTGCGGTTTTGTCCAGACCCACAAACAGTACCTCGCCGTTACCGTTGAGATTGCCGTTTCGCCAGTTGAAATACACGCCTTCGGCACCGATGGAGGGGTATGGTGACTATTGATTTCCACATAGGATGAGACCGAATCGTGTTCTTTTACCTGCACTTCCAGGATAGACCTGCCCGGCTGTTGCCCCGGCTTGAGCTCGGCGGACAGTTTATCGATGCGGGAGTCCTGCTGGAAAAGATACAGGCGTTGCTCCAGCTCGCGCAGGTTCAGCACAGGCTGTGCGACCAACAATAAACGCCGCGGAAAACAGGCCGGCGTAAAACCACCATCAGTGACCACATGCACCGCTTCGAGCCGGCCTTCGATAATCAAAATATGCACCACGCCATCTTTGATTTCCTGGTCCGGCAGTAGCGCACCGGAGCTGATGTAACCGTGGTCAATTTTACCTATAACTCCAGCAGGACCATGAAATGGTCGTCCGACCAGAGCCGTGCCATTTATACGGCAGCAGGTACAACTGACGGTGCGAATATTTTATCCAGTGTTGGCAGAGATGGTGGCGATGTGAAATTACTATCCACTACCGAAGCCATTGCGGAATCGGTATTTGAAACTTCGGATAGTTTTCAGGACGTATTATTTTTGACACGGAACCGCAGAGACACAGAGAATTTTTGAGGCTAAGCGGATATAGCGATATGATTTTAAGCCTTTGAACCATTCGTGTTGATTATGATTCTGGCTTTTCTTCAAAACCTCTAACAATCATCTCTGTGTCTCTTCGGCTCCGTGTCAAAGCTTTTCAAATGTGACAGTAAAGAAACCTCTTTCTTACCCGTCAACATGGCCTTCACCAGATTTTCCCGGTGCATGCGGCTGGATACCACCACGCCACCGATGTGGATAATAATCAGGGTCAGAGTGGTATTGACCAGGATTTCGTGCACATCCCCCCAGACGCTATGCTTGTGCTTTTCACCATCCTTGCCCTGGTTTTCATCACCATCGTCATCCGCATAGGCATTGCTGACAGGACTCAAGCTGACCTGTGCCAGTGGTCCATGACCATCAACAGCGTAGGTTTCCATACCGGTCCAGACGGACAGGGACAGAAATACCAGTAACAGCAGCACCATCCAGCCACCAGCGGGATTATGCCCCAGGTAGTGGATGGGGCGGTCCCGTTTCAGGCTGTTGAGGTATTCTTTCACCCTGGCCGGCGAATAGATAAAGTTACTAAAGCGGGCATATTTGCTCCC
>Ga0114931_10004056_pt1 | contig 18343 bp, 14 predicted proteins | sample 2SBtaG_FD_89579 | JGI IMG/M metagenome (GOLD analysis project Ga0114931, IMG submission 89579) | Deep subsurface microbial communities from Kolumbo volcano to uncover new lineages of life (NeLLi) - 2SBTROV14_V59a metaG | ecosystem: Environmental > Aquatic > Marine > Volcanic | place: Kolumbo...
ACCACTTAATATTATCTTATTACCAATTCTACTATGATTTGTTGGTAACAATCCGATAAGACGGTTGGTAATTATCCGCCAAGGTCATCCGGCGATGCAGAATAAATTGTTCCAGCAATGCTTGCATTCGCTCAAGAATGTCAGCATCACCGCTCAACTCAAACGGTCCGTACTGCCGGACGGCTTGAACACCCTGCTGTTTGACGTTTCCTGCAACAATCCCTGAAAATGCACAACGCATATTTGCCGCCAATTGATATGCTGGTTGATCATGGCTGAGTTGAAGTTCAGCCATGGTTTGGTGTGTTGGCCTGAACGGGATTTGCAGCTGGTACGGAATCTTCAGATTCCAGTTAAAATAAAATGCATCTCTCCTGGTCTGCCTGTCTGCCTGTACCTTCTCCAGACGCTGATGCATGTAAAGTGAAGCGTGTCCAGGATTTCCGATAATAATTTCATAATAGCTTGCGACCTGATCTCCCAGCGTTGTTCTCAGAAAACGATCCAGATCTTCAAAATATCCACGACTTGATTCAGGCCCGGTCAACAGCAGTGGAACCTGGCTTTGCTGATTGTCAGGGTGCAAAAGAATACTCAACGCATAAAGTATTTCCTCTGTTGTACCAACTCCGCCCGGAAACACGATAATACCATGACCTAAACGTACAAATGCCTCCAACCGCTTCTCGATATCAGGCATAATCACCAATGAATTCACCATTGCATTCGGTGCTTCTGCGGCAATAATGCCTGGCTCTGTGATGCCGATATAGCGGCCTGGGGCGATCCGTTGCTTGGCATGCCCCAGTGCCGCCCCTTTCATGGGGCCTTTCATGACTCCGTGACCACAACCAGTGCAGATATTCAACTTGCGCAGTCCGAGCATATACCCAACGTCTTTTGAATATTCGTATTCTTCGCGGTTGACTGAATGACCGCCCCAGCAAACGATCAAATCAGGCCGGGGCTGCGACAGAAAGACAGAGGCATTTTTGAGAATATGAAAAACAGCGTCAGTAATATGTTCCGAGATGGAAAAATCGAATCTGTGGTCATCAAGAATCAGGTATTGTGTATAGACAATGTCTCTTAATACCGAGAACAGATGCTCACGAATACCTTCAATCATTTCACCATCGACAAAAGCACGCGGCGGAGCATTGCTCACGTTTAAACAGATCCCGCGCGGCTCTTTAATCACTTCAATTTCAAAATCCGCGTACTGATCCAGAACAATTCGACTGTCATCTGTTTCTGCTCCGGAATTGAGTGCAGCCAGAGCACAACGTCTGAATTGATCGTAGCATCCACACAAGGTTTTATCAGATAACCAGCCGATTTCTCTGAGTGACAAAAACTCAAGACTGCCGTTTGGCAGCACCTGGGCGTTAACTTTGTTTTGCTTAGTAACAATCATTGATATGAAAACGTCAGAAATGATTTATAGATACTCAGCTTCTCTACATGCGAGGATAACCTGAACGTTACCAGGGTTGGATAGACTCCGTGCTGAGTATAGTGATTCCAGAGTCCGGACAACCACATCGTTTCACTAGAATGAGTCAGTGACCACATCAGACTGTTGGTTTTTTTTCTTGCGGATAATGCGATGCATCAAACGCGGCTTGCCGATTGCGTAACCTTGCGCAAAATCAACGCCAATGTCTTTAATGCGTTCCAGCGTTTCTCTGGTTTCAATACATTCTGCAATGGTTTGACGTTGCATCATGCGTCCAATATGGTTAACCGACTGGACAATAGCCTCCTGAACAGGGTCGTCTTCAATTCCTTTGACAAAATTTCCACCTATTTTCAGATAATCGACGGGTAGACTTTTCAAATACGAAAACGACGATAGTCCACTGCCAAAATCATCAAGACAAAAATGACAACCGGATTTTTTCAGCCGATTGATAAAACGAATTGCATCAGACAAATTGGCAAGCACCAATGTCTCTGATATTTCGAAACAGATTTTATCCGCAAGATCAAGGTGACGATATTTGTCAAGCTCACGCTTGATAAAGCGTTCAAACGTTGGGTCACTGATACTTGCTCCGGAAAGATTAATCGAACACAGTGGAATCGAGCGTGGTTGTTGCGCCATCCATGCAAGCGTGGCCGAGACAACCCAGCGATCAATTTTGTCAATCAGGCTATAGCGTTCTGAAACCGGGAAAAATGCACCCGGGAGTATGGATTTTCCCTTGGGGGAGCGCATGCGCACCAGAATCTCATAAAAACGTGGTTGCGACTGTTGACCAATCGGCACAATGGGCTGGGAATAAAGTTCAAATAAATCGTTTTCAAGCGCTTTCTGAATACGCCTGACCCAGACAGCCTCGCCACTTTTCTGAAATGAGTGCTGATGTTGCTCTTGATAAACACAAACTCTGTTTCGGCCTGCGTTTTTTGCAGCATAACAAGCACTGTCTGCCTGTTTAAGCAGTGTATTCACGGGGGCACTGGTGTTAATCGGAAGCAGTCCGATACTGACACCAATACTGAAGCTTTTGTCCTCCCACAAGAACCTGAATCGATTCAGATTGGTAACAATTTTTTCAGCAATCCTGATCCCACGCCGCACAGTGCAATGCTCTTTTAAGATTACAAATTCATCACCACCCAAGCGCGCAACCGTGTCACGTCGGCGTACCGATTCCTGGAGTACACGACTGATTTGGCGCAATAATTCATCGCCTGCAGCATGCCCGCAAATGTCGTTGACGGTTTTAAACCGATCCAGGTCGAGTACGCACATCACATGTTCACTTGGTCGTGAACCAAGACTTGATACAACGCGAGCCAAACGATTTTCAAACTCACGGCGGTTAACCAGGCCAGTGAGATTATCATGTGACGCATGATAATCTCTTTGATCGGAACGTATTCGTGCAGCTGTGATGTCCTGATGCACTGAAACAAAATGCGTAATGACCCCGTAATCATCAGTAATCGGAGAAACTGACTCCTGTGCCCAGTACACTTCACCATTCTTACGCCGGTTACGGACTTCTCCACGCCAGACTTGTCCCCCATAGACAGTACGCCACATTGCTTCATAGACTTCCTCGGGTGTCTCGCCAGAATCCAGTAGTCTAAATGAATTACCAATCACATCATTTGAAGAGTAACCGGTAATTTCTGTGTACATAGGGTTGACATATTCAATCATTCCCTGTGTATCGGTAATAAAAACAGCATTTGGACTATTTTCAATTGCATTTGAAAGTTTTCGTAGCTGTTCTTTTGTTGCCGTCAACTGGGTGATATCGTGAGCAATACTTAAATGCGCAATCACCATGCCTTGATCATCAAGCACAGGTGATGAATATACTTCGATAGAGTGCACACTGCCTTTCAAGCCAACCATCTGGCAACGAAATGTTTCACTCGCGCCATGCATAATACGGTCATGCATGCGCTTGAAACGCTCTCGTTCTGAAGGCAAGATAAAATCCGCAAACTGATGACCAATCACATTCTGGTTAGCGTCCACTTCAGCCAGAAACAGGCCAGATGGATTAATATTCAGAATATTACCTTCGCTGGACAAAGTCACCACCATTGCCGACTCAGCCTCAAACAATGCATGTAAGCAATGGTTTTCAAATATTTCAGCTGAGTGCAATTGCAAGTGTTGTTTTGTAGTCATTACCTTTGGAGAAATACAAAAATCGTCTCTAAGCACAGTCTCTACGCTGCAACGTTCTGCATCGACCTGCACTCGGAGCGTTGTCCGGGAACAGATAACCTATCAGACGTTCAACAGTCGCATTTTCACACATCACAGAAAAGCGCAGTGCAACAGGTCTGGTGCCAATGCAAAAAAACCGCTTAAACTCTATCCGGAAAAATTGTCTTTTTGCCGACGGATTGCTGCAAACACCTGAACCGGATCAGCGTTTTTCATTCCAACAGCCGCTTTAAACGCGCAATCATCGACCCGCAAAAACGGATTAAACTGTTTTTCCAACCTTAAAGTGGAAGGTATTGTTGGTAACTTTCGGGCACGTTGTCTTTGAATGATTTGCGCGATTTCTTGTAATCCGCCATTATTCGGCTCAAGTTGCAAAGCAAAACGGGCATTCGACTCGGTATATTCATGCGCGCAATAAATCTCAGTGCATTCTGGCAACTGTCTGAGTTTCTTGAGCGAATTCCACATTTGTTCAGGCGTTCCTTCAAACAAACGTCCACAACCCAACGAAAACAGAGTGTCTCCACAGAATAATACAGCATCCTCCTCAAACCAGTAGGCAATATGTGCCGAAGTGTGACCGGGTACCTCAAGTACAGTGGCGCGATGTTCACCGATCATAACCACATCGCCTTCAACAACGGTCCGACCAATCCCGGGTATCCGTTGCATATCATTTTCAGCGCCAATAATTGTACAGTCAGTTTTTCTTTTCAGTTCAAGATTGGCGCCAACGTGATCACTGTGATGATGGGTATTGAGAATAGAGTCCAGTTGCCAGTTGCGCGCATCAAGCTGCTCCAGAACGGGCATCGCAAGCGCCGGATCAACAACCGCTGTGGCACCTGTGCTGGTGTCGTTGATCAGATAAATATAGTTATCGCGAAGAACAGGGATTTGATTGATTTCCAACATATCGAGCAAGCGTGGCTGATCCGGTGCCCAACATCTTACAGCGAATTGCCAGAACTGATCTATAGGGTCTCAAGAAATCGGTATAGTAAGAAAGACAATGATGATCGTAACAAAAACCGGAAAAACACTAACAGAATAGATATTTCGCTCCGACTTAAACCTCATACTTCCATCTTATATTAGAAGATATAACCGTTTGCCAAATTCAGTGAAATTCTTAATAGAAAAGAAAAATATTATGTAATATCAATAGCTTTTACGATTCAATGCGCTTATTAAAGTGATCTTGTTGAAAGACAGGGTCATGTAAACTGTCACAAGACACAACGATAGACCAACAAAACAGATAACAATCAATCCAACCACTCAGGCAATTTTATGCTTACCCGAACTCTCTCGTTTATGACAGAATTTTACAAAATCGTCGCCTGTTAGCGCTGGCGCGCAATAATAACCCTGAAATAAGTCACATCCAAATCGATTCAAGTGCTTCAGTTGATTTGGCGTTTCCACGCCTTCTGCCAGCACTTTGATGCTCAGACTATGCGCCATCGCGACAATCGCTTTGGCAATTGCTGCATCACTTTGTTTTGAAGCCATATCTTTCACGAACATTCGATCAATCTTGATACTATCGACGGGGAAGTCTTTCAATCTTCCCAACGATGAGTAACCAGTCCCGAAGTCATCCAGCGCGAGTCTGACACCCATGGCCTGCAATTCACGCATATTTTGGCGAATGGTGTCTGAATCATCTGCCAACGCAGATTCAGTCAACTCAAACTCGATCCTGGCTGGATCAATTTGATGCCGTCTGAGAACAGCTGCAACACCGCTCGCAAAATCTGATTTCTGAATCTCTTTCAGTGAGACATTAATCGCAACCTTTTTTATCTGCGGATAATGTTCAATTGATTTCCAGTAATTAAGCTGGATACACACCTGCTCCAGCACCCACTCGCCTAGTCGCACAATCAAATCGGTCTCTTCTGCGATAGGAATAAATTCAGATGGCTCAATGATGCCCATTTTTGGATCGGTCCATCGTAATAATGCTTCAGCGCCAACAATTTGATTGCTCTCCATGTTGACCTGCGGCTGATAATGGACACGGAGATAACCTTCCTCAGCAGCTGTACGCAATGCTGATTCCAGTCCCAGACGACGCAAGTATGCCTCATTCATGCTCTCAGAATAAAACTGGAAATTATTTCGCCCCTGCCCTTTCGCGTAATACATTGCTGCATCAGCATTTTGCAACAAGGTTTCCAGCTTGTCGCCATCGTTCGGATAAACAGCAATCCCGATACTGGTGCCGATTACTAAATCGTGTTGATCAATCTTGAATGGTTTACGGATTGAATCAAGAATTTTCTGGGCTGTTTTTTGAGCCGACTCAAAGCTGCTGGCGCTTGGTTGGCGCGCTCCTGACAGTACAATCACGAATTCATCGCCACCAAGCCTTGCCACGAAATCATCTTTTCTCACGCATGCTTCCAGCCTTCTTGCAACCTGAATAAGTATTTCATCTCCATAATGATGACCGAGTGTATCGTTGATCGCTTTGAATCGATCAAGATCAAGGAAAATAACCGCAAATTGCCTGTTATTTTTCTTGGCTTTTACAACAACTTTTTTGAAATTTTTTAGTAAACAAGCGCGATTGGCCAGTCTGGTCAGCTTATCGAAATAAGCAAGTTTTTTGATTTTTTCTGACTTACTGTTTAATTCGATTAAGATCCCCAAAGCACTCGCAACGTTTTCCAGAAACTCAACTTCCTGCTGACGTTTCTTATGATTATCTTTTAAGTACAAGACAACAAGTCCAAGTGTTTTTTGATCAAGTATGACTGGCACATTGTAAGTGCCATGCGGAGTCATACCGTCATATCTGATGTCATGGCGCTCATCAATGGATGCAGAGAATACAAGTTGCTTTTGACTGACCGCGCGCCCACATAAACATTGGCCAAGCTGTATTTTTCTGCACAAGGATTGATTTTCAGGTCTGAAATGCTTGTGAACTGTCAAGCGCAATAATTTTTGTCGATGATCCATCAGGAAGATGCCGCCTTTATGTGTATCCAGCCATGACACTGAGGTGACAATATCCAAGGCTTTATGCAACAAATCATCAAGCGGCATTTCAGTCGAGCGAATACACAATAACTCGTTTAATATCTGACGCGCCTCAATATCGTGATCCAGCTGTTTTTTTGCGCGGTGTTTGGCTGTAACATCTCTGAATACCAGGATATTCCCCTCATTTTTGTTGCCGTTCTGAATCGCTGAGGCAGTAATTTCGATTGGCGACGCCTGACGCTTGCGATTACACAAGATTGCCTGAACGATATGATTGTTTTTCAGTTTTTCACGCAAACAAAGATCAATCGGATCTTCAACAGGTTGCCCGGAATGTTGATCCCAGAGATAAAACGCCGTGGCAAGTTGTTCACCTTGAGCATTTTCCCGCCGCCACCCGGTCAACTGTTCAGCAATCGGATTTAAATATTCAATTTCTCCTTTTGTATCAGTCACAAGTACCGCATCGCCAATGGATGCCAATACCGTTTCAGCGCGTCGCTGTGATTTATCAAGATTTTTTCCATCCAATTGCATTCGTTTCCAAACCGGAATCAATAAAATCGCCAAAATACAGGCATGCAAGAGCGATTTTGTGATTTCCTCATCTAGTAGTGAAAATGACGAAGCAACAATGCCAATACTGAATTCAGCGCCGAACACCAATAAACAGATTTCTGCAATTGAAACAATGGGTCGGTTGATTAAAAATTTAAAGGCAACCATCAACATCAAGACAGAGCTCAAACCAATGCCTGCTGCAATTGAATCAGCAGACACTGTCTGATAACTCAAAGGTACGGCTTGCATATCGAACGAGGTCCATTCCAAGCTCAGATAATGTTGGAGAATAATTGCCAATCCCAACAAGACTGAACCAACCAGCAGTTTCACCTGACCTAACATTCTCATGCAATAGTCAGAAAAAAACATCATCCATAATGAAATTGCAACGAAAACCATACAAACTGCAACCGATAACAATCCATAAAACATTGGTTGCTCAACCACGTGTGCTGGCAGTGCCATTCGCCCGACAAAATGGCTGCCTGCAATCGCAGTCACCAGGCTGATCGTCGACACACTAAAGCGAACAAAAGGTTGATAAGCCGTACTGACTATCCACAACACATATCCGCTGACGACAAACGCAATACTCAAAGACATCAAGGTCGGCCAGACATTGAATAGTGTTTGATCTGGAAATTCCAGCGCCAACAGTCCGTCGAACTGCGCACACCAGATACCCAAACCCAGGGAAATCGCTCCGTAAACCCTATTTTTAGTGCGGCCCTTAGAAGAGAAATCCAGCGCTTTTGTAGTGAATTCAAGCGTCACCAGCATTGCTGCCATCGCAACAATCACCGATGCGATTAAAAATATGAAATTATGCGTCAAAGTCATGATTTACTATAGAAACGGCTTACGATCCTTGAGAACCGAACAGGGACACGTAAAATATAGTTGAATTGTGAAATAAATCTAACTTTTAACGCATACATGCTGCTTGCCTGAAGTTGACCAATCATCACCCCGCGTAGAAACATGAACGAAATAACCTTGACAACTGACCCAGGATTTTTTATTCCTGTTCAAGTCGCCACAATCAGTGCATCGTGAGTGATGTAACAATTGTTACAATGTGGAAGACGGATAAAAGGACAAATCAGATATTGACGTTATTTTGTGAACGCTCCTAAACTGACAACCAGCTCAATTCAGTAACAAACAAATGATGGTAAAGCCAGCGAGAGTGCTGTTTAATAGCTCTTTGGATAATTTTTAAGGTATCTTGTGAATTCCGAATATTTTTTCAGAACAGCATTTTTCTTTGAAGCGAATTTGGCCATTGTCGCAATCGTGCTTGGCTGGTTTGTTGATATCACACCGTATCAATATCTGTATCTTGATGGAACAGCTGTCAGCATTGGTTTACTGGGAACACTGCCTTTGTTTTTATTGTTTTTGGCATTCTATTTGCGTCCTGTCGCTGGTTTTGAACAAATAAAGCAGGCATTGCTGGATACTCTGGGTGATCATCTGGCGCAATTACGCTGGCACCATATGCTGGCGCTTGCCGCTGCTGCAGGCGTGGGCGAGGAACTATTATTTCGGGGAACAATTCAGCCCTGGCTGGAACAAATCGGGGGCGCACAATTTGGCCTGCTTGCCAGCAACGTCATCTTCGGCCTGGTTCATGCGATTACCCGCATGTACGCAATCATGACCGGATTGGTGGGAATCTATCTGGAATATCTGATGGATGTGAGTGGTAAACGAAACTTGCTGGCGCCCATCGTTACCCATGGGCTCTATGATTTTTTAGCATTTCTTGTCGTTGCGGATACAGTCAGAAAAAAACCATCTCAAGGCAAAAGCTGATACTGCAAGCCTTTAGTCACAAGGTATACCCCGCTACGAAGAACATCATGCATATTATTCCAGTGATCGACCTGATGAATGGAATTGTTGTACACGCCCGTTACGGGCGTCGTCAATCTTATCAGGCTATACAATCAATACTTTGTGAATCAGCAGATCCAGAATCAGTTATTAACGGTTTTTTGTCGATCTATCCTTTCGATACAATTTATCTTGCTGATCTGGATTCGCTCTGTTCCGCAGGTAACAACACCCGCACAATAACCTGGTTACTCAATCGCTACCCTGATCTTCAATTCTGGATCGATCAAGGCATATTACACAACGCAGACTCTTGGCTACCCGCTAATTGGAAACAGGTTATTGGAACTGAATCATTAACTGAAGCAACGCTGGCCAGTATTGCATTAAAACAAAACAATCCAGTTTTATCACTTGATTTTAAGCACTCCCTGATCGGCGCAAAACAATTACTGGACTGCCCTGATCAATGGCCTGACCAAGTGATCGTCATGACATTAAATAAAGTTGGTTCTGACAGTGGGCCGGATCTGGATGTCATTGCCAGAATTCAACAAATGGCAACACATAGTTGCATCACAGCAGCAGGTGGAATCAGAGGACTTGATGATTTGAGCCGATTATCCACACAGGGAATCCACAGCGCTTTAGTCGCGAGCGCCCTGCACACTGGTCAGTTAAGTCGCGATGATATTGATCATTGTCATGGCATGGGTCAATTCCACAGCAGCGACTGTCTACTCAGGACAGAAAAAAACCGTCACACTGTTAATCCAGTGTGACGGTTCAGAAAGAATAATCTATCTGCAACGCGCTTATTTATGTGACGCAAAAGGATGTTTTGTCGATTTATGTGACACAACTTCAATTGCAGTTGGCTTGCCAGTAACAGCACGCTCGATCGCTTCTTTGGTGGCTGTATAGTTGTAGTCCTGAATCTTCTTATCATCCTCAGCAAGCCAGTGAATAAATACGCCAACACAAATAAACAAGTCACTTGCTTCTTCTGCCGGGATGATACCTTCCTCAACGCAATCAGTGACAGCCATTGCTACGCCGCGCTGGGCAGGACCGAACATCTGTACCGCCTGCTTGCCATTTTTGATAGTCACCTTGTTAAACATGACTGTCGCAGGTTTACACATCAAATCCGGAGCAACCACTGCCAGCAAGCTGGTAAAACCGTCTTTGTTATTGGTTAAACTGTTGGCAAACGCAGTTTCAGCCGCACTACCACGTGGACCGATGATCAAGTCGATATGAGCAACTTCATTGCCATCACCATGGAGTGACTCACCTACCAACATTTTTTTTATCTTTGACATTTTGCTTTAAGCTCCTATAGTTAATTAAACTTACCTGATTTTCCTTACGATGTACCCGCACCCTGTTTCTGTAACGAGACGTCTCAGAAAGATGCTAGCTGTTACCCGTTGCTGATAAACACTTTCTCTGCGATAAAAGCGCATTTCCCAAGGTCTGGCAACGCGCGGCAAATAACACACCCATACTGCTTGTCTGTTTGCTCATCGACAGTGTTGCCACTTCGGTTGCATAGCTCGCTATGCGTACTCCGTCACGCCTCACCTTATAGCCTGGAATCAGCTCCACCCACTGCTTGCTCTCGAACAGTAAAGCAGATGACAATCAAGCTGATTCACAAGCCCCGATAATTTGCTCCAGCCTGTCAGCAAACACGGACGCAACTGTCAGATCAGCCGTTGTCCCTGGATTAATCCCTGCAGCCTTGAATTCAACATCCACTTCCTTGAGAATACGGAACAACGTTCCCGGTTTTCCTGGCGTGAACGCTTCCAACAGATTGTTGACAAGTATCATTCTGCTGGTTACCATCCCGGTAAAGCGTTCTCCATGTTTACGCTCAACCAGGCTATCCGGTATCGTCGACAAAAAACCCGCATAAACCGCCAGGGTGGACAACCGAGCGTCTGTCAAACGCTTCATTGTCTTCCTGTAACAAGGGACGCCAGACTCAAAAACGTCTTCAAAATCCGTTGCATACTGGTAGGCGATACGATCTCTGTGTGATGCAAGCTGCATTGTTCGCTGCAAATTCACATAAGGCTGATCTGAAACATCTTGCTGCTTGACGTGCCCAAACCCACCGGGATTCGCGAGCCGGATAGCTTGATACACCCAACGCGCGTCCTCAACAGTTGTTGTTCGCAGAACTTCGCCGAGCTGCGCGCGCAAGCTTGCTTGTTCACCATGCTCTGGAATCAACTGAAACGACTCGACTAACGGCGCGCAGAGTAACACGATCCCCAAATTGGTATTACAACCAACCGCGTTGCGCGTAGCCTGTATAGAATAAAATATTTTCTCGCCTAATGAAAGCGTAAAATCCGTGATCGGCTCTACGCTGACTTTTGCGCTTATCCTGAACTGGTCAGCCGTCATCTCATGTCCAGCTGCGTAAACACTGACATTGCCTGGTTTATACGACAAAATATCCAGCTCGCAAGCATATAACCAGGCATTCAGGATTTTTTCCCGAATCGTTTCAAGCCGCTCAGAATACTGCAATCTTGACATGTTGATTGTGTTTCACTTTACTGAGAAAGTCATTCACAAGACAGTCAGCGACGGAAAATTCACAAACTTTTTGTAATCCCTTCCAGGCAGGCACGCTATTGACCTCCAAAACATACAAGCAACCCTTTGCATCAGTAATAATATCAACCCCGCCGTAGTCCATATCCAATAAAGCCACAGCATGTTCCGCCAGCTCACATAACGCTTTATCCAGAGAAGCCTTTTCACAAACGCCACCCTGAGCCACATTGTTCAGCCAGTACATCCCGCTGCGTTTTGCTGCCGCAATTGCTTTGCCGTTGATGACAAAAACCCGCCAATCAAAATAATCGCCTTGTACAGCCGATATAAAGCGCTGGAAATAATAGACACCGTTAAATTCAGCAACGGTACTCAGCCTATCGACGTGATTGACCAGTTGAAGTCCTTCGCCTTGCGAGCTAAACAAAGGTTTGAAAACCAGCGCATGCCCATCAAGCAATTGCTGGCTCGCAACCTGCATTGCCTGTTCACGATCAGCAAATACCCAGGTTGGCGGCATTGGAATACCGGCCTGTTGTAACACAAAGCTTGTAAACGCCTTGTCCACAGTTCGCTCAATTGCGCGTCCGTCGTTATAAACCTTCACCCCTGTCTGTGATAAGCCATGTAGAATATTCAGATAAAAAACCACTTGCTCAAGACTCCCCCCGGGAATGCCGCGCACAAAAACACCCTCCGGCAAATGCGGATAAAACCCGGGAATATCCAGAATCGCTGTGTCGTTATCGAGTCTGTACGCGCACTCAGTGAGTGAAACCACCGAGCAGTCATAACCTTGTGCCGCAAATGTTTCAGACAAACGCCTGCCATGCCAACCAGGATCATCTGTGATCAGAGCAATACGCGGTTGCGCGCGCGTGGTTTGATTCACGCTTCAGAACCTGCCTTGTTACCTTACTCAGTCAAAGACTGAATGATTGATATAACAATGCCTCATCCAGTTTTCCTGCCTGAAAACAGCGACCACTGTTCACAGCGGTGACAATCACCCTGGCTGGACTGAACAGCATTGGATCAATCTTGAAAAAATCATACTTGTATTCTTTAAACACTTCAGCAAACGGACGTCCGTAATCGCGCGATACTGAACTGGGCATTTGCTTTGCCAGCGCTTCTGCATCATCATCACTGCTGTTAACAAATAAATGCACCTGGCCTGCAAACAAAATCGCATCATTGGTACGCCCCATGGCCTGGATAAACTCAGCATGTGGCGGCGGAACCGGGGCGCAGCCACTGCCATCAACAATAGCGTGTAGTGGAAATTGTAATGTGTGGGCTTTATGCAACGCCACTTCAAGCACCCTGGCAACCACTTGCATGCCACCAGCCAAACTCGAGGTTGGCGTCAGGATAATGGTTAAATCAGCTGGCTTCAGAGCGCAGGCTTCGGCAATTTCATCGATTAATGGCAGCGGCGGCACTTGATCGACTTCCATCACCAGCACACCGTAATCAGACTGATCCTGATAGCCGAGTTCTTCATAGAGCTTCTCTTTTCGCGCCAGCGAGCGCGCCGGTCCGGAACCCAGCGCATAAAATGAACCCTTGCCCTGGCCATGAGATAAACTCCAGCCTGCATACTGGATCCCCAGGCACGCTGTAACTGGATCTGTGGTATGAACATTGACGCTCAACGGCCAGCGCGGCACAAAAGCACTATGAGTCAAACGCACAGTACCAAGCCCTCCGAGACAGATTTCAGCAACAATGCGTCCGGCTTCCAAACCACCATCGACGCGAATACCCGCATCGATCAGCGTACATCCATTTTCCAGTCGTTCAACGCCAATTCTTAATGCAGCGGCATGATCAATCAAGTACTCCACCAATGGCTTGGCAAGCGTGTTGACGCTGACTGTTGTTGTCATCTTTTTTCTCCTGAAATATCAAATTAAATGATTGTTGTTGTTCATTCAACGCGCCAGCAGGCTGCAACGAGGCAAGGTATTGCGTGATCATCTTGCAACGCTCAATCAATTGCTGTTGAACCTGAACAACGCTGCCAGCCGTTGCCTTAACTGAACAGACCGGTTCACCTTGCCTGAATACTGTCCCTGCAACAGGCCGATCAACAACCCATGACGGCCATTTGATTAACGCATCAATACGCCACGCATCAGACGCAAACACAATCCAGCTGCCGCTCACGTGTTCTGGTTCAATTGGATTAACCAGGGTTCCGTTGCCAAAGCTGGCAATATGCTGCCTAACCAAGCCACCTGGATACACGTCATCATACAAAGCAATACTGGCGCCTGGTCTTGGGTTCAGTTCCAAGACAAAGATCTGGTTATCGACAACAAGACAATCCAGACTGTTTAAGCCTCTCAATCCTGTTACAGAAACAATGCGCCGAATCCATTTGTTTATCAGCAGCAGATTGTCATCACTCAACTCGAATCGGTTAATGACACCTTTGAACACATAAGGCCGACTGGCATTCTGCTTGACAATCCATTGACTGTTCAGACCAATCACACAACAATCAAACCCGTTTGCCAGAAACAACACTGAAAAAGGTTCACCATCCAGTTGCTGCTGAAAATAACCAGATTCATCCGCACCCGCTTGATCACATAAATTGGCAGGCGTAATACCAAGCCCGCCTTCAGTATCAGTCTGTTTGAATAACCAGCGTCTTCCCTGTGGACGGTAAAAACAGGTTGCAGGATAAACAATATCCAGTCGATCAAGCAAGCTGAAAAACATGCGAGGATCTCTGACAGAGCCAACAACCTCGGCATGATTGCCCAGCAAATGACAATCAAGCGCAAATTGCTTCAATAATTCCGGGTTATTATCAACTCCGCTGCCGTAAATAACAGATGGCTTTTTGCCAGACTTCAGCGCGTGAACAACAGCCAAAACAACATCAGCTGACAACTCATTCACAACAGACAAGCGCGCAGCATAATCACGGGTATCCAGATCACCAAATTGATCAATCACGATTGCTTTGATCCCTGCGCGACAAAGCGACTCAGCCAGCATTCTGGCTGATCTGGCAACCACAATAACAGGCTCTGTCGGCGCGCACGCTGGATGAAACAAGTTATCCAAACTCAGTCAGCTGAAGCGTTTCTGTTGCTTCGCTGCCGACTTTAAGCGTGGACCCTGTTTTACAAACACTCACACTCATCAGTTCAAGACAGGAATCAGCATACCTCTGGCGAGCTGCGTGAATCATTTGTTTTGCTTGTTCTGAGCCGTCAACCATACAAAACCCGGTTGGCCCCCATGAACTTTGACCAAGACCAACCGCGCCCTGGCTGCCCAACCACAAAACCACTTGTTCCACTAACTGACTGGTAAAGCGTCCGCCTTGAACTGCAGCAAAATGGTCACCAACAGAAGCTTGTAACTCAGTAATCACGTCACCGAAAACGCGCAAATCGCCTTCAACAACTGCTGGCAATGCACGCATAAACACTAAATGACTGAGCTGAGCAACCTGGTGCCGGGGAAATTCAGGCAAAGCATCGAACGCATGCGCTTCATACTCCCCATGAATACCACGAACCGAGGTATCCATAACCAGGATAAAGCGCCAATCATCAGGAACCGGCAATTGACTGATCACCGGCGGTATCACAGTTTTATCAGAACGCCCTCCGTCAACGACCAAACCACCATGGCAGAATGCACCGATACCAATACCTGAACGGTGACCACGCCCCATCAAAGGCACTAATTCATCAAGTGTTTTATTCAACTCAAACAAGCGGCTCAGCCCAACACCGATTGACAATGCCATCTGAGTACCTGAACCAAGTCCGGCATGTTCAGGAATTGCCTGATCAATCACAATCTCAACGCCATCGCCAATCTGAACACTCTCCAGAAAAAGCCGGGCGTATCCCTCTGCCCGCTTATACTGAGCGCCTTTAACAGACAAACGCTCAGCTCGCGCCAATCGCATTCTGATGCCTAACTCATTCAAAGCAACACCAATACTGCCAAAACGACGTCCCAGTACACCGCAAACGTCAATAAAACCCATATGCAAACGCGCAGGCGCATGAACATGAAGCATGGAAGACTGAATCAAGGGATAAGTATTATTCGACAATGAGGTGATCACAAAGAAAAAAGTCAGTACCAAACATGAGAAACCAGCGCCTTTTTGAACGCCATAGTATAGCCCAGGAGGCCGCCCGAGAATAGACTGAAAGCCCACTGTGACTAAACAACCACCAGCTTAAAGCTGGTGGTTGTTTAGTCGTATTCAAGGCGCAACAATCGGCTCATAGTAAACGATGTAACGGTTGTTGCAACGCAGAAGACAGATAAAAAGACACGTCAGATGGCGACGTTATTTCGTGAGCGTTCCTTAGTCAGTTCATTTCAGCGTCCGGCGCGTCTCTGTAAATGACCACTGGCAATTCAAGCTACCCTTGTGACACATTTTGAGTAAGCTCCGATTAATATAAGTTGACACATGATTATGATTAAAGGTACGCTCAAGTCCGAATTTGTAAGCGAAAACAGCACCAAACTGACTATAGTCCCGATTAAACAATGAGTTTAAACATGTTTTACAAGATAACGTCTCGATAGATTATCACTCATGAGACGACATACACGTAATTATCAGAAGGAAGCACAATGGACGCACAAAGTATCTTGGACAATTTGTTAGCAACAGGACAAAAACTCGTCGAGCAAGGCAAAGACTTGGCCGAAAACAAGGCAGGTGTCCCTGTTGATCCTGCTGCACGGAAAGCTATGCTTGATGGCGCAAAAAAAGGCGCCATTGGGGCAGGCGTACTGACAATTTTATTAGGCACAGGAGCGGGCAGAAAGCTGACAGGCACAGCTTTGAAACTGGGCAGCGTAGCAGCCGTCGGTGGTTTGGCATACAAAGCATTTCAAAGCTGGCAAGGTGTCCACGCTGGCAAATCTGCAGAAGAGAATGACTCGGTCGATCAGCTTGAAGGGCAAGCAGCGGAGGACAGGAGTCTTGTATTACTCAGAGCCATGATCGCAGCAGCCAAGGCGGATGGGCATATCAACGCATCAGAACTGGATTCCATCCAGAAACAATTGTCAACAATGTCTCTCGACAAAGATACCCTTGAGTTTCTTCAGGCAGAATTAACCAAACCACTCAACCCTGCAGACATAGCCGCTGCCGCAGATTCACCCAGTGCAGCTGCTGAAATATACCTGGTATCACGCATCATTATCAGTGAGACCAATGCCCAGGAAAAAGCCTATCTAGCTGAGCTGGCGAAGCATCTGAATTTAAAAGATACACTGGTTGCAGAACTCGAATACAGAGCGAGCAAAAGCGAGACATCTTCAAGCTGAGCTGATAACAAAACAGGGTTTCGCATGTCGCGAAACCCTGTTTCCGGGGAATATCCACACGCCCCGCACTGTCGATTACCCATCAACAGCCGCATACACACATCCAGCATTCGCTGATGGTCGGGTCGAGTTGACGGGCGCAATTCCGTCACCTCGACCCGATCGCGGGTTGCTGTTATGGGAACAGGCCGTTGTTACGAAGAATAGTTGCAATCAGCGCTTCCAGTTACCTTCTCCAGCATCGTTGGTATCACCATCATGATTTTTATCCCAGCGTTGTTGACCGGTATGCAAGATTTCCAGGTACCCAGTATCTCTCTGAGTCGTACTGCTGTCAGGAGTAGCCCTGAGAATAAAGATTGAATCCGTAAGCTCTTCCAGCGTCACATCATAATACTGAGCTGTTTCCTTCGATAACGAAGCCAGAATACCTGAAGACTGATTCGCGATCAATGCATCAGGACCATTCGTCTTAGTCTTGTTACACGCTGGACCGTTATAACAGCCATTTATGGTGCGTTGACGCTCAAGATACCCCGCTAACTCCATCAAGTCAGCTTTTGCCATAGCAATACGCGACTTCTTAATGTGATTCTGATAGGAAGGCACCGCGACCATTGTCAGCACCGACATTATTACCATCGCGATTAACAACTCAATTAATGAAAAACCTCTTTGAACCAGTTGCCTCACTGCCTAGTCTCCTCACACATTCAAAATTCAACCTGCTTAAATTAATCAGCATCAAATAAATAGTCGACAGTCGTCAGTTTTTTGTACTCATGGGATCTTAAACGACGTATAGGAACCATGGGTAGTGGGATAAACCTGTGCTTTCTTGTGCTCTCGACAGATGCGTTTCGTACCTCATTTATCCAGCACATCAAAGACGGTGCTGGAACACATCCTATTTTTTTAATCAATCAGTTAACGCTTTATAAGAAAAACTGAATGATTGACTACAACAACATGCTTGACCCACTACCGAACCATGTAACAACGGACACAATGCAGAACATCTAAAACTCAAGCCAGTGAAATGACTTCGCCAACAACCCCTGACGACCCGAACAACATCAACAATGATTTGTCGTTGAATTTCATGCAAGTTCGTTAAAAGTTAGACGTACGACGCTTAACTTGCAAAACACCTACACTCAAGGGTTATCGACATCAAACAATTATACTTGAGCCGAATATTCTTATTTATTTGAACAGAATTTTCTTACACGCTCGTACTCGTCATCGCGCAAATCGTCTTTAACTCACTGACAATTCCAACTGAGGTACACTGCAACTATTCAGCTTATCCCTGTCTGGCCCGATTGCTGC
>Ga0114931_10004057_pt1 | contig 18339 bp, 16 predicted proteins | sample 2SBtaG_FD_89579 | JGI IMG/M metagenome (GOLD analysis project Ga0114931, IMG submission 89579) | Deep subsurface microbial communities from Kolumbo volcano to uncover new lineages of life (NeLLi) - 2SBTROV14_V59a metaG | ecosystem: Environmental > Aquatic > Marine > Volcanic | place: Kolumbo...
ATAGGCGCGGGCCTTGTCGTCCATCTCGATGCCGATCTTGCCGGCGAGCCGCGCGATGGCCCAGCTGCCGAGGGCGAGCAACGCGCCGGCGAGCAGCTCCAGGCCGACATTGACGAGCGGCGTAATATCGATTGCGAACATGGAGTCATCTCCCCCTTAAAAAGCCGCCTTAAATGGCGGCGGTCAGCTGAGCGCGAGCGCTCGGCGATGAATGTCGAACAGTCGTCGGAACCAGCCGCGGCCGAAGCGCAGGAGCTGCGCCAGCCCTGCGTAATGGAGCGCGCGACGCGCCATGAAGTCGCCGAGAATCTCCGGGCTCGGCGCTTTCCGCACGGCCGCGAGGGTCAGCGGGCCGATAACCCCGTCGGCCGCGACCCCGGCGGCTTTCTGGAGCAGCTTGCGGGCCCGTACCGGTCCCTGGTTGACCGACAGACTGCTCGCGCCACACAAGCTTGACAGGATGACCAAAAGAAAGGAATGTTCATATCTGTGACTACAGTTCAGCATGATGAACACATGTAGTTTGGAGAACCGATTTTGGAACGGCATGTGTGCATCGCGCATTTGCCGGCGGGAATCGGCAAAAACTGAGGGAGGAAGACATGAAACCGTTCGCGAGAACGATTCTATTTGCTGGGCTTGTGTCTGCTGCAGCCATGCCGGCGTTGGCAGCAGGTCTGGATGGAATTCCGAAGGGAATTCAAGAGCGTCTTTATTCGTCGAAAATGATAGACCCTCAGCAACCTGTGGGACCGAGCGCCTACCGGAACTGGAAGGCTAAGAAAGCGCCGCCGTGGACCATCGGCTATGCCAGCTCCTATGCCGGAAACACTTGGCGGGCCATGGCCATGAAACGCCTTCAGAAGGTACTCATTCCGAAATGGAAGAAGCTGGGGCTCATCAAGGAAGTGATCATTACGCAGTCAAACCTGAAGGATTCCTTGCAGATTCAGCAGATTCGCCAGCTTGTCGATCAGGGGGTCGACGCGATTATTGTTTGCTGTTCGAATCCGACGGCGCTTAATCAATCCGTCAAATACGCCTATGACAAGGGCGTGCCGGTGTTCTCTTTCACCGGATATCTGACGTCACCCTATGCCGTGAACTCGTCGACTAACTATCAGCTTGGCGGCTTTCAGGTCGGCGCGGCGATGGCCAAGCAGATCAAGGGCAAGGGCAATGTTCTCGTCGTCGAAGGCATCCCCGGTACGTCGGCGTCGGATTCCCAGGATCGCGGTATGAAAGCCGGTTTGAAATCCGCCAAGGGTATCAAGATCGTCGGCAGCGTGGCGGGAATGTGGACTGATCAGATCGCTCAGGCGGCGGTGCAGAAATGGCTTGCGACCCACCCCGGCAAGCTGAGTGGCGTGGTCGTCCAGTCGGCGGCGGAGCTCGGCGTTCTTCGTGCGTTCCAGCAGTCGGGGCGAAAGATGATCCCGATTGCGATAGGCGGCGAAACGGGCGCTCTGTGCTACTGGCGCAAGCATCCCAACCTCATCGACGCCGCCTACCAGCTTTGGCCTCCGGGCGATGATATCGAGCTGATCTGGAACATCATGATGCGGACGTTGGAAGGTCAGGGCCCGAAGGTTCAGTCGGTGCTGGTTAACCCGGAGAAGTTCACCATCGAGGATGTGAAAAAGCGTCTGCCCGCGGACTGTGACGAAAACTCCAAGTTATGGGAGAACGTCGGCGTGGCGAATTGGGGTTCGAAAAAATATCTCGACCAGTTCTTCCTCCGCCCCGCGGATCCGACCGCCTATAAACCCTAATTTTTGCTAAGGTATCCCGCACCTGATCGGAAAACGGTTGGGTGCGGGATCCGATCAAAGGGGTTGAGGCGTTTCGCGTGAATCGGTGTGGGCGCGACGCGCTTCGGCATTCGGATTTTCTTGAAGAGCTATTTGTGCGGCACGGGATAACGCGGCGAGAGCGCTTGCCCATGACTCATGCGCATCATCATGCGACGGGATTACCCGACGATGAGACCGCGGGGGTCTCTGAAGCGCCAGGGGTCTCCAAGGTTGGAGAGATTTCCGTCGTCGATGTCCACAAGTCCTTCGGTGCGACGAAGGCCTTGGATGGTTGCACGTTCAACGCGCATCTCGGTGAAATTCACGCCGTCATCGGCGGCAATGGTAGCGGCAAGAGCACATTGGTGAAGGTTCTGTCCGGTGTTCTTCCCATCGACTCCGGACAAGTTTCGGTTTTGGGCCATACGCCGAGATCTCCTTACGACGCTCGAGATATCGGTATCGCGACTGTGTTCCAGGAAGTTCTGGTCGCCGACGAAAGCTCGATTGTCGACAACCTCTATCTGGGGACCGACAGCCTGTGGTCGCACGCTTTGCCAGCGCGGGAAAAGGTTCGGTCTGCGGCGGCACTGATGCAGGAACTCGTCGGCGTGAAGGTCGATGTCGAGGCCTCGGTGGGCACGCTGCCTCTCAGCATCAAACAACGGATCACCATCGGTCGGGCATTGCTGTGCAAGCCGAAAGTTCTGATTCTGGATGAATCTTCCGCTGCCCTGGACCTCGAATCCACGGAACGTCTGTTCGCCAAGATGCGGGCGTTGCGAGACGAGGGGTTGGCGATCCTGATCGTCACCCATCGCATCGCCGAACTAACCCGCATCAGCGATCGTGCGACCGTGCTGCGCGACGGTCAGGATGTCGGGGTTTTGGAAAAGCAGGAGATTACGGAACAAAACCTGCTCGGTCTCATTACCGGCGAGAGCGGGACCGGACATGTCCCAACGACGGCTGTTCGCGACGTGTCGTCGAGCCAGGTTGTAATAAAAACGAAGGAGATCAAGGTTTGGCCGCGCGCCGAAGGCGTCGATTTCTCGCTGCATAAAGGGGAAGTGCTCGGCATCACCGGATTGGACGGGCAGGGGCATAGCGAGTTCGTGACAATACTGGCGGGAATAGCCATGGCCGCGCATTCGCTTCCATTGGTCAAGACCGACGATGGTCCGTTCGCTGAAATCCGGGGGTTGGCCGATGCAGACAAGTACGGAATCGCCTATGTATCCGGCGATCGTAAGCGCGAAGGAATTTTCGCGAATTTGAGTATTTTTGAAAACTTGCTAATGCCGCTGTTCCGGCGTACCGCCAAGGCGGGAAAGCTGGCAATCATCGATTGGCCGACTTTATCGGCTGCATTCGACTGGGAAGCTAAGCGACTATCCGTGCGCATGGCCGCGCGCGACAATAAGATCACGTCGTTGAGCGGCGGCAACCAGCAGAAGATTCTGATCGGCCGGGCGTTTGCCCTCAATCCCGATATTCTGATCCTCAACGATCCGGCACGCGGTATAGACGTGGGCGCCAAGGGCGAATTATACGAAGACCTCAGCGCCTATGCGGCCCGTGGCAAGTCGATCATTTACCTGTCGAGCGAGATCGAAGAATTCTTGGGCTTCTGTACGCGCGTCCTGGTGTTTCGCCACGGCAGCGTGTTCGAAGAGTTTTCCGATGACGAAATCGACCCGGACCGTATTCTCGAGGCCATGTTCGGCAAATCGAGACACGCTCGTACCGCGCCGGTCACCCAAGCAGAGCCGAATGCGAAGGCCGCCGCGTCGCCCCCGCGTTGGCGGAAGCTGTGGGCGTCCTTCACGGCCGACATGGCGGAATCCCTGTGGGGCGAACCACCTAAAGAAATGACGGCGCCGCGACCCGAGGTCAAATTCGTCGATGCGATCCCCGACGCGGAGAGCGAGACCGACGGCCTTCCGAAGAAGATCAAGGTCGTCGACTTCAGCGAAGCGGTCGGGCGATGACGAAAGCGGCAGGATCGTCGACGTCGAAGACCTATCTGCTCGTTCCGATCATTCTGTTCTTTGCACTCCTGATCGTGGCGGTTCTACGGAGTCCGAATCTGTTGACCAGCGCCGGACTCGGCAGCGCGGTGATCGTCGCCACGCCATTAATCCTGGCCACCTATGCGTTGACGACGTTGGCGATCGCGGGACGCGTTAGCATCGATCTTTCGGTGGGACCGTTGATCGGTTTCATCAATGTGATCCTGGTGCAACTATACGGTGCGGACATCATTTCCGGACCGGTGCCCTTCTTTCTCGTCGCCTTTCTGCTCGGCATGGCCTACCAGCTTTTGATGGGGCTGATCATCGTGTTCGTGCGGGTCCAGCCGATCATCGTCTCACTAAGCGGTTATCTGGCGCTTTCGGGAATCAATCTGGTCATCCTGGAACGTCCGGGTGGCACCGTCCCGGAATGGATGTCGTCCTGGGGGCTCGGCATATCGGTCTTCTCGCCCGTCGCGGCGATCCTGGTTTTGAGTACGATCGCCTGGATACTGTTCTCTCGCAGCGCCTTTTTCGGGCACTTGCGTCTGATGGGATCGGATGAACGCGCGGCATACGCCAGCGGTGTCCGGATCGGCATCGTCCGCCTGGGCGCACATGTCGTCGCCGGCATATACGCGGCGCTGTCGTCGCTGACCTTTACGGCGTTGATCGGCTCCGGGGATCCCAGTCAAGGGACGACCTATACCCTGATCGCGGTTACGGCCCTGGTTCTGGGCGGCACCAGCCTGGTCGGTGGGCGCGGCGGGGCCATAGGATCGCTGCTTGGCGCGGCCAGCATCTATCTGATCGGTTTCGTGTTGGCAACGTTCAAGTTCGGCTCCGTGCAGAGCTTCGTCACGGATCTTTCCTATGGCGTAATTCTGGTTCTTTCCCTGCTTCTGACGGTGGTCCTGCCGCGTATTAGAAGGTGGTTCGGGGTGTTTCACCGCTGTTGTTGTTCGTCGCTCTGTCCATCGTCGCGGGCGGTGTGATGATTCATTCAACTTATGACTACTCGGCGCCGGCTGCGACGACACGGTCGACCGCGGGGGTGGCGGGAAAGAACGTCGAGAGCGGCGCAACAATTGCGAAGACACCGGCCAATCCCACGCTCTTCCTGTTCGAGGAATCTAACGCGAAAGCAGTCAACTTCGGAGCACGTTCGACCCTGGCGGGACCACTGACCCTCGGGGCGGTAATCCTGCTCGCGCTGGTCGTCCTGCTTAGGGCCATGGTTTCCCAGGTCCGCAACCGACCGGCCCCGTTGGTGATTTCAATCGTTGCCGCTTGTGTCGTTGCGCTCGCCGTTTATGTCGTGGCGCGTTCGCCACATCCATCCGCGGGGGGGGCGGTGACTCCCGCCCAGGCTGAGCAGTGAACCGGGGAGGCGCGACCATGGGGATCTCGGTGCTCAAATGGGTCGGGTTGGCGCTCGCGTTGATCGTTTCCGCCATCAGCATTGGACTGGGGTTCTGGCAGAAAGCCCCGGCGCAACAGGTTATTTTCTACGCGGCGGCGACCTTCGCATTGGTCGTGTGGGCGTGGCGGTACTACACGAACCGGTGGGGCGAGGAAGCGGTCGTCAAGGCGGCGCGCCGTGCAGACGATGACAAGGACGAAGCGGAACCATCCGCTTGGCGCGTGTTTCTGGGCAAGAATCGGGGGGTGATCATTGGCCTATTGGTGCTTTTGGCCATCTTTGGGATCGCGTCGATCACGGTGGAAGGGTTTTTTTCCGTTCTCAACATCATCTCGCTGCTCGTCCTCGTCGGTTTGACGATCTCCTCGGCCGTCATGGGCAAATTCGTGGTCGAGAACAAAAGCGCCTTTATCGGCCTAACAGTCCTGGTCGGACTGTTCGTGGTCGGCGGTCTCAAGGTCGACGGCTTCGTTTCGGGCGTGAACATCAAGTCGATGCTGCTGTTCGCCTCGTTCCTCGGTTTGGCCTGCGTCGGCCAGACACTGGTGGCGTTGCTCGGTGGCCTGGATCTCTCCATTCCCTTCATCATCGGCGCGGCCAATGTCGGGCTGCTTTATATTATGGGCCTGGGCATGCCGTCATGGCTGGCGGTCATCGTCATTCTATTGGCGGGCGCGGCAATCGGCTGGATCAACGGCATTCTCAGTTTCAGATTGCAGGGTCAGGCTCTGATCGTAACCCTTGGCGTCGGCTTTGCGGTCTCCGGTCTGACGCAAATCATCACCAGCCTAGGATCCCAGTTCGCCGGCAATGTTTTCGGCGTGGTCCCGCACTGGCTCACCAATATCGCCGCCATGAACGGCAAGACGTTCGGTCTGGATTTCCCGCCGGTTATTCTGATTTGGGTGGTCGTTGCCATCATTCTCATCGTCGGCATGAAGAACACGGTCTATGGGCGCTATCTCTACGCTCTCGGCGGCAATCGCACGTCGGCATCACGGATTTCCATTTCCGAACGGCGCTACTGGGTGGGGATCTTCACGATCAGCGGTGGCATGGCGGCGTTGACGGGTGCGTTGCTTCTGGGATGGAGCGGCGGCGGTTTTATCGATGTCGGTCAGCCCTATCTGTTCATGACGCTCGCGGCGGTCGTCGTCGGTGGAACGTCGTTGCTGGGCGGATACGGTGGCTATGGCTTCACGGTGATCGGCGTGCTGGTCCTGCAGGTTCTGACGTCTTTTTTGGTCGGACTTGGGCTCAACTATCAATGGCAGCAGTTCATTTTCGGCCTGCTGATCCTGCCGATGGTCGCGCTCTACGCGCGCTCGCCGCATATCCGCACGCAGATTTGAGAGTTGCACTGGGTTGAAGCGGTAGAAATGGAGAATGTTTGATGGCCCTCAAGATACTTCAGTCGACCGATATCATCGGCGGCACATTCTCTATTTCCCTCATGGCCATGATGGGGACGACGGTCCTGCTGTTCTTGGGAACGGGATGGGTGTCGAAACGGTGGAAGCTCCCCGTCGCCCTCGCCGGGGTTGTGACACTGATTGCCGCCCTGCACTATTACGACGCTCGCACGATCTGGCTCGCGGCGGGGCAGATGCCAACGATTTATCGCTACATCGATTGGCTGATCACAATCCCGCTACAGATCGTCACGCTGTACTTTTTCATCGGCGCCACGGCGACGTTGACCGCAGGCTTGTTCTGGCGATTGTTGATCGTCGCGATCATGACCATTCTCGCTCGTTATATGGGAGAGGTCGGTTTCGTCAATGCGACGCTCGGTTTTCTGCTCGGGCTCGCCGGGTGGCTCTACATCCTGGGCGAAGTGTTTTTTGGGAAGCTCGACGAGATCAATGCCAAGCAGAACAATGACGCGGTCAAACAAGGATTTTTCTGGTTACGCCTGATCGTTACGGTCGGATGGGCGATTTATCCGCTGACCAATTTCGTGGCTAGCTTCGCGGGTGGTTTGACCGAGGGCCGGTTGAGCATCGTCTACAACCTTTCCGACTTCGTTAATCAGATCGCTTTCGGACTGATTATCTTGACCGTTGCGATGCGGGAGTCGATCTCTGCGCGTTAGGGCGGTTCGTTGTGCCCCCGGGCATCGTCGGTGCATCGGGTCGGGCACATGATGGAAAGGTTTTGGATTGGACCGGCTTGTGCCCGTCGTCCGGTATCGACACGAGATGCCTCATGAGGTGTTACTCGAAGTAAATTCGTTGGGGAGGATCAAGGCATGAATGGCGCTGATATCATTGCCATTATTATCTTGACGACAGTCGTCATCGCGGTCGGCGTTTACCTATTGCATTGGCTGTATCGACGTTCGTCGAAGGACATTTCCTTCGTACGTACGGGCTTTGGAGGCGAACGTGTGGTGATGGGAGGTGGCGCTTTCGTGCTGCCGATTGTCCACGGCGTGACCGAGGTCAGCATGAATACGCTGCGCCTCGAAGTCCAACGTGCCGGCGAGAAGTCGCTGATTACGCGGGACCGTATGCGTGTCGAAGTGTCGGTAGAATTCTTCGTGCGCGTCGTACCGACCCCGGAATCGGTTGCGGCCGCGGCGCGTACGTTGGGCCATCGGACGATGAATCCGGAAAGTCTCAAGGACTTGGTACAGGGGCGTTTTGTCGACGCTATGGGGGCCGTTGCCGCTACGATGTCGATGGAAGAAATGCATGAACATCGGGGCGACTATATCCGCCAGGTGCAAGAGCAGGTGGTCGGCACGCTGATAGCCAACGGCTTGGAATTGGAAGCGACTTCGCTGACTGGTTTGGACCAGGCCAATATGAAGCTCTTCAACCCTTCCAATGCCTTCGACGCCGAAGGCCTGACGCGTCTGACCGAAGAGATCGAAACGCGTAAGAAGAAGCGGAACGATATCGAACAGGACACCATGATCGCGGTGCGCAAGAAAAATCTGGAGGCGGAAAAGCTCACCCTGAAGATCGAACAGGAAAGCGAATATTCGCGCTTGGAACAGGAACGTGAAGTGGCTCTGCGTCGCGCCAAGCAGCGGGCCGAGATCGCGCTGGAAAACGCAGACCGGCAGCGGGAAATCGAACAGGCCGAAATCGATGCTAAGAGCGCGGTGGAGAAGGAGCGCATCTCTCAAGAGCGCCTGATCGATGCGGAACGCATCAGCCGTGAGTTGGAGACGGAAAAATTGGAGGTGCTGCGTCGACGTGCGCTGGAGATAGAAGATCAGGATCGCATTATCGCGACGGCGTTGAAGTCCAAGGATCTGTCCGAAGCCGAGAAGGCGGCGGAAATCGCCCGTGCGGAAATGGTCAAGGCACAGGAAAATGTCGTCTCGGTGCGCGAGACGGAAGCGGCCGAGCGGCGCAAGGCGATCGAGTTGATCGCGGCGCAACAGGAGGCCGACCAGGAGGCCATCAAGCTCACGACGATCGCGCAGGCGGAGAAGCAGGCGGCGATGGATCGCGCCGAGGCCGAAAAAGTCGCCATACAGGTGGCACAGCTCCATTACGCTATTGACGCCGAGGGCCAGCGTCGTTTGAACGAAGCGGAAAACCTTCGATCCGATGCCAATCGCCGCAGCGCGCATTACCGGCGGCTCGTGGAGAACCTGCCCTCGATCATCCGTGAAAGCGTCAAGCCGATGGAGAGCATCGAATCCATACGCATCCTCCAGGTCGACGGTCTGCCGGGATTCAGCCAAGGTTCGGGCGAAGGCGGCGGTGGCGGTGATCTCGGCAAGCCGGCGAGTAATGGCGGAACGGCGACCGGCAGCTTAGCCGACAGCGCGGTGAATGCGGCACTCCGCTATCGCGTGCAGGCGCCCTTCGTCGACGATCTTCTGAAAGAGATTGGCATTCCGCCAAAGACGATAACCAATTTTGGGAAACTGTTCGCGGGCGAGCCTGCCAAGGGGGCGCCCGAATCGACGCCGGCCAAAGGAGTGTCTGAATCGAAGCCTGCCAAGGGGGAGTCTAAATCGAAGGACGCCGACTCCTGAAACGAGCGGACCCCGTGAAATGCCGAGGGCGGTGCTGAACCATGGCGACGATTAAGGAAACGGAAAAAAGGCTGGCGGTCGTCACGAACTGGGGCGTGTTCGGTTCGTTCGGCCTTGGCAGTCTTCTGTCGGGGTTCCATTCTGATCTGCTGCTGGTCGGGCTGGCCGGTTTTGTCACACTCATCGGTGGTTTCGTCGCCCATGTCGTCATCAACAGGATTTATGGCGGCGGCTTCAGAGCGGGCGAGATCGCCGCGGCCTTTATTGCCTTCGGCATGGCGGTTCTGGGGTTCTTGCTCGGGTGGTTGTTCGATCCGCTGTTCTCCGTCACCGACGCACGGCTCGGGCTGATCGGTTTTCCGGCCGTTATCGTATGTTTCCTGGTCTATCTGGTAACCAAGCATGGAATACGGCGTTGGCTCTCCATGTTCCATACCGCCCATAACCGATAACTCTGGGAACCGGGAACGGAAGGCACGCTATGTCAGAAAGTATCGTGTGGTTGGCCGCTGCCGTTGCCGCGTACTGGGCCTACTGCATCTACTGGGGTGCCGTGGGCGCTCGTCTTTCGAATAGCGCGAGCGACTATTTCCTGGCCGACCGTAGCCTGTCCCCCTGGATAAGCGTACTTGCGGTGACCGGCTGCTCGTTCTCGGCTTGGGTTTTTCTCGGGCATCCCGCGTTGATCTTTCGCGACGGCCTGCAGTTTGCGCAATTGTCGCTGGCGGCTGTCACTATTCCGTTGACCGGGGTCCTCTTCTTCAAGCGCCAATGGCTGCTGAGCAAGCGGTTCGGCTACGTCACGCCCGGCGAAATGCTCGCCGACTATTTCTCAAGCCCGCTGCTGCGGCTCGTCATGGTGTTGGTCGCCGTCGTTTTTTCCGTGCCATTTCTTGGCATGCAGCTTCGGGTCTCCGGCGCCTTGATGCAGGTGCTGACAGGCGGCGTGGTCGACGGCACGGTCGCCATGTGGGTCCTGGCCGCAATGGTATTCCTTTATGTCTGCATCGGTGGTCTAAGGGCCGTGGCCTATGTCGGCACCTTGCAGGCGCTGCTGATGACGACCGGTTTGGTCGCGATCGGCTTGGTAGCCTATGCCAAGGTCGGCGACTTCAGCACATTCAACGCGGCGCTGGCGAAGCTCGGGGCCGAGGCGACCGGTCCGTGGGGCCGCACGGCACAGGGCTATAACTCCTATTTCGAAATTCCGGGCGTTATTCAGTTTACCGCTGGTCTCGGCAAAGAGGCGCCGTTGGGCGGCCCCTGGACGGCGTCGATGATCCTGACCTACAGCTTTGCGCTGATGGGAATCCAGGCCGCACCGCAATTCTCCATGTGGGCGTTCAGCACCAAGAGCCCCAAGAGCTTCGCGCCGCAGCAGGTGTGGGCATCGGCCGCCGTGGTCGGGTTCATCCTGCTGTTGTTTTCGGTGGCCGAAGGCATGGGCCCGCATATTCTCCAAAACAGTGGGGTGCTGACCAGTCTGGAGAATGACGGGGCGGGAGGGCTAGCGGGCGGCTACATCCGAATGATCGGCGAAAGTGCGCCGTGGTTTGGCGGTCTTCTGGCGGTCAGCGCGCTGGCCGGGGTGCAGATCATTACGGCCGCCTTTTTTTCAACCGGCGGAACCATACTGGCGCGGGATCTTTATCGCGGGTACCTGAACCCGGCGGCGGACGACCGGCAACAAAAGTTGTTCGGCCGTATCGGCGTTGGCCTGATCGCCTTGGCCGCCTTGCTGACGGCAACGTTCTCGCCGGCGGTGGAGACCCAGCTGGGCGCCTTGGCCCTGGGGTTCGGGGCGCAACTTTGGCTGGCCTTGGCGGCGATATGCTGGTTCCCGTGGATCACCCGTGAAGGCGTGGTCCTGGGACTGCTCGTCGGCCTCGTGGTCGTGGTCTTCACCGAGCCTTTCGGAACCGCGCTCGCCTCTTTCTTCGGAGTGGACCTGCCATGGAGGCGCTGGCCGTGGACCATTCATTCCGCCGGCTGGGGGATCTTTTTCAATGTCGTAATCGGCGTGCTCGTCTCGCTGGTCACGCAGACGCCGAAAGATCGCGCGCATCGGCAGCGGTTTCACGCCTTTCTCTCCGAATATGCCGCCTTGCCGCCGCAAAAGCGCCCGCTGCGCCCGGTGGCTTGGGCGGCCGCGCTGGTGTGGCTGTTTTTTGCAGTCGGTCCGGGCGTGGTTCTGGGCAACGATGTATTTGGCCCGCCGAATGGCGGGATCGCGGCCTGGGCCTTGGGTATTCCTTCGTTGTGGGGCTGGCAGTTCCTGTGGTGGGCTCTGGGTGTTCTGATGATCTGGTTCCTCGCCTACAAGATGGAGCTGTCGGTCTTTGGCAAGCGCGGTCTCGAATTCTACTTCCCGCAGGACCGTCGGCCCGTTGCCGCCGGGGCGGCTTCAATCAATTGGCAGCAATGGTTCTGGGGAGCTGTCCTTCTCGGCGGAGGAGTCGCTGTTCTGCACTGGATGTTCGGTTAGCCGCGCGATGCCTGGACGCTCGCACGTGAAAATGTCGGTTCTTTGGAATGTGGAGGAACGAGATGCAAGCATTTAAATTCGAAACCGTCGGCAGGGTTGTCTTTGGCGAAGGCGCCATCAACACCCTCGGCGAAATCGCAACTCGGTCGCTGGGAAGCCGGGTGATGCTTGTCACCGACTCGGGTCTGTTGGCGGCGGGGGTAGTCGATCCGGCCCTCGAATCCCTGAAGGGCGCCGGAATCGATGTCACGGTGTTTTCCGATGTGGTGGCCGATCCCCCCGAGCATGTGATCGAAGCCGCCGACGCGGCGGGCCGAGAGTTTGGTGCCGACGCGGTGGTGGGGATCGGCGGCGGCTCGTCGCTTGATGTGGCCAAGCTCACGTCCCTTCTGGTGCCGGGCCGGGAGAAGCTTGCCGATATCTATGGAATTGGTAACGCGACGGGGCCACGTCTGCCACTCTTGCTGGCTCCGACGACGGCCGGAACCGGATCGGAGGTAACACCGATTTCCATTATTACCACCGGCGGCAGTGAGAAGAAGGGCGTCGTATCCCCCGTCATTCTGCCGGATATCGCCTTGCTCGACCCCGCGCTGACCTATGGCCTGCCCGCACATGTGACGGCAGCGACCGGCATCGACGCCATGGTTCACGCGATCGAGGCATTTGCGTCAGCGAACCCCAATAACAATCCGGTGTCGCAGGCCCTGGCTTGCGAGGCGCTCCGCCTGCTTGGCGGCGCTATTGAGCGCGCGGTCACCGACGGCATGGATCGCGCGGCACGCGCCGACATGCTGCTGGGTGCGATGTTGGCCGGGCAGGCTTTTGCCAATTCGCCGGTGGCTGCGGTACATGCGCTGGCCTACCCGCTGGGTGGACATTTCCACGTTCCGCACGGTTTGTCCAACGCACTCATGCTGCCGCATGTCCTGCGCTTCAATGCCGAAACTGCAAACGCGGCCTACGCCGACATCGCTCCGGTGGCGTTCCCGGAATTGATCGAATTGGGCACCCAGGCGCGCGCTCATGCCTTTGCCGAGAAACTCGGCGCGTTATCGGTACGGTGCGGCCTCGAGCAACGCCTGCGAGACGTCGGCGTTCCGAAGGATTTCCTGCCGACGTTGGCCGAGGACGCCATGAAACAGACGCGTCTGCTGGTCAACAACCCGCGCCCGGTCACGGACGCGGATGCCTTGGCCATCTACGAACGAGCATGGTGATCGTGGCGACGAGGCTCCAACCAAATACCTTACGGGAGAAGCGACCATGGCAGAAGACATCGAGGATTGGGCAAATCGGTTCAAGAGCTTGACCGACAACGACCCAACCATCGCTGCGATGGGGAAGTACTACACCTGCACATTCATGTACGACATGGAGGATCGCAAGATCATCATCGGGATGCATGACGGCAAGGTGAAGGATATCAATACCGATCCGCAGCCTCTGGATGCCTATGATTTCGCGCTTCGCGCTAGTGCGCGAACGTGGCGGGAATTCGGCCAGCCATTCCCAAAGCCGATGTTCCACGGAATTTGGTCCGCCAGCTTCCGGGAGGATCTTCGGTTGGAAGGGAACCTGCTGGTTCTCATGCAGAATTTGCGAAATTTCACGGTTCAGTTTGAATTATTGCGCCAATGCGGTGTCCCGGTTTAGGTGCCGATCTTCCGATGGCCCGGGCTCGACACTCAAACTTGGCGGCGTGACGCAAGACATCGTTTCGAGGATCGAAGCACACAATACTACGCAATGCAGGATTAGCGATTATGGCCTACCATTCACCCGTAACCGGACGCTATGTCACCCTCCTAGTCGACCAATTCGAATATAAAGTGTTCTACCTGCACAATGGTACCGGCACGCCTTTGATTTGCCAACACACCGCAGGTTGCCACAATCACCAATGGCGTGGGCTGTTGGAAGACGAGGAAATAACGAAGAACTATACCGTCATTGCGTACGATTTACCCCGCCACGGGAAGTCCGATCCGCCGCTCAATACCGAATGGTGGAAGTCGGAGTATCGTCTGACCGCCGACCACTTCGTGAATTTCATCGTCGCGCTTTGCGATGCGCTGGATCTCAAGGATCCGATTTTCATGGGTTCGTCTTTCGGTGGAAATGTAGCGTTGCAGCTCGCGTTGCGGCGGCCGGATCGGTTTCGCGCGGTGATCCCCATCGAGGCGGCCGATTATGCCCCCGGTTTTTTTCTGGATTGGTGGCGCCATCCCCATGCCAACGCCGCGCAAGTGTGCGCCAGCGGCGTATGGGACCTGATGTCCCCGCATTCGCCGGAAAAGGACCGTTGGGCAACCTGGCACTATTACACGCAAGGGGCGGAGAGCTTCAAAGGCGACCTGTATTTCTATTCCGTCGACCACGACCTCAGAAATCACCTGAAAGACATCGATGGCCGGAAGTGCCCGGTCGTGATGATGACCGGCACCTACGATTATTTGACCCCGCCGGAAGCGGCCGAAAATACGGCACGCGAGATCAAGGACGGCGTTTACATAGAAATGACCGATATCGGGCACTTCCCGATGAGTGAGAACTATCCGCTGTTTCGCGTTTACCTCAAGGAAGCGCTCAGGATTATCCGAGAACGTACGGGAGCCTAGGGCGCGACTGCTCCCGGATGGGAAACCAACCGACAAAGCATGAAGAACGGGATGATACGCCATGAAGGAAGCCATCAAGATCGAGAAATTCGGAGACGAACGCCACATTGAGGCGCGTCGGCATCGACCATGGGACAGCCCCGACACGAGTGACGCGGGTCCGCCGCGCTTGAGCGCGGTTGAAAAAAGCAGCGGCAATCGTAGCCCCTTTTCGATCCGCTCGCGTTCACTGAAGATGCATGTGCTCGATCTTGGGCTGTTGCGCCTCGACAAGAATTTCATGGTAGCGAACTCCTGGTTCGCCACCGCAAACAACCCGAATCCTCCTGGGCAGGTTATCGATATTCCGGTCGCCGGCTATTATATCGAGCATCCCGACGGCAACGTCTTGTTCGATACGGGGTGTCATCCGGATTGGAACGGCCCCAATCCGCGCTGGCCGGAAAATCTGCAGGAGATTTTCCCCCACATCGGCGGTGATGAATGCACGTTGCCCGCACGACTGGATGCGTTGGGTCTGGGCCCCGATCAAATTCAATACGTGGTCCTGTCCCATCTCCATTGTGACCATGCGGGCTGTATCGAGTATTTCCGCAAGTCCAAGATCATCGTTCATGAGGACGAGTTCTGTGCGGCGGTTCGCCACCATGCATTGCGCGATCATTCGACGCCTTTTGCGCTGCGCGATATCGACAAATGGCTGCACCTGGACCTGAACTGGCGGGAGATCGGTCGCACCGAGCCGGACACGAATATCGTCGACGGGGTACGGCTGCTGAATTTCGGTGCCGGACATTCCTATGGGATGCTCGGTCTTCACGTCGAGTTGCGAAGCCATCCCGGTGTCTTGTTGGTGTCGGACGCCTGCTATACCGCCGAGAATTATGGTCCGCCGACGCGGCCGTCCGGTATCGCCTACGACTCCATCGGATACACCAACACCATGCAGCGCATTCGCGCGATCGCCAACAATACCAAGTCCAGCGTTTGGTTCGGCCATGACGCGGCACAATTTGCGGCGGTTAGAAAATCTACCGAAGGTTACTTTTACGAATAGGGAATCAGGAAAATGCAGTTGAAAGACGGAAATCTTTTTCGCCAGCAGGCTTTCGTCGACGGTGCTTGGGTATCCGCGGATCAGGACGACAGCCTTGCCGTAACCAACCCGGCCACTGGCGACACGCTGGGGACCGTGCCGCGCATGGGCGCTGTAGAGACCAGGCGCGCGATTGTCGCGGCGGAGCAGGCACTGCCGGAGTGGCGGGATCGGACCGGCAAGGAGCGCGCGGCCATTCTTCGGCGTTGGGCCGACTTGATGATGGCCAACCAGGACGATCTAGCGTTGCTCATGACTGTCGAACAAGGCAAGCCGCTCGCGGAATCGAAAGGCGAAATCGCCTATGCGGCGTCCTTTATCGAATGGTTCGGGGAGGAGGCCAAGCGCGTCTATGGCGACACCATTCCCGGTCATCAGCGCGACAAGCGCATCATCGTGATGAAACAACCCGTTGGCGTGACGGTGGCCATCACACCCTGGAATTTCCCATCAGCCATGATCACTCGCAAGGCGGGCCCCGCGCTTGCGGCCGGTTGCACCATGGTCGTGAAACCGGCCAGTCAGACGCCATTCTCGGCGCTCGCCCTGGCCGAGCTCGCCACGCGGGCAGGCGTGCCAAAGGGGGTGTTCAGTGTCGTCACCGGCCGCGCGCAAGAGATCGGGCAGGAAATGACCGACAACCCGATCGTGCGCAAACTCACCTTCACCGGATCGACGAAGACCGGCAAGACGCTTATGGCCCAATGCGCCGGGACCGTGAAGAAAATATCCCTGGAGCTCGGCGGCAACGCGCCGTTTATCGTCTTCGATGATGCCGACCTTGACGAGGCGGTTGCCGGCGCGATGGCGTCCAAATACCGTAATACCGGGCAGACCTGCGTTTGTGCCAACCGGTTTTTGGTGCAAGACGGCGTTTATGACGCTTTCGCCGAAAAGCTGGCCGCGGCAGTCGCGTTGCTGAAGGTCGGCAACGGTGTTGAAGACGGGGTCACGCAGGGGCCGCTGATCGATATGGTGGCGGTGGCCAAGGTCGAGGAGCATATCGAGGACGCCGTCGGCAAGGGCGCGCGGGTCGTGGTGGGCGGACAACGGAATGCGCTTGGCGGCAGTTTTTTCGAGCCGACCATTCTGGCCGACGTCACCACCGATATGCTGTGCGCGCGCGAGGAGACCTTTGGTCCCGTCGCCCCGTTGTTCCGCTTTAAGACCGATGCCGAAGCGATTGCACTCGCCAACGATACGGAGTTCGGCCTTGCCAGCTACTTTTACGGCAACGATCTCTGCCGTGTCTGGCGGGTGGCTGAGGCGCTGGAATACGGAATGGTCGGTGTCAACACGGGTCTGATCTCGAACGAGGTTGCGCCTTTCGGTGGTGTAAAAGAGTCCGGCTTGGGACGGGAAGGATCCAAGTACGGCATTGAAGAGTATATGGAAATAAAATATGTCTGCTTAGGAGGAGTGTAGAGTAGAGTGTTATCCGGAAAAATCTTATAGGGTTTACTGGAATTACTCTACTTTTTTGAAAAAAAACGGACATATATATAGCTTAAATGTTCAGTGTAAATATGGTGTAGTTCTTGATCATGTAGAAAAATGTAATATGTTGTAGGAGTATAGGTAATAAATGTTAAATAGTAAAGGTATACATCCTCTGCAATGTTCGGAACGCTATGGTAAAACGGTTACGGCGCTTTTCCGAGGTATTCGGATTATTGATGCCGTAATTGCGGCCGATCACGCGCCCACCGTGTCCGAATTATCGCGTTGGCTTGTGGTTCCGAAGAGCACCGTGCATGGGTTGTGCAATACGCTCGTGGAACTAGGTCTGTTGGTTCGGCATGGGGACGCGACCTTTGTCGTCGGGCCGCATGTCATGCGATGGGCGAACGCTTTTCTGGCGCAGACCGACCTTGCGAACGAGTTCACCTCCTTATGCGAACGTGGCGAGGTGTCGGCTGACGAAACGTTTACGCTTTCTGTCCTGGACGGGCGGGAGGTGATGTATATTGCCTGCCGCAACAGTTCTGCTCCGCTCGGTGTTACGTTCCGCATCGGGATGCGGCTCCCGGTGGAGTTTCCCGCTACCGGTAAGGCAATTCTGAGCACGATGACGGATCGGGAAGTCCGCGATTTGCTGTCCGACGGCTGGCCAAAGCCCCTGACCCGTCACAGCGTGACCGATATTGACGATCTGTTGCGTGAACTGGAGGAAACGCGTCGACGCGGATTCTCCATCGATAACGGCCAGATTCGCGAGGGGATGTATTGTTATGGCGTCCCGATTCGGGACTCGAGCAACCGGGTAGTGGCCGGCCTCGCGGTCAGTCTTCTCGCAATGCTAGCGAATGAGCAAGACGTGAAACGGGTGACGGAGAATCTCCGACTTCTGGCCCACCATCTCTCGGTGCGGTTAGGGGCGAGCGTCAACGGCGAAGCAAAACTAACCCAAAGCGCGGAGTAAAATAGAAGTAAGACGGTCACACGATGTTGGACAGTTTAGCAGCCTGACGAAGCGATCGCCTGTCTCGAACGCTTGCAAACGCTCGCGACCGAGGACCCGGCGGCGCGTCGCCGGCCGGCGTGGGGGTCTCGGTGATGGTCTCCGTCATGGGTCCCTCCTCGGGGTTGAATGGTCCGTGCGATTCCCGGGCCGGAAGCGTGGACGATGCGGTTGAGCGAAGCATTGGCCGGGAGGCCGACCCCAAAGATGCGGCCAACGCCGCCAGCGCCTCGCGCAACGTGCCGATCGCGTCGGCGAGCCCGGCCCTGACCGCGTCCGCGCCGAACAGCAGGCGGGCCTCGGTGGCGCGGACCGCCGCCACGGTCATGCCGCGGTTGCGCGCCACGGTGTCGACGAAGATCCCGTAGACCCGATCGACCTCGGCCTGGAGCGCGGCACGGGCCCCATCGCCGAGCGCCTCATGGGGGTTGAAGTCGTTTTTGTG
>Ga0114931_10004058_pt1 | contig 18337 bp, 10 predicted proteins | sample 2SBtaG_FD_89579 | JGI IMG/M metagenome (GOLD analysis project Ga0114931, IMG submission 89579) | Deep subsurface microbial communities from Kolumbo volcano to uncover new lineages of life (NeLLi) - 2SBTROV14_V59a metaG | ecosystem: Environmental > Aquatic > Marine > Volcanic | place: Kolumbo...
GACCGGGGCGGGTGCCGGCGCGACGTGGGCCGCGGGGTCGTCGGCGATGATCGCGTCGTACAACTCCGCCTGCACGCGCGCACAGGCCAGCCGAGGGGCCGACGTCGGATCACCCAGCGGCGGAATCCACACGACCGGACGCTGCTCGCCGCCGGCCGAGATCCGCTCCTCGGCAGCCATGGCCATCGACACAAGCCCGGTCACGTCGCCGTCGGCGATAATCAGCGGCGTTGTCCAGTTCGGTTCGCGGCTCATGGCTTGCTCGGGCGGCACTGTTCGTTGCCGGGCGAGGGTGCCTGATGAGGTCCCCGACCGCGGCCAAGCATCTGGATGCCCGGTTCAGGCGAGTCTATCCCCCGGCCGAGTGATAGAACGCCGACACGTCCGCCTTCAACTTCTCCAGCTCCGACCTGCGGATGTACATCATGTGTCCCGCCTGGTAGTGCTTCCCGCTGATGTTGGGCCGGATCTCCGGGTCAAGACCCATGTGCGAGACGGTGTACTGCATCGCGAAATACGGCGTGGCCAGATCGTAGTACCCGGAACAGAACAGCACGTGGAGATCCGGGTTCTTGCTCATCGCCGACCGCAGGCGCTCGGCCACGTTCACGTAGCGGTTCTGATCCCCGGCATAACTCCACGGTTGAACGCGCCCGGTGAGGATCTCGTAGGTCAGGTCGTTCTGGTACCCCAGTTCGCGCCGGATGTAGTCGTTGAGCATGGCGGTGTACGGGCCGGTGATCTCGGTCATGCTCGGATCGTGCTCGGTTCGATTGGCCGTCTGGCTGGCGTCGATACCCTTGAATCGGCTGTCAAGCCGCCCCACCGTTCGGCGCTGATCGCGGAGGAGTTCCTTCGTGAACTCGGCGATGTTGATGCGCAGGTTCGAGCGGTCCACGAAGTCCATCGAGAGCCCGGTGTAGGAGGCCAGGCGCTCGACGATCTTGTCCCGTTCGTCCGCGGGCAGTTCGTCGCCCAGCGCCAGGGCCTGGAGATACTCGGTCCTCGCCCACTGCTCGACCTCGCGCAGCGTGCGCTGAAGATCCTCGCCCAGTCGCCCCTTGAGTCTGCCGTGGTAGAACGCCGTGGCCGTGTAGGTGGGCAGGAACATCCAGTACGGCATGTCGTTGCCCGAGGCGAAGCGGATGGTCTGGAAGTTGAGCACCGGGGAGATCAGCACGATCCCATTGAGGAAGATCCCGTCCTGATCCTGGAGGTAGGCGGCCAGCCCGGCGCTGCGGGTCGTCCCGTAGGACTCGCCAGCCAGGAACTTGGGCGAGGCCCAGCGCTGGTGCTTCGTCAGGTACAGGCGGATGAACTCGCCGACGGAGCGGATGTCCTCTTCGAGCCCGTGGAACTGCCTGGCATCCTCGCCCTCGACCGGGCGGCTGTAGCCCGTGCTGACCGGATCGATGAAGACCAGGTCGGTCAGGTCCAGCCACGACTGGTCGTTGTCCACGAGGCGGTATGGCGGGGGCGGGGCGTTGCCCTCGTCGTCCATCCAGACCCGGCGCGGGCCCAGGGCGCCCAGGTGCAGCCAGACCGACGACGAGCCGGGGCCGCCGTTGAATGCAAACGTGATCGGCCGCGTGGACGGATCATCGACGCCCAGGCGGCGATACGCGACATGAAAGACCTTGGCCGTGGGCTTGCCCTCGTAATCGGGCAGGAGCATGTACCCGGCCGAGGCCTCGTACTTGATCGTGTGCCCCGCGATGACGACCTCGTGCTCGGTGACCACCGGCGCGGGCACGCTGGGCGGGTCGTCGTCGCCCAAGGCGGCCAGCGGAACCAGGGCGAACAGACAGGCGATGCAGATGTGTCGGATCATGGGCTCAAACCGGCTTGGATCTCTGGGTCAACCCCGGACCGAGCCCGGGGAACAACTGCCCCGGCGCCCGGGCCGGACGCGCTCAACACTACCAGAACGCACGCACGGGGGCCAACACCGACGGCTCCCGTGTACGATCCAGCCGCAGGCTTACGGGACGAGAACGACATGGATGACTGTCCAACACGACCGGGACACTGGCCCGGGGCGATCAACGCCGGGCGATTCGCCTCGCTCATCCAACACGACAGCGCCGACGGATGCCGGGTCGCCCTGCTGGGACTGCCCGACGACACCGGGGTCGGGCTCAACGGGGGCCGGGTCGGCGCCGCGGGGGGACCGGACGCATTTCGGGCTGCGCTGGCTTGTTATGGCGCGGCCGAGCCCAGTGGATTCGCCTGGCCGGGTGTTTTCGATGCCGGCGACGTCGAGCCGACTGGCGACCTGGACAGAACGCACGATCGTGTCAGCCAAGCGTCGGAGGCGATCGTCCGATCGGGCCTGATTCCGGTGGGCATCGGGGGGGGGCACGACCTGACTTATGCCCTGGTGCGGGGCGTGATCCGGGGCGATCCGGGGCGATGGGCGGGCGTGTACTTCGACGCGCACCTGGACGTTCGCCCAGATCCGGGCTCGGGCATGTCGTTTCGTCGGCTGGTCGAGGACTGCGGGGTCTGCGGGCTGTACGTCCACGGGCTGGACCCGCTGGTCAACTCGCGGGAGCACCTGCGCTGGTTCGAGGCCCACGGCGGGCGCATCGATGCGTTCGAGCCGACCGATTCCTGGCCGATCCAGCCCGGCGACCGGTGCTTCGTCAGCCTGGATCTGGACGTGATCGACGCCTCGTTCGCCCCCGGCGTCAGCGCAACGAATCCCAACGGGTGGTCGCCCGACCTGGCTGGACGTTGGGCCGAGGCCGCCGGACGCCACCCCGCCGTGCGATGCATGGACATCATGGAACTCAACCCGGCGTTTGATCCCGACGGGCGGACGGCCCGCCTCGCGGCACACCTGTTCCTGCGCTTTCTGCGGGGGCTGGCAGGGCGGGAGGACTGACCGGTGAGCGATTCGGGTACAGTCCCGGCATGTCCCGGGTCATCATTCGAAACGCGCGAGTCCTGACCATGGGCGCCTTGCCCGGACCCCGGCGCGGGGTGGATCTGGGCGATCTGCACCCGATCGATGCGTGCGACGTCGTGGTCGACCCCCCCACTATCGCGGCGGTCGGACCCGGCGTGGGCGATCCGGTCCCCGGTGATGTCGTCATCGAGGGCAACGGGCGCGTGCTCATGCCCGGGTTCATCGACACCCACACCCATGCGTGCTGGGGCGGGGGCGACGATCACCGCCTCGATGAGTGGGAGCGGAAGCTCGCCGGGGCGACATACCTGGAGATTCTCGCCGCCGGTGGCGGCATCATGGCCACGGTCCGGGCCACGCGGAAGGCCTCGGAACACGACCTGGCCGACTCGCTGCTACGTCGCCTGGGGCGGATGCTCCGGGGGGGAACGACGACGCTGGAGGTCAAGAGCGGCTACGGGCTGAGCACGCCCGACGAACTGAAGATGCTCCGGGCGATTTGCCGGGCCGGGCAGCGCTGGCCGGGGTCGATCGTGCCCACAGCCCTGCTTGGGCACGCGATCGATCCGGATCAGGACAACTTCGTGGACCGGACGATCGGGCAGACCCTTCCGGCTGTCGCCGAGGCCTTCCCGGGCATCACGATTGACGCCTATTGCGAGGACGGGGCCTGGTCGCTGGCGGACTGCCTGGGGCTGTTCGACGCGGCTCAGGCCCGCGGGCACCGGATCCGGGTCCATGCCGACCAGTTCAACAGCCTCGGTATGGTCGCCGCGGGGATCGAGCGGGGGTATCGCAGCGTGGATCACCTGGAGGCGTCGTCGCCGGCGGACCTGGCGCGTCTGGGCGGGTCCGCGACGTTCGGCGTTGTGCTGCCGTGCTCGGGGTTCCACGTGGACGGGCGATACGCCGACGCCCGGGCGATCGTGGATTCGGGCGGGGCAATCTGCCTGGCGACGAACGGGAACCCGGGCAGCGCTCCGACGGGGTCGATGCCCATGGCGATCGCCTTGGGCGTGCGGTTCTGCGGGCTGAGCCCGAGCGAGGCGATCGCCGCCTGCACGGTCAACGCCGCTGCGCTGCTGGGGCTGGACGACCGCGGGAGGATCCAGCCCGGGCTGCGGGCGGACCTGGTGCTGCTGGGGCATACGGACGAGCGGCGCCTGGCGTACGAGTTTGGGTCGGACCCGGTGGAGTGCGTCCTGTGCGGGGGCCGGATTGTCCGGTCCGATGGCGGGCCGGGCTGAGCGATCGCGCTGTTTTGTCTCTGTTTTGTCGGGGGGGGGCGTCGGTCGGCCTTGCAAATCCGGGGCGGGCCGGGACAATCCTCCCTCGTTGATCGACCATGGGGTCAGTCCATGTCCCGGAGGAGCCCGGCCATGAATGCCCAGCCCGCCATCCGTGCCGCTGTTGCCGCCATCGATGTCTGGGAGCGCCAGGTGCGCCAGCGTGACGCGAATCCGGCGCACGTGCAGGAGATCTTTGGTGAGGACGTGTTCACCGAACGCGTCATGCAGCAGCGTCTGCCCACTGAGGTGTACAACCGGATGGTGGCGACGATCCATCGCTGGGAGCCGCTGGACCACTCGATCGCGGACGTGGTCGCCTCGGCGATGAAGGACTGGGCGATGGAGCGTGGGGCTACCCATTACACGCACTGGTTCCAGCCGCTGACCGGTCTGACGGCCGAGAAGCACGACGCCTTTCTGGTTCCGGTCGAGGGCGGGGGGGCGATCTCGGAGTTCGCCGGGTCGTCGCTGGTCCAGGGAGAGCCGGACGCCTCGAGTTTCCCATCGGGCGGGATCCGCCAGACGTTCGAGGCGCGCGGGTACACGGCCTGGGACTGCACGAGCCCCGTCTTCCTGCGACGCGTGGGGCAGTCGGTCACGATGTGCATTCCAACGGCCTTCGTTTCCTGGACCGGCGAGGCGCTGGACAAGAAGACCCCGCTGCTGCGATCGATGGATGCGATCTGCGACCAGGCGCTGCGGGTTCTGCGATTCTTCGGCGACTCACAGACCCGACGGGTCAGCGCGACCATCGGCGCCGAGCAGGAATACTTCCTGATCGACCGGAACCTCTGTTTCGCTCGCCCGGACCTGATCACCTGTGGTCGAACCCTTTTCGGGGCCAGCCCACCCAAGGGGCAGCAGCTGGACGACCACTATTTCGGGGCGATCCCGACGCGGGTGCTGGCATTCATGGCCCAGGCCGAGCGGGAGTTGTACCGCCTGGGCGTGCCCGTGGGGACTCGGCACAACGAGGTGGCCCCATGCCAATACGAGATCGCCGTTCGGTACGCGACAGCCAACGTCGCCTGCGATCAGCAGATGCTCGTGATGGAGATGCTCCAGCGGGTCGCGCCGCAGTTCGGCCTCCAGTGCCTGCTGCACGAGAAGCCCTTCGCGGAGATCAACGGCTCGGGCAAGCACCTGAACTGGTCGCTGGCGACGGACACCGGGGTCAACCTGCTCGACCCCCGCGACGAGACGCACACGAACATGCAGTTCCTGGTCTTTCTGTGTGCCGTGATCCGCGCGGTTCACGTCCACGCGGCGCTGCTCCGGGCGTCGATCGCTTCGGCGGGCAACGACCACCGCCTTGGTGCCAACGAGGCCCCCCCCGCGATCATCTCGATCTTCCTGGGCGACATGCTCATGGACATCATCGAGCAGATCGAAGCCGGCACGCCCACGAAGACGCTCAAGAAGGGGGCGTTGGACCTGGGCGCCAAGACCCTTCCGCAGATTCCCCGGCACGCCGGCGACCGCAATCGCACCTCGCCCTTCGCGTTCACCGGCAACAAGTTCGAGTTCCGGGCGGTGGGCTCGTCAGCGGCGATCGCCTGGCCCGTGACCGTGCTCAACACGATCGTCGCCGACTCACTCGACGCCATCATGACCCGCCTGGAGGCCGAGGCGGGGACGAACCCCAGCCCCACCGCCCGCCCGGGAGCCGTCCAGGCCGTCCTCAAGGAGGTCATACGGGAGCACGGGGCGGTGATCTTCAACGGGGACAACTACGACCCGGCCTGGCACGAGCGTGCCCAGCGCGAACGCGGGCTGCCCAACCTTCGCAACACGGTGGCCGCGATCCCGGCCGTGCGCTCCGAGGAGTCCGTCGCGATGTTCGGCAGGTTCAAGGTGCTCAGCGAGGTCGAACTCCAGAGTCGCGCCGAGATATTCCTGGAGAAATACGTCAAGCGGGTGATGATCGAGGCCCAGACGATGGCCTCGATCGGGCGGACGCGCCTTCTGCCGGCCGCAATCCGCTACCAGTCCGAACTGGGCGAGGCGGTGGCGGCGAGCGAGGCGGCGGACGTGGACACGCCCGACGCCCGGGAGATGCTCGAAGAGGTCGCCGGTCTGGCCGGACGATTCCGGGAGGCGCTGGGCCACCTCGAGGAAACGGCCGAAGGGTTGACCGAGGGAACGGGTTCGCGCGCCGAGCACGTTGCCGAGCGTGTTGTTCCGGCGATGGAACGCCTGCGCGACCTCGGCGACGAGATCGAGACCCGCGTCGCCGGCGATCTGTGGCCGATGCCGACCTACAGCCAGATCCTCACGATCAAGTAAGCACCACGGCCCCCCTGCCGGTGCGACGCGGGGACGCACGGGCAGGAAGGCCGTGGCGAGCCTCTCGGCTCGACCCGGGACCAACGCAGTCCCGGTTGCGGGGGCGAGTCGTCCGCACCCGAACCCGTTGATCCCACCGACCGTATCTCGTACATTGGGGCGGGAGACCCGTCGGGGTGCGTCGAGGGTCGGTTCCCTCGCTTCCGTCGGGGAGGGGATCTGATCGAGCGGGCGTGATTCCCTCAGGCAGGTGTTTGGATTTGGAGTCTTTGCATCGGTGGACGGATCGGATCCGACAGACGAGCGGGCGGCTCGGGCGAGCGCAGACGTGGCGGCCGGCAGGGCGCTGGAGGCGTCGTATTCGCGCCTGCAGCGCTACGCCGCCGGGCAACTCTCACGCTGGTTCGGGGGCGCCACGTGGGAGCCGACCGCCCTGGTCAACCAGGCATTCGATCGGCTTGTTTCCCGTGATTCTGCGCGGCGGTGGGGTTCGTCGCGGCATTTCCGCGGCCTGATGCAGCGGGCGATCCGGGAGATCCTCATCGAGCGATACCGACGGGAGACCAAGCCGCCCCCGCGCCGCGAGGATTTGTTCGAGTCGCCCGTGCCCCTGCGGGGCAGCGTCCGGAAAAAGACCTTTGGGTCCGCCCAAGCGGCGCGCCTGCGGGACTGCCCCGATTACGCGCAGACGCTAGCGCTGCACGAGGCGATGGATCGCCTCAGGAAGTTGCATCCGCTGTGCGGGCAGGTCATCGATCTGCGATACCTGGCGGGCCTGACGATCGACGAGACAGCCCGTCGTCTGGAGGTTTCGACGGCGACCATCGAGCGCAAGTCGGCCTTTGCGCGGGCATGGTTGCGGCGCCAACTCCTGGAGTCGAGCGGGCAGGAATCGAGCGGTCCGATCGGGGAGGGCAGCCGGTGAGCGTTGACCCCGAGGCCAGGTGCGAGGTTCTGTTCGAGCGGGCGCTCGAACTGCCCCCGGCGGATCGGTTGGCGTTCCTGAACCGGTCGTGCGACGGGGACGACGACCTGCGCGAGGCCGTCCAGATGCTCCTGCATCTGGACGAGGAGGACGACGGGCGTCTGGAGGAACTGCTCGGGGGGCTGTCCGGGACGCCGCTGCCCCCGGGGTCGCGCGTCGGGCGGTACCGGATCGTCAGCGAACTTGGCGTGGGCAGTTTCGGGATCGTCTACCGCGCCGATGACGTGGACTCGGCCGAGCCGGTTGCCGTCAAGGTGCTCCGACCCGACGTTGGCTCCAGCGAGGCACTGGGGCGATTCCGACTGGAATGGCGAATCCTCGAACGCCTCGAACATCCGGGCATTGCCCGCGTCTACGAGGCGGGTCTGGCCGAGACGGTCATCGGCCGCCTCCCGTACTTCGCGATGGAGTACGTCGAGGGCGAGCCGCTGACGAGCGATCCGCGCGTGCAAGAGATGGGGATCGCGGCGCGTCTGGCGTTATTCGTCGAGGTCTGCCGCGCCGTGGACCACGCGCACCGGATGGGGATCGTCCATCGCGACCTCAAGCCCGGGAACATCCTCGTGGACGCGACGGGCCATCCGAAGATTCTCGATTTCGGTGTGGCGCAGGTCGCCGACCCCGGGATGAACACGACGCCGATGCGCACGCATACGGGCGACTTCAAGGGCACGATCGTCTACATGAGCCCGGAACAGGTGATGGAGCAGCGCGACCAGATCGACCGTCGCAGCGACGTGTATTCGCTGGGCGTCGTGCTCTTCGAGTTGCTGACGGGTCGCCTCCCCTACCGCTTCGCCGGGCGGGGCGTGTACGAGCGGCTCGGGGCGATTGTGTACGACCCGCCGCTGCGACTGGGGGCGCTGGATCGAACCCTCCGCGGTGAACTGGAGTGGATCGTCGATCGCGCGCTGGGCAAGAAGAAGGAGGATCGGTACCCGACGGCCGCCGCCCTGGCGCGCGACATCGAGCGCTTCCTCAACGACGAGGCCCCGGAGGTCCGTCCGCCGAGCACGGTGCACCAACTGCGGACCTTCGCCTCGCGCAACCGTGCGCTGGTGATGGGCATTGCGGGGGCGTTTGCGGCTCTGTCTCTGGGGCTGGTGGGCATGACGTGGCAGACGGTCCGGGCCACGCGTGCCGAGCGGATGGCCCGCCAGGCCGCCGCCCAGAGCGCCCAGATCGCCTCGGTCTATCCCGACATCATCTCATCGCTGACCTCCTCGGGATCCGGGAGCGATCCGGCAGCCACGGCGGTCCTTCGACGCCTGGTCGACGAATCGGTCAGGAGCGTTGAATCGGTCTTCGCGGCGCGTCCGTTGCAGGAGGCGGCCGCACGCGAGTTGTTCGGACGGACATACCTGGCGCTGGGGCAGTTGGAAGCGGCCGAGCAGCAGTTCTCGATCAGCCTGCGCCTGCGCGAGGACAGCCCGGCGGCGGGGCCGCTGGACCTGGCGTCGGCCTACGACAACCTCGCCGAGGTGCGTTCGCGGCAGGGGCAGTACGCCGCGGCCGAGCACTTCCTCAGGCAGGCGCTGGGCCTTCGCGAGCAGGCGCTGGCCGATGAGGATCCGAGTGTGATCTCGACGATCACGCGACTGGCGGACGTGCAGGTCGAGGGCGGGCGTCTGGACGGGGCCGACGCGGACGCGGTCCGGGCGGTGGCGCTGGCCAGGCGAATGCCCGGCGATGCGGGCGCGACGTTGGCCGACGCGTTGACGGTGCTGGCCCGCGTGCGGTCGCGTCAGGAGCGCCTGGGCGAGGCGATCGCCGTCCAGGACGAGGCCCGCGCGATCTACCGCAAGGCGCTCGGGTACGACCACTGGAAGGTCGCTCGGGCGCTGCGTGAACTGGCCGGGCAGTGCCGATTGGCCGGCGATCGCCCCCGCGCGGTCGCGCTGCTTCGCGAGGCGATGTCGATGCTCCGCCGCCAGTACGGGCAGGACAATCCGGAGGTCGTTGCCACCCGCGCCATGCTCGAAGAGGTCGCCGGGGATTCGGACCCGGACAGCCCCGATCCTGAAATGCCCGCACCTGGCGATGGGCCCGGTTGACACGCGGGGCGTCGGCGCTCCTGTGATGACCCGAGCCGATCAGGCATCGGAATCAACGACGGCCCCGGCCTCGGTGAAGACCAGCCTCGCCGTGACCGAGGCCGGATCGAGCCCGAACAACTCCCCCGCCGCCCGCTGGTACGCCCGGATCTGCGGGCGGTAGTGCTCGCCGCGCCGCGTCAGATCATCCTCGCCGGCGATCGAATCGGTCTTGTAGTCGATGACGTCCGCCCAGACAGCCCGGTCCCCAGACCAGCCGATCACGAGGCGGTCGAAGGCCCCGCTGAGTACGGCGTTGGACTCACGATCCAGCGCGGCAAAGGGCCACTCGCAGCGGACCTCGATCCGCTGCGCCCGCGGCTCACGATGATCGTACTGGTCCCGGGCCAGCAGTCGCCGGGCAAGGTCCGAATCCAGGAACGCACCGAATCGTTCGATGATCGATCGGGCCCGGGCTCGATCGATGCCAAGACCATCGGCGATCGCCAGCAGGGCCTCCTCATCCATCCGCGGCTCGGGAATCCAAGGGACCCGGCTCAGGCACGCGTGGATCAGCGTGCCCGCGGTCATCGCCGCTTCATTCGATCCCATCTGGAACAGACGCGGGTGGTCCGTCGCGGCCAGACCCGACGGGCTTGTTCGCGCAAGACGCCGCGCCGGCTCGCGGGCGGATGGCGCCAGGCGGACCCTGACGCTCTCGGGCGGGGGCGCCTGATCCGTCGTTTGCGCGCGCAGATACCTGAACGTCGCGGCCTCGTCGCTGGAGGGCGCGGTCCAGAGCACGCGGCCCGGTTCCATCGCCTCGTCCGGGGCGAGCGCGCCGCACAGCACGCCGGCCGCGCTGAGCGGGCACGTTCCGCCCGCCTTGCCGGGCCTGGGATGCACGATCATCTCCAGGATGTGGGCGGCCCGTGTCATCGCGACGTACAGGGCGCACATCTGCTCGTACAGGTGGCGCGCCCGCGCGCGGGTCCAGATCGCGGCAACTTCGGGATCGACCTCACGCAGCAGCGCCGAGGGCGAGAGCGTCACGGTCGGCCCTTCGTCGTCCGCCCCCCCCTCCCCCTGATCCACAATCACGTCGGCGATGCCGCAGTTCCACCCCCGCTCCAGGTTCGGCAGGATGACGGCGTCGAACTCCAGACCCTTGGACCGATGGATCGTCATCACGCGCACCGGCTCGGCCCCGGGAGCCTCGACGCGCACCTGCTCCACGAGATCCACGAAGTCGCCCGGACGCGACCCGGGCTCGCGGTCAAAGCCCCGGGCCAGGTCGATCAACTGCTCGAATCGCGCCGATTCGCCGGCGTCCATGCCCGATGCGCACCGCTCGAAGATCCATTCCAGCATGGCAGCGCACCCCTCGTCCATGAGGCGTCGGCGCACTCGCCGCGAGACACTCGCCGCCGCCGCCTCCGATTTGCCATCGAGCCCGACGACCGCCCCAATCGGCCCGGTGGAGACATGGAATCCCGCCGCCGAGTCGCCGGGATGGTCGGCCAGCCGGATCAGCGACAGGGCCGCCGACACCGACGGGGAGTCCGTCAGGGCGTTGCCGCCCTCCTCCGAGGCCGGGATGCCGCGCCGACGCAGGTCGTCGATCAGGTCGGCGACCATGGAGTTGGTGCGCGTGAGGATCACGATCGAGGCCCCGGGCGCCTCGCCACGGATCCGGACGGTCCGCTGGACGGCCGTCTCGATCGCTGCCCATCGACGCTCGGCCACGTTCGTTGCATCCGTCTCCGCCACGCGCAGGACCGCGACACCCGGGCGGTCTTCGTGGGCTGCCTCGTGGGGCACGAATCCGTCGGCCCAGCCGAGCAGAGCCTGCTCCGTGCCGGCGATCGGATTCGCCGGGAGCGAGCCGAAGACGCGGTCGACCGCGTCGAGCACGACGGGGCTGGATCGGTAACTCCGGCTGAGCGTGCGCGCGTTCAGTTGTTCGTAGCGGCGGAACAGGCTCGGCAGCAGCGTCGGCTCGGCGTCGCGCCACATGTACAGCGACTGCTTGACGTCGCCGACCACAAAGACGCTCCGGCTCCCGTCCCCGCAGCTGAGCAGTTCGTCGATCATCGGTTCCAGCGCCCGGAACTGATCGAGCGACGTGTCCTGGAACTCGTCGAGCAGGAGGTGATCCACGCGGGCGTCCAGACGCTCGTAGAACCGGATCAGGGTGTCGTGCCCACCGGCCAGCAGGCGGGGCAGGTCGTCGAACGAGAGCAGCCCGTGGCGGGCCTTGAGACGCCGATACTCGCGGTCGAAGCGCGCCGTCATGGCCAGTGCCGCCTTGTTGCGATCGAGCAGTCGGGCCAGCAGGATCGCCAGCGCGTGATCGACGATCGGTCGATAGGCCGACGCGAGCGACGCCGGGATCTCGACCCTGGAGTACGTCTCCTGCCCGATCGCGACGCACCTGGCGATTCCCTTTGTCAGCAGCGCCTCCCAGTCGCCGCTCCCGGCAGCCAGGATGGCTCGATCGTGCGCCGTGCGGAAGCGCTTTCGTTCGTCGCCCTTCTTGTCCTCGGGCAGGGGCGCCAGGCGCAGATTGTCGATCGCCGCGGCCAGGTGCTGCTCGTCGAGCGGCCTTGTCCGCGGCCCGATGCGGCGCCAGGGCTCCTCGCGGCGACCCGCTCGCAGGTACGCGACGTGGCTCTTGCCCACGAGTTCTTCGAGAACCTCGAAGACGCGCCGGCTCGCCGCGTTGGCGTGGATCATCGCGACGAATCGGGCCAGATCATTTCGGGGTTCCTGCTCGAGCAGGCGGATCAGGGCCATCCGGCGCAGCGCGCGGTCCTCGTGGTCCGAGACGATCCGCCAGCCGGGACGGACGCCCAGTTCCAGCGGAAACGCCCCGGCCAGACGCGAAAAGATCGCGTCGAGGGTCATCACCTGCACGTCGGCGATGTCCCGGGCCAGACGCGCCACCAGCGCCGCGCAGCGGGCCCGATCCAGCGCCGGGTCCACGTGCTCCTGCAACTGGCGAAGGGCGCCCTCGTCCATCGCCGCCGAGGCAAGGCGTTCCAGAACCCGGTCCAGGATCTCGCCGGCGGCCTTGCGCGTAAACGTCGAGGCCAGGATCGTCGCCGGATCGCAGCCGCCGCAGAGCAGGCGGATCAGTCGGCTGGTCAACTCGAACGTCTTGCCCGTCCCGGCTGACGCGAGCACGACCTCGTGCGGTGAGCCGGTGGTCACAGTTCATCCTCCGACTCGCCGGACGTCGGCGACGTGCGGGGCGTACGCCCCAGGATCGCCGAAAACACGCCCTCATCGGGTGGATCCGAACCCGGATCCTCGAATCGCTCGGCCCGGATCGCCCGCACGACCTCCCGCGCCGCCTCGTCCGCATCGCGAAGATCGTCCGGATCCCACGATGCCGGGCGCAGCCCCACCTTGCCCGGATCCTTCGGGATTGTGACGTACCCAAGAACGATGTCCTCGGGGGCGTCGAGTTGTTCGATCAAGTGGCGATACAGCGGCAACTGGAGGTCCGTCCAGGCTTCCTTGGTTCGATGAGCCTTGTTCGGGTCCGCTTCCTGCTCGCCCGTCTTGTAGTCCAGGATCGCCCACTGCCCGGTCTGCTCGTTGACATCGATCCGGTCGATTCTGCCGCGCAGGTTCATCGGTCGCCCGTCAACGTCCAGGCTCGCAGTGCCCGCGTCGGGCGACCACTCCGATTCATGGATCCGCCAGCCGGCGCGGGCCCATTCGGCCTGCCAGTGAGCAACGCCGCGCAATCGATCCCGAGCGGCCCGGAGCTGGAGCCAGACCGGGGCCGTCGGCTCGGGCCCGAACCGTTCGCCGGCCAGCGAATCCATCGCATCCAGGAGCGAGTCGCGGATCTGGTCCTCGTCGGTCGAGCCGCGGGTATCGCTGCGGGCGAATCGATCGAGCACCGCGTGCAACAGCGAGCCGAACTGGAGCGGGTCCATCTCGATCGCCTCGTCGGGCGCCTCGACCAATCCCAGCACGTGAACGAGGTAGAACAGGTACGGGCTCTGGAGGTAGGTGCCGAACGCAGTAACCCGCATCGACGTGACCGGGGGCGCCTGGACAACAGGCATGGGGCGAAATGCGCTGCGCTGGGCGGGGAGCGACAGCGGCTCGACGCGAATGCGAGGCCCGGCATCGCGCCCGTCCACCAACCGCCGGACCCGCCGGGCTGCGGTCGCGTCATCGCAGCGGAGCAGCAGCGGGCTCATGTATTGCGGCGAGCCCTCGGCGTAGCGCCGACCGGAAATCAGCACCAGCCGATCCCGCGAGGCCGCCAGGCTCGCAAGGACGAACGCGTCGCGCGCGGCCAGACGCCGCTCGTGATCCAGCCCCAGCGCCTCGCTGTGCCCGGGCAGGAGCAGGTCCGACCAGCGTCGCCCGGGCGGAACGAAGCCCTCGTTGACGCCGGCGACCACCAGCGCCGGGGCCGGATCCAGCAGCAACTCGAGCCACCCGACCATCTCGATCCCGCTCGGCGCCGCCTCGGGTGCGAGCGTCTCGTCCGCGACCATGTCCACGAGCAGGCGGATCGTCTCCGACGCGGTTGACGACAGGTTGGTTTTCCCTCCCGTCGAGCGCGACCGGTCCAGTTCGCCAAGGGCCGACTCCAAGCGTTGGCATGACTCGATCGTGCGCTGGCAGAGGGTCTCCGCACCGCGCCCGGCGTAGACGCGCCCGAGCATGTCGAAGATCAGCGGTGCCCAGTCGCCCGGGTACCTCGCGGGCGGCTCGGGGTCCGCGGACCACAGATCGCCCAGGAGATACCGACACGATTCCAGAATCGCCGAAAGAACCGGACGATCCTCCGCCCAGGCCCCGATCCAGTCCCCGTCCACGCGATCGCGCAGGCTCGATGCCTGGCACCCGTCCAGCAGATCCAGCCAGTCATCCCCGATCCGATCCGGCAGCAGGTCTTGGGCGTGGGCCAGCAGGGCGTCCTCGAAGTCCGGGTGGCACACCAGCGCCGAATAGGCCGAGTACGAACCCGTCTCGGACAGGTCCGCGACGAGGCCCAGCAACCGAACCGGTGCCGTGGCAATGAGCGCATCTCCAGTGGGCGGGTGTGCCGGAACGCCGACGCGGACGCGAAACGTGCGCTCAATGAACGGCGTGAGCGAGGCATCGCCCAGCCCGATCGTGATCTGCGATGAAGAGAATCGCCCGTCGAAGTCGGCGACCGCCTCGACAACGCGCTGTGCCTGATCGCCCGGCCCGTCGGCGCAGAGCAGATCGGAATCGTCAAGATCGATCATCGCGGCGGCCCACCGCTCGGGAATCGGGCAGCCGATCTCGTCGAAATCCTCGCCACGCTCGTCGGGCGCCGGGATCAGGCTCGTCACGCGATCGCCCACGCGCAGCAGGGCGTGGCGGGCCGCCCTGTTCACGTCCGCAACGCCAACGAGCACGATCGGGCCGTCCCAGCGTGGCTCGACGTCGCCCAACGCCCCCAGGCGCTCCCAATCCGGGTCCACCAGTCCGCGCTCGCCCAGCAGTTCAAGGTAGATCTGCTGGACGCGGTCGGCGGCGGCCCATCGCCTGCGCTCGGGCTCTTCTGGCTCGCCGACGCCCGACTCGACCACGGCCCGGGGCAGATCCGAAAACCGGAGCATCTGCCCGGACAGATCCTGCGCCCAGCCCTCCAGCCGCTGCGCCAGCGCCGACCAGGAGAGCAGGTCGTCGTCCTCGTTGAACGGCCTCGTCAGGGCCGCGATCGTTTCCGTCCCCGCCCGGACCAGGGCGCCGATCCAGCAGAGGCGCCGGGTGATCGGGCCCGCCGGTCGCCCGGTCGCGCCGAGAATGGACTCGACGATCTCGCCGGGCGTAATGAGCGTCGGGGGCCAGAGGGGCGTACCGCGATCATGGGAAGCCTCGACCAGCGACGCCAGCAGGTTCCGAGCAGAACGCCGACCCGGGACCACGACGAGCACCTCGTGCAGATCCAGTTCCGCCCCGGGGCAGAATCGCTGGATCAGCACGTCGCGGGCGGCGTCCAGGGCCGGGTGGTCCCAGCCCAGAAACACGCGCTCGATCGATTCACCCCGCCCCGTCACCCGACTGCCCCGGGCTGATCGCATCCCGGATCCCCCGGGGACGGGCAATCCGGCAGCCGCCGGAGCGGGGCATCCGACGGATCGAACGTGCGGGATGTGCCACGCATTGATCCGGGCATCGGACCACATGATACGAATCCCGGTTGCCCTCCAGACCGAGCCGGCTCGGGAGCGGCAGATCCCGTCCCCGGGGATCGGTTCGGATTCCGTTGCAGCCCGGCACCCTGGCCGGTAATGTGTGCGTGGATCGGCGTCGGGTTCGAGCCCGGGACGCCCGAGCAGATGAGGAGCGATGCCGATGGCGACGCTGGTAGTCGTGGATGCCCCGGTGCCGGGCCCGAAGGAGGGCGATTCGTATCCTCTTGGCAAGCGGACGACCGTGATCGGGCGGCAGGAAACGTGCGCGTTCCAGCTGGTCGACGACGCGATCTCGCGCAAGCACCTCCAGATCCGCTATGAACCGGGCGACGCGCGGTACTACGCCCTGGACATGAACAGCGCCAACGGGACGGTTATCAATGGAACCAGGATCCAGGGGGACGTGGCGCTCAACGACGGAGACGTCATCCGAATCGGCGGCACAACGATCGAGTTCACGTTGGACGACGCTCCGGACCTGACCAGTGCCGTGGCCCGGTTCAAGCAGCGGGACCAGCGCGGGCAGCCGACGATCGGGCAATGAAACCCGATCCGGCGCTCCCCCTTCGCCCCCGCACCGGGCCCGGGCATTCGGAATCCTCTCGGTGGGAATGGGGCGGCGGCGGGGCTATCGTGCAGACCCGCCCGCGTGGCAGGCTGATCCGCGGGCATGAGCCCGGAATCCACCCGAGGGCGAGCCTCACCCCTGTTGAGAAAGGCGAATCGGTATGGCAGAGGAGCAGCGTCAGATCCAGTTGCGCATCGACGAGTCCAAGATGGCCACCACCTACGCGAACACGATCCGCACCTCAACGCTCCAGGACGAGGTGCTTCTGGACTTCGGGATCAATCTGCCCGGGCAGGTTGCCGAGGGGCAGACCCCGATGATGATCTTTTCGGTCGGAAGCCGGATCGTGCTCAACTGGGCCGCCGCCAAGCGGCTGGCCATCAGCCTCGGGCAGGTCATCCGCCAGTACGAGGAGCGCAACGGCGAGATCCAGATCCAGCAGGCGACCCCCCCGGCTGAGTCGGGCCCCCGCCTGGCCTCCACGGACGAATAGGCCTCGTCGATGTGCCACCGACCGTGGCCCGGCACGGTCGGTGCCTGAGGGCGGCACGGAGCGCAGGCACGCCAAGCACCGACCGCTCAAAGCAGCGGTCGGTGGTACGATGGAACGGACGCCACGCGCTCTGAGACGAGCGCCGCCCGCAGACGAGCCACGCTGAGCAGGAAGCGGGCAGTCCCGGAATTACCGGCAACGCAGACCGCTCCCTCTCCCCTCGGGGGAGAGGGCTGGGGTGAGGGGAACGAGCAGTTCTCTCCTCCGATCTTTGTGCCACCGACCGTGGCCCGGCACGGTCGGTGCTGGCAGACGAAGAGCACCGACCGCTCAGAGCAGCGGTCGGTGGCACGGTAGACCACACCCTACATTCTCGATGCCACCCGGCCGCTCGCGCGATCGCTCGGAGAGTCGATAATCCAGGTCGGAGCGACCCGTTTGGGGCCCAAACCCGCCCTGACTCTCGCGCTCTGGCCCTCTCGGCTCACAGATTCGCCCGATCGGGGCTTGTTGGGAACGTGGTTCGACGCTAGGCTGGTGATCGATATGAGGCACCGAGCAGGCAGATTGGAGGCACCGATCTTCGGTTGCTCGATGGTCTAGGCAGAGATGTCAGTTGGGCTCGGCGGGTTTATGTGGTCTGGCTAGACGTTGTTTGCCAGACCGGAGAATGATGCGTGTTCTACTGGTCATATAAAGACATACATGTTGTACTCAGTGATGACGAGGAAACCGCTCTTGTCCAGGAAGTGGGCAAGGATCCAGAGGAACGTATTGGATATCGCATCTTTCCGAAGGTACGGAGGGATATTGAGCGGCGCATTTTCCGTTACTTTCGGGAAAGCCTGATTGCTGATCCAGATGCATTCAATCGCAAGTATGTCTATCGGTATTTTTGCGACTCGGACGCACAGAAGATGTTTCCTGTCTTACTTGATGCGTACGGACGCATCACACGCCGAGCCACTATTGGCCCTTACGGCAAGAGATCGCAACTGAATGAGATCTGCGAACAGTTTTACTATGAAACGATGGACGATGTATTTCAGATTACGTTGTTGGGGAAGAGCAGGTGGCCTTGGGCACCACCTGTAGCCTCTGGGCATATCTTTCTGCCGGCCTCGTCCATTGAGAAAGTCGTTGGCACTGCAGACAATTTCTTTGTCGCAAGTACCACTGTTACAATTAAGTTCCACCGTCACTTTGTGCGCGTGTCCATCCTGGACATGAGTGATAGGCTGAACGACCGCATGGACATCGCGGAGGAATAGCGCGCCGGGTGCCACGAGCGGCTTGTCCGCCCGTGCGGAATCCGCTCTGTCCAAGGTACTGGCAGCACGCTGCCGGTGGCTCCCGGCGCCGTCGAACACCAACAAGCCAGCCGAGCCGGAGAAGGCGTCGCCATACCTCTTCTGATTCGACCAAGACGCGGGCGGGACGCCCGCGCCACAGATTGGGCGAATCACCGACATGGGCGGGACCGCGGGGGGACGCCCGCGCCATAAGATCGGGCGACTCACCAACGCGGGCGGGACGCCTGCGCCACCGGGTCGGGCGACTCGGCGACCATGC
>Ga0114931_10004059_pt1 | contig 18335 bp, 17 predicted proteins | sample 2SBtaG_FD_89579 | JGI IMG/M metagenome (GOLD analysis project Ga0114931, IMG submission 89579) | Deep subsurface microbial communities from Kolumbo volcano to uncover new lineages of life (NeLLi) - 2SBTROV14_V59a metaG | ecosystem: Environmental > Aquatic > Marine > Volcanic | place: Kolumbo...
GGCATCGATATCGGCAAATCCATCGAGCAGTGAATATTGGGTGTGGCAATGAAGATGGGTAAACTCAGGCATCTCTTTTTGGCTCCGGATTTTTAATGAAGAAGGAATACGAAACTACTTAAGGCAATTTCAAAATGCAATGAAGCCGAAAGTTAAAATGAAAAAAAAGGAAATAGCCTCCCTTCGCTTTTAGGCTGTGAATATCTTTTCGAAGGCATCCGAAATCTGCGTCCAGTTGTGATGGGCAAGTACATATTTTTTGCCCTGATGCCCAAGCATAGTGGCATAACTTTCTTCATTCAGCAGTTCGATAACCGATTCGGCATAATCTTTTGGCTCTTTTTCCACGAGGACCAGTTCTCGGGCTTTTTCGGGAAGGCCTTTGGCAGCAATATCCGACACAATAGCCGGCAGTTCCATAGCCATGGCTTCCAATATCTTGTTTTGCAGACCGGCCCCTGACAACATGGGGGCTATCAGCATGCGCGAGCGAGCATACCAGATGGCAATGTCTTCTACATATCCGGTCACTTCCACATTTGGCCCGGCCAGCTGTCTGACTTCAGGCGTGGGATGGGTGCCAACGAGGGCAAGCTTCACCTTAGGCCGCAGCTCCCTGATAATGGGTAATATCTTCCCTACTAGATATTTTGCAGCCGTAATATTGGGGCGGTAGCTCATATTTCCGGCAAAGAGGATGTCAATATCTTTCTCCAACTCGCGTGGCTTGAAAATGTCCAGGTCGATGCCATTGCTAATTACTTGCACCTGATTGCGCTCTTCGAAGGGCAGATTTTGGCGGTCTTGTTCTGAGATGATGATTTGCCGTCTGCTGAGCCGTTGGGCTTCCTTTTCAAACCGGGCGACTTGCTTTGATTCACGCTGCCAAATCCACTTCATTGGGGGACGGCTTTCTCCAGCCAGGCGGGCCATGCTCAGTGAAAAGGCATCCTGATAGTCGATGACTGCGGGTATCTCGGCTGCGGCTCTCAGGTAGGGCACACTGCGTATCAACTGATAGAATGTTTGATCGGGCTGGTGGATGGCCAGAAATGAGCGCCAATTTTCGACCAATGCCGGATGATGGAAATATCCGGTCTGCAAGGGCCAACCCTTTGCTAGTGCCCGCCCGAGACCACTTATATGTTTTGCTTTTCCGATTCGTTCGACCTGTACTTTGCGGCAGAATTGGCTTAGAATTTCAATTCCTTCTTTGGGATCGCCTTCTTCGTGTAGGGCAAAGAGATAAAGTTCGTGATGGCGGGCGAGGCCCTTGAGCAGATGGTATGCTCTTAACTTATCGCCTTTATCTAGGGGCCATGGCATGCGTGGGAGGAAAGCGGCAATCTTCATGCATTGAAATTATTAAGAAATTTATCCAACCGAATTGCCAGGGTATCGGCAGCATAATGACGCTCGACCAGCTGACGGGCCTGGCGTCTGATTTGCTCAGCCAGGGGGGGATTTCCAGCCAGACGCAGTATTGCATCTGCAAAATCTTCCGCCCGATCGGCCAGTATAATTTCCTGTCCGTTTTTTGCCTCTATTGCTTCTGCTGCCATGCTTGTGGCTACTACCGGTATTCCAAGTGCCATTGCCTCCAGTATTTTGATGCGCAATCCGCTGCCCGAAAAAAGAGGTACGACAAACACATTCAGACTGCGCATGAAAGCTTGTGCATCTTCTACTTCTCCAAGTTCTTTTATGCCGTCTTCTTTCTTGTCCGAGGCTGTCATATCACGGCCGGCCAGCAAAAGTTCGGCATCAGCCTCTTTCTCTCGTATGCGGGGCCATACTTATTTTCTAAACCAGTCAATGCCTTCGCGGTTGGGCAGCCAATCCATTGCGCCTATGTGCCCTATTCTTTGTCCTAAACTCATTGGCTCTATCCATTTATAATCACCAAGATCTATGGCAAAGGGCAGTGTTTCGACAGGCAAGCCCCGGGGAATGAATGTGTTGATAATGCGCGCGTCACGTTCTGAAATGGCAAGAATGGCATCCACTTCGGAAAGAATGTTTTTTTCCTCTCTGGAAAGTCTACGTGTCTGCAGGCGGATATACCCTTTGCGGATAAAATTTGTGGTATCATCTGCGTAGCGCTCCCATATCTCGTGCTCAATATTGTGTGTGCGCAAAACGATGGGTGCAGCCGTTTCTTTGCGAATCAGTGGTACATACGGGGCACTGTAAAGGCCGTCAAGTAGAATGAGATCGAAAGGCCGGTCTTCGATCAGCTCGCCCAGGGTATAGGCCACATTAGGATTATAAAATCGCTGAAGGTAATAGCTGTTGCGGCTGAAAAGATTGAAAAAAGCCCCGCGGACATCCGGCAGGGTATTGAGCGATACAGGGATAAAATCAATCGAACTGAGATCTGGCGGAATATGGGCTTTCCGAAAAGGATGTTTATCCGTAGAAAAGACAAAGACGGTCAGGTCATGGCCGTTTTTTTGAATTAGGCGGAGCAAAGAGGTGGAAGCCAGAGTGCCTCCATCATGAGTGGGAAAAGGTGATTTGCTGAGTACGGAAAGAATTTTCATAAAATCGGCTTGCAATCGGCATCTCTGACGGCTTCAAATTTAACTATTTTTGGGCGGGGATTGGAAGTTATGAAAATAGCAGTTAACATGCGCGGAATGGAAATGAATCAACTCGAAGGAATCGGTTGGTTTACACATGAGGTAATGAGCCGTATCGTGCGTTGGCACCCCGAATATGAGTTCCTTTTCCTTTTTGATCGATCGGCCGATCCGGCATTTCGTTATGGCTCCAATGTGAAAATAATTGAGAAAAGCCCGCGCTCACGTCATCCCCTCCTCTGGTATTTGTGGTTTGAACACATAGTCCCATCCATCATACGCAAAGAGGAGGCTGATCTTTTTGTTTCAACAGAAATGTACGGCTCCCTCCACCTTTCTGTACCGTCACTGATTACCCTGCATGACTTATCCATCCTACATTATCCCGAACAGGTAAAATGGAGTATCCGGAAATACTTTTTTCATTACTATCCCCTTTTTGCCGCCCGGGCTGATCGCATTGTGACCGTTTCCGAATATTCTAAAAAAGACATCGAAAAGAAACTAAAAGTTCCGGGGGAAAAGGTGGATATTGTCTATAACGGAGCCCATGAAGCTTATCATCCGGTTGATGTTGCTACCCGGGAGCAGATCAAAACTGAATTTGCAGACGGGAAAGAGTATTTTCTCTATGTGGGTTCATTGCATCCTCGCAAAAACATCGATCGTCTTTTGGCGGCTTTTGATCGCTATAAGCGTGCGAGTGGGTCAGAGAAAAAGCTGCTTCTGGCAGGCCGCAAAGCTTGGATGACTGGAGATATAAAAAAGGTATACGAGCAGATGGAGCACCGTACTGATGTGCATTTTCTTGGGTACCAACCAATTTCTTCGCTCGCTCGCATTGTGGCAGGGGCATGGGCGCTAACTTATGTTTCACTTTTCGAGGGTTTTGGTATTCCACTCCTGGAAGCCATGAAATGCAGCGTTCCTTGTCTAACATCGAATGTGAGCTCCATGCCTGAAGTAGCCGGTGATGCAGCCATTCTAGTCGATCCCTTTAATATAGAGGATATCTGCCAGGGACTAATGAAAATCGACAAGCTAGAAAATAGAGATAAACTGGCTGCCCGCTGCAAGGCGCAAAGTGATAAGTTCTCCTGGGACCAGACAGCGATCCGATTTTGGGAAAGCATAAAATCCTTGACATAATCCCGGAATATTCGATATTTAATGTTCAAGCCAAACCGCCCATTGTGTACCATGCCGAGAAAATAAAATATGCTCCCCTGCGGAATGAAATACTTCTCCTCGAAAACAGGGTAGAAAGTCTTCGTACTTTGATGGAAGGCGTTTGTAATGAACTCGGGATTATACTGACGGATCATTCAAAGCTTTCTAGAAAGGAGTCAGAGCACTATTTTCATTTGAAGGCCATATCGGATGGCACACTTCATTTGAGCAGAACCGGAGGAAAGGGGTCTGTTCAGCTGCAGTTGGAAAAAACTTATGTCCCGCATTTAGAAGCCGGAGAAGCTGCCTTTGATGTCCTGGATGCCATGCTAAGGCTCCTGCAGCAACACGGGCAGGTAGAAGCATTGCCTAAAGATGATCCGGATCTGGATTATCTGAAGCAGACCTTTGCTGACCAGGAGGATCGTTATCATAACCTGATCCACTTGATGCTTAAGGAATTCATTCTATCAAAGGAGGGCATCGCCCGTGCCATTGCCGAAGGCGATGTGATGAGTTATCGGCAAATCAAACACAAACTCCAGCCCAGTACTTCTTATCTCAGAATGCCCAACTTTACACAAGTAATGGAAGGGGTAAAACTTCATTTTGATAATATTGATAAAGAAGAAATGAAGGAAATCCGGCTTAAATTGTTCTACTATTTTGATAAAATTATAGATGCTTTGCAGCAAGAGTTGCAAAGATTGGAAAAGGGTCATTCAGAGCACAGAGAGCTATAATTAGCCTCCCTTCTGCTATACTATATGTCTGCCGAAGATACTTTTACGGTTACGATTTAATTTTGTCAGTATGCCCAGGCGTTTTCTTAAAATATTCGCAAGCATTGCAGGTTTACTTTTGCTCTTCTTTCTGATACTGCTTTTGCTGCCCGAATTCTTTTCGGGAAATATAAAAAGCGAAATGCTGAGGCGACTAAATGGACAAATGGCTGCCAGTGTGGAAGCGGACGGACCCACCCGGATTTCCCTGCTGAGGCACTTTCCCGATGCCTCCCTATCCTTTTCAGGTATTGTTATTCTATCGGAAATTAACGAAAGAGATACTGTGGCTTCCATCGACCGGCTTTCCTTTCTTTTCAATCCTTTGGATTTTTTGCGTGGGCGCTATATCGTTCGCAAAGTTGCTCTGGGCAAAACCCGCCTGAATCTTAGTATTGATGAGGAGGGAAGAAAAAATTTTGAATTATTTAAGATAGCCGATAGCGCTGAGAATAACAAACCAATTGCTAATGAGGCGCTTAGCTTGAATATCACCGGTTTTTCATTTGATCGCGTTGATGTGAGATACCAAGATGAACATTCGTCACAATATTTCGATTTTTCACTCCTGGACGGGCAAGTGACCGTCATCTTGAATAACGAGATGCTGGATATGAATGTGAATGTGGACATGATTCCCGGGGTTCCGCGTTTTAAAGGTGTAGCATATCCGACTCCTTCCGATATCCATCTCGGAGGCAGACTGACGTTTGACAGGCAAAAAGGGATTTACCGTTTTATAAACACGAGTCTTGATTTGGATGGGGCTCCGCTGCGCATCCAGGGATTGATAGAGGAGAAGCCTTATGGTTTTTGGGTCGACCTGATGACAGCGGGTGAGGGCCTGGATTTTAGCGTACTTACATCGTTTTGTAATTCTTTTTTGCCGGAACGGTGGCATTGGCGGGGTGAAGGAAACTGGAATCTCCAAGCCAGTGCAAAGGGGCCCTTTGGCAGCGGCCGGAATCCGCATCTTAATCTCGATGTCACCCTTGACAATGCCCGTGTTCGTATGCCTTATATTGAGGAAGAAATACGTGAACTTGGCATGGCGCTGAATGTCAACAATGGAACAGGAAACCGTCTTTCCACTTCGGAACTTACCCTCCGGAAGCTTGGCCTAAGTTGTGCCGGGTATCCATTGGATTTGACAGGTCGCTTGAAAAACTTCGACAACCCTGATTTGGAACTGAAAATCAACGGAACCTGGGATGTACAGACACTAAGTACAGAAGCCTTGGGAACGGAAATATCGGACCTGAGCGGCCTTTTTATTTTTGAAAATCTTCAACTTCACTATGCTTCGGGCGGCATGCTCAATGCCATGGGAACACTGAATGGGGTGGATTTGGCCGGTAAAAGCAAGGGAGAAACGCTGGAAGCTGGAGTACTGAAGTTCAAATTGAAAAATAAGGACCTGGATATGAATGTGGAAGACGCCCGCCTTGGAGCCAGCGATTTTGACATCTCCGGAAGGGTGAAAAACTGGCCGGCTTTATGGGGCGGCAATGCGGCACCTTTAGGCATCAAGGCGGATATTCACTCGGGCTTTCAGGATTGGTATGAACTAGGACGCATATTGGGTGCTTACTCCTCGGATACGGCAAGCATAGACTCTACAGCGGGTTATATGAAATTTCTGAAAAGTGTCAGAGGCGACCTGAACTTTTCGTGTGGGCAGTTGAAGGCCGGGAACTTTCGAGCTGAAGATGTTTTTGCAGATATTCGCTTGCGTCCCTATCTGCTCACAATTGATACGATTTTTTTCAAGAGCTCAGCGGGGTTGTTTCATATGCACAGCATTGGACGCTACCAGCCCAATGGGTTGCATTTGGAAAGTGAACTTCATGGAAGCAATATCGATGTGAAGGCACTATTCCGATCTTTTGATAACTTTTGGCAAGACTACCTATTGGCAGAGAACCTAAGCGGCCACATAGAGGGCAGCGTGAGCGGTAATCTGGAGTTTGACCGGCAGTTTCGCCTGCGACCCAGCAAAAATGATCTCAAAGCCGAACTGGAGATAAAAGACGGAGGGCTTTATCATTTTGCCCCTATGATGCAGCTTTCATCTTTTGTTAAGGTGAAGGAACTGGAAGAAATTCATTTTTCCACATTCAAGAATATCGTAAGAGTTAAAGGCGATCGGGTTACTCTTCCAGTGATGGCCATCCAATCCACGGCTATGAATCTCTGGCTTAGTGGCGACTATTTTTATTACCCCGATTCCGTAGATTATTACTTCAAGGTGGACCTTCTCGATGCGTTGGCTCGTAAATTCAGTCCGGGGAAAAGCAGCCTTACAGATGCCAGGGTAGAGCATGACGGATTGGTTTATCTTTATGTGATCATGAACGGTGCGGTAGACGACCCGAAAATCGAGTTTAGCAAGCGCAAGGTCAAAGAGCGCTTTGAAAGGATGAACCTTATTCGTGAGAATGAGTTTATTGATTTTGATCAAATCGGGTCGGACTTTGAAGTTCCTCATTTGAAACCTGAAAAAAGCAGTCCGGGGGACATGGAATTTATAGACGAATGGTAAAGAAGAAGATTAAAAATATATATGAACAAAAGAGTAAGTGGAAGCTTTGGTTGATGCTCTTTGCCGCCCTCATTGTGGGGGTATCATTATGGTACAATTCCATCATCGCTTCACGAATAGCCCACAGCGAAAAGAAGCAGGTAAAGATATGGGCACAGGCCGTGCGGGAGCGTGCCAAGCTACTCGAGCGGCAGAGTGAACTTTTTGAGCGCCTGGCCGATGAAGAGAGGCGCAAGGTACAGCTCTATGCAGATGCCATTCACCGGGCACTTAGCATGCGCATTGATGCCGATGTGGATCCTATTATTACCAATATTATCAGTAGCAATAAGAATATACCGGTCATTATGGTTGATGCCCAAAACCGCATTCTCAGCTACCGCAATGTAGATGATCCGGGCATACGTGACGGGGTGCGATTGAGTGATAGTGCCCTAAGGCACTTTACCAATTATAAGCCTATCGTAGATAGCAAATATAATGGGGCCAACCGCATCTATTATCAGGATTCAAAACTCTTCAGGGAAATCAAACAGACCATCGAGTCGTATATGAACTCCTTTATCAGTGAAGTGGTACTCAATGCGGCCTCCGTGCCGGTAATTTATGCCGATGAAGATGGTGATATTCTTGCATTTGGCAACCTCGATCCGCTAAAAGTGAAAGAGGAGGGCTACCTAAAGCAGCAAATGAAAAGAATGGCTTCGGAAAATGATCCCATTGAGGTTGTGCTGCAGGACGGTTCGAAGCAGTACATCTATTATAGTGCTTCAGAACTCCTCTCGCAAATACAGATATATCCATATGTACAGTTTGGCATCATTGCGCTCTTTCTCTTTATCGCCTATTATGCCTTTTCCACGGCCCGCAAGTCGGAGCAAAACAAGGTTTGGGTAGGGATGTCCAAAGAAACAGCCCATCAGTTGGGTACACCCATCAGTTCATTGGTCGGATGGGTGGAGTACCTTAAATCTTCGGGAGTGAATGAAAATATTGTAATGGAATTGGAGAAAGATGTGAACCGTCTCGAACTCATCACCGAACGATTTTCAAAGATCGGTTCCTCGCCCGAATTAAAAAAAGCAGATCTGTGCAGCCATCTGAGGGAAAGTTTCTCCTATTTGCAATCACGGACCTCACGTCAGGCACATTTCGTCTTCGAACCCGCTGAAGGGGAGGACTTACAAGCCAGAATCAATGCCCCGCTTTTTGATTGGGTGATCGAAAACCTCATCAAGAATGCATTGGATGCCATGAACGGAACAGGAGAAATAAAAATGAAAATCGGACGCCAGGGCCGGCAGGTGATTATCGATCTATCGGATACTGGAAAAGGCATTCCGAAAGCCAAATTCAAGGAAGTCTTCAATCCTGGATTTAGTACCAAAAAAAGAGGCTGGGGACTCGGCCTGTCACTTACCAAACGCATTGTCGAAAACTACCACAACGGCAAGATCTTCGTTAAGCAATCCGAGCAGGGGAAAGGCACTACATTTCGCATTGTTTTGCCTGCGGCATAACTTTTTGCCATTTTTTTTCGTAAAAAAAAGAAGCCAAAAACGAAATGGTCATGAATGCTTTAATTCCTATCATCTCCAGAACCATATTGCTCATTATTGCTTCTTTACTTATTGCCACCATTATGATGAGTTTTATATCCTGAGCCTTGCCTCTTTCCTTATTGGAGCACATTCTTTATTTTTCATGTGAATAGAGGAATTAAATAGCCGAAACTCAAATGAGCGATACAGAGAAGCTGATGCAATGGATCAAAGAAGGGGAGCACGAAGAACTCGATTTCAAACTTACCGTGAATAGTGCCGAAAAGATTGCCCGTACCATGGTGGCCTTTGCTAACCGCAAAGGCGGACTCATACTGATCGGTATTAGTGATTTTGGCGAAATAATAGGTGTGGATCCTGCGCAGGAAAAATACGTGCTAGAAAGGGCCGCCTCTGAGTTTTGTATGCCCCCTGTACAGCCGCACTACACCGTGTACAAAAGTGCAGGTCTGCAGGTGTTGGCAGCTTATATTTCGAAGAGCAAATCGGGTGGGCACCGGAGTATCGACCGTGATGGGAATACACGCTTTTGGATTCGGCAAGGAGATGAATGCGTGAGCGATGAAGAACGCTTGGCTGCCCTGGAAGCCGTGGAAAGAAAAAATGATCCCATTCCCATTTTCTCAGATAGGAACAATGGTCTGATTCAATATTTGAATATTCATCACACGATTACGGTAGGTCAGTTTATGAAGATGATGGATATTCCTTTTGCGCTGGCAAAAAAGTCTCTTGACCGTCTTTATCATGCCGATATATTGCAACGGCATGGAGAAAAAGGAAGCCGGTATTATACATTGAATAGCTGAGAGCTTACTTCTGGAGGAAGAGAAATTCCACTCTGCGATTGAGCGCCCGGCCTTTTTCCGTTCTGTTATTGCCAATGGCTTCGCTTTCCCCTCTGCCAATGGCTATGAGGCGTGCGGGATCTATACCTTTCCCGACCAGAAAGTGCATGACGGCTCTGGCGCGTTTTTCGGACAATTTGAGATTGTATTTATCGCTGCCGATGCTATCCGTATAGGCAAGGATTTCGACCTTCATATCAGGATAGTTCTTTAAAACCTGAGCGAGGCTGTCCAGCACCGGAAGAGCCGATGGCAGGAGGTCGGAGCGGTCAAAGTGAAAGAGGATATTGTGAAAAACCCAGCGGCTGCCGTCATGTGGTATCTCCGTGGTCATAGATACCGGTGGCACGGATGGATTCTTTGCACGCAATTCAAAATCATCAAAATAATAACGCACACGAAATGCTTCATCCGCATTGCGGTAGTAAGTTCCGATAGGGTGCTCCGGGCTTGTTTCTTTCTTTCGATTAATTTTTTTCCTGTCTTTCCCCCTGGTTTCATTATCCATAGCCTTTATTGCCAAGGGTTTGCTATTGTCTTTGCGCATGAAGTAGCCCACGGCCATCAGCCGTTCGCTTCCAAGGGCTGTGTAGGTAGCTTCAAAGAGTTGCCATTGCTTGCGCTGGCTGCTGTCAAGACCGGACAACTCCAAATGAATGAGCCGCTTTTCGTTGACAGGGTAGGGCTTTACAGGGAGGGATGGCACAGGCTTTTCCGGAAAGTAAATCTGAATCTCATCCGCTGCAAAATAATTATAGCAATCTTCGGTACGAGGCTGAACACGGGCATAAAATCTGATCTGGTATTGCACTCCTTTTTGCAGCGTGTCTTTGAGCAGGGTTTGCATGGCCTCACTGAAGCGATAGTTCGAAATACAAATGCCGGCTTTGTATGCTCCACTGTGTGGATGGCCGTAGCGGTCTTCTTTGTCGTGGTGGTAGTTGCTACTCATCGGCAGGAACCAGTCTTTGACTCTTCCGTTGCTGTCGGTTTCTTCAAATCCCGGATTCGAAAGCAGGTTTTCACTTTGTGCAGACAAAAGTAGGGGAGGCAGTAAGAAAATGAGAAGCCAAAGCATGCGCATCATGTAACTAACGTATTTTTTAAAAGGAATATTCCTTACCGTGTATGGCTTCCAGACGATTGAGCATCAGTTTGCGTACCTCCTCTTTCAAAAGTGGGATATCGGCTTCGCTACGTCCGGTGGTAGAAACAGGGCCATCAAACCAGACCCGGATGATACCGGGGAAAAGTTGAAACGGACGGTTTTTATTTTCTCGATTCCAAGAATTGCCGATGCTCTGCACCACAATAGGACGCTGGGTAGCCACTGCGAGGCGAAAGGCCCCATCATAAAAATCCTTGAGCAGCTGAGGGCCTTTGTTGCGGGTGCCTTCCAGATAGATATTTACACTGTGTCCGGCATTCACCTGTCGGATCATCTCTTCCATTGAGGTTTTGCGACTTTCGGGGCTTTGCCGGTCGACCAGAATGTGCAGCACCGTAACGAGATACCCCACAACAGGTACTTTCTTTACTTCTTTTTTTGATAGAAACTTGAAATTTATCGGTATGGCGGCTGCCGAAACCAAAATGTCAAGTTGTGATACATGATTGGATGCAATAATACAAGGAGCATTCTCTTTTACAATTCTTTTTCCATATATTTTTAACGGCATGCCGAAGCCAAGCAGCAATAACTTAGACCAATATCTGGAGTACCACATGCCTACGTCAAAGCGCTTCTTAGACGGAGCAAGTCGGATGGAAATATAGGTGAGCGGAAAGAGAGGGATGGCCAGAGCAATAAAGTAAATCAATGCCCAAACAGCCCAAAGATGGCCAAATAATCGCTTAATAAACCTCATTGGAGCAGGCGTTTATACATGTTTACTACATTTTCCAGGCCATAATAGAGTGCATCCGATATTAGGGCATGGCCAATCGATACCTCATCGAGGAAAGGAATCTTTTTGTGAAAAAAACCGAGGTTGTGGAGGTTGAGATCGTGGCCGGCATTGATACCGAGGCCGAGCTTGCGAGCGCTAGCCGCTGCCTGTACATAGGAAGCCACAGCCTCTTCGGCATTTTTTTCAAAATCGTGAGCATAGGGCCCGGTATAGAGTTCCACACGATCGGCCCCCGCTTTGGCAGCCCCTTCTATGGCATTTGTTTCTGGATCGACAAAAATTGAAACCCGTATCCCCTTTTCTTTTAACTGCCGGATCACTCTTCTGAGGAAGTCCATGTGCTGGTAAATGTCCCATCCATGATCGGAAGTGAGGGTGTCTGGGGCATCGGGTACCAGGGTGGCCTGGTCGGGTTGCAGTTCTAACACCATCTTGAGCCAGCGTTCATCAGGATATCCTTCGATATTGAATTCGCTGCGCAGCAGTGGGCGCAATTTGTAACAATCGCTGTAGCGTATGTGCCGCTCATCGGGGCGGGGATGCACTGTGATACCGTCTGCTCCGAAATCTTCGATATCCAGTGCGCTCTGCAGCAGATTGGGAAGTTCTCCTCCCCGTGCATTGCGCAAGAGAGCGATTTTATTAATATTGACGGAAAGATGGGTCATGGCTAGGAGTAAAAATAAAAAGAAGAAGGCATAGTCAATGCCTTCTTCTTTTCCTCTTCATTCCGTTTCCTCGTGGTAATGGCCATTAGTAACGGTAATAATCCGGTTTGTAAGGGCCTTCTTTTGGAATGTCGATGTATTTGGCCTGTTCATCTGTCAGTTCCTCGAGTTCCGCCCCTACTTTGGCAAGGTGCAAGCGAGCTACTTTCTCGTCCAGATGCTTGGGAAGCATGTACACTTTGTTTTCGTAGCGATCGGCATGATTCCAAAGTTCCATCTGTGCCAAAGTTTGGTTGGTAAAGGAATTTGACATGACGAAACTGGGATGCCCGGTGGCGTTGCCGAGGTTGACCAGGCGTCCTTCGCTCAGCAGGATAATGTCGTGGTCGCCAATCGTGTATTTATCAACCTGCGGTTTGATATTTACCCGAGTGTGTCCGTAGTTTTCATTTAGCCAGGCTACATCAATTTCATTGTCGAAATGTCCGATATTGGCCACAATGCATTTGTCTTTCATGGCTTTGAAGTGGCGTCCGGTGATGATGTCTTTATTGCCTGTAGCGGTCACAACGATGTCGGCTTCTTTGATGGCATCATCCATTTTTTTCACCTCAAACCCTTCCATGGCAGCCTGCAGGGCACAGATCGGATCGATTTCGGTAATGATGACCCGGGCACCATTGCCTCTCAGCGATTGAGAGGAACCTTTCCCGACATCCCCATAGCCGGCCACTACGGCCACTTTCCCGGCTATCATCACATCCGTGGCCCGCCTGATGGCATCGACCAGCGATTCGCGGCAGCCGTATTTGTTATCAAATTTCGACTTGGTGACCGAGTCGTTTACATTGATAGCCGGCATGGGCAGAGTGCCTTCTTTCATCCGCTCGTAAAGACGATGCACTCCGGTGGTCGTTTCTTCCGATATTCCACGAACACCTTTAGCCAATTCAGAAAATTCATCCAGTACCAGGTTGGTGAGGTCGCCTCCGTCATCCAGAATCATATTCAATGGACGGCTTTCGTTACCAAAAAAGAGTGTCTGCTCGATACACCAACGATATTCTTCTTCCGTTTCTCCTTTCCATGCAAAAACGGGAATGCCTGTAGCGGCAATAGCAGCTGCAGCATGATCTTGGGTAGAAAAAATATTACAGGAAGACCAGCGTACCTCCGCCCCTAGTTCTACGAGGGTTTCAATGAGGACTGCCGTCTGTATGGTCATGTGCAGACAACCGGCAATGCGTGCACCTTTAAGGGGTTTTGATGACCCGAACTCTTCGCGCAGGGCCATCAGGCCCGGCATCTCCGCCTCAGCTAATTCTATTTCCTTGCGGCCCCAGTCCGCCAGGCTAATGTCTTTTACTTTGTATTTCAAGGATGTATCAATCATGATTCAATTATTTTACCGGCAAAAATAAAGTCTTTTGCCGCAACTCTTTGAATCCATTTATTCTTTTAACTTTGTTTTAGAACAATTCTAAATAAACTGCTGTTGAGTAGCATATATTCACAATTATCAAAAAATAAAATCTATGTATCCACCGGAATTAGTAGCCCCCATGAAAGAAGACCTGACCTCAGCAGGATTTGAAGAATTGCGGACAGCCGAAGAAGTTGAGAATGCCATATTGGCAAAAGGAAGTACCCTTGTGGTAGTCAACAGTGTTTGCGGCTGTGCAGCCGGCAATGCACGTCCGGCAGTCAAAGCTTCCTTGCAATCTGATGTATTGCCCGATCGTCTGACAACCGTTTTTGCCGGTGTTGACCGCGAAGCCACCGACAAAGCCCGGCAATTTATGGCACCTTATCCTCCGAGTTCGCCTTCGATTGCCCTTTTCAAAGATGGGGAGTTGGTGCACTTTATTGAACGCCATCAGATTGAAGGCCGTCCGGTAGAGCTAATTGCAAGCAACCTCATGCAAGCCTATGATACCTACTGCCGCTGAATATAAGAGTCATTATACCAATAATAAAAAGCCGCTTATTTTTTTGATAAGCAGCTTTCTCTTTCTAAATAGATATGTAGCTTTGTAAGAGAAAAAATGATATAGATGAAAAATGCAAAAATCTTATTTCTCATCCTTTCTGGGCTTTGGTTGCTTTTAGGCACAGGATGCAAGCAGAGTACGAGCAATGACAAAAGCACCAATGCCGACCGTCTTCAAAAAGAAGTCGAAGAAATTCACGATGAGAGCATGTCCGAAATCGGTACCTTACGCTACTATCAGGATACCTTGGGAACACTGCTTCGAGGAATGAATGCCGATACCAACAACACCAATACGGAACTGAAATAGAAATTCACCTCCGTCATAGCGGACCTCAATGCGATCGATGATATGATGATGGACTGGATGCGGAATTACAACCCCAAAAGTTCGGAAATGGAAGAGTCGGCTCGCTTGGAATACCTGAACTCCGAGAAAGATAAAATAACGAAAGTGAAGAACCGCATGGATGAAGCCATCCCTAAAGCTGAAAATCTATTGAAAAGCAGCAATCTATGAAGCATATTATTATTGCCGTCCTGGGCATCGGTCTACTGACTGCCTGCAACAGCAATAAAAAGGAACTACCCCGTCTGGGCCCCATGACCGTTACCGGTAGCGATACGGCATATTATCAGCTTCCTAATTTTGAATTTATTGACCAGGACAGCCAGTTGGTGAGCAAAAAGAGTCTGACCGGGAAAATCTATGTGGCGGATTTCTTCTTTACTTCTTGCCCCACTATTTGTCCCAAGATGACCAAGGAGATGGACAGAGCTTATCGCCATTTCAAAGGCAATGAGCAGGTGCATTTTCTGAGTCATACGATTGATACCCGCCACGACAGCATCCCGGTTTTACGTAAATATGCCGAGAAAATAGATGTGACGGATGCCCGGCAGTGGCATTTTGTTTGGGGCCCACGCAAGGAAATTTATGATATGGCCAAAGCCTATTTTCAGGTGGCCTACCCGGATTCCACAGCTCCGGGCGGCTTTGTTCATTCAGGGCAATTTGCGCTCGTTGACGGTAAGGGATATATCCGCGCTTTTTATAATGGTACCGATCCAAAGGATATTGACAAGATGATACAGGATATAGATCTCTTGTTATCGGAGTAAGATGAAAAACTCAAAGCCACGCCTTCTTTATCTTTTTCCATTTTTGGTCCTGATATTCATTATAGGGGTGCTGATGGTAATTCGTAAAGGCAACAGAAGTCCCGGCCAATATCTCTATGAAACCCGATGCCAAAACTGTCATCAGGAAGATGGCAGTGGACTAAAAGCGCTCATACCGCCCCTAGCTGGCTCGGACTGGCTGATGAAAAATCAGGATACACTGCCTTGCATTATCCGCCACGGGTTGAACGGCCCTCTGACGGTCAATGGGGTCTATTATAACGAGGTAATGCCTGCCAATGAAAAACTTAGTCCGGGGCAGATCATGAATATCATTAACTACATCAACCGCAGCTGGGGCAATGATTATGAAAAGATCAGGTTAAGGGAAGTAAAAGAAAGGCTTGAGAAGTGTGCACACGAAGGCCGCTGAAATAAAATAAAAAGCCCCGGAAAACTCCGGGGCTTTTTTATAGTGGGCGCACATGGATTCGAACCAAGGACCCCCTGCTTGTAAGGCAGGTGCTCTGAACCAACTGAGCTATGCGCCCTTTTTATTATGGAAAAGGGCCTTGCGGAAAAGGCGAATGCAAATTTAGAAGCGCACTGTCCAATATCCAAATACTATTGTAAAATTATTTTTTAGCTGACCGAAAAGACTGTACTTCTTTTTTATTTTCGAAGGAAGCAAAATTGACTTCACATGAAAATCCAGCTCCCTGCCCTGCTCTTTCTCGTCTTTCTCTCGTTGCATATCAGTGCACAACTTTCTCCTGCTCTCCAACAGGTTCTAAACAGCCAGGACGGACCCTGGGTTGTCAATGTTCTTCTGAATGATAAACCCGACTTTGAACAATTGAGTCGGAACTTCGATACTGAAGGCCTGCTACCTGCAGAGCGGGCAAGACGGGTGCACCGCATCCTCCTGCACCGAGCCGAAATAAGCCGAACAGCACTCTTTCGTTGGTGGTCGCAGCAGCAAGCAGGGCGACCCTTTCCCGAAATAAAGCAGAAGTATTGGCTTGTGAATATGATGCGCCTGAAAGCCGACCGCCACGATATTCGGGCGCTGCTGGAAAGCGGGCAGGTAGCTTATATTCAGCTGGATTCTGAAGATCGCATATTACCCCCGGATCCGTTGCCGGGCACAAATCGCAGCAAGCGGGTGCCGGGCGGAGTCGAACAAGGCTTGGAAGTGATTGGAGCTCCCTTTATGTGGAAAATGGGATACTCCGGCCTCGGTCGTAAGGCTCTCATATTCGACACAGGCATCGTTCCCGAACATCCAGCCGTGCGCGAACAGTTTCTCTACTTTAATGAGCCGGGCGAATATGGTTGGAAAGGCATTGACAGCGAAGATCCCAAAGACCGATCCGGCAACCACGGCACCCATGTAACAGGCACCGTGCTCGGCCTCGACCGTAGTACCCAAGATACCATCGGAGTGGCTTTCAATGCCCGCTTTATGTCCAGCGATCCCATTCTGGATAAGCCGCCCTACCGGAAAATGAGTGATTATGTTGGCCTCTTTCAGTTTTATTTCAATCCGGACGGTGATACTTCCACATATGATGATGTGCCCGATGTAATCAACAATTCCTGGGGACTTTTCAGCCTAGATACAACTTTGTGCAACAACTATGCAGCTGATATGGCTAAGGCCCTCACTGCTGCCGGCATAGCCGTTGTTTTTTCGGCCGGAAACAATGGCCCAGACTCTCTCACCATCGGACGCCCCGCTTTTATAAATGTCGGATTGGTCACCCTCTTTGCTGTGGGTGCCGTCAATGGCAACGATACAACATTGAAAATAGCTCCTTTTTCGAGCCGGGGGCCGTCTATTTGCCCGGGAACAGGCAGCTTGAAAATCAAACCCGAAGTAGTGGCGCCCGGTGTGAATGTGCGCTCGGCATACGGAAAAGACGACTACGATCTGAAGTCCGGAACGAGTATGGCCTCTCCCCATGTAACCGGGGCCGTCCTTTTACTTAAAGAAGCCTTCCCGTTCTTAAGTGGTGAGAAAATTTTAGAAGCGCTCTATTTTTCGGCCATCGATCTGGGCCCCCCTGGCGAGGATAATACCTATGGCCGTGGAATTATTAATCTGCAGGCTGCCTTCAATTTTCTGAGTGCGCAATATACTCCCGTGCCCCCTCGACAACGCATCTACGACCTCCGGGTCGATGAACTGCATATTCCGGATGAACGCTTCGTTTGCTCCGATTCCATTTTGGCGCAGGTGATTATCAGCAATCGGGGGGATAGTGCGGCAATTGATCCGCTGATTACGGTGCTCAAAGGCAACGAAGCACAGTATTCATTCCGGCACACAGGCTACTTACATGCCGGCAGCAGGGATACCCTTTATTTGTATTTTACCGGTATTTCGGGAAATGCCCGGCAGGAATACGGTGTACGTGTAGAGCGGGATGCCGGTGCAGAAGACTACGATCCTATTGACAATCAGCGTTACATCCGCTTTTTCAGTCGAAGCAATGATAGTTCACTCCGTTATGGGGGCACTTTTACTGCCGATTCCCTCTTTTTCAGAGAGGGTTATTTTGTACGTATCAACCCGGATGATCTTACTACCTGGCAAAGCATTTATATCAATGAGGACTCAAGCCGGGAGGTACTGCACCTGGATTGGAGCCATTATCTGCCCCGGCTTCATCAAAACGACTATCTTTATTTTCCTCTCTTTAGAGCCAAAGACGGAGCACTCTCCTTTCATATGGATTATGCTTATGCCGGTCGGAGCCCACTCTTCAAAGACAGCCTAATCATTGAATACTCTACTGACTGCGGGCAAAGTTTCTCACAGCGCATCTTCAGCCGCAGTGCCGACCGTCTTATGAGCTATAGCGATATGAACAAAGACCCGGGAAACAATGATTGGTTATCTTTTGACACTACTTTTTATGTACCTGTCAACTCTGACGTAATTCTCAGACTTAGGGGTGTAAATGATTACGGAGGAAGGTTATTCATTCGCAAATGGGAAGTAAGGGTACCGGAGTTGACCAGTACAGGATTAAAAAAGGCCGAATTGCAAATCTATCCGATCCCGGTTCGCGAATCATTGACCTTGAATCTGTCGCCTTTGACATATCCGCTGCACTGCAGCATATACAACATGGCCGGCCAGATACAGCAGCA
>Ga0114931_10004060_pt1 | contig 18332 bp, 24 predicted proteins | sample 2SBtaG_FD_89579 | JGI IMG/M metagenome (GOLD analysis project Ga0114931, IMG submission 89579) | Deep subsurface microbial communities from Kolumbo volcano to uncover new lineages of life (NeLLi) - 2SBTROV14_V59a metaG | ecosystem: Environmental > Aquatic > Marine > Volcanic | place: Kolumbo...
GGGATGTCCTGTATTGGATAAATATAATGACATTATTATTATTTACAGACACCGAAAAAAATAATCATATTTTATCTTTATTTAAACGTTTATATTTCTCTTGACTAAATACACTACTATATATTCTTTTAACTAATTTTTTACTTACCGATGTCTTACACCAGTTTTAACAAAGTCTTAATCAACCATCCATTTATTCAGTCATTTATTCAATTGTAACATGTGTTCCGTTTCGGAGCAATTATAAAAAAATACTAATTTCAAAAGTATATAACTCCAAAACGGAACACATGTTACAATTGAATAAATGACTGAAAAAAAAATGTGATTAAAGTTGAACATATGTATCCCATGAAGGAGCGCTTACTAGTGTCATCGGACTACCAGGTTTGAAATAATATACTGAACCAGTGTTTGTGTTATGTGCCACCATAGAACATGATCCCATTTCATAACAATTAGCTAATGCATCTTGTATATTATCAGTTCTACGAGAATAATATCCTTTCTTGAAAAATTGTGGTTTTTTATCACGATATATAGTAAATTGTTGGGGATCAAAGTAATAGGGATCATTATAATAGTATGGGTCAGCATATCCATACAAATAAGGAAGTCCATATCCACCTTTCCATCCTTGTTTTGGATGTTTCCTAAATTTATGCCAGTAACCATGTCCTCGTCCACCTCTACCTCTACCTCTACCTCCACCTATACCTCGTCCACCTCTACTCCACATCCCTCGGTGTCCTGATCCACGACCACCCCTATGTCCACCTCTACTCCACATCCCTCGGTGTCCTGATCCACGACCACCCCTATGTCCACCTCGAGGTGTCATACTTTCAGTATATGTTACCCATTGATTACGTCCCCAATATTGATAGTAAATAATGGTAGAAATCAATAAAATAACAATGGCTCCTATTAAATATTTCATTATAAGTAATTAGAATTAATATATATATATTAATCTGACAAATAAAATTATAGACCATTCATCAATAAAATTGAATTTTTTTATTATTAATTTATTTTTAACTTGCAAATTAGATGAATTGTAAAGAGTGTAAAGAATTGTTGTTCAATCCTATAATATTACCATGTGGTCATACATTTTGTAAAAACTGTGTGTGGGATGCCACTCGGGAAGATAGTAAGTGTTATAATACAGATTGTAAAAAATCATTCAAAATAACTGATACTGTTGAAAATATAACATTAAAAGAAATAAACATTAAAGCAATTAGAAATAATAACAAAGATAAAAAAATTGAAATCTTTGTAAAAGATTTAGAAGGCAGGAGTCAGTATTTTATTATGCAAAAATATTCAAGAGTTGATGAATTAATGCAATTAGTTGAAGACAAGTGTGGTATACAAAAAAAAAATCAGAGATTAGTTTTCGCCGGAAAACAAATATCCCCTGGATATTTGTTAATTGACTATAATATTCCACAACATTGTACTATACATTTAACAGGTAATTTGCGAGGAGATTAGATTTTTTAATTCTAGTTAAAATTATTTATATACGTTAAATATAATAAATAATGAATTGGTGGTTAATTTTAATTATATTGGTTTTGATTATACTAGTGGGATGGTACTGGATGCGTGTTCGAAATGCGGTTACATTTAAAGCAATGGGTCAATCTGGCAAAGAGATGTTATCTGTACAAATAAATGGGAAAATAGTGGCGTCTAACATTAACATGACTAAAGATTTTAAAACATATACACTATCCTCTATAGAACCTATTAAAACTGTTACAATAAATTACATTAATCCGGGATTAGGAAAACTAGTACAAATTGAAGGAGGAAGAGTTATGGTAGGTGGTAAAAATATTCTCAATGAAAGACTTTCTGCAAGTCAAACAACCGTTATGCAAAATGTTTCAAATCTTCTTAATCGGGCAGTTGCTGGAACTTTAGTTCGTGGGGGATCTTATAAAATGACGGTTAACAAATAATTTAAATCCACTTCACTTAAAAGTTTAGATTGACCAATATTGTTATAAAATATGACTAAATAGAATTTTCGACCCAATGAATCGAAAAACACATGTTGAATTTTTGCTATTATTTGACCATTTTTAATTATTTCTCCAGTTAATAAATAATTTAAACTCACTTCATTTAAAAGTTTAGATTGATATGGTTGACCAATATTATTATAAAATATGACTAAATAGAATTTTCGACCCAATGAATCGAAAAACACATGTTGAATTTTTGCTATTATTTGACCATTTTTAATTATTCCTCCGGTTGCAGAAATTTTTTTTTTACCTTCTATATTTTGATAAGATTGTTGGTATTGAGAGCTTTTCTCATGACCATTAATGTTTGAATATGATTGAAAAGATGAAATCGATTTAAACATAACTATTATATAAACTATTAATAAAAAAAAATATTCCTTTAGGCTAACTAAATCAAAGATTAGGAAGGAATATGGATGTAAAAATACTGTTATTAATTAGTATCTATTTCGGTTAATTCTAATAACATTTCTGGGTCTGGCCATCTAATTGCGAATTCACAATCTATATTGCTATGTTGTAAATTTTCTTTGTCAAGATATTCTCCAATTTGTAAAATAATTTCTTCCCATTCATCTTTACTAAAATCAAACTTGTTATCTCCAATATCAATTGAACAACATAATTTACCCTCATTTAAAGAAGTTGTAGTAATTTCCTTAACTATTGTTGATTGTGTATCTTTTACAAAATCACTGATTTTTGTATTTCGTAAATCTCGGAAAATTTTAACATTTTTAGAGGCTATTTCCGCCAATTTCTGAGTTGACGAAAAAGGATTTAAAGTTTTCAATGACAAACTATCCATTGACATTAGTAATCTCTGAAACTAGGTTATATATATATTTGTAACTATATTTCTTCAATTTTCAAACATATTAGGTTTGGATTAATGTCTGAAGTTACCAATTGATAAACGATAGATCTTGTTGGTGATTGGATAATGATATAATATTTATTATCTTTTTGATAATAGGTATAATTATTATTACCAAAGTGATCTTTTCGAAACCCATTAATACTAAGAAACTTTTTGTTGATAATTGGAAAAACTCGGAATCCATAATTATAATACTGACAGTTCAAATTACTTTTGTTTATAAACTTACTACCATCTAACGCTATATGTAAATTTTTTGTTTTAGTTGTATAATTAGTTGGTATAAACAGATCATGATTGTAATTCCATCTTGGATCAATTGTCAATTTTATTAAATTGGTTAATATTGGAAAATCAATGGGAAGTTTTCTAATTAGTCTACATAATCGTTTTATTCCAAATTCATTGGCATTTTCAGTAGATGTGAATTTTCTTTCTTTAATTTTAATTTGGGATCGATCTCTATTTAAATTTATTCGAGAATTAAACATATATATTTCATGGTCCCAATCAATTTCCTTAGAAGAGTGTGAATGTAAATGACGAGTCGGAATAAATAATTTTGCATTATTTAAAAGAGAATGGGTATATGCCAATGGGTGAAATTCTCCAGTTTTATCAATAATGCACACAACAAATCCAAAACCTTTTGGATAATTTTGTTTTAATACCTTTCCAACATCTGGCGTTAGATTAAAGACATTAAATTGTAATCTATATAGATGAGTTAATGATGGTACAATACTAACTTTATATGATCCAATTTGAAAAACCTCAAGACTAGAATTAGTACTAATACCATATGATCTTGCCCCTTCAAAACTATGTTTTGGACCAAATATTAAATCTAAATCATCAAAAATGTCTTTATAATCTTCTAAATTAATTAATCTACAACCCCCATATTTACCAACATTTTTTGAAGGGAATGGCAAAACCATGGCTACTGGATTATCAATTTGTACATTATTTGAATAAACAGTCAGTTGTCTTTTTGAGGGTAATGGTGCCACAAAAATTTTTGTTTTTGATACCTTTTCTACTATTGGTGGCGTAAATATACACATTTCTTACAGCTTCTTTGGAGATTGAGAATTATATGGTTTTGCAATAGTTAAAAAAAAAATAATTAGCGCATTATTCTCAATCAATTATTATACCTTGTCTAATAACTTGATTAGTTTTTGGTCATATTGACATATTACATTGTCTCCATCCTTTAATCCAAAATATCCTATACTATGTAAATTATCGGTTCTATTTATACCTATAAAATCCGGAAAGTCTCCAAATTTTAATTTACAACGATGTGGTGGATGCATAAATATACTACCTATGTGAAATCTCAATTTCCTTAGAGAAACGTGTGGATTGATTTTTATATTTATTGGGTCTTTGTGTAGATATTTGTTAGAATATATATTCAGATTTATGTCATCTGCGTTTTTTCTAAGAATATCTGTAAGTCCTATATTTTCTACAAATTCGTTAATATCTGAATCACATATAATACATACTTTAATTGACAATCCTTCTACACATTTTCTGCAGAATGTATGACCACAATTACCAATCATTGGATCATACATTAGATTGTTACACACTCGACATTTCATTTTTTGATTACATATAAATAATAATTTAAGACAATTAAAAATCAATTTTTAACTAGAATCTCTTTTGGAATAGGAATCTTGTTTTTTAGACGTATTTTTTTCTAAATAAACTTAATTCGACAACTGGTGGAATATTATAAACTCTTGTAGAACTTTTAATCTTTTCAATACATTGATGAATTTCTGGAATAATCAGTTTTCTATTTTTTGGTATAAATTTTATTGTAAAACCTAATCCAGTATTAAATCCTGGTGTTAACAACGAATTTAAAGATTTTACATATTGTTTTGTAGAGATCTTAGGAAATTTTGTTTTGTTAATTTTGATAATATGTTGTGGTTGAGCAAATTGAATATTTAGTATTCTAGAGTTATTTTTTACAACACTTAGCAACTTTTTTTTATTTTTAGTTCGTAATAACTCTTTTAGTAAAACCTTATTTGGTCTATATATCCAACATCCTTTTTTATCAAAAACCAATCCTATAGTTTGTATTTTAAATTTTTTGTAATACCGGTAACTATTCCATAACTCGGTCTTAAAATCTATATAAGATGGAGGATGTTGTATTGCTTTATATTTATTAGGATGTGTATGATAATTAACTATGTGACCATGTCCCCAAGTTTTAATATCATATCCTCCCAGAAACGTATTAAATTTAATTAAATCACCATATTTATTAAATATCAATGATCCCGCAGATTCATGTTTTCTTTTTTGTAGATTTTCAAATATTTTTCTGTCTTCAAGTGTTAAAATACCATCTACTTTGAAAAATTTAGTATAACAATCCATCTGTTATATATATTATACTTAATTTAAAGATTAATATTAAAATAATATTTACAATTAGAATGTCTTCTAATATCCCTAAAGTCGAGGACCGTAGAGCCAATAATGATAAAGTTTATATCGTAACAGATGTATCAATACACAGTCCCTGTGTTGGAATTATAGTTGGAGTTTTTAGTTCAAAAGAAAAAGCACAAGATGTAAGAAAAAACTGGGAAAATAGATTTAAACAGGATTCATCGTTGAACAAAGTTGCTATACTGGAGATGTGTTTGGATGATTATACTTTTTAATTTCAGTCACAAATTCTAAAATTTGTGGCAAAAAGTTTTCATCCATAATCGTTGGAAGTTCGTTGATTTCAGTAAATGTTTTACCACATCGTTCCCAGAATACCTTACTTAATAATTTTTTCGTATTTTCTATCTCATTGTCAATATCTTTTGCAAAATATCCTATAATAGGTTTTAATATCAGAGAATCTTTTAAGAAACATAATACTTTTAAGGTTTTGAAAGAATATTCAAGAAATAATTTTGAATTAGTATTCAGATGAAGATGCGCAAATATATCATAAAATTTATATAAATCATAGTAATATAATTCCAAAGGTTCAAATAAAACATATTTTTCCCTAGTTTCGGGATATTTAGATATGTATCCTTTAGGCATATATCTATGGAAATTTGGAGTTGTTTGGGATTTATATTTGGTGGCTGTATAATCACCTGATTCTATTTTTTTGTATAAAACTTCACAAGCATGTTTACACAAATCTATGTTTCCGGAATTTTCGATAATATGACGAATTAATATTATATAAGATCGAACAAAACCTTCATTGTATAACTTTTCACATAATTCTAAACTTGGATTATTAAGTAGATATATATATGATCTTATACCTCTAAGAGTAAGACAATTAGGTTCTACATCCCCTGATGATAGACTTGATAAAATATCCATAATATCACAATAATTATTTGTTAAATAGAGGAATATATTATAAATATCACCAATACATTCTAATTTTAAACTTACTTTTGATTTAGAAAAACTTGAATCCCTTAAACTAGGTATATCAATATCTAAATCTTTGTAAAATTTATCTTTATTAATATTATCATTAAACTCAATTACTAAATTTATAGGCATACTATCATAATCATAACAACAAATATATGGTGGAATTTTGAAACCAACTCCAATAATACTATTATTTATTTTTTTTAAATGGGAATTTATAATATAAGTCATACTGATAACTTTAATAGGCCTATTTTTATTAATACATTCATAAATACGTTGAGATATATTTCTGCTATATTTTTGTACCCATTCATCATTAATTTTCGTAATATCATCAAGAAATCCACCATCATAATAAGCCCTATGTTTATAATAAGGAGGAATGGTTGTCACTGGTTGAAATAATGGAGGAGGAATGGTGGCACTAGCCGTAGTCGTGGTTGTACCCGTTGGTACTAGAGGAGCCGTAGTTGTATCTGTTAGTGTAGGATGTGCTGTAGTATCCAGTTGAAATACCTGTACCGGTGGTGTGGTGGCATTAGCCGTAGTTGTAGTTGTAGTATTTGTTGTACTACTACTAGTAGTGGAATCATCAACATCATCATCATTTGTAAATTTAGTATAATTATTATAGTATTCAGAAAAAGACATAGTTAATTTTGAATAAACCATTAAATTAAATTAGTGGATATTAAAATCTATCAATTTTTTTATCAATATAAAATATACTAATTATAACATGATGGATTATTGGAAATTAATGTCACTTAAGCCTTGCAAGTTTAAAAAAAAATTAAAAACATTAACTGTTCACGATTTACAGTGTCTGGCTGAATGGTATTGTAATACAAGTCAACGTTTGTTTAATAATATTCCAACGAAATCACATAATAATAATATTATTATTATAATAAAATATATCATTGATAATTTAGACAAAAAAATATATTTTGGTTTATGTAAAAATCCTAGTAATATATTAAATTTGAATTTTTCGGCCAAAGGTTATATTGCTAAAGATGAATATATTTATGGTCAATTAGAATATTGTTATCCAACATATAAAGAATATTTTAAATGCATTAACATTATTCCTTAATTAATCTCACTCCTTTTAAACTAAATAGATCTAAGTAATTTTCATCCTTTTCAAACTTTAATCTAAGATGAATATATGGTTCAATAATTGTTCTGTCTGATGTCCCTATTGTCCCACCACTAAAATTTTTAACTATTACAGCATTTAGACATTCTCCGCTATTACTATCATAGTACATAACTGGTCTTTTTTCATGAAAATGTTTTTTAACTAAATTTTCTACCTTTTCAATTTTTTCTTGTTTCTCCTCAATTTCTTCTTTAGTTAATTTTTTTGGTTTTGATTTTAAAGAAAGCGATGCTAAAGTTGAGGACGATGATGAGGACAATGATGTTGAGGACGATGATGATGACAATGATGTTGAGGACGATGATGATGACAATGATGTTGAAGTAGAATCATAACATTTTATATTAGGTCGTCGAATTAAATACTCTAGTCGACGTCTCCTCAATTCAGCAGTATTTAAATTGTATTTGTCATCAATATCTACTTTTTCTTTTCCTTTTTCTTTTTCTTTTTTTTTTCCTTTTTCTTTGGATACCAGACCTTTGATTAATACCATTCCCATAAAGTTATTATTAATAATATTTATATTCATAAAAATATTGATCTTTAGATACTTAAATTTCAATTTTTTATTTAAATTAGTCCTTCAAATGTTTCTACATTATCATTGTTATATATATATATTTTATAATCTATAAGGTTGGTTGAAACTCCACCAATTAAACCTTTTACAAATTCCTCTTGTTCTGTATGATTTTTTAATTTTGGCACATCATAGAATTTGTTTTTAGTTTTAAATACTAAATTTGACAAATTATTCAATATATCTTCTGGTTTTATTGTTAAACTACTCAAATCAAATATAACAATCATTCCCTTACCTGGTGCAATTATGCCAATTTTTGAAATAGAATACCCTAAACATCTCAATACTCCATAGTATATCCACAATTGTAAAGATATTACCATATCTTTATCCCCTAAATACTGAACCTCTTTTATATCAAAAACTGTGTCATTAATTATTAAATCTGGACGAATTATGAAGTTTTCATAAATATATTGTGGCTGCATTTTCAATAAATATATTTTTTTTATTATTTTATTTAAAATCGCATAAGTTGTATTATATAGTAAATTTAATTCTTTTATTGTATCGTCTTTTTTCCAGGGAAAAAATTGTTTTGTTTTTTTTTCAGGTGTAAGTGAAAAATCTTGTATATTAAATACATCTGTTAATAATTCTGCTATTATACTTGTTAAATCTGAACTCCTCTCGGAACTCACACCACTCGAAGTTTGGCTAAAGCTGGTTAAACCCATTTTTATAATATCCCAAGGAATGTTAAAATTATCGCAAATATTTGAAACGTTTAAAGAAAGTGGAAATCTGCGCAATAAAATATTATATATTACTCTTTCTGAAAATTCACCATATAGTCTCAAACAATTCCCTGAATATTTAAAACATAGAGGTCTATTATCTCTATAATCGATATATCTAAGTTCTGGAATATTTAACAACTTCAAACATACTTTAGCTAGACTTGGTTTATGAGCAAAGTCATAAATCTCCTTGTGATGAAAATAATTTTTTGTTAAAACAGGATTTTTTTCTATTTTTAAAATCCGGTTTATGTCATTTATATTTGGATTATATTTAATGTTTGGATAATCAATAGATATATCTTGCAATTCTCTAATTAACGAGAAATTAATTAAATAAACTAAATTAGGTAAATAGTTGTTAACACTATATTTGAATTTTACTTTCTTAATTGATAAAATCCTGTTATTTCTTTTTTTGTAATTTATTGAATTTGTATTTAAATATATTTCTAAATTTTTTGCAAATATTTGTCTCTCTTTGATTCTTAATTTATCCTTTGGGAAAAATCCTTTGAATTCATTCCATACATCTCGAAAACTCAGAAAAGTATTGCCAGTTATTATATTTTCTTTTATAAATAATTTCATTTTTTCTTCTAAGTTTAAATTATCATAATTATCACCAATTGGTATATGTTTTGTTTTGAATAAACAGTATTTACTATATTTTGAATATATTGTATTATAAAACTGGTATTTGTTATGATATGATTTATTATCAATTACAACCTTAAATAATTTCCACATTTCTCTTATTTCTACAAATTCTTTATCATCATCATTTTTTGACTTAATTAAATATTTATCAAAAAACCATGCTAATATTGGTTTATAATTTTTTTTTTCAAGTAGTCTTACTAGTTTGAAATTTAACCAACCCCATTTACAAAATTGAGACACATATACAGGTTTGGATTTAAATATATTATTTGATAATTCGTCAAGAGGAAATTCAATATCAGGATAAATAGATGACCAATGGAAATATAATCTTCTTACTAATAACAAACTATTTTTCTGTGGATAAATATATTTTTGACAATATTCATTTAAGCTATCTTTATTCATTGTAATACTATTATCATATAACATCTCTGGTTTATATTCTGGTAAATTTTTTCAAAATAAAAAATTATATATCAACTCTCGATAAATAAATATCTGTATATTTATTTAAATCAATATCACGTCGTGTATATTCTCCTTTATTTACATTGGGAGTTGATACAAATCTATTAGTAAAAGTGTATTTAAAATCTATAAATTTAGAGTTAAAGTCAACATTTGTAATTATCAATATTGTACGGTTTTTCTTTAACTCTAATAGATAGTTAATATGAGACTTAAGATAATTAATATTAATATCATTAATTATAATAAATTTAGTTGTATTGTTAGGAACACAACCATAAAATTCTGACGGTAAAACTTGACAATTACCCATTGCCAAATAATGAAGACGAGCAACAGTTGATTTACCATTCGAACCAGAACCAAACCAATGAATTATTTTATTGGGGGTTGACAGTTGTTTAAGATTTTTTTCTAAATCAAAAACGTTATCGTTGAATATAGATAGCAATAATCTAGTTAAATTATTCATTATATAACACGATGAGATTACAACTTTGTTAGTATTATATATATAACAGAATGAATAATTTTTCAATTTTTACGTATCACCTCAAAAAAGATAGGAGACGAAATGAAAAAAATTACATCATTCCCATTCCCATTCCTCCGCTACTTTCTTGACCCTCAGGCGGAGTATAAACCTTCATAACCGCTTCAAATGCATCATTATGACAAATACAACACGGTACTTTGATTACAGGCATCAGATGCAATCCATTATCGGAACAACTGTCAGTTGCCATTGACGATACCCAAACTTGTTTGTCAAAAACCCCCAAGTCTTTACACATCAGACATTTGTACGACGGAGGCGTAAAAATATGGCTCTTGCCTTTTTTATCTTTAATGGTAACTGATTTGAAACGATATTCTTTTTTTAATTGTCCGAAACTATTACCATATGTCCTGCACAAAAGACAACCCGGCATTGGTATACCACATTCTGTATTACCGAAACAATTATAACAGCCTTCCGTAAACTCGTCAGTCATTTGTATTTTATTTTAAATCTAAAAATTACATTTATACAAAAAAAATAACTTAGAAAAAAAAAAATTCAATTTTTAATTAAAAAAAGTGAGTGAAAAAGTTATTTGATTTATGTTTTTAATAGTTATATAAGTTAAAATATTAAACAATGGACAAATCACTACGTTTAATAGCCACAGATTCTGTAATCACTGCTGAAAAAGATTATTCGGCTGTTGATAAAGATAACATTGAATATGTTGACAAGATAACAGAAAAACTTAAAGATCCGGACCAAGCACTTAAAAACGCTATCGAGAATGAAGATTCTGAATTAGTAGAATATTTATTAGAAAAAGATAATAAAAAAATGGGCGATGCATTAACATATTCAATGTCAAATGGAAAATTTAATTCATTCCTAAAGGTTACCAAAGAACTATCAAAACACAATGATATTTCAGAATTATTAAAGCAAAATAATGGCTTTAAAATAGAAAAAAATACTTTTTCCAATAAAAATATGAATAATTTTCTTACAGATATGACAGAACATTTGAAAAAAAATGATGGGGAAGAATGGATGATTGATATGAGTTCAACGATAGCTAATGCGTTCGATATTTCGAAAGATTCAAACCAAAATCGAGATTATACAAAAATATTTTCAGCTTTAGGCGACACATTTGAAAAATGTCCAAAAGATGTCAGAGATATTATGGGACATTTTATAGGTAAATTGACTCAACAGATAGATGCACCATCAGATTTGACAGATTTATTACAACTTCAAATTCCTCAACCATCTGAATTAACTCCCACAATGTCTGAACTTTCTACTAATATTGCAGAACTTTTTACTCCTCCAACTCCAACTCCAACTCCACCACAAATTCCGTCTATCGGTGAATTTGTGACTCAAACTTCTAATTCACTCTTTTGTCCCACTTGTTTTAATTGGACAACGTCGGAATTGTCTAAATGTAGTATTTGTGACACTGAAGTGTCCGATTTACAACTTCATGTAGGTGAACCGATACCGAATCCTGATACAGAAATAACTGAAGATAATAATGGTTGTTATTGCTCTTTTTGCACAGGAGCCAGATCTACAAAAATCGATAATTGTGCATGTGATGCATGTCAATCTAAAAATTGAAAATATTTATGTATTATTTTCTTATTTTCTATTTTATACAATGCAAAATGGATTCTAATAAATCAATAAAATACGGCGAACAATTTGAAGACATTGCCGCTAAAATTTATACCTTGAAGGATTTGGAAACTCAAGTTAAAAATCGTGATCTAAGCTATGATGCTAGATGTGCCATTTTCCATAGAATCTGGGTGTTAAAATATTCAATTAATGAATTAAAAAAAGAAACATAATTATTTTATTTGCGAAGCGGAGGAAGGGTGGTAGAGAGAATCTGGGTTCCCTGCATAATTATTTTATTTTTTTTACAGTCCAAAAATCGAATGCTAATTTGGGATTTAAAACATATTTATAAGGGATATAACCACATCCATGATCTCCCCAATTTTCGTCCCAACTATTACGGAAGAAAAATACCTTCCTTACATCATCATAGCCAACCAATAGAATAGCATGACCACCTAACATTTTTTCGCCTTTCTCAGGCGTTGGAACAAATCCAGTTTTAGTTACCTGTGGAGTTTCCATACTTTCATAAACTACAAATCCAAATACTATTGGTAAATGTTCTTGTGATAAACAATGTCTCAAATCATCTATATGCTGGTTTACTCGTTTATATTCTACGCCGGCATCTTGTTCCCCTTCTTTATAACACTCATCACTTGGTTTATTTTCAAATTTTTCAATATCATATGGCCACATTTTTTCAGAACAGAATCCATAGTTATTTATGGCTTTCATGCCATTCCTAAGAGTAGATCCACTATCTTCATTAATAGTTCCCATTAAATCCCGTTCATTATAATAGATATAAAGTCGAGAAGGAAATTCTGCATTAGATGAGTGTAAATGTTGCCGAGAGCAATCATATTGAATAGCACCTCCAATGGCATTGGCACTACAACTACCTAATTTTCCTTGATTATATGGTTCAGAAAAATATTCCCTTAAATCGCAATATAATGGAAGTCGAAATTCATTAATAGTAAAAATGTGTTGTTTGTCACGATGATCATAGTTATCTGTTTCTAAGTTGTAAATATGGGATATTATTTCTTCATTTACACCATTATTTACACTCTCGTTTATACACTCGTTTACACTTTCACTAGACAAATAATTTCCCATTATAATACAAATTCTATATAATTAATATTGTATAAAAAAATTGATTTTTTTTATGTTTATATTTGAAAATATTATGGTTAACAAAAATGTCTGAATGTGATCCAGAAGTTTTTAGAAAAGGGAACACCGTGTTTTTACTTAGCTCTAGACAATATAATACAAATCTTGAAAAAGTATACAAACCACTGACAAATAATGATCTTGAATATTTATGTAAAGAGGTTGGAAAGGAAACTGGTGTTAAAATGGATTGGCATTGTGTTGGTGGAAGGGATAATGTATTAGCTTTAAACTCTCGAGAAAAAGTACAAAAATATATAGTTGGTAGTAATAAATGGGTGAATTGGTTTGAAAAGAGGGGTTGGAAAAAAGAATATTTGGAATATCAACAAAAGAAGTATAATGGAAACTTTACTGCACCGAATGCATATCATTTAGGCTGGCAGAAATAAATTTAATTTTTTGTTTTTAAATTATATAAAATGGATCAATTACCTCTGACATTACAACATAAAATCTTTGACTACTGTCAATATAAAACTAGTATCAGTTCGACAAGTAACAATAAAAAATTTGTTATAATTATTCGTATAGATAGTTTGGTATTTTGTTATTCTTATAAAGCGGTCCTCACTACTGATCAACAATTAAATGTTTCAACCATTAAAGCTTTTGCAAATGCAATCGAAGAATTTTCAAATGCTATTAAACAAAATAAAAACTCTATATTGCCAAATATTAACAATCCAGATTTGCCATTTCTTGAATATAATAACGGATTTCTTAAAATATGTCATTCAAATGAATCAGATATACACTTTTATAATAATAATTTTTTTAGTCTTAAATTAAATTCAGAATCAAATGCAGAATTAATCTATATTTTGGATGAAATTAAAGAATGGATTTATAATAAATTTGACACACAAAGAAAAAAAGAAGATTGTATTTTAATTTAACAAAATTTGATAAGCGAAACTTCTTATAATATTATCTTATGCACTTGTAAAAATGTACGCAAAATTAAAACGAAAAAAGGTATGTAAATGTGACATATCAAACACATCAACGAATGCTTGGAGTGATTTATGTGGAGATTGCCAAAAAAAGGCATTAAGATGCCAAACTCGATTTGCCATATCCAATGGAAAAATTGAAACTAATAGACATTACTCAACTATATTTTTACCTTATATCGCAAATGATATTTTCCCACCCAACAGAGTGAAAATGTCTCTTAAGCGGTTTATAGATATTATGGAAATGTATTGTAATGGTTATGGTGAAAGGTTTAATCAAATATTAATTAAAAGAATTAGAAATCGGTTAATATGGACTATGTCTTCTTATAATATAAAATATAAAAATACGTTAATTATCTATCGTCGATGGCCTGCAGATAGTTATTTATTTATTAGACGAATCGCTAGAAAAAAAACAAATTTACTTTCAATTATTCCAAATGAAATTTTATATCATTTGTCTCTATTTATAGACGCTTATAGATGATTATAAAAAAAAATTGATAATTTTTCTAATTTAGTTATTTTTTTATTAATAGTAAAACTCCAATAATGAACAACTTACCTAATCATCTTCAACACAAGATTTATGACAATATAGATGTGATAGATCTAATAAAATTAGGTGATGTTGGAATTAATTATTTGGCACAAAAGTATAAATTAACACCGAAAAAAATACATACTGTAGTAGATTTTTTGACTAATAAATTAAACAAATTTCATAAAAGAATGACTAATTTAATTATTGATGATTTGGAAAATTTATTTGAAATCAGTGAGCATGGGATGACATACGTGGATCCGTCTAAAGAATTTGTTACTGAACTCAAAGAATATAATCCCGATAATCAGAAATTTTTTTTCAAGAATTTTCTCAGAGAAATTAAAGACAATCCAAAATTAAAAATAATACCACCAGAAGAATGTCAAGATGGACATGAATTTGTAGATACTGAAGATACTAAAGATATGCAGGAATGTTGGGATGAATATTTCTCAAATGGTGGTTCAGCCGTATATTCTACTCTTCCGCCATTTAAAATACCAAAAAATTTATGGAAGTTGTATTTTACTAACTATAATTTAATTGATATTGGTAATACTGAGGATATTGATGGAGAACATTTAGGTTATTGTAGTTTTGACGGAGTTGAAATAGTTGAATTTCAATATTGGATGCCTTTATGTGAGGCCACCTGGTCTATTTATGTTAATGTATGTCCATCTTCAGAAGATTTTGGAAAACTTGGATATTTTATGTTAATGGATAGTGAAACTACCGGGAATGGTATTATTGGGAACTTAATTGATTTAGATGATATACTTAAAAATTATTGTTGTACTAAAGAACAAGAAAATATGATAAAATGTATCATGAAATTTGACTGGAATTAACTTAAAGTTTAAATATTATATTTTATAATAACATTTCTTGTTATTAACACCTCTTGTTTAAAATAATGTCAATACATAACTTGGCAACTCCAGTTAGTGGTCCATCAACATCATCTTCAACATCGACATCATCAACATCATCAACATCATCATCATCAACATCTTCGGTATTATCAATGTCTCCATCACAAATGATGAGTAATCCATTTGCTATATCTCCAAAAACTTTAATCTTAACTCAAATTTTTACAATGATTAACACATTTTGTGAATTATTATTTCCAACTGATACAAGTAATGCTACTTGGCATATGGGATTGTTAAAAATTGTAGTATTACTGGGAATTTCTTATATTAGTATTAACTTTGACATTATGTTTAATATCATTAAAAAATTTACTATTGGACTAATAATAAGATTTTTATCTTTTCTGTTCTTTAAAAACGAAATTATTAAATTAACGGAAATAAATCAATTTAACCATAAAATAGTTATGGATAATTATAACTTTTATGGTTTCGTATATCAAAAGACTTTATCAGAAATACTCAATAATTCACTAATTGATACTTCAAAATCTCAATTAATTAAATATAAACGAAATTATATTTGGAGCAAACATACTCGCCATAATGATGATTATAATGGAACAAATAATCTTAAATTATCTTATTTACGATTTTGGAAACCTAAGGTTTTAAGGAAATGTAAAAAAATAGCACAAGATAAAAGTATTTCCCGAGATAAAGTAGTTAAAATTATTACTTCTATAAACAATGGTAATAGAGTAATTAGTTCAGAAAAAAAACAACAGGCTATGTTTCCATATAAAAAATATAATAATTTATGTGGAATAATAAAAAATTATTTTGAAATTAACAATTTAATTAATAATAAAAGACCTGTGGCATTGGTTCTTAATGGTCCTCCTGGCACAGGAAAAACAAGTTTCTGTGATTACATTTCGCAACAGAATATTTGTAAAAATATTATCAAAATCAATCTAATGAATTTTGTCAACAAAGACTTTGTAACTATTAGTAACTCTATTAAACAATCTTTTCAAATAAATGATGGTTATTTAATATGTTTTGATGAATTAGACAAATATTTTAATGTCTTTCTGCAAAATAAAATTAAAAGCCTAACTACCAATATTGAAGATGAAGATGAAGATGAAGATAAAGGAAAAGGAAAGATAAATGTCAAAACTGATACTGATTTATTAATCAGAGAAACTAGCATTCTTTTAACAGAATTATACAAATTGATTGATGGTGATGAATTACCATATAATGTAGTTTTTGTGTTTTGTGCAAATAATTTTAATACAATTTTTAAATACGCTTCTGATCATTTTGATGCCCTTAAGGATCGATTAATATATGAAAACATCTATGCATATTCTATTGATGATGTTTATCAATTTTTAATTTATTATAACAAATTTTTCCATAATACAGAACGCCACCTTCCAGAAGAAAAAATAAATAAATGTATCAACGAATTGCCTTCAGATACACTAATCACAGCAAGAAAATTATACCAATTATTAATTAAAAATCATTACAATATTATTGAAACAATTCAAAATATTCCAAATTAAACTAATATTCAAAAAATTACTTAGAATCAGTTTGATTTATTCTACATTATCATTCAATCTTGGGTGTATTTCTATTTGTCATGTAAGTTTAGAATATTTATTATCTTTTTTTTATCGAAAATATAAAGCAAAGGTGGACTAGTTATTTTGTTGCCTATAAATATTATCATAATTCGTATATATTTTGGAGGAAAAAAAGTTTGAATTTAAATGGGTATAAAGACAAATTTGGTATTTGTGTAATATTAAAAATAATTATTTATTTTAGGGTGAGATATGATCATATAAGTATGTGTCTTGTTATTTTTAACACTCCATCCTAGTCCCGCAATTTGTTTGTTAATTTTATCTATTATAAAAACAGGATAATTTGTAATGTCTATAGACCATTTGCACTTTTCTGGATTATAATTATATTGTTTTTGAATTCGTTTTAATAGTAAATTATAAGATCTATTTTCTACTACATCAGGTGTAAATTCAGATAAAAAAATTTCACTCATCTTTGACAACACAAAAATCTAGAGATTTTTGGTAAATAAAAAATCAATTTTTTATAAAACCCTTAACAATCTAATGGATTGTGTAGGAAAAAATATTCCGAAGAAACTTTGCGAAAATAGGATGGGTTTGTCTATTTTTAATTTTTTAAGATATTTAATTTTTATCCAATTGTTGTTTGTGTAATTGACAACCCCATCCATCATCTTCCATTTAACTATAAATACTGGGTGTTTTCCGTCTAGAGGTACAAGCCATCTACCACAATAAGGACTCGCATCATATTGAGTTTAATTAAATTAGAGTAGGCATTTTTTCTCAACGGTGTCTGATTTAGGACAATTCATTTTGACAATAATAAAATTATTGAATTTTTTATTACTATTAAATATATTGTAAATTGTTTTAAACAAATGCTATTTGCTAATTTTGCCACTACTATCAATTTAACTGGATTTCTTTTTGATTTTGACCTACTTACCCTATCTTCTAATACTGGTCCTCTTTCCGTTGATGGAGTAGTAGTAAATGTTGGAGATATTATA
>Ga0114931_10004061_pt1 | contig 18330 bp, 30 predicted proteins | sample 2SBtaG_FD_89579 | JGI IMG/M metagenome (GOLD analysis project Ga0114931, IMG submission 89579) | Deep subsurface microbial communities from Kolumbo volcano to uncover new lineages of life (NeLLi) - 2SBTROV14_V59a metaG | ecosystem: Environmental > Aquatic > Marine > Volcanic | place: Kolumbo...
AACGTGGAGCTCGAAGTGGAGTTGATCACTCCGATTGCGATGGAGAAAGAGCTTCGCTTCGCCATCCGCGAAGGCGGACGCACGGTGGGTGCCGGCGTGGTCACCGACATTATCGAGTAACCAGGAGGATGAGTCCCGATGATGGAGGGACAACGAATTCGGATTAAACTCAAGGCGTACGAGCACGCGACGCTCGACCGTACCACGAGTGATATCGTAGAGGCGGCGCGGCGAACCGGCGCGCGGGTGATCGGCCCCATTCCGCTGCCGACAAGGCGTTCGGTGTATACGGTTTTGCGCTCGCCGCACGTGAACAAGAAATCGCGTGAGCAGTTCGAAATCCGAATCCATAAGCGGTTGATTGATCTGACGCACACAACACAGCAGACGATCGACGACCTCACCAAGCTGGTATTGCCGGCTGGTGTGGATATAGAAATTAAGACGTGAGCGGCGCCACATGGTGGGGTGGCGCGCTATCAGCCGCCGCCGCGCGTGGCAGGCAAATCCAGCTCTGCAGGGTTGCATCTGGTACTTCGGAGTCGTCCGTAGTGACGGCAGGGAGTTTGGCGATGATGATTATTGGACGAAAGATCGGGATGACCCAGCTGTTCGAGGATTCGGGACGGGTGGTTCCGGTTACCGTGATTGAGGCCGGGCCGTGTCCCGTGGTTCAGGTGAAAACACCCGAACACGAAGGCTACGCGGCTGTACAGATTGGCTTCGCAGAGCAGAAGCCCGGCCGTACTTCCAGTCCGCTCCAGGGTCATTTTAAGAGGGCGGGGGTGGCGCCACAGCGCGTGCTCTCCGAGATGCGCGTGGAAGACCCGTCTCAGTACTCCGCTGGCGACAGTGTGGATGTCGCGGCCTTCGAGGGCGTGGGGACGGTTCATGTAACCGGCGTAACCAAAGGGCGCGGGTTCGCGGGAACCGTACGACGTCACAATTTTCGTATTGGCCGTCGGACTCACGGAAATACCTCGCAGCGTGAACCCGGCTCGGTGGGCAACTGCGCATCGCCTTCCCGAATCTTCAAGGGAAAACGCATGCCAGGTCGCATGGGCGGAGTTCAACGAACTGCGCGCAACCTCACGCTTTTCCGGATCGATGCAGAAAAAAATCTACTTTTTATCAAGGGCTCGGTACCGGGTGCGAACAACGGGATAGTCGTTGTTCGTGCTGTGTAGTGAGGGAATGAAGATGGCAACGGCAAATTGCTACGAAAAAGATGGTACCCGGTCGGGATCGTTCGAACTGCCGGCCAGTTTGTTCGAAGGGGAAGTGAACGAACATGCCGTCCATGAAGCTGTGGTGGCCTTCCAGGCCAATCAGCGCCAGGGCACGGCGGATACCCGCGAGCGATCCGATGTTCGCGGTGGTGGCAAGAAACCATTTCGCCAAAAGGGCACCGGGCGTGCGCGCGCTGGCTCGATTCGCTCGCCGATCTACCGTGGTGGAGGCACCGTGTTTGGTCCGCATCCGCGCAGCTATCGGCAGAGTTTGCCGAAAAAAGTTCGTCGGTTGGCGTTGCGGTCATCGCTGACAAGCCGTGCCGCGGCCGGCGATGTCATGGTAATCAAGTCGCTTGAATTGGAAGCGCCCAGGACAGCCGAGTTTGTTGCGATTATGAAGAATATGGAAGCGACGTCAAAGAAAACGCTGGTCGTCATGGACCGCGCGAACGCAAACACGGTCAAATCGGCACGCAACATTCCCGGCGTTAGAGTCATGCTCGCCGAAATGATGAACGTATACAACGTTTTATGGGCCGACAAGATTGTGCTGACCACGGATGCAGTCAAGCGCATGGAAGAGGTGTTCGCGGCATGAATCAACGCGACGTTCGGCTGATTATCCAAAAGCCGATTATTACGGAAAAAAGCACCGACCTTCGCGAAGTCGTGAACCGTTACGTGTTTCGCGTGGACGTTACGGCGAACAAGCGGCAGATCAAGGCTGCCGTCGAAAAAATGTTTCATGTGAAGGTTCTCGATGTGCGCACGGCCGTGTATCGGGGCAAGCGCGCGGTAACGCTGAACCGTGCCGGCCGATTTGAAGGGTATCGCTCTAACTGGAAAAAAGCTTACGTGACGCTGGCCGAGGGCCAGACGATCGACGTAGTGGATGTCGTCTAAACCGGCGAGCGGAGAATATGGGAATCAAGAAATTTAAGCCGATTACGCCGACGCTTCGGTATCGTACCGTATCGGACTTCGCGGACGTGACGCGCGCGAAACCCGAGAAGTCTCTGCTGAGCCCGATCAAGAAGACCGGGGGGCGGAACAATAACGGACGCATTACGTCGAGGCAACGTGGCGGTGGTCATAAGCGCAGGTACCGGGAAATTGACTTTAAGCGGCGCAAGCTAGGTGTGCCGTCAAAGGTTGCATCGATAGAATACGACCCGAATCGATCCGCGCGTATTGCGTTGCTCCATTATATAGACGGCGAAAAGCGCTATATTCTGTCGCCCAACGGGCTGAAAGTGGGAGATGCGGTAGTCGCGGGCCCGGAGGCGGACATTAAGCCGGGAAACGCGCTCCCGCTCGATAAGATTCCGGTGGGGACCACGGTTCACAATGTGGAACTGGTATCCGGACGCGGCGGACAGATGGCGCGTTCGGCCGGATCGGGCGCGCAATTGATGGCCAAGGACGGGGATTACGCCACGCTCAAACTTCCATCTGGTGAAATGCGCATGGTGCGCCGTGAGTGTTACGCCACAATTGGCCAGGTCGGAAATCTCGATCATGAAAATATTGTGTGGGGGAAGGCAGGTAAGTCGCGCTGGATGGGCCGCCGTCCCAGCGTGCGCGGTGTCGCGATGAATCCCGTGGATCACCCGCACGGAGGCGGCGAGGGCAAGTCGAGTGGTGGCCGACACCCGGTTACACCGTGGGGCCGGCCAACCAAAGGGTACAAGACACGTAAGAAGCACAAAGACAGCGATCGGTTCATCGTTCGCCGTCGTGGCAAGAAGAATCGCTAAAGAGGACGGCACATGTCGAGAAGCCTGAAAAAAGGTCCGTTCATCGACCAGAAACTATTGAAGAAAATTGTTGCGATGAACCAATCGGGGAACAAGCGCGTAATCAAGACGTGGGCTCGTCGTTCCACGATATCGCCGGAGATGGTGGGACATACACTGGCCGTTCATAACGGTAAACAGTTCATCCCGGTCTACATCAGCGAAAACATGGTGGGGCATAAGGTAGGCGAGTTCTCGATTACTCGCGTCTATCGTGGTCACACCAGCAAGACCGGAAAGAAAAAGTAACGCGCCTGGTGGCGTAACAGGTTGAGGACACGATGGAAGCATTTGCCATTGCGAAACACGTAGGGTATCCGGCACGCAAGGTCCGCCAGGTGGCCGACCTCGTGCGTGGCGAGAGCGTCGAGAATGCAATGAACATATTGCGTTTCACGAATCGGGCCGCCGCGACAACGGTCAGTAAGACGATTCAATCAGCCATGCACAATATGGTGAACCAGAAGGGTGGCACTGTGGACGCTGACGATATCGTCGTGAAAGCCATCGTGGTCGGCGAGGGACGCACGTTGTACCGCATCCGTCCTCGCGCCCAGGGCCGGGCATTCCGGATTCGCAAGCGCAGCAGCCACATAAAAGTGATCGTGTCGCTTCTGGAGGAAAAAAATGCGTAACGCGCCGACGTTAATTGGGAGGGTTGCCTGATGGGACAGAAAAGCAATCCGGTAGGATTGCGCCTGGGTATCAATCGCACGTGGGAATCCCGCTGGTTCTCTGGAAAAGACTACGCTCGGTTTCTCGACGAGGACATCAAGGTGCGGGCGTATCTGAAGAAGCGATTGTTCAACGCCGGCGTCTCCAAGGTGGAAATCGAGAGATCCGGCGGTAAGGTGACGGTGAATATATTCACCGCGCGTCCGGGGATGGTTATCGGGCGCAAGGGCGCCGAAGTGGACATGCTTAGAGGCGAACTCAAGCACCTCTGTGGCAAGTCGGTGCAAATTAATATTAAGGACGTCAAGAAGCCGGAGCTCAACGCCCAGCTTGTCAGCGAGCACATCGCCATGCAGCTCCAGCAGCGCGTTTCATTTCGGCGCGCGATGAAGAAAACCATCGCGTCCGCGATTCGTATGGGCGCAAAAGGAATTCGCGTTCAGTGTTCCGGTCGCCTGGGTGGCGCCGAGATGTCGCGTCGCGAAGGTTATCACGAGGGGCGGGTGCCTCTGCACACGTTGCGAGCCAATATAGACTACGCCCGCGCTACCGCGCACACCACGTTTGGCTGTGTAGGCGTGAAGGTGTGGATCTACAAGGGGGAAATCTTCCCCGAGGAGTTCCGTCGCTCGCTGGCGAAGTCGCAGGAGGGGGGAAAGTAAACCATGTTGATGCCCAAGCGGGTAAAACACCGCAAGCAGCAACGCGGGCGAATGTCGGGGCAGGCTACGCGTGGCTCGAGCATATCGTTCGGCGAGTACGCACTCAAGGCCCTCGAGCCGCACTGGATAACGAATCGGCAGATCGAGGCGGCGCGTATCGCCATCACACGGCACATCAAGCGCCAGGGAAAATTGTGGATTCGAATTTTCCCCGATAAACCGGTTACGGTGAAACCGGCAGAAACGAGGATGGGCAAGGGGAAGGGTTCGCCGGAATACTGGGTAGCCGTCGTAAAGCCGGGCCGCGTTTTGTTCGAACTCGAAGGCGTGCCGCCAGAGGTTGCCCGCCGCGCTATGCAGCTTGCGGCAGCAAAGTTGCCGCTGAAAACGCGGTTCGAGCAGCGCAATGCTCTGGAGGATTAACAAATGAAGTCTCGTGAATTGAGAGAGATGACATTCGACGAGTTGCGTGTTCACCATGACGACCTCATGGAGGAGCTTGCCAACCTCCGGGTGAAACTGGCGATGCGGCAGATAGACAACCCTCTTCAGGTTCGGGGGTTGCGCCGTGATGTCGCCAGGGTGCAGACCATCATGCAGGAAAAAAAGCCGTCGCAATGATCGGCTGGGAAATCGGCAACCTGAGAACATTGAGGCACAGGAATGGAAGCCAGCAAGAGCAGAAATAAACGCAAGGCGTTCGTCGGGCTTGTCGAGAGCAACAAGATGGACAAGACAATCGTTGTACGCATCGATCGGCTCGTCAAGCATCGGGCTTACGGAAAGTACGTCAAGCGTTCGACAAAACTCACGGCACACGATCCGGAAAATGCCTGCAACATTGGCGATAAGGTATCCGTGGCGGCCACCCGCGCTATCAGTAAGCGCAAGCGCTGGCGTCTGGTCGAAATCGTAGAAAAGGCGCGCTAGCAACTCTCTGGTGCCGCGTCGAACTGTGAGTCGTTAAATTAAGGACGATACGAAATGATCAGGCAGGAAACGATGCTCCAGGTGGCCGATAACTCGGGTGCGAAGCGCGTGCTTTGTATTCGAGTGCTCGGTGGAACCCGGCGTAAGTATGCACGGGTCGGCGACATTATTACGGTCAGCGTCAAGGCCGCCATTCCCGGCGGCATGGTTAAGAAGGGCCAGGTGGCCAAGGCCGTGGTTGTACGTACGCGCAAGGAAACGCGTCGCAAGGATGGCAGCTACATACGTTTCGACGAAAATGCGGCGGTGATTATCAACGATAACAAAGAGCCGGTGGGAACACGAATTTTTGGTCCCGTTGCTCGCGAACTTCGTGATAAGCGATTCATGAAAATTATTTCCCTCGCGCCGGAAGTGCTGTAGCGGCTGGAAGGCGGACCAGATGAACATCGTAAAAAACGATACAGTGAAGGTAATTTCGGGCAACCACAAGGGCAAGATTGGGAGAGTGCTGAAAGTCTTTCCTCGGTCGCATCGTGTGATTGTCGAGAAGGTTCGATTGGTAAAACGACACACGAAGGCTCGTTCACAGACGGAACAGGGCGGGATCATCGAGAAAGAAGCGCCCATTCATATGTCGAACGTAATGCTGGTGTGTCCGAAATGCTCGAAGCCCAGCCGCACGGGCGTAAGTGTTTTGCCTGACGGCACGAAGGTGCGCGTTTGTCGCAGCTGCAATGAAATGCTCGCCGCCGAATAGGTGCGCGTGCGAGTGAGGCAAGATAATGAAGATTCCAAGAATTAAGCAGGAATATCTGAGCAGTGTCGTTCCCGAGCTGCGTGACGAGTTCGGGCTGAAAAACGTAATGCAGGTCCCGCGCCTGGAAAAGATTGTCGTCAACATGGGCGTGGGCGGTGCCATAGCGAACAGCAAACTTCTCGACGCCGCCATGGATGATTTGTCCATCCTCACCGGGCAACGTCCCCGGATGAACCGTGCGCGCGTCTCGGTTGCGGCATTCAAATTGCGCGAGGGGATGCCGATTGGATGCAAGGTGACGCTTCGCGGAATCCGCATGTATGAATTTTACGACCGCCTGGTGAACGTGGCGCTTCCCCGAATTCGGGACTTTCGTGGCCTGGCAACGCGTGGTTTTGACGGGCGTGGCAATTACACACTGGGCATCAAGGAACACACGATATTTCCAGAAATCGACTACGACAAGGTAATGCAGGTTTTCGGAATGGACATCACGTTTGTTACGTCGGCACGGACTGATGAGCAGGCGCGTGCGTTACTGACGCGTATGAAGATGCCGTTCCGTCGGGACCAGTGAGCGACGAGAAGAGGGAATTGTGGCGAAGAAATCGTGTATTGCAAAAACCAGACGCGCACCAAAGTTTAAGGTGCGCGCGTACACCCGATGCAACCGCTGTGGGCGGTCGCGGGCGTACCTGCGCAAGTTTGGAATTTGCCGTATTTGTTTCCGTGAACTGGCCTTGCAGGGTCAGATTCCCGGTGTGACGAAGTCGAGCTGGTAGAAGCCCGGCAAGTCGATTGTTTTTGTACACTGAGCACAAGGAGCCTGGGCCGTGTCTATGACCGATCCGATTGCCGATTATTTGACGCGTGTACGCAACGCAGGGAGGGCGCGGCACCGGTATGCTGACGTTCCGGCCTCGCGCGTGAAAGCGCAAATCAGTCGCATCCTTCTGGAAAACGGGTTCGTCGATACCGTCAAGTATATCGACGATTCCCGGCAGGGTGTATTGAGAGTGTACTTGAAATACACGAAAGACAAGGACAGCGTCATTCAGGGCGCACGTCGTGTGAGCAAGCCAAGCCGGCGGGTGTACAAACCACACAAGGCACTGCCCCGTGTGCTCGGTGGTTATGGTATCGCGATCATCTCCACGTCACAGGGTTTGCTGACCGATTTGCAATGCCGCAAGCGCGGCATTGGCGGCGAGGTGCTCTGCGAGGTCTGGTAGCCGGTGGGCTGCATAACGAAACGATTGGAACGGACGATATGTCGCGAGTTGGACTAAAACCAATACCTGTGCCGTCGGGCGTAACCGTATCACTCGACACGTTTCCGCTGGTGGGCGTGAAAGGCCCGAAGGGCGAACTTTCACAGCGTGTTCCCGATGTATGTACCATTAAACAGGAGGGCGACACGGTAACGGTATCGCGCCCGTCCGATGACCGCATTCACCGGTCGATGCACGGACTTACGCGCACCCTCGTGGCAAATATGATAGAGGGCGTTACCGTCGGCTTTAGCAGGTCTCTCGAAATTGTTGGCGTAGGGTATAAGGCCGAGGCAAAGGGAAAGGAACTTGTGCTTACGCTGGGGTTTTCGCACCCCGTGCACTATGCGATTCCCGACGGAATATCCATTGAGACGACCGAACCGACCAAAATAAAGGTGTCGGGGATCGATAAGCAAAAGGTTGGCCAGGTGGCCGCTGAAATTCGAGCATACCGTCCGCCGGAACCGTACAAAGGAAAAGGCGTGAAGTACGAGAACGAAATCATTCAGCGTAAGGCCGGGAAGACAGCCGCGTCGGGCGCGTAAGCGCACCACGCGGGTCAGACCGGGAGGATAATCATGAAACGGAAAATCAAGAACCCGAAGGAAGCCAGACGCCGACGTCGGCATATGAGTATTCGCCGCACGATGTCGGGCACCGCAGACCGTCCCCGCGTTTGTGTGTTTCGCAGTAACGGGCATATTTATGCGCAGGTAGTCGACGACTCATCGGGTCGCACCATTGCCGCGGCATCGAGTCTCAAGCTCGATCTTTCGGCGCTCGTTGCGCCCTCCGGCGATGCCGGAGAAAAAACGGAAAGCAAGAGCAAAGCCAAGGGCAAGGGCAAAGCCAAGGGCAAGGGCAAAGCCAAAGCCAGGAAAGGCAAGGCAAAACCGGTGGGGACGGGTATTGCCCAGGCACGAGAAGTGGGACGGTTGCTTGCCGAAGCGGCCAGGGAAAAAGGCGTCACGAAAATAGCGTTCGACCGCGGCGGCTATTTGTTTCACGGCCGTGTCGCGGCGCTTGCCAATTCGGCACGCGAGAACGGGCTGGAATTTTAACCCGAGACAGGATGCTCAGAAATGGCCAGACCGCAAAAAGGAAATCGTGATCGCAGGGGGCCACGGGGTCGCAGCGACGATAGGGGCCCGGATTATATCGAACAGACCGTCCACATCAACCGCGTGGCCAAGGTGGTCAAGGGTGGACGCCGATTCAGTTTTAACGCGCTGGTGACGTGTGGTGATGGGATGGGCAAGGTGGGCATTGGCCTGGGAAAGGCAAACGAGATTGCCGACGCCATTCGCAAAGCGAATGAAACGGCAAGACGCGCGATGGTCCGTATCCCGTTGATCGGCGGCACCATCCCGTTTGCAGTGCTCGGGCGCTACGGCGCCGGGAAGGTGATTCTCAAGCCGGCTTCGCCCGGTACCGGTGTAATTGCCGGTGGGCCGGTTCGCGCCATCATGGAATCGGCTGGAATTCGCGACATTCTGGCCAAGTCGGTGGGGTCGAACAACCCCCACAATATGGTGAAAGCTGCGATGCAAGGGTTGCAACAGCTGCAAAGCGCCAAAGAAATAGCCAAGCGGCGCGGCGTGACGATCAACCAACTTTTCGGGATCGAGAAAAATGGCCAAGACGATCAGAATAACGCAAATCAAGAGCCTGATCGGCACCAAGCCGAAGCATAGGCGCACCATGGAGGCGCTCGGATTGCGCCGGATACACCAGTCGCTCGACAGAGCGGACACGCCCCAGCTGCGCGGAATGCTCCTGCAGGTGCGGCACCTCGTACGTGTCGAGGAAGGAGACAAGTAGATGAGGCTCGGAGAGCTGCGCCCGGCGGATGGTTCGCGGCGCAAACGTAAACGCCTTGGCACGGGCACAGGATCGGGGCACGGGGGCACATCGTGTCGCGGGCACAAGGGACAGAAGGCGCGCTCGGGCACGTCGATTCCCGCGTGGTTTGAGGGCGGGCAGATGCCATTGCAACGGCGCGTACCCAAGCGCGGGTTTACAAATATCTTCCGTGTCGAGCGGCAAGTAGTAAACGTATGCGACCTCGAACGCTACGATGCCAACGCGGAAATTACAGTGGAAACGTTGCTGGAAGGCGGCTTGATCCGTAATTTGAATCGGCCGGTGAAGTTGCTCGGAACCGGGAAAGTCAGCCGTCCGTTGAAGATTACGGTGCACGCGTGCAGCGCCAGGGCGCGCGAACTGGTAGAAAAAGCAGGCGGAGAGGTAAACATCATCAGCTGACACCGGATCGGTGATGGTTCTTTGACATGATTACAAAGTTTCAGGAGATTTTCAGCATACCAGAGCTCAAGCGCCGGGTATTGTTTACTCTGGGACTGCTGATCGTCTATCGCGTTGGCGGTCATATCACGACACCAGGCGTGGATCCCAGCGTTCTGACCCAGTTCTTCCAGAGGCAACAGGGCACCATTCTGGGCCTCTACGACCTTTTCGCAGGCGGGAACCTGAGGAAAGCAACGATCTTTGCGCTGGGCATCATGCCATACATCAGCGCGTCGATCATTCTTCAGTTATTTCAGGCGGTAATTCCCTACTTCGAGAAACTCGCCAAAGAAGGCGAGGAGGGTCAGAAGAAGATTACGCAATACACGCGCTATGGAACGGTGGTTCTCTCGGCTATACAGGCAATCGGCATCGCCATCTTCCTCGAAAATCTGTCCGGCCCGACCGGACGCAGCGCGGTGATGTTTCCGGGTATGGGATTTCGGCTTCTCACCGTATTGACGCTCACGGCCGGAACCGTATTTGTTATGTGGCTTGGCGAGCAGATGACGGAGCGGGGAATTGGCAATGGTATTTCGTTACTGATCACAATCGGTATTATCGCCCGATACCCGAGCGATTTCCTCAATACGTGGCGGGCGATTCAAACTGGGCAAATGTCGCCGTTTAAGCTGATTCTGCTCCTTATTCTGATGGTGTTGATCACGGCATCGATCATATACGTTACGCAGGGACAACGGCGCGTACCCGTACAGTATGCAAAACGCGTGGTGGGCCGGAAGATCTATGGAGGACAGGCCACCCATATTCCTCTGAGCGTGAACATCGCCGGCGTGATACCGATTATTTTTGCGCAATCGCTCATTATGTTCCCGGGTACGATCGCCGCATTTTTTAAGAATATCAATTTTCTGCAGACAATCACGCTCTGGTTGCGACCGGGACATCTGGTGTACATCGTTCTGTACTCGTTGATTATCGTGTTTTTCTCGTATTTCTATACGGCCATTGTGCTCAATCCGGTGGATCTGGCGGATAATATGAAGAAATCGGGCGGCTTTATTCCGGGAATACGACCGGGAAAACGCACGGCGGAATACATCGATCGAATCCTGACGCGGATTACGCTCCCGGGAGCCATTTTTCTCGCGTTCATCGCGATTTTGCCCGACATCCTGATTTCGAAGGCCAACGTGCCGTTCTATTTTGGGGGCACCGGCTTGCTGATCGTTGTGGGGGTGGTGCTCGATACGCTGCGGCAGATTGAGTCGCACCTGGTGATGCGCCATTATGACGGCTTCACGAAGCAGGGTCGTTTGCGCGGGCGTCGGGGTTGAGAGATGAATGTGATTGTGTTCGGACCGCCGGGATCGGGGAAGGGGACGCAGGCGGAACGTTTACGGGACAACTTGTTGTTGCGCCACATTTCCACCGGGGAACTGCTTCGCGGCGCGGTGGCGGCCAGAACGGAGTTGGGGCGGAGCGTAGAGAAGATTATGGCTTCGGGGGAACTCGTTTCGGACGAAATTGTTCTCGAACTGATCCGCGATGCGGTGGACGGCGTGAAGAAGAACCCGGATTGGAACGGGTGGTTGCTCGATGGATTTCCGCGAACGGCCGGCCAGGCGGCGGGTCTCGACCGGTTGCTCGCGGAGCGGGAACAGGGTATCGATGCGATTGTTGTGCTCGAGGTGGGACGCGGCGAAATTATCGCCCGGCTCACACGAAGAGGCCGCGACGATGATACGGCAGAGACGGTGAACAACCGACTGGATGTGTACGAGGCGCGCACGCGCCCTACGCTGGACTATTACGAAGGTCGGGTAACGATTCACCGGATCGATGGGGCTCGTTCCGTGGACGCGGTCGCGGCCGATATCGAAGGTGCGCTGAGATGATTATTCTCAAGTCGCCGACGGAAATCAAAGCGATGGCTGTCAGTGGCGCGATCCTCAAGGCGTGTTTCGTACACGCCCGTGAAGCGATCGTGCCGGGCCTTACGCGGGTCGAACTGGACCGGGAAATTGAAAAGATCATGGTTTCGCACGGGGGGATACCGGCGTTCAAAGGGTATCAGGGATACCCGGCGGCCACCTGCATATCGGTGAACGATGAAGTGGTCCACGGAATACCCGACAACCGGGCATTCGAAGACGGAGACGTGGTGGGGCTCGATATTGGCGTGGTGAAGGATAAATACTATGCCGACGCTGCCCGAACGTTCCCGGTGGGAAAAATCGGAAAGGACGCGCAGAAACTCCTCGAGACCACGCGCGCGGCGCTGAATAAAGGCATAGAAAAGGCGCGTCAGGGAAACCGACTTTCCGACATTTCGAACGCTGTGGAGGTTTGCGCGACCTCTGACGGGTTTTCGGTGGTCAAATCGCTTGTGGGCCACGGCATAGGCCAGAGGATGCACGAAGACCCGCAGGTTCCGAATTTTGGGGCGCCCGGGCACGGGCCCGAGTTGCTCGAAGGACTCGTGATTGCTATCGAGCCCATGGTGAATGCGGGCACGAGTGATGTATTCACACTCGAAGATGGGTGGACGATTGTAACAGCCGATCATAAGTTGTCGGCACATTTTGAGGATACGGTGGCGATCACAAGCGATGGGCCACGCATTCTCACCCGGTAGCGGGGAATATGCTTATGGCAAAGAACAACGATGATACGCTCACGGTAGAAGGAACGGTGCTCGAAGCACTGCCGAATACAATGTTTCGTGTGGAACTGCCGAATAAGCTCGTTGTTCTCGCCCATGTGTCGGGAAAAATGCGAATGCACTTTATTCGAATATTGCCAGGGGATCGGGTGACGATTGAGTTGTCACCGTATGATCCGACGAAAGGCCGAATCGTATATCGATATAAATAGATGCGTCTCCATGTCCGTTTGCGGGGTTGCGTCTCGGCCGCCTGATGTGGTTTGGGCGATTGATCGGTGCGCGCGAACGGGTGATTCATAAAGGGACGGTGGAACACCATGAAAGTCAGAAGTTCAGTTCGGAAAATGTGCCCGAAATGCAAGATAGTCCGGCGCAAGGGCGTGGTGCGGGTTATCTGCGAGAATAAACGGCACAAGCAGCGCCAGGGCTAGGCCGGGCGCCGTAGAAAGGAGCCATTCGTGGCGCGAATTGCAGGCGTAGATATTCCCAACGAAAAACGCGTGGTCGTCGGCCTTACGTATATCTTCGGAATCGGTCCCCCGTCCGCCCGTAAGATCTGTACGAAGGCCGACATCAACCCGGAGACCCGGGTGAAAGATCTCAGCGAAGGCGAGGGGATTAAGCTGAGAAACTTGATTGAAAACGATTTTAAGGTGGAAGGTGAGCTGCGCACGGAAATCAGCTACAGCATCAAACGGCTGATGGATATTAACTGTTACCGTGGGCGCAGACATAAGATGGGCCTGCCGGTACACGGCCAGCGCACCAAGACCAACGCGAGAACACGCAAAGGCCCGAAGGCCCGTCCTGGAGCTCGCAAGAAGAGGTAGATCAGAGTGATCGGACGGCTAGCGAGCCGTCCGGCGCGAATCCGCGAGTTTGATTTGGGCGGTGCAGCTCGATTGCTGCGTTACGTCCATGGAGTTCAGACCGAATCAGGAGGATTGATTTGGCGAAGCCCAAGAAGACGCCGAAGAAAAAAAAGGGACGAAAAGTAGATGCGGCGGGAATTGCCCACATCAAGTCGTCGTTCAATAACACGTTGATTACAATCACCGACCTCAACGGAAACGTGGTGGCATGGGCCAGTCCCGGCACGATGGGATTCAAAGGCTCTCGAAAAAGCACGCCGTTTGCGGCGCAGCAGGCCGCGTCGAATTGCGCACGGCAGGTGATGGATATGGGAATGAGAAAAGTGGAAGCCTGGATCCGCGGTCCGGGAGCGGGACGGGAAGCCGCGATTCGTTCTCTTCGCGGTGCCGGGCTTGAGGTGACACGTGTAAAGGATTGCACGCCGATACCACACAACGGATGTCGGCTCAAAAAACGACGTCGCGTATAACGGAGGACACGAATGGCTCGCTATAGAGATGCGAAATGCAAGATATGCCGGCGTGAGGGGGATAAGCTCTTCCTCAAAGGCGATCGGTGCTTTTCGAACAAATGCGCAATAGAAAAACGAAATTACCCGCCGGGACAGCACGGGCGCGGCCGGCGGCGGAAGCCCTCGGACTACAACATCCAATTGCGTGAAAAGCAGAAGCTGCGCCGTGCGTATGGCCTGCTCGAGGCGCAATTCCGCAACTACTTTGCTCGTGCGGCTCGTCAGAAGGGCATCACCGGTACCGTGTTGCTCCAACTTCTGGAACGACGTCTGGACAATGTGGTGTATCGTCTGGGATTTACCACATCGCGTGCCACCGCACGACAGTTGATTCGGCACAGTCACTTTGACGTGAACGGACGCAAAGTGAATATCCCGAGTTATCTCGTGGACGCGGGGGATGTGATTACCCCGCGGGGCAAGAGCAAAGACCTCTTCATCATCAAAGAGGCTGTGAAAAACGTGGATGCGCGTCAGCGCGTTTCATACCTCGACATCGATACAGGCAAGATGGAAGGGCGCATGCTCGAAGTGCCATCGCGGGATGCCATTCCCATGCCTGTAAATGAGCAGTTGATCGTCGAGCTTTACTCGAAGTAGTCCGTCCTTCGGACGCCGGTCGGGCCCGGGCCCGGATCGAGGAGGAATAGTTACATGAAATGGCGAAATCTGCTGATGCCGAAGGAAATTGTTCGCGAGGCCGGCGAAAGTGGCTCGAACAATTCACGCTTTGTCATTGAGCCACTCGAACGCGGGTTTGGTTTGACGCTTGGCAATGCACTGCGACGCACGTTGCTCTCGTCCATCCAGGGGGCGGCGGTGACGGCCGTACGCATAACGGGTGTGCTCCACGAGCTGAGCAATATCCCTGGCGTTGTCGATGATGTAACCGACATCATCCTCAATCTAAAACAACTCGTACCGGTCATGCACTGCGATGATCCCCGGTTTCTCGAGCTCAAAGTAACGAAGAAAGGGCCGATAACGGCCGCCGATATCACAGAGGATCCGGAGATCGAGATCGTCAACAAAGATCTGGTTATTTGCACGGCGTCGGAAGAAGTCACCGTGGAAATGCAGATCCTCGTCGGGCATGGCCGCGGTTATGTGCCGGCGGAAAATCATAATCTCGACGAGTACGACATCGGCCTGATTGCGATGGATGCAAATTTTTCGCCCATCCGCAAAGTGGCCTACGCAGTGGAGAACACACGCGTGGGGCAACGAACCGATTACGATCGGTTGATTCTTGACATAACGACGGACGGAAGTGTGACTCCGGAAGACGCGTTGGGCTATGCCGCAAAAATTGTTAAAGATCACATGCTGTTGTTCATCCACTTCGACGAAGAACCGATGGAAGAGGTAGAAGAAGAGATCGACGAAGAGGTGGAGAAACTGCGCGAATTGCTCAGTCGCAGCGTGGAAGAACTGGAGCTGTCGGTTCGTTCGGGTAATTGCCTGCGTCGCGCCAATATCATGACGCTCGGCGATCTGGTGGGCCGTAACGAGAACGAAATGCTCAAATACCGGAACTTCGGCAAGCAAAGCCTGAAGGAAATTAACGAGATCCTGGGCGGAATGGGGCTTCATCTCGGCATGGATATCGAGGCCATTCTTCAAGGGGCACCGCCACAATCGCAGGACGAGACCACGGTGGCCGCAGAACAGGGCTAGCCCGGGAAGGATTACGCTATGAGACATCGAGTGGATCATCGCAAGCTCGGCCGTACGGCTGCGCACCGCAGGGCGATGCTGAACAACATGGTGACATCGCTGTTCCGGAGCGAGCGCATTACGACGACCGATGCGAAGGCGAAAGAGGCGCGGCGCCTGGCCGAACGCTTGATCACCCGGGCCAAGAAGGGATACGCGGCGAACCAGGATGGGGACACGGCCGGGGCGCTGGCGCACTGGCGGCAGGCTGCACGCTACGTGAAGAACCCGGCAGTGCTTCGCAAGCTGTTTGAGCAGATCGCCCCGCAGTACCTGGAACGCAACGGGGGCTATACCCGGACGATCAAAATGGGATTCCGTCTGGGGGACAATGCCCGCACCGTGCTGCTGGAGCTGGTGGACACCGAAGTCACAGTCAGCCCGCTTGGGGCCGCTCGCGCGAAGTCGCCGGACGGGAAAAAATTGGCAGATGCGACGGGCAAGAGCAGGGGTCGGGGCGGTGCCAAATCGAAAGCCGCTGCAAAGAAAGGCTCCAGGAAACCGGAGAAGAAGGCCGGGACAAAGTCCGCGGATAAGCCGGAGAAAAAGGGTCGGACGAAGTCGAAGAGCGCGGCCGGTGCCAAATCGAAACGTAAGGCGAAGGCCAAGGGCTGACGCTTGTCACCATGGCGCTCTCCTGCCCGCGATATCGCATTGCCGGGTTTCTCGGCGCCATGTGGATTGGTGGATGTTTCGTTCCGCCCCTCCTGTCCGGAGGGGCTGTTGCGTACGCGCAAGAGGCCCGGCCCGACTCGACGCCGACAGTACATCCGGATCCTCTATGGCAGGCGGTGGGTGGCGAACGCATTGGTCCGCCCGCTGAGATCCGTGCGCTGTGGGTGGTTCGTGAAACCATGCGGAGCGCCGAGTCCATCGACCGCATGGTGGATTTTGCCACGCAGGCGAACTTTAACGTACTGTTCGTCCAGGTACGCGGCCGGGCCGAAACGTATTACCGATCGGATATCGATCCGCCCGCCGGGGACCTCGAGTTTTCCATCGCCGATTTCGATCCCCTCGCGTATTTGCTCACCGTGGCTCACCGCCGCGGATTGGCCGTGCACGCGTGGGTCAACGTACTCTATGTGTGGTCGGATCCGCAGCGTGAGCCACCACCCCGGCACGTAGTACGACGGCATCCAGATTGGTTTCTGTCGGGCCCGTCCGGCGTGCGCATGACGGAGCGCGACGTGCGGTGGTGGCAACGTGACGGTGCCGAAGGCTACTATCTCGATCCATCCATCGCTGCGGTTCGCGAGTACGCGGCGGCCGTATGTAAAGAACTCGCGCAAGAGTACCCGCTCGACGGCATCCATCTGGATTATGTCCGTTACCCCGGCAGGACATTTACACTGGACGTCGCCGGTCGCACGGCATTTGCATTGCGCTGGGGGATAGATCCCGCGCACCTTGCCGTGCAGCGGGCGAATCTCGATGCGGCGGTGGGGGCTCCTCTGGTGGCGCGGCTGGATTCGGCCGTTACCGATCTGCGCGCCGCGTATGTGGATTCTACGGTCGCGGCGATTCGGGAAGCAACGCGCCCGCTGGTTCTCTCTGCTGCTGTCGATCCCGACCCGGATCACGCGCGCTACGACAAGGGGCAGGACTGGCCGACGTGGGTGTACCGGAACGATCTCGATTTTGTCGTGCCGATGTTGTATAACGAAAATCCAGCGTCGGCTGCAGCACGCATGCGAATGATTGCGAATACCGTGGGAAAGCAGCGTGTGCTTCCCGGACTGGCGCTGCACGATGGCCGTGCCGCCGGGGTGGCCGACCTGGTGGGCGTGCTGCGCAAGGCAGGAGCCCGTGGAATCGTCCTTTTTTCGTATAATGTCTTGTCGGAAATGCCATTTCCTGCGCGATATGTGCATGGGGTATTTTTTTCCGGCTCCGCAGGCACACCGTAAGTGGTTGGACCGAACCCGCGACTAATGCCGAATGTTTCACTACCTCAGCATCCATGGACCACAACTTGTTCTCGCCGGCACGATGGCCGTCATATTTGGCTGGGCGCTGTCCCGGCTCGGACGGGGGTCGGGGTGAGGCCCCAAAGGTTGTGCCTAGCCCGGTCGGGCAGGTGGATAGCGAGTTTGCGGGCGTCCCCTGCGGGGCGCCCGTTTCAATGGGAAGGTACGCGCCTGCTGGTATCTGGAGAAGGCTTGCTCGGGCGGGGTGGTGGATGGAGGTTGCTGCGTCCACCACGTTTGCGCTGGCGGCGGCCGGGACGCGCGGGAATTCGATGGTACGATGAGTCGCCGACCATTCTTGCGATTCCGATGCGCATCCAGCCCGGGGGATTCAATCCGAGGCACCTCTGCAGTGCGTGCCCGCCGGCCACGCGGTCTCCGGTGTCTACGAGAGATTTTCCGAGATAATAATAAAATACCGGATCGGCGGGATGACGCCGCGTCCCTTCCCGGGCTATGTCCACCGCGTCGGCTGCATGGTGGCTCTCAAGCAGGCAGCGCAGCAGCAGCTTGCGCATCGCCGCGCTGGCCGGCCGCGATACGAGGGCGCGCTTGAGGGGGGGGATCGCGGCCTCGAAGTTCTTGATGTTCACGTATTGCCTGGCGAGTTTGTGGAGGTAACGTGGATTCGGCTCCGCTGCGTAGGCCGATGAAAGCGCTTTGATTGCCGCCTGGGGGTTTGCCCGCCGGGCGTAGTGGTCCGACAAAATTTCCCACGCATATCCCGAATCCGACTTGTCCGTTTGCAAAACCGCACGGTATCGCGAAACGGCGCGCTGATTCGATGCACCTACGCCGATCCACGACAACGTCATCAGGGCAGACAACGCAACGGCTGTTCCCAGCGCATACTCCGGAACGCGTGCGAATTCAAAAATGGTTACGGCGACGGGGATCGCAAGAATTCCGTAGAGCGTGATGGCGTACAAGTCCCAATCCCGCGCCACGCCCAGCGATGGATGGAACGCGAGGAAAAACAGAGCGGCGGGCACAAA
>Ga0114931_10004062_pt1 | contig 18329 bp, 13 predicted proteins | sample 2SBtaG_FD_89579 | JGI IMG/M metagenome (GOLD analysis project Ga0114931, IMG submission 89579) | Deep subsurface microbial communities from Kolumbo volcano to uncover new lineages of life (NeLLi) - 2SBTROV14_V59a metaG | ecosystem: Environmental > Aquatic > Marine > Volcanic | place: Kolumbo...
AGTCGCCGCAAGCAGCGCGCCGGCAGACCGAAGTTCCGCCTGAGGAAACGTCGGCGGGACGCCGCCTCGATTTCTCCGGCACGGTCGAGGCGGCGCGTCGAGTGGGCCCAGTGGTGCAAGACCTGCGCATCGCCCGCGAACCCCAGCCTCGCGCCCCTACGCCGCGCCCGCCACAACCACTCGGTCTCCTCGAAGTAGAGAAAGTACCCCTCGTCCAGAGGCCCGAGACGGAGGAAATCATGCCGGCGGACGGCCAGGACCGGACCGCGCAGCGCAGCAACCTCCACGCAGGAATCGGCCTGCCAAAGGTCCCACATCTCGTCCACCGCACGCGTCAGCCAGCGCTCCCATGCCGCCTGGTTGTGCAACCGACGTAAGCGGCCGAGCTCGGCGCCGGGCGACGGATCTTCGGGAACGGGCAGGAAGACCCGTCCATCGCGGTCCCAGACGAGCTGCGGTCCGACCACGGTAAAACCCGCCTCCAGGCCCCGCAGCAGGCCGGCCAGGCTGCCGGGAAGGAGCTCGACGTCCGCGTTGGCGATGAGGATTACCTCACCCTCGGCCGCTGCGACGCCGACGTTCACGCCGGCCGCATACCCGCGGTTGGGTCGGACCAGGAGGCGGTCGATCTTCATCCGTTCCAGGGCGATGACCTCCGCCGGGTCCTCCGAGTGGTCGACGACCACCACATCCGGTTCGACGCCCGTCGCCGCCGCCTCCGCGCGGAAGCTGGACAGGCAGTCGGCCAGGACCTCTGCCGACCTATGCGCCACCACCACCAGGGAGAGGCGCACTCAGACCTCCCAGCTGTGCGAGACCTCGAGAAGGGCCGGTGCCCACTCCTCCCGATCGGGCCGCAGGTGGTCCGTGAGAACGGCTTGGTCGTAGACGTGGAGGCCGGACTCGTCGAAGAGATACGCGCTCACGGAGTAGGTTCCTCGGGCCAGAGGCAGGTTCTCGAGCCGGACCCTGGCGGTGTGAGTCCCAGCGCCGGCGTCGGGCGTCTCGCCGTCCAGCTGGGTGGACACTCCGACCACCCGAGCTCCGTCACCACGGTCGAGAGAGACCCCCAAGTGGAAGTGGGCCTCGGGGTCCGCCGACCGCCACTCGATCTCGACGAGGAGGTTGATTCCGGGGTGGTACATTTCCACCGGTCGTCCGGAGTCGTCGAACACCCTGATCGCCGAGATCGCGGCTTGCTGCCCTCCCGCCAGCGCCGCACCCGCCTCCGCCTCTCCTCCAGCACGTTCCATGCGACGCTTTTCGCGGGTCACCAGGAACTCCTCATACTCGTTGACCACTTGATCTACTCGACCCTCTTGCTCGATCCTTCCGTCTTTCAGCCAGACGGCTCGCTCACAGAAAGAGGTCACGTAGTACATGGAGTGGGAGCAGAACAGCACGGTGGTGCCGCGCTCCTTGATCTCGAGCATCTTGTCCACGCACTTCTTCTGGAAGTAGCCGTCGCCCACCGCGAGCGCCTCATCCACCACCAGAACATCTGGCTCGACGTTGGTGGCGACCGCGAACCCGAGCCGCATCGCCATGCCGGTGGAGTACGTCTTCAGGGGTCGATCGATGAACTCTCCGAGCTCCGCAAAGGAGAGAATGTCGTCGAGCCGCTCCTCCATCTCCCGCCGGCTGAAGCCCATGAGAGCCCCATACAGGATGGCGTTCTGGCGACCGGTAAACTCCGGGTGGAACGCCGAACCTAGCTCGAGGATGGCGGCAACCGAGCCGTTGACCTCCATCGCCCCAATGCTCGGCGCCGTCGTCCCGGCAACGATCTTCAAGAGCGTAGACTTGCCGGCGCCGTTCTCGCCGATGATGCCCACGGCCTCCCCCCGCTCCACCCGCAGACAGACATCGCTGAGGGCGGCGAAGTCCGTGAACCACCCCGACCCGCCGACCCAGCGCTTGAGACGCTCCATCGGGGAGCCGTAGACCCGGTACACTTTGGTGACATGGTCGATCAGAATGGCTTGCCGGCCATTTTCCCTTTCCATTGCGGCAGTTACAATACCACAGTGAAAGCGCCAGTAGGTTGGCTTCGGAGGGTTCCGGGAACCGCCGGTTTCGGCGCCGCGGCGGGCGGGCTGGCGCTGATTCTCCTGACCGGCTCTCCTTCGGGCCTCCCGGTCAATGATGCGGGCGCCTACCACCGGATGGTGGCGTTGTGGGCGGAAGCGGGCCACCCGGTGTTAATCGGGTGGAACGAGATGACTCTGCTCGGGCATCTGGCCTGGGGGTTGGCGGCACGCACCCTCGGCCTGGGCTCGGTGAGCGCTCTGCAGCTCCTGACCGCTCTTCAGGCGACGTTGGTTTGTGTCCTTCTCGCACTGCTGCTCAGCCGGCACGGCCTAGATCAGTGGGACGCCGTCCTGACGTCGCTCGTCTGGCTGGCGGGACCGGTCGCCCTTTTCTCCGCCGTTGGCTTCATGACGGAGGTTCCCACGGCCTTCTGGGCGATGATCTGGCTTGCCTCCCTGGCCGCATGGATCCGGAACCCGCGGACACACTGGTGGGTGGCATGGGTAGCGGCCGCGGTTTGCGCTTTCTCCGTTCGCCAGACGGCCCTCGTACTCCCTTTCGCAACGCTGGGCGCCGCCGTCGCGGTTTCCGCACGGCGGCGCTCGATCCTCGCCGGAGCCATCGTCGCCGTGGCCGCCGATGCCGCCATCTGGGGTTACCGCTCGACCCTGCCCCTGGCGTCGATCCGCCCTCTCGCCGCCGTCTGGAGCGGTGCATCGCCGTCGGCGGCATCCTGGCTCGCCGTCCGGCACGTGGCGGAAGCCGCGGTGACCATCGGCGTCCTGCTGGCACCGTTGGCGATTGCGCTTCTCCTGGCCGATCGGGGCAAGTCCCTCACCCTCCGAGGTGTTGTCCTCGCCGGCGCCTCCGCCCTTACCGTCCTCGCCGCCGGCGCCTCCTTTCCATTCTGGGGGAACATCGTCACCCGGGCCGGGATTCTCCCCGACACCCTACCCCCACACTCGACGCTGCCGGCCGCACTCTCCCCACTCATGACCTGGGCGCTGACCCTAGCGGGTCTCGCTTCGCTTGCGACTCTCGCCTCATCGGCCTTGTCTCGGGGTGTCATCGAGTCACCCGCAGCCGCCTCGGCAGCCTTCGCCACCGTGGGGTTCCTCCTTACCGTCGCCGTCGCCCGGGCGCCCTGGGACCGGTATATCGTCACCGCGCTCCCCATGGCGACCGCCGCCATTGTTCTCGGTGCTCGCCGCCAGACGCGGCTCTGGAAGGCCCCGGCCGTCGCAATCCTGATGGTCGGCGCCGCCCTTTCCGTCATTGCGGTACGCGGGTACCTGGCCCGTCAACGAGCGATCTGGGAGACGGCGCGAGGTGTGGTCGCCAGCGGCGTCTCTCCGCAAGCAATCGATGGGGGGTTCGAGTGGAACATGTGGCATCAACCGGTGCCGTTCCACCCGGAGGAGGCCCGGCCGCCCGCATCGGGCGCCACCTGGTACGAGGCGTACCCGTTCACTCGGCTGCGGCCGGTCGTCCGGCTCGGGATCGGTCCGCCTCCTGAGGGTTGGGTCGTGGTGGGCGAGCGCCGGATCCCCGGCGGACTCACCGTGGTCGTGGCCCGGCGGCCGTCTGGCGGCGACCGCGCCGGCGCGGCGCGTGCCACGGTGGCAGATCCTGCCCCGGCGGCACCGTGACGGGAAACTTTGACGCCGCCGGGCGGCTCTGCGAACGGGCATAACTCTTGCTGTATAATGTCGCGCGCTCGGGGGTTCCGGGCGGATCAGACCAAGGGAGTCGTAGATGCATTTTCCAAGAACTGTGCTGAGCCTGACACTCCTCGCGGGCGCCGTCGCTGCTGCCGCCGGTGCCGCGACGCCGACCCCGGAGGCCATCGTCGACCGCGCCGTCGAGGCGGCCGGCGGCACGGGTGCCTTCGCCAGCCTCGGCCGCCTCCACCTCACAGCCACCGAGTCGGAGACCACGGAGGAGGGCAAGAGCTTGAGCGGCGGCTTTCGGCCGACGTCGGCGCGGCGCTCCTTCGGTCCTCGCGGATCGAGCTCCCCCACGGGGTCACGCTCGCCCGATCCGGCGATACGGCGTGGGCGCAGGTGGGCGGTAAGCTCGATGACAGGCCCCAGACGCCGCGCATGGCCAGCGGCATGGTCAACGCCAAGCTGTTCCCCGTTCTCCTGCCGTTCACGCTCAAGGCGAAGGGCGTTGCGTTGACCAGCGTCGAGCCGGTGTCATGGGACGGTACGCCGGCGTGGCAGCTCACGGTGACGTTTGAAAGGGGTTTCTTCGCCTCGCCGTTGATGGGCGAACCGTGGACCGTCGTGATCTCGCGCTCCGACCACCGGGTGCTGGCGGCCGAGTTTCATCCGCCGGCGGACTTCTCCCAGGTGTCCGCCGAGGGAGTCCGCTACCGTCCGCTGAAGCTCACCAAAGTCGGGGGCATCCGGCTCCCGTCACAGCTCCTGGTCATTGGCGTCGACGCCAACGGCGCGGAGAGGGGCCACGTACGCATCACCAAGCTGACGTACGAGGCCAGGCCCGCCGATCCCACGCTGTACGTCAACCCGACTAGGCTCAAGGCGCTCGACCAGGGCGACCTCAGCGAAATGCCAAAGCGCTGAGGAGATCACTCCGCCTGCGCGGGGACCAGCGTTGCGTCGTCGGTTCCGTTGTCGACGACCGTTGCATACGCCGGACAGCCAGACCCTGACTCGCCGGTGATCTCGAACGGCGTCTCGAGCCGGAGACAGTACCGCATCATGACCCACTCTGACATGCGACATGAACTCATTCGCGAAGTCGCTGCCCCCCGCGGGGGGCAGCCACCCCAATCCTGAAAGGAGGTACACCATCCCATCCCCGCCCCGGGGCTCCGGACTCCCCCCGAACTCACTGCGGGAAACTGGATGTCCAACAACCGCGGGAATCTGGGTGTCCCTTGACACCTGTGAATCCACACGTCGCTTCGCCACACGTGTCAAGGGACAACCCATGGTGGGCCTTACAGACCACTTTCCCCTTCTCCGAACGCCCGAGGCTTGGTTCTGTCAAAGCTGTGCCCGCTTGACAAACGCCTTCTAATGGGTGGCGCACCGAAGAGAAGGGCGGCCCGGAGGCCGCCCTCGGTGATTGCGTTGTGATCTCGGGTTACCGCTCGCGGATGGCGGGGATGAAGGTGGCGTCGCCGGTCTGGTTGTCGATGACCGAGGCGTAGGCCGTCACCGGCTGGTCAGCCGCGGCCGGGTTGCCCTGGCCGTCCCTGAAGTCGATGACCACGGAGAACGTCTGCAGGCTGGTCAGCGGTGGGGTCATCTTCTCGAGAACGCTGTCTACCTGGGTCATTCCGTACGGCAGCAGGCCGAGCTCGTAGGTCCCCCTCTCGGTACCGTTATCGTCGAGGACGTGGATGACAATCCCGCCGATGGCGTTGGGCGAGCTGCTGGCCAGGCCGATGTTGGTCCGGAAGTCGGCATCGTGACGGAGGCCGGTCAGCAGCAGCTGATGGACCGCCAGGTCGCTGCCGGAGCTCGCAGGCACGAACTGACCGTACGTCCCGCCGGTATCCTCGGTGTTATAGGTGCGCGAGCTGACCACCAGCGGGGACCCGGTGCCCCCGGCGCCGACACGAAGCGCACCCGACAGGTTGGCCTCGGGATCGACCTGGGCGACGATGTTGGGCACGAACAGGGTGGCGTGCGGCGCCAGCGTCTGCTCGAGGAGCGGATCGGCCGCATCCACCCCGGAGTTGTCCCGGTTGGACTGGTAGAAACGGACGTCGGCGGTCACGCTCGAGGTCCCTGGGTTGAAGATCCACAGGTCGGTCTGCCACGCGGTCCCGAATTCGCCCACGGTGTGTGCGGCGGCCGGGATCAGCAGCTCGCCGTTGCCGGGGATCTGGGGAGGCACGAGATCCTGCTGAACGGTGACCATCTTGCCGGCCACCGAGAGGGTCCCGGTCCGCGACTGCTCGCTGGAGTTGGCATCGGCGGTGAAGCTCACGGCGCCGTTGCCGGCGCCGGGGCTCCCCGAGTCGATGTGCAGCCACGACGAGCCGGCGGTAACCGAGGCCGACCAGGAGCAGCCGGCGTCCGCGGTGACGTTGACGCTCTTCGTCTCGCCGCCCGCAGCCACGGTGAGCGACGTGGGCGACACCGCGTAGGAGCATCCTCCGCCTGGACAGCTTCCGGCGTCCTGCACGGTTAATGAGTGAGAGATCGAGCCCCCTCCGACTAAGTGAGCGGTGACGGTCTTCGCACCCGCGCCGGCGTACGTCCATGTCATGAGCCCGTTGAGCCCACAGCCGAAGAACTGGTCACACGTCACGGTAGGTCCGGTCCCGTCACAATCGACGCCACCGAAATCCCAGCTCGCGATCTGCTTGTAGTCGCCGGTGACCGTGAAGGTGACCGTCTCACCCTTCTGGGGGGCGGCGTTGGAGATGGTGAAGTCGAGCGCCTGGATGCCCAGCGCGGCCGACGTGGTCAGCTGGCGCACGACGAACGAGGCGCCCGCCGCGCCGGCGCCGCCGTCGACCGTCTGTCCGGGAATGAAGATGGCATCGCCGGTGCGGTTGTCGACCACCGAGGCGTACGCCCTGACCGGCTGGCTGACCTTCCCGCCCTGCCCGTCGTCGAAGTCGACCACGACGGTGAAATTGTCCATCGGTCCGGGCGACGGATCCAGCTTGTCGAGAAGGCCGTCCACCTGGGTCATCCCGAACGGCAGGAGGCCCAGGCCGTAGCTCCCGACCTCGGCGCCGCCGGCATTGAGAACGTGAATCGTGACGCCGCCGATGGCCCGGTCGGCGCCGCTCACCAGGCCGACGTTGGTCCGGTAGTCGGCGTCGTGCCGCAACCCCGTGAGGATGATCTGCGACACCGGCTGCAGGTCGCCCTCGACCACCGGGACGAACTGCCCGTAGGTTCCGCCTCCGGCCTTCAGGTTGTAGGTCCTGGAGCTGGTGACGAGCGGCATGGTCAGCTCGCCGCTGTCGACGCTGATCCCCAGCGCTCCCTTGAGGTTGCCGTTGGGGTCCACGCTCTGCAGGATGTTGGGCAGGTACAGGGTGCCGTTGGCTTTCAGCAACGGCTGGTCGATCGGCGGTCCGTCGGGGACGTCGGTGTTGTCGGTGTTTTCGGGGAAGAAGCGGACACTGACAGGGACCCCGACCGTATTGGGGTTATGGATCCACATGTCGGTGCGCCAGTCGGTTCCGCCCAGGCCGACCGTGTTGGCGACCACCGGGATGATGGCGTTCTTGGCAACCGCCCCGGCCTGGGTGATGGTGAAGGTCTGGTCCTTGACCTGGATCGATCCCGTACGATCGCCGGGTTCCAGGTTCGGATCTACCGCGTAGGTAACGGTGCCGCTTCCGGCCCCGCTGCTACCGGCGGTGATCCGGATCCAGTCGTCGGAGGTGGTCGCCGTCCACGGACAGCCGGCATCGGTCACGACGTCGAAGCTGCCGCTGTCGCCGTCCGCGGGAACCGAGGCCGAGGTGGGCGACAGCGCGTACTCACAGTTGGTTCCCGGACAGACGCCGGTGGACTGGACGGTGAGCGACTTGACGGTCGTACCTGCCGACGTGGTCAGCTTCACCGTCTTGGTCCCCTGGGTGGGGTAGCTCCAGGTCACCTGCTGGCACAGCGCCGGGTTGGGGCACGGAATGATCTGGCTCTCGCCGGCGCAGTTCGGTCCGCCCATATCCCAACTCGTGGGCGAGGCCGATGTCGTGAACGTGACCGTCTGGCCGATATCCGGCGTGGTGTCGGAGATCGTGAAGCCGCTGCCACTGCCCGAAGCGGACTGGTTGACGGTGACGGGCTTGCCGGCGATGGTCAGCGTGCCGTTGCGCGCGGAGCCTGAGTTGACCGCCACGTTGAACGTCACGAAAGCGTTGCCACTGCTGCTCGACGGGCTGACCGCGGTGATCCAGGAGACGTTGCTGCGCGCCGACCACTGGCAGGTCGGGCCGGCGCCGACGGAGACGGTCTGCTGGCCTCCCGCGGCGCTCACCGAGAGCGAGCTCGGAGAGACCGAGTAGGTGCAGGTCACCGGGCACTTGCCGGTGGCCTGAACGTTGACGGTCTGGGTCGCCACGCCGCCCTCCGTCGTGTGCAGCTCGATGGTCTTGGTGCCGGAGGAGTCGTACGCCCACTGGAAGTTCGTCCACAGGTTGCAGAACGGCTGACAGTTGATGGTCGGGCCGTCGCCGGCGCAGTTCTTGCCGCCCATGTTCCACGACTGCACCGTGCCGTTGGTCACCGCGATCGAGACGTCCTGGCCGATCTGCGGGTTGTTTGGGGTCACGGTGAACGCCGCCGACGTGTCGACGACGTTGAAACTCAACGGATCACTGGTGAGATCGTCCTGGCCAGCCGTCAGTTGGAGCTTGGCGGTGTGCGGGCCAATGCTCAAAACGCCCACCTGGCAGTCGGGAATCGTCACCGCCCCGCCCGGGCCGCCCGTCACCCAATCCTGACAGGCGGTCTGGGCTACGCCGTCGAGGTAGTAGGTATAGAAGGCACGCACGTTCTCCCCGACCAGCGAGCCGTCGGCGCCCAGGATCACCAGGTCGTCCATCGCCGGCGTCGCCGGGGTTACCGAGATCGCCGGCGCCACGCTGGCGTAGCTCTTGAGCAGCGGCGTGGAGGTGTAGCTGTAGACGCCCGCCGTGGTGGTGTGCTTGTACTGGACCTTGACCTGGAACGACCAATCGCCGGACTGGTCGATGGTCACCTGGACACTGGGACCGGTGGTACCCGGGATCACCGTCTGGTCCGGCTTGGTGATCGTCCACTGGTACGGGTCGGCGCCGGTGTCGCTGCCCGGATGCCCCTCGGCATTCGCGGTCACGGTTACCGTGCTCCCCACCAGCGCCGTCTGCGGGCTCACCGAGACGGTCGCCGTGGGCGAGCAGTTGAAGTTGATCTGCTGGTCGGCCTGGGAAACCCCCGACTGAGGGATCGGCCGGATGTCCACGTGCTCCCAGTACGGGAGCGTACAATCCAGAGCGTCGCTGCTCGGCCAGCTGAGCTGTGTCACGCCAGCCGCCGGCACCGGGCTTCCAGCAAGTAGCGTACCGCTGCCATCCGCTGTCTCCGTAACCCACAGCGCCGCCTGGTCCCAGTTCGTCGAGTCGTTTCTCACGGTCACCGCATCGCCCGGGAACGGGTTCAGCGGAGAGTTCGACACCGCCGGCGTCGGCTCGGCCGGCCCGGTGAACTTGAAAAGGGGCATGAAAAAGTAGCGGCCGAAGAACATGTACTGGCCGTCGTAACTGAATTCCGGCCCCATGTCGCCAAGGAAGACTATATCTTTCTTCTTGGGGGAGTTGTAATCGGCCGCAGGATCGTTCCAGTAGTCGTGGTCGACCGGCGAGCAGGTAATGGCACTGCCCGTATCCTCGCACGAGTACATCTCCCGGGGCGCAGCAAATCCGCCCTGGCTGGCGAGGAAGATGTAGGGGAAGTTCACGGCCCCGGACGACCAATTCTGGTCCGTAAATTGGAGCGCAGCGGTGATGACCGGGCTCCCGTTATCATCGTGGATTCTGTAAAGAGTAGCGGCAGGCGTATGACCATAGTTGATGACGAGCATGTAGCCGTCGCCCGAAGGGTAGTTGCGCATGTCAACACTCACCGGCGATGGTACCGGAGGGACCCCGAAAGTAGCCCCCGGATAGACCCCGATCTCCGGAGGTGGCAGAGTGCCATCGAGTTTGGCCACATGCACATCGAAGAGTCCCTGCTGAACATAGAAGAGTATTCCGCCTTTTTGAAGGGTGTACAACGGGTTGAACAGAGCCTTATCCACACAAACCGGATTCGACAGGACGGGCTCGCCGCTGGGATCGGCTGTGATCTGGTAGATCCCGGGCACGGCGCTGGCGCCGGTCCCGCATGCCCCATCTACACCGTACGCGACCATAAACTGCTGTGCCCCGACCTTGAAGGTGCCTTGGATCTGCGCAACACCGTTCGGATTCGTGAACCTGTACTTGCTTACAAAGCCCGGTATCGTCCCAGTGCCCAGGTCGAAGACGTACGCGGCGCCGTCAGAGGTGCTTGTAAGCCCCCCCCAGCGACACCCGTCACAGATGGAGACCCCTGCCACGCCGGCTAGGGTGTTGAGGACCTCGATATGGGCGCCCTGAGCCTGCCCGTCAGGTGATGCCGAAAGCTGAGGGGTGCAGTTGAGGCCCAGACCAAAACCCCCACTGTCCAGGTAGCTTGTGATGGGAGGGGTGAGGTCGTAGAGTAAGAGATCCACACCAGCGTTGATCATCATATACGGGTGGCCGTTCGTCCACTTGAAGCGGATGCCTCGTATGGGTCGGAGGAAACATTGGATTGTCCCGGCGAGCGGCGTGTTGTCTATGAGAAACCTCTGGAAATCGTAGACGTGCGTCTGCGCGGCAACCTACGTAGTGCCGGCCAGCGCCACGACGATGATCGAAAGGACAAGGAGAAACCGCCGAAACGGTGGAAACCTCATTTGGACCCTCCCACGCGGAGTATCACCACATGCAAGCTTACAGTCAAGAGAAAACGGGAAATAGGACGATTGAGAACGGGGTTTCGTGAGGCCCGTCACCGTTCGTCAGGCACCGGCGCCCCGTCCTCTCCGGGTCGTCCGGGCCGGCCGTCACAAGATCTTCCAAGCGCCCCACAGCGGGGCGCCAGACGTGCCATGAGTGAAACAGACGGTTGCGCTCCCCGATTCCCGGACATCGGCAGGAAGTTGTCGCGCCGTCCACCCAAGGGTGAAGCGTGGAGCGAATCCGGGGGGGTCGTGGGGTCGAGACCCGCTGGCGGCGTACGTTGCAGGCGGCCCTCTCGCTCGCTGCAGCCGGAATCCGCCGTCAGCCGCGGACGCAAAAAGGGGACGGCCCCGAGGGGCCGTCCCGAAGTTTCGGTGTGTAAACGGCTCAGCGGAAGACCTGGCCGATGCCGAGGTTCGGCAGGACCTGGTTCGCGAAGCAGTTGTAGTTTGAGAGAACGGCAGCCGGCATGGCGGCCGAGTAGCGGCCGAAAGCGTTGTACTTGACGCTCACGTACGTCTGGTAAAGGTCACTGTGGGACTGCACATTGTTCGGCCACACGAGCAGGATCCAGCCGTTCATGTCGGGAGTCACGAAGCCCTTGTCGATTGCGACTTCCTGGGTCTCCAGCGGCAGCTCGTTGGGCTCGCCGATGGCGGTGCAGTTGGGGTCGTTCGGCGGACACGACCACGGCGGCACCGGCGGGCTCGTCACGACCTGCTCGTCCTCATCCCACGCGAAGTAGATATAGGGCTGGCAGTCCTTGGCGTACATGGAGGTCGGGATCGAGGTCTGGGCGCCACCGAGCATCAGGTCCTCGATGTGGCCGGGGGTGTCGCCCGTGTTGAAGGGCGGATTCGTTGAGGCGCGCTTGAAGACGCGGACGTTGGTCCCGAAGTCAGTGCTGCCCGCACCGAGGTAGCGGAAGCCGTACGCGTTGGGCAGCGGCTCGCGGTCATCCTTTCCCTGCGAGTACTGGTGGTAGAAGGTCTGCGGGTTGTCGGTTTCGGGGTTCAGGGTGGACACGATGTTCGGGTCCGCCTCGAGATGAACGGCAGGGATCGCCTCGGAGAGGTTGTTCTCATCGTTGACGTAGAAGATGTCGCCCATCAGAACGTTCTCGTCGCCAGCCAGACCAGTGCCCCCTTGGCCGAAATAGTTGGGGTCCGTGTCCGGAAACGCCTGGCTGCAATCATTCACGACGTCAGCCGTGATGTACATCCAAGTTGAATCCGCGGTGGTGCGCATCTCGAACCAGTCGTTGCGCGAGAAGAAGCTGCCGTTGCAGTCGGTGTGCCCACGTGTCACGCTCTGCGAAGCCTGCAGGAACTGCTGGATGAGTTGGAGTGTGGATGTCGGAATGATGTTCGTGGGACTGAAGATCGGCGGGAAGCTCGCGCACCCGGGAAGGGCTTGGAAACCTGCAACCCCCACGGGATCTGGAAGACGGTACGGCGCCGACCCAAGAGCCTCGGGGCCGCCCTCATGGACGCCCGCATTCGCCGCCTTGTCGGGATAGTTGGGAGAGGTCGCACTTCCAGGCCATGTGGTCGGGAGCTCGCCGTTCTTGAGGATGTCCCTGATATTCATGGTTTGAACGTCGTACCCCGTCAACATCACGTCCCAGTCAAGAACGTGAGTGGAGTAGTCGGTCCACAGGGTGAAGTGAACGATGACCGCCTCGTTGGAGACGTTGGTCACCGCAAACAGTGTGGTGTCGCCCTTGTCGTTGACTGCGTTGTAGTCGTACACCACGAACGGGTACAGCAGGGTCGCGGCAGGCGCCTGGTCCATCGCGCACACATTTGCGTAGGCCACGCTGCTGATGCCGCTGCTGATGGCGACGAGGACCCCCGCCGCCAGTACCAGGGTCAGAAACTTCTTCATACCTTGACTCCTTCCTTGCTCACAAACCGAAACTTGTCGAAAAAGCGAAACAACACGTATCTTACGCCAACCCCCCCCGATAGCAATCACCTCCTCAGAAAAGTTTTTTGTTTTCAAGACTTAAAGACCTCTCCATGTCATTACAGCATAAAATATAGCAGCCTCCCGACTGCCTGTCAACCCCTTCCGCCGTGGTATCGCTGGAAGCTCCGCGACCTCGCGAATCCGATTGCCGACGCCTTGCGCCGACTGCTGTCGCTGCCGCCGTTGCAAACCTACCTCCACTCCCACCTCCCGGTAAGGGCCATCGCTCACACCGAACTCTCTGTACAGCGGAGCCGGCAGATCACACGATAGTGGGACAAAACACCACTGTCAAGGGGCGGAACGGTGGTTGAGCCACAGTAGAATGCCCCCCGGCGCCTTTTCCGTTCCGGCCACCATCACCAGGATGTCCTTCCGCCCGTCTCCGTTGAAGTCCTTCACCTTGATGTCGAACGGATGGCCGGCGAACGAGGCGAGCTCCGGCGACCGCTCGCGGAACCAGCTCCCGTCGGCCTGCCGGAGGTACACCTCGAGCGGACCCTGCTTGCGCGCAGTGACCAGGTCATCACGTCCGTCCCCGTCGAGATCGCCTACCGCGACTCGCCAGTACGGGTTGTACTGGTCCTCGGTGAGCGGCAGGAACTGCGAGGAAAACGTCGTCCCCTTCGAGGTATAGGTGTAGAACGCCAAGCCGGAACGTACCTTCTTCGTTGGCTTTTCCCGGCCGCTGAGGTCGGGGACGAGGACCCCTTGCTGGAACGTCATCACTATCTTCCGGACCTTGGTCCCCGGCTCGGCCGGCAACACCGTCCCGTCGTAGTGATAGGCATCGGAGAGGACTTCCGTCTCCTTCGGCCACTTCCACTTCCAGCCACCGCCGTTGAGGGCGAGGGGGAACCGCCAGCCGAACGCGTTGGAGCCGAGGACGAGGTCGTCCTTGCCGTTGCCGTCCACGTCGGCCGCGACGATGCGGTCGGCCATGAGCTTGGAGGGGAGGCCGTCGTCCTTGACCTCCCAGCGCTTGCCGTTCACGTTGCGAACGACCCACACCGTCGGCACCTCAAGCTCATTGCTGAGCGCCATGTCGTAGTTGATCTCCGCTATGAACGCCAGGTCCTGCCAGCCGTCACCGTCGAAATCGCCGACGGCCACCGAGCGCGAGTACAGCCGCGGGTCGTGCCGAGGGAGCTGCTTGAAGCGCGTGAAATCACCTTTGCCGTCGCCGTAGAACACGAACTGGCCCTTCAGGTGGATGGCAAGCACGACGTCCATGTGGCCGTCGTGGTCGAAGTCGGCAACATTCACGCCACCGTAGTCGTACGGTACTTTGCTTCCGGATGGCCACTTCAGGCCGCGCCACTCGGAGAACGTCCCATCACCCTTACCGAGATAGATGTGCGGGACGGCACGTCCCTTTCGCATCGGTGGTACAACGATGTCCGCAACGCCGTCCTCGTTCATGTCCGCCACCGCCATGGCCATCTGCCATAGCCCGTGGCTCGGCAGCCCGGCGCCCGCCGGCGCCAGGGTCAGCTCGTCCACAGACGGCGGCGGCACCACCGGCCTGAAGAAGTCCAGCTGTTTCTTCCGCAGCCCTTCCGCAAGTCGCTTGGCCGCCTCCATGGAGGTCCTTTCGTGCTCGAGCCACGGCTTGTGGAGCACGGAGTCAGGGTCCTCCGGAGGAGGCAGGCGCATCCAGACGGTATCGCCCTCCTCCCTGACGATCTCCATCTTCCACGGAACCGCCCGGTGCGGGTAGGCGTGCTTATCATCAAGACGCACAATCGTCGCTTTCGGGTAGGGGCGCGGCTTGCGCATCCAGGAGATCCACTCGTCGAAGGTCGCGAACTTCTTCGGCGCCGCCTCGCCGGCAGCGGATGCCAAAGTCTTGGCGCCTTGGTCGAGAGCCGGAGCCATCCCACTCTGCGTGGCTGTCGGCGTAGGTTGCTGGGCCGCGGCCGTTGCTACTCCCAGCCCAGCGATCATCACAGTCGTCATCAAAAACGAACCGGTTTTCATGAAGCTTCCTCCATCGGGGTAGTGGCGGCCCTCAAAGTACGTCCGGGATGCGCAGCCGCCACCGTTCGAGAGATGCCGCGCCCAGAGCGAACAGGAGAATACCACCGATCGTCAGACTGACGATCATCCACGGGTCCGGGGGCGCACTGCCCATGAGCCCGACCCGGATCAGCCGGACCAACCCGGTCACGGGGTTGGCCTCGATCAGCAATCGGAGCAGCGGACGGTTGATCATCGACAGCGGGTACACGATCGGCGCGGCGAAGAAGAGCACCTGGAACGCCAACGCCAGCGCTTCACCGACGTCGGGCAGAAAGGCGCCGGCGACCGCGGCCATGAGCGCCAGCCCGAGGCACCAGAGTGTCAGCAAGGCCAGGCCCAGCACCGTGGCGCCGAGGCCGGCCGGGCGGACGGTACCCTGCTGCAGGCAGATCCCCACGACTACGGCGAACGCCAGCGAGTTGTGAGCCACCGTGCCGACTGCATCTCCGACCACCAGGACCGCCGCCGGGAAACGAACCCGCTGAACCAGCCCCGCATGGGCCCGGAACACCGTCGCTGCCCGGCTCGTGGTCTCACTCAGAGTCATAAACGGCACGAGGCCCGTCATCAGAAAGACGCCAAAGCTCACGCCGGGCGGCTCTGCAACCCTCATGCCAAGGACCAGGGAGAAGACCACCAGGTAGAGCCCGAAGAGGACCGCCGAGTTGATCAGCGCCCACAGCCACCCCAGCACGCTCCCCGCATGCCGCGCCGCAAACGACCGCCGGGCCAACTGGGCGAACAAGAACTGGTTCGAGGCCAACGTCCGAACCAGATCCGGTACCGCGGTGACGGGCTTCATCATGACGGGAGGATGCCGAGCTTGGGAACGGGAAGAAGGGAAACGGGAAACGGGCAGAGCGGGCCTGCGCTCACGAGAGCGTGAGACGTGAGACGTGAGACCGACCTCCGCCCGCCCAGGCACGCATGTTGCGAGATCCGTGAGGTCTCTAAGGCGCTCATGATAAAGCCCTTCAGTTTCATTTCTCTTCCCAATCCGTGGTTCCTGTTCTCCAGTTCGGTGTACCCGATATCACAAGCCCGCCGCGATCGCGTCCGAATGGCGCTCCAACCTCTTGACGGGGTTGCTGTGACAGCATAGACTTTATAATGGTAATCGAATCCATGGCGCCTCGCGGGCGTGGATGGTACCATGAGCGAGGAGGTTCGAGCAACGTGGGCACACGGCGACAACCGGAGTCGAAGAGCGCCGGGACCGGCGTTCGCCTGCGGCGTCTGCGCAAGGACCGCGGCCTGACCCAGTCGGACCTGGCGCGCCAGATTGGCATCCAGCAGTCCGATCTGTCACGCATGGAGAAGGGCGAGTACCGGGTCTCCCTGGACAATCTCTTCAAGATTCTGGCGGTGTTCGGTATGGTCGTCGCCGAGTTCTTCGAGGAGGCGCGGCCGGCGCCGGCCGCGGCTACAAACCCGCTCACCGGCGACGATATGAAGGTGCTTCACATGCTGCGCGACCTCAGCCCGGAAGGGCGCAGCGAGGTCCGGGAGTTCATCGAGTTCAAACGGCGGCGCGAGCTCGCCGAGCAGCGCGCCGTCGACCAGTCCCAGGACAGCCGGGGGCGCGGATGAGCCTCCGTCGCTACGAGGAGCTGCTTACGGCCGCCGAGATCGCCTATGGTGAGGGCCGGTACGAGGCCTCCCTCGCGGCGGCTGCCGAGGCCGAAGAGGTTGCGCGGCAGTCGGGGCGGCAAGATCTCGTCGATCGCCTCCTGCAACCGGTGTCCGGCCCTCATTGAGCTGGACCGCTTGGGCGAGCACATCCCCGAGCTCCGCCGGATCCTCCTGCGGGCCTCGGAGCCGCGCACGCGGTGGATGGCGGCGTACTACGCGGCCGTCGGGTTCGACATTGATCGAGAGCACGAGCAAGCTCGATTCTACGCGAAGAGAGCTTTTGATCTTGTCGAGGAAGTCGGCGATCCGGCAGTCGTCGGCGCCTCGGCGAACTTGCTTGGAAAGTTGGCGCTCGCTTCCAGTGATTTCGTGGAGGCCGAGGTAGCTTATCGGCGTTCGCTCGATACTTACGTGCACCTCGACGGCTACAACCAAGTCATGGCAGCACAGGTCAAGAGCAACCTTGGTTATGCGTTGCTCTGTCTCGAGCGGCTGGACGAGGGGGTTACCTTCTGCGAAGCAGCACGGCGGGCCATGGAGCAGCTAGGGGCTCACAGGCTCGTTCACGACGCGTACCAGTACCTCTGCTACGGGCACCTACTGAGGGATGACGTGGATGCTGCAAGGAGATATGGCGAGCGCGGCCTCGAGCTGGCGCTGGAGGCGGGGGACCGCCTGGTCGTGAAAAACCTGATGTTCCTCCTCGCAGAGGTTGCGGTCCGGTCGGGTGACCGGTTCCGCGCCCGCCGGTACCTGCACGAGCTGGCGCAGTACTACCCCGAGCTGGACATCAGCGACGAGATCATCGATCTACTGATGGCGACGGATTTCACCCGCGCCGTGAACTTGCGAGGTTCCTGATGCGACGAACACTCGGAATCGCTCTGGCAGTGAGCTTCCTCGGCGCCGTTTTTGCGGGCGCCGCGGTGGGCACCATGACTCTCGACCGAAGCGGCACCCTGTACCGGGTGGCGCCGGCGGACACCGGCCTGGCGATCACCATGTCGGTCCCCGGCGAAGAGCCGGCTGTCGTCCGCATCCCACAGACTGAAGGCATAGACGTATCACAGTCGGTCATGGCGTTCGATAACCGGTCCCGGACCGTCGTCATTGCCTGGCAGGAAGACGACGGCGACATCTCCCGAATCCAGCTGGCAACTTACCATCATGGCACTTGGTTCGGTCCCGTGGCGCTCACCGGCCTGGACGGAGTTTCCGCAGCCAACCCGAGCCTGCTCGTCCACACCGCGGTCACCCACCTCGAGGACGAGACGACCGTCGTGACGACGTTTATCCACCTCGCCTGGTGGGCCGGCGCCATCGACGGCGCAGGTGAAGGGTACGCCATGTACGCCGCCATCCGGCTGGACGACCAGGGCGTCCCGGCGGTGGACGAGGCCGACCCGGTCGCTCTGCGCACGTTGCTTCCGTTCGGAATCGTGTGTGGGATGCAGGACAACAACGCATCCCTGGCCCATCCCAAGCTGTTCATCGACCCGCAAACCGGAGATCCTCACGCCCTGTTCGTCGATACCACCAGCTGCATGTTCGAGATCGTCCGCCTGCACGAGGAGCTGCCAGCCCAAGACGACGACACGATCACCGCTCAGCGCCGAGGGCACGTCGTAGTCTTCGGCGTCCGCAAGGACATCTCGATCCCGCCGGGCTTGCGGCTGCGGGGGACCCAGTTCGTGGTCGGGCACAACCTGTCGGTCGTCGGGTACTGGGACGGCGAGAGCGGCATCGACTACATCTTGATGGGAAATGCCGGCTGGTCGGAGATTCGCACCCTGCGCGTCGACGACACGCTCAGCCACGAGCAGGCGGTCGGCTTGATCCGTCAGCTGGCGCGGTAGCCGCCCCGCTCAACCGAACCCGTCACCGATCTCGGCTCATCGGGGGGTTCCCCGTTACCCGTCGTCCGTTTCCCTTTTCCCGCTTCCCGTTCCCCAGCCAGCGCCACGTCACCGGCCGGCGATGATCTCCCGGACCAGCACCTCGATCTCTCCCGCATAGCCCGCATATCTCACGCACTTTCGTACGGGCTAAGATGAGCGATTCTGCCGGATGAGATGTGCCAAGATCTTGAGGCTCTGGTGCTTGCGACGAGCGGAGGCATACCCGGAGGTATGTGGAGCATCGGCGCAAGTGTCCAGAGCCCAAG
>Ga0114931_10004063_pt1 | contig 18328 bp, 17 predicted proteins | sample 2SBtaG_FD_89579 | JGI IMG/M metagenome (GOLD analysis project Ga0114931, IMG submission 89579) | Deep subsurface microbial communities from Kolumbo volcano to uncover new lineages of life (NeLLi) - 2SBTROV14_V59a metaG | ecosystem: Environmental > Aquatic > Marine > Volcanic | place: Kolumbo...
GACCGTAAGCGGCAGAAAATTACGCCCGGCGACCGGCTCACGCCGGGCAACGAAAGTAACCAATACCCGGGTGTCGCCGAGGCTCGCGATCACCGCTCCGTCCGCCTGGCGGGCGATTTCGCCGGTTTCGAGGATCAACTCATGGGCACCGAAGGGAATACGCTTAATCACAGAATTCATCAAATTTTCCTGGCAAGATTCAGACACGCGAACGCCGCGACCCGGGAGTGGTCCCGGAGCGCGCTAGACACGGCGGTTCGCGAAGGGGATGTGATGGCATCGGCGATGTCATCACGCTGGCAATTCGGCGCCGGCGCCGAAGTCAACGACGAAGGCCTAGACGGGATATCAGTTGACGATAGCGATCGACGTTCTTGTTGCTGAGGTAATCCAGCAGCTTACGCCGCCGGCTGACCATCCTCAGCAGTCCCTGCCGGGAGTGATGGTCATGCTTGTGAGCCCGAAAATGCTCGGTCAGATACTGGATCCGAGCCGAGAGCAGGGCGACCTGCACTTCGGGGGAACCGGTATCGCCGGAAGCGAGCTGATAATCCTTTACTATCTCTTCCTTGCGTGCGGCATCAAAAGACATCGAATAAATTCCCAAGGTTTCGCAGGGCGCGTATTCTACCCTTCGCCCAGTTCTCGAACAAGTGCGAAGGGGCCCTGAGGTGAGTGATTAAGTTACTGTTTCAAAAAGTATTTCAAGCGGTGTGTATGAGTCGCTTAGGGGCGATCCTGCCGTCTTCCAAGACCTCTCCGACGCCCAGGAAGCGCCGGCTTCCAGCGTAGATCCGCACCAAGCCCTCGGTCGGTGCGTGCGGGACCAATACCGGCTGCCCGCGGCGCAGGTAAAAGGCCGCGTTTTCCGGCACGCTGACCGGCGGCCAGTTCGCGAGCGCCGCGTCCATCGGCAGCAGTGCGTCGTCGACTCGCTGAGGACCTTCGTCCGCGAGTGAGCGCAGCGCGGCCAGACTTATCATTTCGTCCGCCGTGAACGGACCCACCGCGGTACGTCGCAGGGCGCCCACGTGGGCACCGCATCCAAGCGCTTCCCCGACGTCCTCGGCCAGGGTGCGAATGTAGGTGCCCTTGGTGCACCGGACCTCGACATCCAGGCAGTCCGGCGTCATGCCCAGCAGGTGAAACGCGTGGATGGTCACGGTGCGCGGCTCGCGTTCGACCACCAATCCCTGGTGCGCCAGCTTGTAGAGGCGCTGGCCATGGTGCTTGATCGCCGAGTGCATCGGCGGGATCTGTTTTATCTCACCGGTGAATCGCGCCAACACCTCTTCGACCCGCTCGCGCGTCAGGCTCGGCAACGGGCGCTCGCGCAACACCTTGCCTTCCGCGTCGGCGGTGCTGGTCGTCACCCCGAGGCGAATTCCCGCAAGATAGTGCTTATCCGCATTGAGCAGAAAACCGGATATCTTGGTGGCCTCGCCGAAGCATAACGGCAACAAGCCACTCGCGAGTCTATCCAGGCTTCCGGTGTGGCCCGCCTTGCGGGCCTGCGACAGGCGTTTGACCACCTGCAGGAGCTCGTTGGAGCCCATCCCGACCGGCTTGTCCAACAGCAGGATGCCGTTCACGGCACGGCCCTTGGCCGCGCGTCGATTCATCGTCCGGAATCCCCGTGATCCGGTTCGCGCGAACGTTCGTCGAGCAACGCATCGATACGCCCCGCCCGATCCAGGGTCGGATCGTAGACAAAGCGCAGATCCGGCATCCTGCGCAACCGCAACGCCTTGGCGAGCAACCCGCGCAAGCGACGCGCCGCATGATCGAGACCAGCCACCGCGTCTTCCGGGGCACCGCCGATCGCCGGCGTGACGAAGACCGTCGCGTGTGCCATATCGCGGGACAATTCGACCCCCGAGACGGTCACACCGGCGACCCGCGGATCGTCGAGCTTACGCAGGATCAGATTCGCCACTTCGCGTTGGATCTGATCGGCGATTCGCACTCCGCGACTGAACTCTCGTTCGCCCAATTTCGGCTCCAGGATCGATGCTCTGCAATTCTCAGCGAGCGCCGCAACCGTGGCGCCAACGGGCAAAACGAAGTCCCCGAACCTCGCCGGCGACGTGCCGGTCACAGGGACTCAAGGCGAACTCCGCAGGATGCACCGCCGCAGGGCGCGCAACAGCGGATCGGGTGGCGGGTAAGGCTAGTCGCATGTTCTTGGTAATCGGGGTGATTGGATGCGGCCCGTGATTGATCAATCCGCGGGCTTGCCTGGAGCGAGACGCGGATTGGTATCAATGGCCGCGCACCCGATTAGAGCGTACGTTCCACCGAAATCCGCTCGAAAACCTCGATCTGATCGCCGACCTTGACGTCGTTGTAGTTCTTGACCCCGATCCCGCACTCGGTGCCCGACTTGACCTCGTTCACGTCGTCCTTGTAGCGGCGCAACGATTCGAGTTCGCCTTCATAAATCACGACATTGTCGCGCAGCACCCGAATCGGACTGTGACGGCGCACCACGCCCTCCTCGACGACGCAGCCGGCGATCGCGCCCAAACGGTGCGAACGAAATACGTCGCGCACCGTCGCGAGCCCGATGATCTGTTCCTTGATCTCGGGCGCGAGCATTCCGAAGAGTGCTTGTTTGACCGTATCGATAACGTCGTAAATGACGCTGAAATAATGGACGTCGGTGCCGCTCGACTCGATCAAGCGTCGCGCCGCGCCATCCGCGCGTACGTTGAAGCCGATGATGATCGCCTTCGAGGCAATCGCCAGGTTGACGTCGGTTTCACTGATGCCCCCGACCGCCGCGGCAATCACGTTCACCCCGGCCTCGTCGTGCGAGAGCTTGATCAAGGCATCGCGCAGCGCCTCCACCGAGCCCTGCACATCGGCCTTGAGAACGATATTGAGGGCGTCGACCTTCCCGTCGCCGATATGGCTGAACACTTCATCGAGACTCGTCGACTGCTGTTTCGCGAGACTCGCTTCACGGAACTTGCCCTGGCGAAATAGCGCGATCTCACGCGCCTTGCGCTCATCGGCCACGACCACCGCGTCGTCACCCGCGTCGGGAGGGCCGGAAAGACCCAATACCTCGACCGGGGTCGAAGGACCCGCGCTTTTGACGCTCTTGCCGGATTCGTCAAACAGCCCCCGCACCCGTCCGAATTCCCTGCCGACCAGCAGGATATCACCCTTATGGAGACGGCCCCGCTGCACGAGTATCGACGCAACCGCACCACGACCGCGGTCGAGCCGCGATTCAATTACCACGCCCTGCGCCGGCCCGCTATCCCGAGCCTTGAGTTCCAGCAACTCCGCCTGCAACAGGATCGTCTCAAGCAACGCGTCGACTCCTTCGCCACTCTTGGCCGAAACGTCGACCATCATGGTGTCTCCGCCCCAGCTTTCGGGGATGACTTCATGCTGCGACAATTCCTGGCGAACGCGTTGCGGGTCGGCATTCGGGCGATCGATCTTGTTGACCGCGACGATGATCGGAACCCCGGCCGCCTTGGCGTGGTGGATCGCTTCGATGGTCTGCGGCATGACGCCGTCATCGGCCGCCACCACCAACACCACGATGTCGGTCGCGCTCGCGCCGCGCGCACGCATCGCCGTGAAAGCCGCGTGCCCCGGGGTATCCAAAAAAGTGATCGTGCCGCGTTCGGTGACCACCCGGTAGGCGCCGATGTGCTGGGTAATACCCCCGGCCTCTCCCGCCGCAACCTTGCTCCGTCGCACGTGGTCGAGCAACGAGGTCTTGCCGTGGTCGACGTGCCCCATTACGGTGACCACCGGCGGGCGGGTCGTCCCCTGATCTTCTTCCTCTTCATCTTGTCCCGGCAGGCCATCTTCCAGCGCTCCTTCGTTGATCAACCTCGGCCGGTGCCCGAGTTCTTCAACGATGATCGCGGCGGTATCATGGTCGAGCACCTGGTTGATGGTCGCCATGGTGCCCATCTCGAACATCGCTTTGACGAGTTCGGACGCCTTCATCGACATGCCCTGCGCGAGGTCGGTCACGCTGATCGATTCGGGTATGTTCACGTCGCGCACCACCGGTGCGGTCGGGCGCTCAAAACCGTGCTTGGACGGCAAGCCCTGAATGGCCACCCGCGATTTGGGCTTCTTGGGCCTGCGCCCGCGGGTGCTCGCGGCCACGTGAAGTTGCTCCGCGCGCGGCCGGTCGCGTTTGCGGTCCGAGCGCTTGTGACCACGCTCGGCCTTACGCGGCTCGCCGCGGTGCTCACCTTTGTGCCCTTCGGCGGCGGCCAGGGCCGCCTGCTGAGCCGCGACCTGCTCTTTCGTGGTTTCAACCGCGCCGCTTTGCTTCTCGACGGCATCGCTCGCGGTATCCGACGTTTTCTCCGGCGGCGCCTTCTCAGGCGCTTTCTGCACCGCCGGCTTGCGCTTTTCCACCGGTTGCATGCGGCGCAGATCCTCGGCCTTTTCACGCTCCTCGGCTTCCGCCCGCAGGCCGGCGTCGAGTTCGTCCTGACGGTGTCGGGCTTCTTCGATCAGCGCGCGCCGCGCGTCCTGACTGGTTTTCGAGACCTCCGGCGTGATCGCCAATTCCGACTTGGCTTCCACTGCCGGCGCCTCGCCTGATCCGGGGCGCACGATGGTCCGCCGCTTGCGGACCTCCACGGTCACCGTCTTATGGCGCCCCGCCTGTGACACGAGGCGCAATTCACTGACCGTTTTCCGCTTCAGCGAAATCCGTTTGGGCGCCGCGCCCCGGGTGTCGCCCTTGCCGCTCGCACGACGCAAATGGGTGAGCAGTTGGGCCTTGTCGGTATCGTTGATAGGCTCTTCCGGGGAGTGATGCGGCAACCCCGACTCACCCAGTTGCGCGAGCAGCCGATCCACCGGGATTCCGACGGTTTCGGCGAGTTCACGTACAGTGGTTTCAACCATCTTGCCTCACCCCCGCTCCGTCGACTCTTCCACTTCCGTCTCGAACCAGATCGCACGAGCCTGCATGATCAGCTCGCCGGCGCGTTCGGCTTCGATCCCGCTGGCCTCCACCAACTCGTCGACCGCCTGTTCGGCGAGGTCTTCCCGGGTCACGATACCCTTGGCCGCGAGCGCATGAGCCAACTCATGGTCCATTCCCTCCAACATCAGCAAGTCCTCCGCCGGTGTGCTGCCGGCGATCCCTTCCGCGCTCGCGATTTCGCGAGTCAGCAGCACGTCACGGGCACGCATCTGAAGCTCGTTGGCGATGTCCTGATCGAATTCCTCGATTTTGACCATCTCCTCCTCGGGAACGTAGGCGACTTCCTCGATACTGGTGAATCCCTCTTGCAGCAGTATCGACGCCACGTCCTCATCGACGTCGAGTTGCTCCATGAACAGGTGTAGTAGTTTTTCCGATTCGCGCTCGGATTTCTCCTCCGACTCGGACTCGGTCATGATGTTGATTTCCCAGCCGGTCAACTGGCTCGCGAGGCGCACGTTCTGACCGCCGCGACCGATTGCCTGCGAGCGATTCTCTTCCGCCACCGCGACGTCCATCGAATGCGCTTCCTCGTCAACAACGATCGAGGTGACCTCGGCCGGGGCCATTGCATTGATCACGTACTGCGCGGGATTTTCATCCCACGGAATGATGTCGACCCGCTCACCCGCGATCTCGTTCGAAACCGCCTGCACCCGCGAGCCGCGCATACCCACGCAGGCTCCGACCGGGTCGATGCGCGGCATTTTGGAGCGTACCCCGATCTTGGCGCGCGACCCGGGATCGCGCGCGCAACCCATGATCTCGATGAGCCCTTCCGCAATCTCCGGCACTTCGAGGGTGAACAATTTAATCATCAGTTCGGGCATCGTGCGGCTGACGAACAACTGCGGACCGCGAGGTTCCGCGCGCACCTCGCGCAAGTAGCCTCGCAGCCGATCCCCCGGCCGTACGATCTCGCGTGGCACCAATTCCTCGCGGGCAATGAAAGCTTCCGCATTGCCGCCCAGATCGAGGATCACGTTGCCGCGCTCGAGACGCTTGACGATCCCGGTCACCAACTCACCGGTACGGTCCTTGTAGGCCTCGATCACCTGCGCCCGTTCGGCCTCGCGGACCTTTTGCACGATCACCTGCTTGGCGGTTTGGGCGCCGATACGCCCGAAGGGTATCGACTCCATCGGTTCCTCGACGTAGTCGCCAGCGGACAACTCCGGGTGCTCCTTGACGACCTCGCTGAGCAGCAATTCGCGGCTTGGAACGAATACCCGCGGGCCTTCGTCCGGCTCGGACTCCTGGCCTTCGGCGTGCTGTCGCGCGCCGGCCTGCGGCCGAGCGCTCGCCGCGCTCACCGCAGCGGCCCGTTGATCCGCCGGTTGATCGGCCGGCTGATCCGCCGGCCGATCCGTGATAATGACCTCGTCGTCATCGACTACCAACCAGCGCCTGAAGCTCTCGTAGCTACCGGTCTTGCGGTCGATCGCGACCCGTACATCGATATCCTCTTGCGCACGCTTGCGCGTGGCGCTCGCGAGCGCCGCCTCGATGGCTTCGAAAATTACATCCTTGGCGACGCCCTTTTCGCTGGACACCACATCGACAACCGCCAGGATCTCTTTACTCATCGTCGCAATCCGTCTCTCTCTAGACCACCAGTCCGCGCCCACACCCCGAGCAGACCACCGAATAAATCGCCCGTCCGTCGGGAACGCTACACTTCCGCCACCAAGCGCGCACCGCGAATCGCATCAAAGGGCACGCGCACCGGCTCGCCCTCGACCTCCACCAACACCACATCGCCATCGACACCGCCAAGCAAGCCGCGCAGGCGCCGGCGTCCGGCCACCGATCTGGAGGTCCGAACCCGCACCTCGGCGCCCTTGAATCGATCGAAATCAGCGATCCGCATCAACGGTCTATCGAGCCCCGGATACGACACCTCGAGTGTGTACGCGCCGTCGATCGGATCTTCGACATCGAGCACCCCACTCACCTGATGGCTGACGCGCGCGCAGTCGTCGACCGTGATTCCTTGCGCCGCATCAATGTACAGGCACACCACCCGGTGCGCCTGCGGACCGCCGAGCTCGACCCCGACGCACTCGTAGCCGAGCGCCTTCACCACGGGCTCCAGCAGTGCCGTCAAGGTCTCGTTCAGCGTGTCCATCTCCGGCCCAAAAACAAAAGTGGGCACTTAGCCCACCCATATCGCATCCACCTAAGTTAGGCAACGTAAAATTATAACGCCGACTTTTCGAAGGGGCCACACACGACCCACCACAAAAAAACCCCGCACGCGGGGTCTTAAACGCGGTTGGTAGCGGGGGCAGGATTCGAACCTACGACCTTCGGGTTATGAGCCCGACGAGCTGCCAGACTGCTCCACCCCGCAACCGAGTTCAAAGATCATAGCGGCATGCGCCCATCAGCACAAGGACCGGATCGGGATGGGTACGGAAACTGAATCGCCGACCGGTGTCGAGCTTCGGCCGTCGCTCGTCATCGCTACGCAATCATCGCCGCCACGTCGAAAAACTTTCCGCCAGGTGCAATCCAACAAGGCCGCGCATCGACCCGGGCCATCTCCGGCGCAACAGCCCCTCAATCCCGATGCGACGGCGTTTCAGCGGACCGCTGTTCGGCCTGGATCCGTTCATAGATTTCTTCCCGGTGCACGGGGATCTCGCGCGGCGCGTTGACGCCGATGCGCACTTGGTTTCCCTTGACGCCGAGCACTGTCACACTGACATCGTCGCCAATCATCAGTGACTCGCCGACTCTCCTGGTTAAGATAAGCATCGCCTGCTCCCTGACCACGCTGCATCCATCACGAACGCAGCATCCTTCCATCCTCACGCGAGGGCGCGTACACCGTCGTCGGCCGCGACGACCCTCACTCCATGCTGGTGCTCTCTCCCAACCCGAAGGCCGCGTGCAGCGCACGCACCCCGAGTTCCATATATTTTTCTTCGACCACCACCGAAATCTTGATCTCGGAGGTGGAAATCATTTGTATGTTAATCGACTCCTCGGCCAGGGTGTGAAACATGTGGCTGGCGATTCCCGAATGCGAGCGCATACCGACTCCGACCAGAGAGATTTTCGCAATACGATTGTCGCCGACCACTTCGCACGCTTCCATGCCCGCGACGCAGGTCTGCAACAGTTCGATCGCGGCCTCATAATCGTCACGATTGACCGTGAACGTCATATCGGTCAAGCCTTCCTCCGAGATATTCTGGACGATCATGTCCACCTCGATGTCGGCCTCCGCGAGCGGCCCGAGGATCCGGGAAGCGAGTCCCGGACGGTCCGGCACCTTGCGCACGGTGAGCTTGGCCTGATTGCGAGTCGCCGCGACACCCGAGATTACGGGTTGCTCCATCGTTTCGTCCTCCGCGGTGATCAGGGTACCGGGGCCCTCTTCAAAACTTGAACGAACCCGCAATGGAACCCGGTATTTGCTGGCGAATTCGACCGCGCGGATCTGCAACACCTTGGCACCCAGACCGGCGAGTTCGAGCATTTCCTCAAAGGTCAGCCGATCGAGGCGTCGGGCGTCCAGCACCACCCGCGGGTCGGCGGTATAGACGCCATCGACATCGGTGTAGATCTCACACTCGCTGGCATCCAGTGCGGCCGCCAGGGCGACCGCGGTGGTATCCGAACCACCCCGCCCGAGGGTCGTAATGTCGCCCGCATCGTTGATCCCCTGAAACCCTGCAACCACCACCACTTCGCCTCCGTCGAGCGCTCGGTGAATCCGCTCGCGGTCGATGTCTATGATACGCGCCCTCGTATGTGCGCTGTCGGTGCGGATACGCGCCTGGAATCCGGTAAAGGAGCGTGCCGCGAATCCCAGGCGTTGCAGGGTCAGCGCGAGCAGCGCGATGGTGACCTGCTCGCCGGTGGCGAGCAGCACATCCATCTCGCGCCGCGCAGGGCGTGGATTCGCCGCGTGTCCGAGGTCGACCAGACGATTGGTTTCGCCGCTCATGGCCGAAACCACGACCACCACGTCGTGTCCTGCGCTACGCGCCGCGCCCACCCGCCGGGCGACGCCCTCGATGCGATCGAGGTCACCGACCGAGGTGCCGCCATATTTTTGAACGAGAAGGCCCATGCCGCTCCCTGCGCGGTGGCAGGCGGCGCACGGAAAGTGCGCGCGCCCCGGTGCGCTAGCCTGCGAGTCGCTCCTTGACCCAGTTTGACACCGAAGCGATGGCTTGGTCGAGGCGCGCGGGGTCATTTCCCCCGGCCTGTGCCATCTCCGCCCGGCCGCCACCGCGTCCGCCGACCTGTTGGGCGACGAAGTTGGCAAGCGGGCCGGCCTCGATTCGATCCACGCACCCGGCGCTCACCCCGACCACCAGGCTCACTTTTTCGTCATTCACCGTTCCCAGGACGATCGCCGCATCGCCGAGTTTGTTCTTGAGTTGATCGACGGTGGCACGCAGAGCTTTCGGATCGGCGCCCTCGATGCGTGCGGCGAGCACCTTGATCCCGTCGATGTCGAGCGCCTGCGAGGCAAGATCATCGCCGCGACTGGCGGCGAGACGTGCCTTGAGCCTGTCGAGTTCGCGTTCGAGCTCATGGAGGTGACCGAGCAAATGGTCCACTTTTTCCGGCACCGCCTCGGGCTCGGCCTTGATCAGTGCCGCGACGCGTGTCATGCGCGATTCCAGATCGACCAGCCAGTCGAGCGCGCCACCACCGGTCACCGCCACCACCCTCCGCACCCCGGCCGCGACTCCGGTCTCGGCGATCACCTTGAATAAGCCGATCTCACCCGAGCGGTGCACATGCGTACCGCCGCACAATTCCGTCGAGTAGTCGCCAATCGACAGGACCCGCACCGGGTCCCCGTATTTCTCGCCGAACAGCGCCATAGCGCCGCTCTCACGCGCCTCGGCGAGCGGCATCACCAGGGTGATCGCTTCATCATTGGCGAGGATCCAGCCGTTGACGCGACGCTCGATCCGCGCGAGTGCCTCGCGGGAAACGGGTTCGAAATTCGAAAAATCGAAACGCAGACGGTTCGGCGCCACCAACGACCCCTTCTGCACGACGTGATCACCGAGTTCCTCGCGCAGCGCCGCATGCAACAGGTGAGTCGCGGAATGATTGCGCGCCGTCGCCTGCCGGGCCTGCGCGTCAACTTCGGCGGTGAGCAGGTCTCCGCAGTGAAGTTCCCCGTCGATCAACACGCCCAGATGGGCGACGGCGCAGCCCTGTTTACGCGTATCCGCAACCTCGAAAAGGGTCCTTTTCGCGCGCAGCGTGCCGCGGTCCCCGATCTGGCCGCCCGACTCGGCATAGAAAGGGGTGCGGTCGAGGATCACCGTCGCACCGTCTTCGGGGCCGATCGAGTCCACCGGTTCGCCGTCGCGAAACAACGCCAAAACCTGCGCGTTATCCTGTTTCAAACGCTGATAACCGACGAACTCGGTGTGCGCGCCCAGATCAAGTTTGCGCTCGTCGACGACAACGAAGTGGCTCGCCGCACGCGCCCGCTCGCGTTGCGCGTCCATCGCCCGTTCGAAGCCCGCGATGTCGACCCCCAGCCCGCGCTCTCGGGCGACATCCGCGGTCAGATCGACCGGAAATCCGTAGGTGTCGTAGAGCTTGAACACGGTTTCCCCCGGCAACCGGTTGCCACCGAGTCCGGCAATCGCCTCATCGAGGATCCGCAGCCCCTGGCCGAGGGTCTCGGCGAATCGCGCTTCTTCTTGCTTGATCACCCGTTCAATCAGTTCGCCACGGGTCACGAGTTCGGGATAGGCATCGCCCATTTCGATCTGCAAAGGCGCCACCATGCGGTAAAAAAATGCATCCTGCATCCCGAGTTTGTGGCCGTGACGAACCGCGCGGCGCAGGATCCGGCGCAGCACGTAGCCGCGTCCCTCGTTGGAGGGCACGACGCCGTCCGAGATAAGAAAGGCACAGGCCCGGATGTGGTCGGCGATGACGTGAAGTGAGCGACCGGGGGCGTCACCGGCGCCGGTGATCTCGGCAGCCGCGGCGATCAAATTGCGAAACAGATCGATGTCGTAGTTGCTGTGCACGCCCTGCATCACGGCCGCGATCCGTTCGATCCCCATGCCGGTATCCACCGACGGCTTGGGCAGTGGCGTCATGGTGCCGTCCGCGTCACGGTTGAACTGCATGAACACCAGGTTCCACAGCTCCGTGTAGCGGTCACCGTCCTCTTCGGGGCTGCCCGGCGGCCCGCCGGCAATCTCGGGTCCGTGGTCGTAGAAAACCTCGGAGCACGGTCCACAGGGACCGGTGTCGCCCATCGACCAGAAATTGTCCTTTTCTCCGCAGCGCGAGAAGCGCTGCGGATCGACACCGATCTCGTCGAGCCAGATGTCTGCGGCCTCTTCGTCGTCCCGATAGACCGTCACCCACAGGCGTTCCGCCGGCAAACCCAAACGCCCGGTGAGCAGATCCCAACAGTAAGCGATTGCCTCGCGCTTGAAATAATCGCCGAAGCTGAAATTCCCGAGCATCTCGAAAAAAGTGTGGTGACGGGCCGTGTAACCGACGTTTTCCAGGTCGTTGTGTTTGCCGCCGGCGCGCACACAGCGCTGCGACGTGGTGGCGCGCTGATAGGGTCGTTTTTCGTTGCCCAGAAATACGTCCTTGAACTGCACCATCCCGGCGTTGGTGAACAGCAGGGTCGGATCGTTTCCCGGTACCAGCGGGCTGCTCGGCACCACCTCATGGCCGCGCTCGCGGAAATATTCCAGGAAGGTATTGCGCAACTCGTTGGTAATCATCGGTCGTCCATAACTTGTTCAATTTCGGGTGGGTTCGGTTTCGGGTGGGTTCAATATATTGCGGGTACGGTGTACGGCGGGTGCCGTGCGCGGCGGGTATCGCGTTCCGCTCAGTCCGCCACCTCCGCCCCGTCGTCCGCTTCCTCTCTCGCCCCGTCGAGCGCGGCCCGCACCTGCGCGTGATCGAATCCGCGTTGCTCGAGAAAACGCATCTGGCGGGCACGCTCACGTGCCTCGATCGGCGGGTTCGCTCCGAATCGCTTGCGCCTGACCCGCCGTGCGCGCCCCGGCCACTCCGCCTCGTGCGGCGCCAGCGCCATACCGGCGACGTCGTCATCCACCCCGCGCCGTCGCAACTCGTAGGCAATCCGCAACGGCCCGTAACCGCGTTCAGAGCGCGAGCGCACGAATGCGGCACTGAAACGCGCATCTGAAACCAGCCCACCGTCGGCTAAACGCGCCACCAACGCCGCGACATCCTCCTCGGGATAGCCGCGGGCCCGCAGCTTGCCCGCCAATTCAGCCCGCGAGTGCTCGCGCCGCGCCAGCAGATCGAGTGCCTTGCGGCGAAGCTCCGCGGCGTTCCCGCTCAGGCCTGCGCCTCTTCGGGCGCCGACGGCGCCTCATCCACGCTACCGAGCAATTTTGCGCGCAACGCCTTGTCGATACGCTGCGCGGTCTCCGTATGCTCCTTGAGAAACTGCCGTACATTGTCGCGGCCCTGGCCAATGCGCTCGCCGCCGGCGCTGTACCAGGCGCCGGATTTCTCGATCAGGCCATGCTCGACACCGAGGTCGATGAGCTCACCCTCACGCGAGATACCCTCGCCGTAGAGTATGTCGAATTCGACCTTGCGAAACGGCGGCGCCACCTTGTTCTTCACGACTTTGACCCGAGTTTCGTTGCCGACCACCTCGTCGCCCCGCTTGATCGCGCCGATCCGGCGGATGTCGAGGCGCACTGAACAGTAGAACTTGAGCGCGTTGCCACCGGTCGTAGTCTCCGGGCTGCCGAACATCACGCCGATTTTCATCCGGATCTGGTTGATGAAGATCACCAAGGTGTTCGAGCGCTTGATGTTCGAAGTGAGCTTGCGCAGCGCCTGTGACATCAAGCGCGCCTGCAAGCCGACGTGTGAATCACCCATGTCGCCCTCGAGTTCCGCCTTCGGGGTCAGCGCCGCGACCGAGTCCACCACCACCACGTCCACCGCCCCCGAACGCACGATCATGTCGACGATTTCCAGCGCCTGCTCACCGGTATCGGGCTGCGACACCAGCAGTTCGTCGACGTTGACCCCGATCTTTTCGGCGTAGCTCGGATCGAGCGCGTGCTCGGCATCGATGAAGGCCGCGGTGCCGCCGAGTTTTTGCGCCTGCGCGATGACCTCGAGAGTGAGGGTGGTTTTGCCGGATGACTCCGGCCCGTAAATCTCCACCACCCGACCACGCGGCAGTCCACCCACCCCGAGTGCCAGATCGAGCCCCAGCGAACCGGTTGAAATGACCTCGATGCCACTCACCGCCCGGGTGTCACCCATGCGCATGATCGCGCCCTTGCCGAATTGCCGCTCGATTTGCGACAAGGCGGCGCTCAGCGCGCGCTTACGATTCTCGTCCATGCTTCGACTCCTGACTGTCGTTGGGCGGCGATTCTGAAACCATCAAGCGGAAATTATTTCACAGCCCCGCACGCAAACATAGGGAAGTCTCGAAAAGGCGAAAATCATCGCGGTCACGGCAGCCCTCGAAGCGAATCGATCGGGTAAAAAAAATCAAACGTACTTGGCGCGAAAAGCGCTTCGTCATGGGGTCGCCAATAGCGGCCAGCGCCTGAGCACCTCATAACGCGCGCCTTCCGGCCGGGTGTCGGAGGCGACCAGGCAAAAGGCGTCGACCGGCCAGCGTATCGGCGGATGGGATTCGCTCGGCTGCCGTCCGATCACCCGCCGCGCGAGGGTCACGTGGGCATGAAAGCGGCGGCGCTCGGCGGTGAATCCGCATTCGGCGAGTGCCTCCGCGAGGCCTTCGGTCAAGTCCAGCAACGCCGCCGGCGTGGTCTCGGGCGCCGACCACACGGTGCCGCTGCGCGACCAGCATCCGCGTCGGTCGAGCGTCAGGGTGAACGGCGATCCGCCGACGCGCGCGGCGGCCACTTCGACACAGCGGCGTCGGGCCTGATCGCAGGCGCCGAGAAAGGCCAGCGTAAGTTGTAGGTTGATCGCCGCGATCGGTCGCGCGTGCCGCAGCGGTTCGATTTCCGCCAGGCGCGCCAGCGCGGCACGCGTCGCGGGATCCGGCCACAAGGCGAAAAACAACCGTTCGCGGCGCTGCGCGGAAAAAGGGGGACACATTACTTTCTTTCCGCTTGCGGAAAAAAGTGAATATGTCCCCCTTTTTCCGCGTCCCCTTTTTCCGCCCGAGGGAATCAAATGACACCCAGACTCCGGCCAACCCGCGTAAAGGCATCCACCGCCTGCTCGACCTGCGCGAGGCTATGGCCCGCCGATAGCTGCACCCGGATCCGTGCCTGACCTTTCGGCACCACGGGATAAGAGAAACCGATGACATATATCCCCTCTTCCAGCAGCGCCGCGGCCATATCCCGGGCGAGTGGTGCCTCGTAGAGCATGATCGCGACGATCGGATGGATGCCCGGTTTGATGTCGAAACCGGCGGCGGTCATTCGATCGCGAAAGCAGGTCGTGTTTCGAGCCAGCCGTTCGCGCAGATCGGCGCCCTCGGAGAGCAGCTCGAAAACCTTGAGGCCGGCGGCCACCAGCGGTGGCGGCAGCGAATTCGAGAACAGATAGGGTCGCGAGCGCTGGCGCAGCAACTCGATGATCGGCCCGCGGCCGGTGGTGAATCCACCCGAGCCGCCGCCCAGCGCCTTGCCGAGCGTCGAGGTGATCACGTCGATCTCGCCAAGCACCCCGCAGTGTTCGGCGGCACCACGCCCGCCGACGCCGAGAAATCCGCTCGCATGCGAGTCGTCGACCATCACCAGCGCGTCGTGGCGCTTCGCCAGCGCGACGACCCGCGCCAGCGGCGCGACGTCGCCGTCCATGCTGAATACCCCGTCCGTGGCGATCAGGCGCGTGCGTGCGTCACCGGCCTCGATCAGACGGGCCTCCAGCTCATCCATGTCGGCATGGGCATAGCGCAGCCGACGGGCCTTGCACAGCCGGATGCCGTCGATAATGGATGCATGGTTGAGCGCGTCGCTGATGACCGCGTCCTCGGCCCCCAGCAGGGTCTCGAAAAGCCCGCCGTTGGCGTCGAAGCAGGATGAATAAAGGATCGCGTCATCGGTTTCGAAAAAGGCCGCGATTGCCGCCTCGAGTGCCTTGTGCAGAGTCTGGGTGCCGCAGATGAAGCGCACCGAAGCCATGCCGAATCCGTAGTCGTCGAGGGCCTCGCGCGCCGCCACAATCACCGCCGGGTGATCGGCGAGCGCAAGATAATTGTTGGCGCAAAAATTGAGCACCTCGGCACCGTCCGCGACCCGCACCATCGGCCCCTGGGGCGTCGCCAACACCCGCTCGTCCTTGTACAGGCCCTCGCTGCGCAGCGCCTCGAGTTGCGCCCCTATCCGTTGTAGATACGTCTTCATCGCTTCACCAATCACATACCACCTTGCCGCACTCACCCGCCTGCATGACCTCGAATCCCTGTTCGAAATCGTCGATCCCGATACGGTGCGTGAGCACCGGCGAAAGATCGAGGCCGCCGACCACCATTTGGGTCATCTTGTCCCAGGTCTCGAACATTTTCCGGCCGTAAATACCTTTGATGTGCAGCCCCTTGAAAATCACCTCGTTCCAGTCGATGCGGGTGTCACTGGGCAAGATCCCCAGCAGCGCGATACGCCCGCCGTGATACATGTGATGCACCATCGCGGCAAAGGCATGCGGGTTGCCGGACATCTCCAATCCGACATCGAATCCTTCGCGGATCCCTTGGGCATGCATCGCATATTCGAGACTCTCGCGTTTGACGTTGACCAGGTGGGTGGCGCCCATCTTTCCCGCCAATTCCAACCGGTAGTCGTTGAGGTCGGTTACGACGACGTTGCGCGCGCCGATGTGGCGACAGATCCCGGCCGCTATAATCCCGATCGGGCCGGCCCCGGTAATCAACACATCCTCACCGACCAAGTCGAAAGAGAGCGCGCAATGGGTGGCGTTGCCGTAAGGATCAAAAAAGGCCGCAATCTCGGACGGCACCTCGGGCGGTATCAACCAAAGGTTCTTGGCCGGCACCACCAGATACTCGGCGAAGGCGCCGTCACGGTTGACCCCGATTCCGACCGTGTGCACGCACAGATGGCGTCGCCCGGCGCGACAGTTGCGGCACTCGCCACAGGTGATGTGCCCTTCGGCCGAAACCCGATCGCCTTCGCTGTGATGGACCACGCCCGGCCCCAAGGCGACGATTTCACCCACGAACTCATGGCCCAGCACCAGCGGCGGCCGAATCGTGCGTTGCGCCCATTCATCCCAGTTGTAGATGTGTAAATCAGTACCGCAGATCGCGGTTTTTTCGACCTTGATGAGCACCTCATTGGTGCCCGGCTCGGGGATCGGAACCTCTTCCATCCACAACCCGCGCTCGGGCGCCCGTTTGACCAACGCTTTCATGGTTTTCATGGCTCTATGTCCGCTTTTTGTAACACCCCAATAATCCCGGGACTCCGGGCCGGCCGTCTTTCCCGGATGCTTATCGAGCGCGTAGCGCGTAGGCCGGCATAAGCGCAGCGTTGCCGGCATTCACCCGGAACCCAAACCTCATCTGAGTATCGCACGCCGACCAAGGCATTATTCGGCAGGACCTCGCCCGGCTCTCCAGGCGGCCGCCACCAGCAACAACCAGCCCGACAGTAAACAGATCCCGCCGAACGGCGTGAGCAATCCGAGCCAGCGCATACCGGTCAACGCGAGCAGGTAGAGGCTCCCGGAAAAGATCACCACGCCGGCACCGAATAGCCATCCCGAAAGCTGCGCCAAGCGCCCCATCGGCCACGGCCAAGCCGCCATCGCGAGCAACGCGAGGGCATGGTAAATCTGGTAACGAGCCCCGGTATGGATGAGTTCCAGGGCCGCCACCGGCAACCGCGCCCGTAGCCCGTGCGCCGCGAACGCGCCGATCGCAACGGCCGTGAAACCCAACAGACCCGCGACCATGACGAGTCGCGACCGCAGCCCCTCGCGGTGGCGCCGCGGCGTCATGCCACCTCGTTTGCGGTGCAGCCTGGCGCGGCGCCGCACCAGACATCAATCGTCGCCATTCTCAACTCTCGACGACGATCGTATCGAGTGTGATGCGCGCGTTGAAGGTGTTCGTCACCAGGCAGCCGCGTTCGGCCTTGTCGAGCAGCCGGCGCGCCTTGTCGTGGTCGACGCCGGCTGGCACCTCCAGGCGCGCCTTGAGTTTGAACTCGGTAAAACGCGTCACCCGATCAACCCGCTCGAGCACCCCGTCGGCATCGCAGACGAGCTGCGACCACGGCAGCTTAGAGGCACGTGCCACCGCGCGAAAGGTCAAGATGAAACAGTCGGCAACCGAGGCGACCAACAGCGATTCCGGCGACCAGTGATCGCCGGGGCCATCGAACTGCGCCGGCGGCGCGCTGTGGATGGTTGGCAAGCCGGCGCTGGTCACGGCGATCAGTCCGTCACTGCCCGCGGCCGAAACTAGATAGTGGTGAGGGAATTCTTGCATGGTTCGTCCTGGTCAATCGAGTAAGTTCGCACGTGCCACACGAAGGTAACACGCGTACCGAATCGGTGGCGTTCTACCGGCCCCGTTCCAACAACGCCATCAGGCCGCGCAGGGCCCTCACCACCGACTGCTTGCGCACCACTTCGCGATCACCGGCGAAGTGCTCCGTCGCGGCGTGCGCCGGACCACCGCTGAGCGCCCAGCCGAAACACACGGTGCCGACCGGCTTGACCGGGGTTCCGCCATCCGGCCCCGCGATGCCACTGACCGCGACGCTGGCCCCGGCATGCGAATGGTTCAACGCACCGCTTGCCATCTCGCGCACCACCGCTTCGCTTACCGCGCCATCGTGGGCGATCGTGGCAGCTCCTACGCCGAGCATCTCGCATTTGGCGGCGTTGGAATAGGTCACGAAGCCTCGTTCCAACCACGCGGAACTGCCTGGTACCGCGGTCAATGCCGTCGCCACCCAGCCGCCGGTACAAGATTCGGCGGTGGCCACCATCATATTGTGCGCGGCGAGCGCTTTCCCCACCACCACCGCCAACTCGTAAATGTCATTGTCCATTTGCGAAGTCTCCAACATCCGCTTATTTCCGCCGCGGTTATGGACAGCGCGGGGACACGATTTATCGTGTCCCCGTCGCAGTCACGCGGCAGCAGATTATTTCAACCTAGAATCCTCGGTTGGACGGGGTGAAGTGTGCGTTTGCGGTGGTGCAGCGCAAGGCACAACGATGCGCAATAGTCATTCTATTCAAAGAGTTGTAACGCCGCCCTGCGCCGCCGCAAACGTGCAATTCGCCCCGTAGCGTGGTTCACCTGACGGGTGACGGCGTCGATTGACATTAAAGGCATTCATATCAGCCGGTTACTTTCAGCATGTA
>Ga0114931_10004064_pt1 | contig 18328 bp, 14 predicted proteins | sample 2SBtaG_FD_89579 | JGI IMG/M metagenome (GOLD analysis project Ga0114931, IMG submission 89579) | Deep subsurface microbial communities from Kolumbo volcano to uncover new lineages of life (NeLLi) - 2SBTROV14_V59a metaG | ecosystem: Environmental > Aquatic > Marine > Volcanic | place: Kolumbo...
AAGGCTCGTAGCCCATGTTGACCGCGCTGATCGTGATGCTCATGAATGCGGCCGGCGTCGCTCCCACGCCTGCGCAGCTTCAGAAGTACGAGCTCGACTACCGCGAGCGAATGCATCACGTTTATATGGACTTTTCCGGAACCCGAAGCTCCCCCGGGCCGAAGAACATTACCATCGGCCTCGGGTACGAGTACCACATCGATCGCCAGTTCAACGGCATCTCCGTCGAGGTGCTCGGCCAAAAACTCGGCCGCCTCTTGTTCAAAGGCCCACAGGACTGGTGGGTCGGCGGCGGCATTGGCTGGTGGCCGGTCCGCAAGGTGAAAGTCTTCGCACAAGCGGGGGCTCTCTTCGACCAATTCGGAACCACCACACAGGGACGGGTCGGCGTGGGCTACAACCTGAGGTTGTTCATGATCGCGATCATGCCCTACGTCTACGTTCAAACCACGGCCGGCGCAGCGGATGATCCCGACGCGACCTTGCGCGGATTCACCTGGGCCTTTGGGGCGCGCATTGAGTACTGAGAGCCGATGAATCGCATTCAAAGAGCACTGTGGATCCTAAGCGCCCTCGCGACGATGGCGGCGGGCTTGCCCCTGCTCGGGTGCAAAGGGCCTCCGCCGACGAAGTCCGCCGTGATCGCCAGGGAACCCAATCGGCTCCTCTGGGGCGACACACACGTGCACACCAGCTACTCGGCTGATCCAAACACCGCATACAACTGGGCCGAGGGGCTTCCCGTGGTCGATCCCGTCACCGGCGCGAAGGTTCAGCTACAAAGGCCGCTCGACTTCCTCATCGTGAGCGACCATGGAGAGGACCTCCCAAAGAGCGCCTGGGACCGCGCTGTGGAAGCGGCGAAGCGCCATTACGCGCCTTGCCATTTCACCACCTTCATCGGCTGGGAATGGACCTCTGAGCCGGCCGGCCAGCGCCTTCATCGAGTCGTATTCATGGATCACGGCGCGGAGCAGGCGCGCCAGCTGGTCCCCTTCAGTGCGCTCGACAGCTCGCGCCCGGAAGACCTGTGGAGCTGGCTCGAGGAGACCAGCAGCCGACTGGGAACGGACTTCATCGCCATCCCGCAGGGTCCAAACCTCAGCGGCGGCATGATGTACCCCGAGGTCGATAGCGAAGGATCGCCGATCAACGAAGCGTATGCGCGAGCACGCATGCGATGGGAGCCGGTATCCGAGGTCAAGCAAATCCAAGACGACACCGGCGGCCACGGAGAGGTGAGCGGGGGTGAAGATGCTCGCGCCGCTTTGCTGCGCGGGCTCCAGATCGGGCGCGCGATCGGGGCCAACCCCTTCCAGTTTGGAATGATCGGCGCCAGCGGGGCCAAAGGCCACGAGGGCAGTGGCTCGAGCGCGCAAGGCCTCACTGCGGTCTGGGCCGAAGAGAACACACGGGTGTCGATCTTCGACGCCTTCAAGCGCAAAGAGGTCTATGCGACCACCGGGCCCCGCATTCGGGTGCGCTTCTTCGCCGGTTGGAACTTCGATGCGAAACAAGCTCGCAACGCAAACATGGTCATGACCGGATACACGCTCGGCTATCCGATGGGCGCTGAGCTCAGCAAGGCGCCCAAAGGCAAGGCGCTCAACTTCATGATGTATGCCGTGAAGGATCCCGAAGGCGCCAACCTCGATCGGATTCAGCTGGTCAAGGGCTGGGTGGATGACGAGGGGAAGTCGCACGAAAAGGTCTACGACGTGGTCTGGTCAGGCGACCGCGAGCGCGGGCCCGATGGGGAGCTGCCGCCGGTGAAGAACACTGTGGACCTAGCGAGCGCGGGCTCCGAAGATACGGCGAGCTCTGAAGATACGGCGAGCTCTGAAGATACGGCGAGCTCTGAAGATACGGCGAGCTCTGAAGATACGGTGGGTGCGCCTGCGCTCCACGGTTTTTGGTCCGATCCCGAGTTTGATCCCCGGCAGCCGGCGTTCTACTACCTGCGCGTCCTCCAAGTTCCGACCCCGGGACGTACACTCGACGAGGCAGGGGCCCAGGGAATCGATCCCGAAAAGACCGGTCAACCACCGACGATTCAGGAGCGCGCTTACACCTCGCCCATCTGGTACACACCCTGAGCGGCCTGACTGTCCATCTTCCATCGTTGCCCGGAGTCGGCGAGCTCGAGCGAACTATTAACATAGCTGTTAATAAGGGCAGCGCTCCTCCGAGTCCTTTGTCCACCGGTTCTTGGTTCAAATAGTGGCCGTGGGCGTCGAGCTCGGGGCTGTTGACACGGTTAGGGCGCTGGGTAGGCACGACGGACGCATTGCCATTCTTCTGTTAGGGTCCGGCCGTCATGACCCATGAGCCTTTGAAACTCCTGGCCCTGGGGGCGACCTGTCTCTCGGTGGCCTTATCCGGCTGCTCGTCCTCTTCTTCGTCCTCTACCGCGCCGGAGCTTCCCGAGGGAGTAACCCGCTGGGCCCCCAAAGGTGCGAGGACGGTTGGCGACTACGCCTACGACGTGATCCCCCAACCCAACAGCTTTCACACCATGCACGCCGGACCCAACAATACGGACAATGTCTGGGTTGCGCTCGCTCCCGAGCTGGAGCTCGATTGGGTGAAGGAGACCAGCTTCTACGTGCCCGAAGGGCCGACCTACGACAACGCAGGCAATCTCTACTTCAGTCCTCTGTTTCCGCAGGAAGACGTTTCACTCGTCTCGCTCGATGCCAAGACCGGGGAACGCAACTGGGCCATCAAGGGCAATGGAAGCAACGCGGGCAGCGGGGCGATTTTGATTTTGAACGACCCTGACAATCCCGGAAAGCAGGTCATCTATCACATGACCTACACCGAAGCGATGGCGCTCAGGCCCGATGGGACGGAGATCTGGCGCGTAGACACGGGGCTGGCCTTGCCTCCGGTCGTGCCGGGGGAACGCTCGACGACGCACTCCTTTGGTTGCAACTATCATCCGCAAACCGACTCGGTGATCTGCCTGACGATGAACGGCGAGATTCTGGCCTTCGACCGGGCGACCGGCGAACAGGCGGCTCCGATGGGGCAAATCCCAGGCTCTCCCGCAGTGAGCGAGCTCCCGGCGCTTCCACAGAGCATCGTCGACGCGAGCAACGCCCTCACCGACGAGGTCTTTGGCCAGACGCCAAGTGGGCTGAGCTTTTTTTCGGTGATCATCGATGTGATTTTTGGAGGCGGGTCGGTCATTACGAACTTTTTCGCGATCGACCCCAACACGGGGCTGATCGTCGTGGCCGCCGCCGCCGACGATGCTGCGGATGGGACGGTGGACGGCCTTTCGGAGTTCGGCGCGATTTACTCGCTCGAGCTCGTCGACGACGGAGCAGGTGGGCTGAAGTTCAATCTCCTAAATTCGCTGGCATTCATGGGTGGCACCGGCTCGACACCTTCGATCAGTGAAGACGGGAGCCGGGTCTACGTCTCGGACAATGTTGGAAATCTCATTGCGCTCAACAGCAGCCTCGAAGTGCTCTGGCGCTATGACGTCGGCGAGCCTCTGGCCGCGTCGGTTGCGGTTTCGCCGGACAACGCGGAGCTCTATGCGGTGACCCGGCTGGACGTTTTCAAGCTCACCGACCTCGGTGGCAGCGCCCGCCTGGACTGGGTGGCCGACTTGAACGCGTTTGCGGATGACCCGGACATCGAGGTCGAGTTCAACGCCCTGACGCCGACGATCACGGCGAACGGTGTCGCTGTCAGCGTCGGTGGCGGACAGGCGATTGGCGATCAATCGGTCATGTTGAAGGTGGGCGTTGGTCTGCTCGATCGGGACACCGGCGAGCTTCGTGCGTTCACCGTGGGCCGCGAGGAATCGATCGCAGTGACCAGCGTGGGGCCCGAGGGCAACATCTACACGGCCAGCTCGCCGGTGCGCCGCGTGTCCGGCAAGGCGCTCAATCCCGAGATCGACGACATCATCGGCGGGATCACGCGCTACAAGCCGGTGCGCAACGACTTGCTGCTCCGGGACGCGACGTGCGCCGCCGGGGTGCGCGCGCAGAACGCCGTCACGATCGCGGACAGCGCGCCGGCTTCTGCGATGCAGGACATCCGTCAGATTCAGGTGCTGATCGAGCAAAGCCGGGCCGCTGCTTCCCGAGCCCTCACCGACGGGGACCTTAGTCAGGCCGCGGCCGACGAGGTCGGTGCAGGCCTCGACGACGCAGAGGCCAACCTCGGCATCGACGGGCTCGAAGCGGTTGCGTCAAGCCTGCTCGCGGTGTGCAACGCGCTCTGAGCGGCTGACCTCCGCCAGCGCTGGTGTTGGGGGCTGGGTGGTGAAAACTTAGAAACTTCAGCCCGTCCCCGGTGCTGGCGCCTGCGAGGAAAGCTGATAGGCCTCCGGCATGGCGAATCCCACCGCAACGCTCGAAACCTCGCTTGGCAACATCGAAGTCGAGCTATTCACCGACCTCATGCCGAAGACGGCCGGCAACTTCATCGAGCTTGCCAAGAGCGGCTTTTACGATGGTCTTCATTTTCACCGGGTGATCGACGGTTTCATGATTCAGTTCGGCTGTCCGCATAGCCGCGACCCCAATAGCCCACGAGCCGGCACTGGGGAAAGCCCGAAAGGCACCATCGAAGACGAGCACCCGGAAAACGCCAAGCTCTCGAACGAGCCTGGCACGCTATCGATGGCCAACACAGGCCGTCCCAACAGCGGCGGCTGTCAGTTTTTCATCAATACGGCGAACAATGCATACCTGGACTGGTTCAGTCCCGGACCGTCCAAGCACCCGGTCTTCGGCAAGGTCGTGAGCGGCATGGACGTGATCAAGAAGATCGAGACGACGCAGACCGGCCCCGGCGACAGGCCCGTCACGCCGGTGCAGATGGTCAAAGTCACCGTCCGCGACTGAGCGACGCGCGCCTACTTCCGCTGCCAGCGGCTCTCTGTCAGGCTCAGGCCTGCGATGGGCTTGCGTGGCAGCATTTCCTCGGCCGAAATCGATTAGACGCCAGTTTTGACGAATTCAGGCTCACTCGCGAAGCGCGCGACGTGGTGCTCCTGATCGCCGAACAGAGCGTTCAAGGCATACATCCGCTTGAAGTAGAGCCCGATGTCGTGCTCGTCGGTGACACCGATGCCGCCATGCAGTTGCAAGGACTGCTGCGCGACCCAGATCCCGCCGGTGGCAAGCTGATACTTCGCGGCGGAGATGTCCGCGCGGCGCGCGCTAGGCTCGTCTTCGTCCGCGCGAACCATCGAAGCCATCGAGATCGAGCGAAGGAGCTCCGTTTCGGCATACATGTCGACGGCGCGGTGCTGGAGTGCCTGAAAGGAACCGATCTTCACCCCAAATTGCTCTCGCATGCCGAGGTAGTCGACCGTCATTTGAAGCATGGTGCTGGCAACACCAACGCCCTCGGCAACTGCAGCCGCTGCCGCGTAGTCCATCGTGCGGTCGAGAACCGCAGCGCCGGCCCCTTCGTCGCCGAGCCGCGCATCCTCGCCAACCGCAACGTCGTCGAATCGGATGAGGGCAGCCTTCCGGCCATCGATGGTGTTGGCGACCGTGACCGTCACGCCTTCGGCGCCTCGCGGCACGATGAACAAGGTCACGCCGCCCGGAGCATTCGCCGAGACGATGAGATGGTCGGCATGATGTCCATTGAGCACCCAAACCTTCTCGCCCGAGAGCGCGTAACCGCTGCCACCTGGGGTCGCGGTCGTTTCTACGGCCCGCACGTCGTAGCGACTACGGGGCTCGGAGTACGCAAGAGCCAACGTCGTTTCGCCCTCGATCATCGGGGTCAGGTAGGCCTCGTGCTGTGCGGCGTTGCCCGCTCGGGCCAGAGTCATCCCGCCGAGCACGACCGAAGCCAGGTAGGGCTCCGGCACGAGGGTGGTCGCGAGATTTTCGAGCACCAGGGCGCACTCGATGAAGCTGCCGCCGAAGCCGCCAACCGATTCGCCGAAGGGAACCCCGAGCCAGCCGAGCTCCGCCATCTTTCGCCATACTGCGGGGTCGTAACCGATGTCGTCGTCGCGAAGCTTACGAAAGCGTTCGACGGGTGATTCGTTCCTGGCGAAACCCGCCACCGTCTTGGCGAGCATCTGTTGATCCTGGTCGAGCTCAAAGTCCATGTTTCGAGGTGCTCCTGACTGAGTGGGTATGGCCGCTCAGCTACTCGGCAGCTGGAGGATCATCTTCGCGATGACATTGCGCTGAATTTCGTTGGAGCCGCCGTAAATGGTGGCCGCCCGCTCGTAACAAAAGTACGGCCCAATCGATTCCTCCACCGCTGGGCAAACGCCTTCGTTGTACCAAGTGAGTGAGCTCTCGCCCATCACTTCCATCGCAAGCTCGGTGAGCTCTTGGATGAGCTTGGTGCCAACGAGCTTCAAGATCGAAGACTCCGGACCCGGCATCTTGCCCTTTTGCTGATCGGCGAGCGCGCGATAGCTCACCATCAGGTGCGCGCGAAAGCGCATTTCCAAGCGCGCGATTTTTGCTCGCCACACCGGATCTTCCAGCATGGGACGGCCGTTGACCATCTTGCTGGCGGCGATGCGCTTCACCTTCTGGAGCGTGTTTCGTGAAGGCCCGATCATCGCGAGAATGGTTCGCTCGTGGCCGAGCAGGGCCTTGGCCATCGTCCAGCCCTGGTTGATGTTGCCGACCACGTTCTCTTTCGGCACCTTCACGTCGCTGAAGAAGGTGTCACAAAATGCCGGGGTGTGGCCGAGCGTCATCATGGGCTTCACCTCGATGCCAGGGCTTTTCAGATCGATGAGCAAGAAGGTAATCCCGGCTTGTTTTTTCACCGTTGGATCCGTCCTGACGAGACAGAAGATCCAGTCGGCATACTGCGCGTACGAAGTCCAGGTCTTCTGCCCATTCACAATGAAGTGATCGCCTGCATCCTCGGCCGTCGTTCGCAACGACGCGAGGTCGCTTCCCGCTCCCGGCTCCGAATAGCCCTGACACCAGAACTCCTCGCCGCTGAGAATCTTCGGTAGGAAACGCGCTTTCTGGGCGTCGGTTCCGAAGCTGATGATCAGCGGTCCGACCATTGACAGGCCAAACACGGAAAGCCCCGGGGCACCGGCAAGCTCCATCTCTTCGTTGAAGATGAAGCGCCGCGCTGCATCCCAGCCCGTGCCGCCAACTTCCTTCGGCCAATGCGGCGCTACCCAGCCCTGCGTATGCAGAATCCTGTGCCAAGTAGCAGAGTCCTCAGGCGTAAAGCCGCCCGCCCCTCTCGCCTTTTCGCGCATGTCCTCGGGCATGGCGTCCTGGATCCAGGCGCGAACCTCCTGGCGAAATGCCTCTTCTTCCTCGGTGAACGTCAGGTCCATGCCCGTAGGCGTGACACAGACGCGCATGAAGCACCAACCCATAGGAATGCAGGTCGCCCCTGTAGGAACCTCAGGCTGGACGCCACTATGCGGCTGCACTCACGATGACAGTGAGATATGATTCGCCGCCGTGCGGACCCGGGAGCAGATGCATGTATGACGTAAAAATAGTAGGAGGAACGCTTGTCGATGGTACTGGAAGCCCTCGGCGCGGGGGCGATGTAGGCATCAAGGACGGCAAGATCATCGATGTCGGCAAGTGCGACGCAAGCGCGGCCAGAACAATCGACGCAAGCGGAGCAATCGTGAGCCCCGGCTTTGTCGACATCCACACGCATTACGACGGACAGATCAGCTGGGACGAGGAGCTCGCGCCTTCATCGATTCACGGAGTGACGACCTGCGCGATGGGCAGCTGCGGCGTTGGCTTTGCTCCGGTTCGGCCGACGGACCATGCAAAGCTCGTCGAGCTCATGGAGGGCGTCGAAGATATCCCAGGCACCGCGCTGTCTGAAGGCATCAGCTGGGATTGGGAGAGCTTCCTCGAATACATGGAGGCGCTCGACCGGATGCCCCATACGATCGACTTCCTAGCGCACGTACCACACGATGCGCTTCGCGTGTATGTGATGGGTGCGCGCGCCGTGCACGACGAAGCGGCGACCCCGGAAGACATTACCGAGATGCGGAGACTTCTGCGTGAGGCGCTGGAGGCAGGGGCGGTCGGCTTTAGCACCGGCCGAAGTGACAACCACCGCAGCGCCGTGGGTGATTGGACGCCGGCGTCGGAGGCAGGCGGCGAGGAGCTTGCCGGGATTGCCGAAGCCTTCAAAGGACTGAGCTACGGTGTGCTGCAAGCGGTCAGTGACTTCAACATCCTTCATGGCGACGATCACTTCGACGCCGAGTGGGGTGTGCTCGAGCAGATGCTTCGAGCGGCGGGCGGACGCCCCATGAGCGTTTCCACCATGCAGCGCGACCATAGCCCCGAGCAATGGAAGTGGATTTTGGACCGCGCTTCGAAGGCCACGCAAGAAGGCTTCGATGTCCGCTGCCAGGTCGGCGCGCGCGGCATTGGCGTGATTTTGGGCCTTCAGGCCACGTTCCATCCGTTCATGGGTTTCCCGAGCTACAAGGCGATCAGCCAATTGCCCCTTGCCGAGCGTGTGAAGGCGATGCGCAATCCAGAGCTCAAGGCGCGTATGATCGGGGAAACGAGCGAGCCGGTGGCGGGCGACGGCAGCATGTTGCCGCCGCTTGCGGACTTCTTCTTGTCCAACCTCGACATGGTTGCGATGCGGCTGTTCCGGCTCGGTGAAAAGCCAAACTACGAACCGTCGTCAGCCGAGAGCTTCGGCGCCGTTGCGGCGAGCCGGGGAGAGCTCGTGTTGGGTTTGATCTACGATGCGATGCTCGAACAGGACGGTGAAGCGCTCCTGTACTTTCCGGTGTACAACTACACAGACATGAACCTCGATGCCGTGCACGAGATGCTCACGCATCCGCTCGCCCTTCCCGGCTTGAGCGACGGCGGCGCGCACGTCGGCACCATTTGCGACGCGAGCTTTACTACGTTCCTGATGACGCACTGGGCCCGCGACCGCGAGCGTGGACGCATCCCTCTCGAGCGGGTCATTCAACTGCAGGCACGCGACACAGCACGATTCATGGGCCTGTCGGACCGCGGGCTACTTGCGCCGGGGCAGCGTGCCGACATCAACATCATAGACTTCGACAATCTAGAGTTGCTGCGTCCGACCATGCTGAAGGACTTGCCCGCCGGCGGCCAACGGCTCATGCAATACGCAAACGGCTATATTGCGACGCTCGTCCATGGCGAGGTGATCGCCGAAAATGGAAAGCTGACAGGAACGCGGCCGGGGCGCCTGGTTCGAGCAGGGAGCAAAGTATGACGTCACTATCGACACGCAGCGCGGCACTGGCATGCATCGGAGCGTTGCTCTGCATGTCTTGCAACGGCAGCAGTGGAACTGGCGGAGCCGGCGGAACTGGCGGGGCTGGCGGGACCGGCGGCCAGCCCAGTCTCAAGTGCAACGGTCACGAGGAGCTCTGCGACCGCCGCTTCGACGAAGTCGCGTACCCCATGGCCCACAACGCGATGTCGAACGCCGCAGCAGGCTGGCTTTCACCGAATCAAGACTTCGGCATCACAAGGCAGCTCAACGACGGGATTCGCGGCCTGATGCTGGACACCTACGACCAGGATGGCGAGCTCTTGCTCTGCCATGAGATCTGCGACCCCGCCGTAGGAAATCAGCCCCTGTTCGAGGGTCTCGGGGAGATCGCGAGCTTCCTCGAGGCCAACCCGCGCGAGGTCGTGTCGATCATCTTCGAGAACTACATCACGCACGCGCAGACCGCTTCAGCAATGCAAGAAAGCGGCCTCATCGACTTCGTGTACGCCCAACCGCTTGGCGAGCCCTGGCCTACCCTGGGCGAGCTCATCGAAGCCCGCACACCGCTCGTGGTTTTTCAAGAAAAGATGCCGCCAGAAGCCGAGTTCCCCTGGCTGATGAACATCTATGATTACGCGAAGGAAACGCCGTTCTCGTTTGCGACTCCGGAGGACTTCACCTGTGATCCCAATCGTGGCGACGAAGCGAACTCGCTCTTCCTCATCAACCATTTCCTCACCGGGGTGCTGGGCGGCAATCCTACGTTCGCGGAGATGGTGAACTTCAACCCGCTGTTCATCGATCGCGTGCGGCAGTGCCAGGAAGAGCGAGGTGCTTTTCCAAACTTCATCGCGGTCGACTTCTACGACATTGGCGATCTATTCAACGTGGTCGATACCCTGAACGGGTTCTAAACCCGCAAAGGGAGAGGTGCGTCAGCTGCAGAAGACCTCCAGCGCCACCATGACCTGCGCAGCAAAGCCGGTGAGGAACGCAAGCGTGCGAATGCCGGGCCAGCCCATCGCTTCGGAGGGATAGTGCACGACGCGCGCCCAGAAATAGAGCTGAGCAGCAAAGAGGACCTGGGAGTTATCGCCCTTGCCCATGGCCTGCGCGACGAGAACCAGGGTCGCAAAGACCACGAGATTTTCGACGGCGTTGTAGTGCGCGCGCTTGGCGCGGCGCGCCCAGAGCCTTTGCCTTAGCTCGTCTTCGGGCTCGACCGGCTTGATGGCGCCGATGACGCCGAGCGCGGCCATGCGCTCGAGCACGTAGGGAACCCAGAGCAGGGCGGTGAGGACAGCAACGGCTGCGAGCCATTCGAGTGAGGTCACGGTGGTCTCCTTTCGAGTCGTCCGACGCGGCTAGCGTCTCACAAGTGATGGAACTTGAAAAGCCAGGAAACGCTGGCACCCTGCCCTGTGATGGACGCGCAGGGTCAGCCGTGAACGTGCTCGACCGCAAGCTCTTTCGTGAGGTGATTCGGCTCCGGGGCCAGGCGCTGACCATTGCGATGGTAGTGGCATCTGGCGTCGCTTGCTACATCTCGCTACAAAGCGCGTGGCACGCGCTGTACGAATCGCGAGACCTGTACTACGCATCGAACCGATTTGCGGACGTCTTCGCGCACCTCAAGCGGGCGCCCAAATCCGTGGGAGAACGCGTAGCCGAGCTCCCTGGGATAGCCCGTGCCTACCCTCGAATCGTGGAGCAAGTGCGCTTGCCGATGGAGGATCTCGTGTCGCCAGCGCGCGGTGACCTCATCTCGGTCCCGTCCACGGGCAAAGCTGCTCTCAACGGCATAGTCATTCGCGCAGGGCGCAATCTGGAGCCTGGGCACTACGACGAAGTATTGGTGAACGAGCCGTTTGCCAAGGCACATGGTCTAGAGCCAGGGGACCATCTATCCGCTGTGATCAACGGCAAGCTGCGTAAGCTCCTGATCGTCGGCCACGCGCTTTCCCCCGAATACGTGTTCGCTGTCGACTCCGCGTTGCTCACCACGGACGACAAGCGCTTCACGCCTCTATGGATGCCCGAGGATGCAGTCGCGGCTGCCTACCAAATGGAGGGGGCCTTCAACGACATCGCCGTGAAGCTGGAGCCGGGCGCCAACGAGGACGCGGTACTGGCGGGGATCGATCGGGTGCTCAAACCCTATGGCGGGCTCGGTGCGTTCACCCGGAAGCATCAGCTCTCCAATTCCGTTCTCACGAGTGAGATTCAAGGGATCGAGACGCTGGTCATCTTTCTGCCAGGAGTCTTCCTCGGCGTGGCGGCGTTCCTGCTCAACGTGGTGTTCGGCCGATTGGTCGCCTTGCAACGTCCGCAGATCGCGGTGCTCAAGGCCATGGGCTATCGGAGCTCCAGTATCGCCATGCACTACTTCAAGATGGTGGCTGTGATCGTCAGCTTCGGAGCACTACTGGGGCTCGGCTTGGGCACGTGGTTGGGCAAGGGGCTCCTAGGCATCTATGCCGGGTTCTTTCGGCTTCCCGAATTGCCGCAGCGGGTCGATCTCGCCGTCAGCGCAAATGCGATTCTGTTCAGTCTGATCGCTGGCGCGGTCGGGGCCTCGTTTGCGGTTCGCGCAGCCGTCGTCCTGCCCCCTGCAAGCGCCATGCGCCCACCAGCCCCAGCGAGTTACCATGCTGCGGCCATCGAACGATGGGGCATGGCGAAGTGGTTCAGCCAGCCCGCGCTGATGGTGTTTCGCGAGCTTTGGCGTCACCCGGGGCGTACCGCGCTTTCTACGCTGGGCATCGCGCTCGCCGTGTCGATCGTGATCTTGGGGCGTTTTGGATACGACGCATACGGGCCCATGATGATGTTGCAATTTGGCCGGCAACAACGCGAAGACCTCACAGTGAGGTTCGTGGAGGCGATGCCACAGCGGAGCCTCGGTTACCTTGCGCACATCGCAGGCGTCGAGGAAGCCGAGGGGATTCGGACGACTCCGGTTCGCATGCGCTCGGGGCATCGCTGGCGCGACACGAGCCTCATCGGCATCCCGAATGGCGCCAAGCTGCGCCAGCTCTTCGACCTTCATTTCAAACACGTGCCCATCCCCGAGGAGGGCGTCTTGCTGACGAGCGTTCTCGGACAAATCTTGGGCGTCAAAGCGGGAGATGTGGTGCAGGTCGAGCTCAAGGAAGGGGATCGCGGTACCAGGGAGATCACGGTCGCGGGCCTCATCGAAGAAGGCTTCGGCCTTCAAGGCTACATGGCCAAGCCCAAGCTGCATCGGGTATTGCGGGAAGCTCCTCGATTCTCTTCCGTCCTGCTCCGGATCGATGCGCCGATGGAAGGCGCGGTTCAGTCGCGGCTGAACGAGATCCCGGCCATCCAGGCCGTGTCGCGGAAGAAAGACATCGTCGCGAGCTTTAAACAACAAACCGATGAAACGATGAAGGTGATGACGCTCATCATGACCTTATTCGCCAGCGCGATCGCAATCGCCGTCGTCTACAACAACGCGCGCGTGAGCGTATCCATGCGACGCCGCGACCTGGCGACGCTGCGTGTGCTCGGCTTCACTCGCGGCGAAATTTCGGCCATTCTCCTTGGCGAGCAGGCCGTACACATCGCCCTTGCGATCCCCTTGGGCCTCGTGCTCGGGACCCTCGGCGCGAAAGCTCTGATCGCGACCTGGGAGGATCCCGAGCTCTTCAGAATCCCATTCATCATCTCGACTCAAACGTACGCCTTCTCGGTGGCGGTGGTGCTGGCGGCAGGCGTCGCCAGCGCGCTTCTAGTCCGCAGAAAGCTCGATCGCCTGGACTTGATCAGCGTCCTGAAGACGCGAGAATGACCTCGGGACTACCCGGGCGAAATGATCTCTTGGGCCTCGCGCATCTCTCTTTCGAGCGTGGTGACGCGAACGGCGTGCTCCAACGCCGTCGCGTCCACCAAACACGCTTTGTGACCGGAGCCGCCCATCGGCTATGAGCCGATCTTGACGGTCCGTGCCTTCGACTCCTTGGGTGCCGTCCGCGGAATTCGCACACTCAAGAGCCCGTCCTTGTACTCCGCCGCAACCTTGTCGGCATCGGCGTCATCGGGCAGCGCAAAGCTTCGCATGAAGCTGCCGTACGAGCTTTCCACGCGATGGTATTTCTTCTGCTTGTCTTCCTTCTTTTCGCGCCGCTCGCCGCGTAGTGTCAAGACTCGGTCCTCCACGTTCACGTCGAGGTCGTCTTGCTTGACACCGGGCAATTCGGCGTCGATCCGATACTCTTCCGGGGTCTCGGATACATTACAAGATGGCGTCCAATCGGCGATGGACAGAGCCTCCCGCTCACCAAACGGCCAGGTCGCCAACATGTCGCGAAACGCGTCCTGTAGGCTTCCGAACCCCGCCAAAGGGTCGCGTCCTCTTCTCATCAAAGTCATCTCGTCGACTCCTTTCTGCCCCGAAACATGGGGCACTCTGTTCATACGAAACAAAATAAGTTCGCTTCAGCGAGGCGCAACGGGGGATCGAGTGGTGACTAGGCGCAATTTGTGCGCCGCATGCTTATGGCCGGGCCAATAGCCTGCGGAGCTCGCGCCAGGGCCGGGTGTTGAGCACATCCTCGGGCTCGAGCCATCCACGGCGGCCTTGATCGACCCCAAAGCGCATGTACTCCAAGTTGCCCGTCGCGTGCGCGTCGGTGGAGATCGCGAGCTTGAGGCCCATGTCTTTGGCCATGCGACAGTGAACGTCATCGAGGTCGAGCCGGTCGGGTTGGGCATTGAGCTCGAGATAACAGCCGCGTTCGAGAGCGGCCTCCATGACGCGCTCCATGTCGATCTCGTAGCCCACTCGCCGGTTGATCAGCCGCCCGGTCGGATGGGCCAAGATATTGAAGTAGGGGTTATCCATGGCACGGACGACCCGTTCGGTTTGCTTGTCCCGGCTGAGGCCGAAGGCGCTGTGTATGGCGCAAACGCTGAGGTCCAAGCGCTTCAAGACGCTGTCGCTGAGGTCGAGCTTTCCGTTCTCCAAGATGTCGACCTCGACCCCCTTGAGCAGGCGAATCCCCGCGAGCCGCGCATTTAAACGATCGATCGCGTCTAGCTGGGTGCGAAGCCGCCTCTCGTCCATGCCATGGGCGATGACTACCCGCTTGGAATGATCGGTGATCGCAAGGTAGGCGCGACCCAGCTTCTTGGCTGCATCGGCCATCTCCGTGAGCGAATGAAGGCCGTCGGTTGCATCGGTATGTGCGTGTAGGTCGCCACGGATGTCGGCGAGCGTTACCAGATGCGGCAAGCGGTTCTTTCTTGCGGCTTCGATCTCCCCGCGGTTTTCCCTCAGCTCGGGCTCGATGTAGCGGAGCCCAACCGCCTTGAACACCTCGTTCTCGGTTCTGCCTGCAATCCGGCGTTTCCCCTTGAAAACGCCGTACTCGTTGATCTTCAACTTCTTCTTCACCGCGATCGTGCGAACGGCGATGTTGTGTGCCTTGGATCCCGTGAAGTAATACAAGGCGGCTCCATATGAGACCCGCGGCACGACCCGCAGATCGACTTGAAGGCCCGATCGCAGCAGGACGGTAGAGCGGGTCGTGCCCTGCGAGACGACCTCGTCCACTTCGTCATACTCGACAAAGGCCTTCATCACGGGCGAGCCCCTCTTGCAGCTGACCAGGATATCCAAGTCCCCGACGGTTTCGCGCCGGCGGCGATAGCTCCCCGCCACCGTGACGTCGGTGACCCCGGCAATGCCCTTCAAATACGCGACGTAGCCGCTTGCAATCTCTTCGACGTCCGCAAGCTCGTACCGTCGTTCTTCTTGGGCATGCCTCGATAGCGCATCGGCGATTCGCTGCTCGGTCTTGGCCCCAAATCCTCGGATCTGGCGGATGCGGTGGCTCCTGGCTGCGCGTTCCAGCCCCGTCATGTCGTTGACGCCGAGCTCGTCGTGCAGAATCCTGATGCGCTTGGCGCCCAACCCCGGCACCAGAGTCAGCTCGAGCAGGCCTGCTGGCACCTCTTTTTCGAGGGACTGAAGCGCCCTCAGGTGGCCGCTATCGACGACTTCGGCAATTTTGGCCGCCAGATCTTTTCCAATGCCGGGCAGCTTGGAAAGGTCTTCTCCCTTGGCCAGCATGTCGGCAACAGTTCGCGGCAAGCCGTCGACCGTTCGGGCGGCGTTCCGATACGCGCGCACGCGGAATGGGTTGGCGCCTTGGATCTCGAGCAGCGCGGCCATTTGACCTAGAACGTTGGCAATTTCGGAGTTGCGGACAGGCATGACGTCACGCTTTGGATGTACCCTGGGGTGCTCACGCTGTCACTGGCGCTGGTTTCACGCCTGTGCGCGCATCGGGTGAGCGGAGGGCAAGGCGTCGGAATCGTGCTGGTCGAAGTGCTCGCGCAAGGCGGCGTTGAGCTCCGCCGCTTTTTGAAAGGTCACGCCGTGCCCGGCGTCGTCGAAGCGGAGAACTCGGGAGTTGGGAATGCGTTCGGCTAGGCGATCCGTTTGCGAGGGGCGGATCAAGATGTCCTGCCCCGGACGAACCAGAAGCGTCGGCAAGGCGATTTGCGACAGACGCGACTCGGTCGAGTGTCGCCACACCGCATAGAGGTGACCGAGCACCGTGCGGAGGGCGGGAGGACGATCCATGCGCACCTTGAGATGCGCACGCATGGCATCGGGCCCAATCGAGTCTAAGAACTCCTGGGGGTAGAGCAGGCGCGGCAATGAGCGTATCCGCGTCTTGCTGCCCCCAAAGAGCCCCTGCAGAAAGTATTTCATTCCCTTGAGGGTCGGCAGCGAAGCGACCGGCGCACCACCATGTGTCGCGATCAAAGTCAGGCTTCGGCAACGGTCCTCAGATCGGAGTGCGAGCTCCTGAGCGATCATGCCCCCCATCGAGACCCCGACGACGTGGGCCCGATCCCAGGACAGATCATCCAGGATTCGAACCGCGTCATCGGCCATCTCGGGGATCCTCGGGAGGAACGGGCCCCGATCGCTCTCACCAACGCCCAGGTGGTCGTAGTGGCAACAGCGATGGTCCTTCTCGATCTCGTCGACCTGAGGCCCCCAAACGGCTCCAGACATCCCAAACCCCATGATGAAGAGGACGGGTGAGCCTTGCTCGCCGAAGATCCGATAGGCAAGCCGTGGCGCAGTTCGCGTGAGCCGAGATCTCACCCGGCCAGCCTCCAAGGCACGGACACCGGCACTGCCACTGCCACTGCCACTGTCACTGCCACTACCACTACCACTACCACTACCACTGCCACTGCCACTGCCACTGACCCTAGCACGCTTGCCCTGGAGCGTCTTTGGGCGTCAGGGCCAGTGGGCGTTCAGAAACCGGGCGATTTTCGCGATCGCCTCGTCCGCCGCTTGCAGAATTCCGGCATGCGATTGGAAGTCGTGCCACAAACCTTCGAACTGCTGCAGGGTGACATCGACGCCTGCTGCGCGGCATCGATCGGCGAGGCGCGTGGAGTCGTCGAGGATGATCTCGTCGCTCGAGACCTGAATCAGAGTGGGCGGCAAGCCTTCGTGGCGCGCGAAGAGCGGCGAGCAAGCCGGATCATGGGGATCGCGTTCGGCGAGGTAGCTCGACGCGCATTGCTTGGACCAGCCCGGGCTCAACAGGGGGTCGACGTGCACGTTCTCGGTCATCGATGGTGAGTCCCCTTGAAGATCCGTCCACGGAGAGAGGAGCACGAGCGATGCAGGGACCGGGAGCGTCGCGTCACGAATCGCGACGGCCGTTGCAAGCGCAAGCCCTCCTCCGGCCGAATCCCCCGCCAACGCGATGCGTTCAGACGACACACCCTGTCCAAGAAGCCACTGATAGGCCTGCATCGCGTCTTCCAAGGCGGCGGGGTGCGGATGCTCGGGCGCTAGCCGGTAGTTCGGCGCGTACACCGCCGAATCCGCAGCTACGGCCAGATGCGTGATGGGTCCCCGATGCGTGGCCCAACTCCCGACGCAATAGCCACCACCATGCAGGTAGAGCACAATCCGGTCGGGCGCGGTTCCCTTGGGGTAGGCGCGCAGGCCGGACATGCCTGCGATGTCGAGCTGCGACATCGAAGCTGCTCGCGAAGGCGCATTCACGCTCGACGCGACCCGCAGCCATAGCCGTTGGAAGGCAAAGGGAAATGGAGGCCCAAGAAAAGGCTTGAGCGTAAATCGGATGAGGCCGCGCAATAGCCCCGCGGGAAGCCGGATCGTCATGCTGCCTCTGCCGCTAAAAACGCAGCGCCTCCCCCGCCCCTCGGACCGTTCGCACCTTGCCCTCTTCCACAGTCCGATGGCCGTTCACGAACACGTGCTCGATCCCAGAAGGCGCGGCGTCGCCCCGCTCGTTGACCTCATCTCGAATGGCATTCCAATCAAACACGACCACGTCTGCAGCATAGCCCTCTTCGAGACGGCCGCGCTTCTTCAGCCGGAACCGCTCGGCTGCCGAGCCCGTCATCTTGTGGACCGCCGTCTCGAGCGAGACATGGCGGAGCTCCCGGGCTTTGCGAAGAAACCGTGGGAACGTTCCATAGGCCGCCGGGTTCTGGTGACCGCCCGGCTCCGGCCATGAGTCCGATGCGAAGATCGCCGCCGGGTGCTGCATGAGCCGGTCGATGATGTCGTCGTTGTAATAGTCATGGAAGAGCACCCGCGCCTCGGCATGGCTCTTATCGAGGATGTCGAGCATCGTATCGAAGTTGGATTTACCCACACGTTCCGCAATGTCCGGAATGAACCGGCCGTTGTGCTCATCGTACTCGGGGCAGCTCGCATTGCTGACCTGCATCTGCGGATACCCAAAACCGACGAGCCGGAACCCGACCTCGGCTTCGATGCGCAGATGCGCCCGAGCGACGGGACTATGCAGCGCAGCGGGCATGCGGGCCATGAACCACTCGGGCAGCAACGTGTTGAGCAGCGTGGCCCCGCAAGCAAACGGAAACATGTCGAAGCAAACATCCACGCCTTCGGCGATCGCGCGATCGAAGAGCGCAATGGCTGCATCCACCGTTTTCCAGGTGCGCGACCCCACGAAAATCAAGTGTGAGAACTGAAGCCGGACCCCCGTGCGCCGCGCCAGTCCGAGCATGTCGTCGATCGCCTTTAGATTGTGAGCGCGGCCAA
>Ga0114931_10004065_pt1 | contig 18327 bp, 16 predicted proteins | sample 2SBtaG_FD_89579 | JGI IMG/M metagenome (GOLD analysis project Ga0114931, IMG submission 89579) | Deep subsurface microbial communities from Kolumbo volcano to uncover new lineages of life (NeLLi) - 2SBTROV14_V59a metaG | ecosystem: Environmental > Aquatic > Marine > Volcanic | place: Kolumbo...
CGATTGGCCACGGAGGCGGCGAGGGGTGGGCGCAGGCGAAGTAAAGCGCAGCAGGGCCACTCGTCTGTTCCCTGTGCCTTGGGTCACCCGAGTGACTCCTGCGACCGCGCGCCGATCAGGGGCGAGCCATGAGCCGGAGCCCACCCCTCGCCGCCTCCCCCCGCGAGGTCGACCGGCGAATGCCGGATCGAGGCTAGATGCGGCGCTCGCGTCCGGCCCAGTACCTGTCGCGGAGGTGGCGGATGGTGAGCTTGCCCGCGGCGGTGCGCGGGAGTTCCGGCTCGAAGTCGATCGAGCGCGGGACCTTGTAGCCGGCGAGGTGGTCGCGGGCGAAGCTGCGGATCGCCTCGGAAAGGGCCGGGGACGGCGCGTAGCCGGGCTGGAGTTCCACGGCCGCCTTCACCTGCTCGCCCCATTCCTCGTCCGGGATCCCGAAGACGCCGACGTCGGCCACCGCCGGGTGCTCCTGGAGCACGGCTTCGATCTCGGCCGGGTAGATGTTCACGCCGCCGGAGATGATCGTGTTGGAAGCGCGGTCCGCGAGGTACACCCAGCCCTCGGCATCGACCGAGCCGACGTCGCCCAGCGTGTGCGTCATCGGGTCGAGGAACGCCTCGGCCGTCTTCGCGGGGTCGCCGTGATAGGCGAAGAAGTCCGCCAGCGACGCGTGGCGCGCATAGAGGGGCCCTTCCTCTCCGGCCTGGAGGGGCGTCCCGTCTTCGGCGGCTGCGAAGACCTCGTATTGCGGTAGCGCGCGGCCGACGCTGCCCGGGTGCGCGAGCCAGTCGCGACTGTCGAGGAAGGTGGTGACGCCGCCCTCGGTCCCGCCCCAGTACTCGTAGAGGATGGGCCCCCACCACTCGATCATGCGCTCCTTCACCCGGCGCGAGACCGGCGCCGCGCCGTGCAGCACGGTGTGGAGGGCCGGCGCCTCGAACGCGGCGCGCTCCGCTTCCGGCAGCCGCTTCAGCAGGCGCACGAACATCGTCGGGACCAGGTGCGTGTGATGCACCTCCTTCTCGCGCAGGAGGCGCAGGCCATCGCGCTCGTCCCACCTCTCCATGATGTGGACCGGCGCGCCGATCGACTGGTCGTAGACCGCGTACATGAGCGGGGCCGCGTGGTAGAGGGGACCCGTCACGAGGTGCGGTCCGGACCCGTCGCAGTGGATCGAGCGCGCGTAGGCGGCCTGCGCCTCGAACGCGCGCCCGAGTGTCGGCGGGCGCCGCCGCATGACGCCCTTCGGACGCCCGGTAGTGCCGCTCGTGTAGATCATGTTGCCGCCGGCGGGGCCGTCGAGCGGCATCGGCGCGTCCGAGGCATCCGCCAGCGCGGCGTCGAGTTCGTCGCCCGCGCGCATGACCTGGGGCGCGCCACTCGCGCGTGCGGTCGCCTCGAGCCCGGCGTCCGTGAAGACGACCCGGGCGCCCGAGTCCCGCACCACGTAGGCCACTTCGTCCGGGGCCAGGTGCCAGTTGATCGGGGTCATCCAGATTCCGGCCGCGATCCCGGCGAGGATGCCCTCGAACGCCTCCACGCGGTTCCCCATCAGGAGCGCGGCGTGGTCGTCGCGGGCGAGGCCCAGACCATCGGTCAGGAAACGGGCCCAGCGATCGACCCGGTCGACGAGTTCCGCCCAGGTCCGCCGCCGGGCTCCGTCATCGAGGGCGGTTTCGTCGGGCCGCTGGCGGGCAAAATCGGCGATCATGGGTGTCCTGGTGCCACGAGGAGGCCCCCTCGGGGATTTCCTTTTGTGATACGATACGTCTCGTTATTATATCCACCCGGCGGCCGTTGGCCGACCCTGGTGCGGCCCCGCCGGCCCCCCTCCCCCCGACCCTCCCGACCCAGCGAGGACGCCCCACCCCGATGGCCGACAAGCGAACCACCGAAGCCGAAGCCGTCGCCGAGTTGCGCGACGGCATGACGATCGGGATCGGAGGCTGGGGCTCGCGCCGCAAGCCGATGTCGATCGTGCGCGAGATCCTGCGCTCGCCGCTCACGGACCTGACGCTGGTCACCTACGGCGGACCGGACGCGGGGCTTCTGTGCAGATACGGCAAGGTGAAGCGCCTGGTCTACGGCTTCGTCTCGCTGGACTCGATCCCGCTCGAGCCCCACTTCCGGGCCGCGCGCCAGGCCGGGGGCTTCGAGGCGCGGGAGCTCGACGAGGGCATGCTCCAGTGGGGCCTCTATGCGGCGGCGCTGCGGCTCCCGTTCCTGCCGACGCGGGCCGGGCTCGGCACCGACGTGATGCAGATCAACCCCGACCTGAAGCTCGTTGCCTCGCCGTACGAGGACGGCGAAGAACTGGTCGCGATGCCGGCCCTCGAACTCGATTCCGCCTTCGTCCACATGAACCGGGCCGACGCCGGGGGCAACGGCCAGTACCTGGGGCCCGACTTCTACTTCGACGATCTCTACTGCATGGCCGCGAAGCGTCGCTTCATGACCTGCGAGAAGATCGTGCCGACCGGCGACTTCCTGAAGGAGGGCACGCTGCACACGCTTCGCGTCAACCGCACGATGGTCGACGGCGTGATCGAGGCCCCGGGCGGCGCGCACTTCACCGAGTGCCCGCCCGACTACGGCCGCGACGAGGCGTTCCAGCGCGCCTACGCGGCCACGGCCAGGGACCGCGACGCGTGGGACACGTTCAAGGCCGACTACCTCGACGTCACGGAAGCCGAGTACCAGCAGAAGGTGAGGGCACGATGAGCGACGCCACCCGCGCCGAGGTCTGTGCCGTCGCGGTCGCCGAGGCGTTCCGCGGCGACGGCGAGATCCTGGTCTCGTGCTTCGGCACCACTCCGGCCGTCGGCGCGCGGCTCGCGCGCATGACGTTCGAGCCCGACATCCTGATGACCGACGGCGTGGCGTCGCTGCTCGCCAATGTCGACCCGGTCAGCGGCGACGACCCCGAGCCCGTCGTCGAGGGCTGGACCCCGTTCCGCTCCGTCTTCGACCTGCTCTGGAACGGCCGGCGGCACGTGATGATGTTCGCCAGCCAGATCGACCGCTACGGCAACCAGAACTTCGCCTGCATCGGCGACCACGCGGCGCCGAAGGCCCAGCTGCTGGGCATGCGCGGCGCGCCCGGCAATACCCTTTCGCACAAGACGTCCTACTGGGTGCCGAACCACAGCCCCAAGGTCTTCGTCGAGAAGGTCGATGTGGTCTCGGGCGTCGGCTACGACCGCGCCCGCGCCCTCGGGCCGCAGACGGCGCGCTTCCACTGCATCCATCGCGTGGTCTCGAACCTGGGCGTCTTCGACTTCGCGACCCCGGACAACCGGATGCGCCTCGCGTCGGTCCACCCGGGCGTCCGGATCGAGGACGTCGTCGAGGCGACGGGCTTCGAACTCGCGATCGGCGACGACGTGCCGACGACCCCGGAACCGACCGACGAGCAGCTGCAGCTCATCCGCCAAGCCATCGACCCGAAGGGGCTCGGGAACAAGGAAGTCCGCGTCTAGCGCGCGGCCTCTCCGGCCTCCCGCTCCCTCGGAGGAAAACCCGTGTCCCGTAGCGGCCATCCCCTCCATACCCGCCTGTGCGACCTGCTCGGATGCCGGGCGCCCATCCTCCAGACCGGGATGGGATGGGTGGCCACGCCGGAGCTGGTCGCCGCGGCGTGCGACGCCGGGGCGTTCGGCTTCCTCGCAGCCGCGGCCCTCCCGGTGGACGAGGTCGAGCGCCGCATCCACCGGACCGCGGCGCTCACCGACCGGCCCTTCGGCGTGAACTTCCTGATGGATGCGCCCGGCGCGGAGGAGATCGTCGCACTGTTGCTCGAAAACGGCGTGAAGGCCGCGGGCTACAACCGCGCGCCGTCGGCGGGGCTGATCGACCGCCTGAAGGCCGGCGGCGTCCTCTGCGTGCCGACCTGCGGCGCACCGCGGCACGTCCAGAAGGCGGAGAAGCTCGGCGCCGACATCGTGATCGTGCAGGGGGGAGAAGGGGGAGGCCACACCGGGGCGATCCCGACCTCGCTTCTGGTCCCGGCCTGCGCCGACGCGGTCGCGATCCCGGTGGTGGCGGCCGGGGGCTTCAAGGACGGGCGCGGCCTCGTCGCGGCGCTCGCGTTCGGTGCCGCCGGCATCGCGATGGGCACGCGCTTCCTGATGACGGCCGAGAGTCCGGTCCCGGACATCACGACGGACCGCTATGCGCAGGCGGCGCTCACCGACGTCGTCGTGACCCGCGAGATCGACGGCATGCCACAGCGGGTGATCGTGAACGAACTCGTGCGCGAACTGGAAGACGCTGGGCCGGTCCGCCGGCTGATCCTGGCCGCGCGCAACGCATTGGCCTTCCGACAGGTCACCGGCTCCTCGATCGCGGACCTGGTCCGCGCGGGCCTCCGGATGCGGGCGCACGAGGGACTGACGCACTCCCAGATGCTGCTCGCCGCGAACGCGCCCATCCTGGCTCGTCGGGCGATGAACGACGGCGACCCGGCCGGCGGCTACCTGCCGAGCGGTACCGTCGCCGGCGTGATCGACGATCGACCCAGCTGCGCCGAGCTCGTCTCGCGCATCATGAACGAGGCGGAGGAGACGCTGAAGCGTCTCCGGCTCGACGCCTGAACCACCACGGGGAACGCCCTTGCCCTTCCAGACCCACGTCGAAGACGGCATCGCCGAAATCGTGATCGACCTGCCGCCCGTGAACGCCTTCAAGGCGGACGAGTGGAACGAGCTCGCCGACCTCGTGACCGGCTTCGGCTCCGACGAGGGGGCCAACGTGGTGCTGCTGCGGGCGGAGGGCCGCGGCTTCCAGTGCGGGGTCGACGTGAAGGAACTCGCGACCGACGGCTCGCTGATCGTGCGCCACAATCGCGGTTGCTACGACCTGTTCGGCGCGATCTACGATTGCAAGGTCCCGGTGATCAGCGCCGTGCACGGCTACTGCCTCGGAGGCGGAATCGGCATCGCGGGCTCGAGCGACCTCGTGATCGCGTCCGAGGATGCGACCTTCGGCCTGCCCGAGATCGACCGCGGTGCGCTCGGCGCGGCCACCCACGCGATGCGCATGTTCGGGGTGCAGGAAGCGCGCCGGATGCTGCTGACCGGCGAGCCGATCGATGCCGCGGAGGCGCATCGGCTCGGCGGCGTCCTCGCGGTGGTCCCGCGCGAGCGGCTGCGCGAGGCGGGGATGGAGCTCGCCCGCAAGATCGCCTCCAAGAGCCCGAAAGCGGTCGAACTCGCCAAGTGGTCGCTGAACGGCATCGAGCTGCTCGACCCGAAGGAGAGCTACCGATACGAGCAGGGCTTCACCCTCGAGCTCTACACCTCCCCGGACTCCCAGGAAGCGCGCGACGCCTTCGTCGAGAAGCGCGACGCCAACTTCGAGAAGGACTAGGCCCTCCCCGATGGACCTCACGTTCACCCCCGACCAACGAGCGTTCCGCGCCGAAGCCCGCGAGTGGCTGCAGGCGCACGTCCCGGCCAAGCCGCTCGCGAGCTTCGACACCGCCGAGGGCGCCAGACAACACCGCGAGTGGGAAGCCGTCCTCAACGCCGGCGGATGGGCGATGGTGCCCTGGCCGGTCGAGTACGGGGGCCGCGGCGCGAACCTGCTCGAGTGGTTGATCTTCGAAGAGGAGTACTACCGCGCGGGCGCGCCGAAACGGATCAACCAGAACGGCATCTTCCTGCTCGGCCCCACCATCATGGAGTACGGCACGCCGGAGCAGAAGGCGCGCTTCCTGCCGAAGATGGCCTCGAGCGAGGAGGTCTGGGCCCAGGGCTGGAGCGAGCCGAACGCGGGCAGCGACATGGCCAACATCCAGACCACGGCCATCCGCGACGGCGACCACTTCGTCGTGAACGGCCAGAAGACCTGGGCTTCGCGCGGCGCCTTCGGCGACTGGCTGTTCGGGATGTTCCGCACCGACCCCGAGAGCGAGCGCCACAAGGGCCTGACCTTCATCCTGCTCCCGCTCGACCTGCCCGGCGTCACGGTGCGCCCGATCGCGCAGCTCGACGGCCTGCCCGGCTTCGCCGAGGTCTTCCTGGACGACGTGCGCGTGCCGGCCGAGTACCAGCTGGGCGAAGAGGGCCAGGGCTGGCAGGTCGCGATGTCCACGGCCGGTTTCGAGCGCGGGCTGATGCTGCGCAGCCCCGCGCGCTTCCAGGACACCGCCCGCCGCCTCGTCGAACTCTACCGCGAGAACGCCGCGGACGTGGAAGACGCCGTCCGCGACGAGGTCGTGCGCTGTTGGATCGGCGCCGAGGCCTACACGCTCGAGACCTTCCGCACCGTGTCGCGGCTGCTGGCGGGCGGCAGGATCGGCGCGGAGTCGAGCCTCAACAAGATCTTCTGGAGCGAGCTCGACCTGCGGATGCACGAGCTCGCGCTCGAGATCCTGGGCGACCGCGGCGACCTGTTGCCGGGCGCGCCGGCCGCGGCGGGCGTGGGCAGCTGGCTCGACGGCTACCTCTTCGCCCTCTCCGGACCGATCTACGCGGGCACCAACGAGATCCAGCGCAACATCATCTCCGAACGCATCCTGGGAATGCCGAGGTAGCCATGGACTTCCGCTTCGACGAAGACCAGGAACTGCTCCAGACCACGGTCCGGGACTTCCTCGAGGGCGAGGTGACACCCGAGACGATCCGCGCACTGTGGGACACCGACACCGCGCGCTCGCCCGTGTTGTGGAAGAAGCTGGCCGAGATCGGCCTGCCCGGCATGCTCGTGCCCGAGGCGTTCGGCGGCATGGGCATGGACGAGGTCGACTTCGTACTGCTGCTGGAGGAAACGGGGCGCGCGGCACTCGCCGAGCCCGTGGTCCAGACCGCGGCCGTCGCCGCGCCGCTGCTGCGCGAGCTCGACGGACCGCTGGCCGCCGAGTGGCTGCCGCGGATCGCGGCCGGCGACGCGGCCGTGGTGGTGGGGCACCCGGACGTGGCCTTCGTCGAGGATGCGCACATCGCCGACCTGCTGCTGCTTCCGGACGCCCGGGGCGCGTTGCACGCGGTCGCCGCCGCCGATGCCGAGATCGCGCCACAGCCCGCCAACGACCCGTCGCGCCGCATCGCCAGCGTCGGCTTCGACGCGGAGGCCTCGACCCCGGTCGCGAGCGGCGACGCCGCGCGGGCGCTGCTCGAGGCGGCCTTCGACCGCGGCGCGCTCGCGAGCGCGGCCCAGGCACTCGGCGCGTGCGAGCGGATGCTCGAGATGGCGGTCGAATACACGAGCGAGCGCAAGCAGTTCGGCAAGCCCATCGGCTCCTTCCAGGCGGTGAAGCACCGCCTCGCCGGCGCCAAGGTGAAGCTCGAGTACGCGCGCCCCGTCGTCCAACGCGCCGCGCACTCCGTCGCCTCGACCTCGCCGCTTCGCGGCCTGCACGTCTCGATGGCCAAGCTCGTGGCCTGCGAAGCCGCGGTCCACACCGCGAAGCAGGCACTCCAATGCCACGGCGCGATCGGGTACACCTGGGAACAGGATCTTCACCTCTGGATGCGCCGCGCCTGGAGCCTCGACCGTTCCTGGGGCCGAAGCCCCTTCCATCTCGGGCGCGTCCGCGGGACGCTCCTCGAGGACCGCGTCGAGATCGGCGCCGGTTCCACCTTCCTGAACGCCTGACATCGAGGAAACACGACCCATGCGAGAGGCCTACATCATCGACGCCTGCCGGACCCCGGTCGGGAAACGCGGGGGCGGACTGAGCACGGTCCATTCCGCCGATCTCGGCGCGCACGTGATCAAGGGGCTCGTCGCGCGGACGGGCATCGACCCGGGCGCGGTGGACGACGTCATCTTCGGCTGCTGCGACACGCTCGGCCCGCAGGCCGGCGACATCGCGCGCACCTGCTGGCTGGCCGCCGGCATGCCCGAGCACGTGCCGGGCGTCACGATCGACCGGCAGTGCGGGTCCTCGCAGCAGAGCGTCCACTTCGCCGCGCAGGGCGTGATGAGCGGCACGCAGGACCTCGTCGTCGCGGGCGGGGTCCAGAACATGAGCGCGATCCCGATCTCGTCGGCGATGACGCTGGCCGAACCCCTCGGCTTCACGGATCCCTTCTCGGGCTCGGAGGGCTGGGTCGATCGCTACGGGCCGGAAGAGGTCTCGCAGTTCCGCGGCGCGGAGATGATCGCGGACGAGTGGGACATCTCGCGCGAGGACATGGAACGCCTCGCCTTCGCCAGCCACGAACGCGCGGTCCGGGCACAGGACGAGGGCCGCTTCGCGGACGAGATCATTCCCTTCGGCGACGTGAGTGCGGACGAAGGCCCGCGGCGCGGAATCTCGATGGAGAAGATGGCTTCGCTTCCCCTCCTCGAAGGCTCGACCAGGCTCACGGCCGCGGTCGCGAGCCAGCTCTCGGACGCGGCGACCGCGATGCTGATCGCCAGTGAGGACGCGGTGAAGCGGCACGGCCTGGAGCCGCGCGCGCGCGTCCACCACATCTCGGTGCGGGCGGACGACCCGATCCGGATGCTCACGGCCCCGATCCCGGCGACGAAGCACGCGCTCGAGCAGGCCGGGATGACGAAGGACGACATCGACCTCGTCGAGATCAACGAGGCCTTCGCCTGCGTCGTGCTCGCCTGGCAGAAGGAGACCGGCTGGGACATGGACCGGGTCAACGTCAATGGCGGAGCCATCGCGCTCGGCCACCCGATCGGGGCCACCGGCACCCGGCTGATGACGACGCTGTTGAACGAGCTGGAGCGCACGGGAGGCCGCTACGGCCTGCAGACGATGTGCGAAGGCGGCGGACAGGCCAACGTCACCATCATCGAACGCCTGTAGTACGGGAGCGAGAACACCATGGGAATCTGTGAAGGGCGCGTCGCGATCGTGACCGGGGCCGGCCGCGGGCTCGGACGCGCGCACGCGCTCGAGTTTGCGCGCCAGGGCGCGAAGGTCGTGGTCAACGACATCGGGGTCGCGCTCGACGGATCGGGCGGCGGCGGCGCACCCGCGGACGAGGTGGTGCAGGAGATCTGCGACGCCGGCGGCGAAGCCTTCACCAACGGCGCCGACGTGACGAGCTTCGCGCAGACGAAGGCCCTGGTGGACGAGACGATCGAGCGCTTCGGTCGCCTCGACATCGTCGTGAACAACGCCGGCTTCGTGCGCGACCGCATGTTCGTCTCCTGCTCCGAGGAGGAGTGGGACACGGTCACGCAGGTCCACCTGAAGGGGCACTTCTGTCTGTCGCGGCACGCGGCCGAGTACTGGCGCAACCGGTCGAAGGCGGGCGAGCCCGTGGACGCCCGGATCATCAACACCAGTTCGGGTGCCGGGCTGCGCGGCTCCATCGGCCAGAGCGCCTACTCGGCGGCCAAGGCCGGCATCGCCACGCTGACCCTGATCCAGGCCGTGGAACTGGGGCGCTACGGCGTCACCGCCAACGCCATCGCCCCTTCGGCGCGGACCCGGATGACCGAGGAGTTCTTTGCCGAGACGATGGCCCGGCCCGAAGACGGCGGCTTCGACGTGATGGACCCGGCCAACGTCTCGCCCCTCGTCGTCTGGCTCGGGTCGCCGGAGGCGCGCGACGTGACCGGACAATGCTTCGAGCTCTCCGGCGGCGAGATCTGCGTGAACGACGGCTGGCGCATGGGCCCCCGCATCGACAAGGGTGCGCGCTGGGAGCCGGACTAGGTCGGCGCCGCGGTGCACGATCTGCTGCAGAAGGCCGTGCCCAACGAAAAGGTCCACGGCACGTAGGAGCCCCGCGTGAACTTCGCGTTCAACGAAGAACAACTCGAACTCCGCGAGATGGCGCGCGCCTTCCTGACCGAGCATTCCGGCTCGGAACAGGTCCGTGCCGCGATGGAGACCGCGGCCGGATACGACCCGAAGGTCTGGGACCGGGTCGGCGCGGAACTCGGCTGGACCGCGGTGACCATCGGGGAGGCCCACGGCGGGCTCGGCCTCGGGACGGTGGAACTCGTCGCGCTGATGGAGACCATGGGCGAGGCGCTCTTCTGCTCCCCGTTCTTCGCGACGATCTGTCTGGCTGCGACCGCGATCGGCGCGGCCGGAACCGAGGCGCAGAAGGCGGCGCTCCTGCCCGGCATCGCCGAAGGCGCCACGCGGGCGACCCTGGCATGGACCGAGGCCGCCGGAAGCTGGGACTGCGATGCGATCGCGACCACGGCGACTCCCGAGGGAGGCGGCCACGTGCTCGCGGGCGAGAAGCACTTCGTCGTCGACGGTCACTCCGCGGACCTCCTCGTGCTCGCCGCACGCGCACCGGGGTCCGAAGGCGCGGCCGGCGTCTCGCTCTTTGCGGTGCCCTCGGCGACGCCGGGCGTGCACGCGACGCCGGTGACGACGATGGATGCGACCCGGCGCCTGGCCCGGGTCTCGCTCGACGGGGTCCGGGTCGACGGCGACGCGCTGCTCGGAGCCGCCGGCCACGGAAGCGCGGCGCTCGAACGCACGCGGCATCTCGCCGCGATCGGCCTGGCCGCGGAACAGGTCGGCGGTGCGCAGCGCTGCCTGGACATGGCGGTCGCGTACTCGCTCGAGCGCGAGCAGTACGGCCGCCCGATCGGCTCGTTCCAGGCGCTCAAGCACACGATGGCGGACATGATGGTCGACGTGGAATCGGCGCGCTCCGCGGTCTACTACGCGGCCTGCGCCGCCGACGCTGGGAGCGACGACCTCGCCGCGCTCTCGTCGATGGCCAAGGCCGTCGCGAGCGACGCCTACCAACGCTGCGCGGGCGACGCGCTCCAGATCTTCGGCGGCGTCGGCTTCACGTTCGAATACGACATCCACCTCTACTTCAAGCGCGCGCGGTCGACCGCCGCGATGCTGGGCGACGCGGCCGAACACCGCGAACGCGTCGCCCGCGAGCTGGGCCTTTGATTCCGATCGACCTCGCCGGCCAGGTCGCCATCGTCACCGGAGGCGCGCGCGGCGTCGGCCGCGGCATCTCGCAGCGTTTCCTCGAAGCCGGGGCCGATGTCGTGATCTGCGGCCGCAACGAGCCGGACCGGCTGCCGAACGCGGGCGGGCGCGAAGCGGTCTTCCTCCGCTGCGACGTTCGCGACGCCGAGCAGATCGACGCCCTGGTGACGACCACCACCGAACGCTTCGGCCGGCTCGACGTGATGGTCCCGAACGCGGGCGGGGCGCCGTCGGCCGAAGCTGCGACGGCTTCGCCGCGCTTCCACGAGAAGATCATCCAGCTCAACATGATCGCGCCGCTGCACTGTGCGCAGCGGGCGAACGCCACCTTCCAGCAGCAGGAAGGCGGCGGCGTCGTGATCTTCATCGGGAGCGTCAGCGCCTACCGTCCGTCGCCGGGAACTGCCGCATACGGTGGGGCGAAGGCTGGACTGATCTCGCTGACGGAGAGCCTGGCCGTCGAATGGGCGCCCCGGGTCCGCGTCGTGACCGTTTCGGCCGGAATGGTCCGGACGGAGCTGGCCCACCTGCACTACGGAAGCACCGCGGGCGTGGCCGCGGCCTCCGCCACGGTCCCGCTCGGGCGGCTCGCTACACCAGAGGACGTCGGCAACACCTGCGTCTTCCTCGCATCGCCGCTTTCGGCCTACACGAGTGGGGTCGAGATCCTGCTCCACGGCGGGGGCGAGGCGCCGGCCTTCCTGGAGGCGGTTGCCGGCGCGGAGGATCCGGGGGACGGCGCCCCGGACGACTGAGCCGACGCGCCGGTCAGTCCCCGGCGGGCCGGTCGAACGGGAGGAACCGGAGCGCGACGCGCGCGATCGCGGGTGCGATCACGTTCGTTCCGAAGTCGGCATAACGTTCCCGGTAGCGTCGGAGCTGGGCGTCCAGGACCGCGCGCGGATAGATCCGCCCCTGGCTCACCACGGCCACGATCGTGTCGAGGTTCGCGAGGTCCTCGGTCGGATCCCGCGCGAAGAGGACGAGATCGGCGGGTGCGCCGGGCGCGAGGCGCCCCAGGCCCGCGACCTCCATCGCTTCCGCCGTCGCGACCATCGAGGCCGCGAGCGCCTGCTCGGCAGAGAGGCCGGCCGCAACGAACAGCCGGAGTTCCTCGTGCAGCGCCTCGCCCGGAACGATCCCGGGGGCGCCACTGTCGGTGCCCGTGTGCACGCGGACGCCGGACTCGGCGAAGCGCCGGACCACGAATCGCATGTGCTCGAAGGCGCGGTCCATCCGTTCGCGATCGTCGGTCGGTACGCGCCGGATCGCCGAGGCGCCGGGGCCCGGAGGCCAGAGCGCCCGGCCGTCCCACGGAGGCAGGAGTGCGAGTTCGGGGCGCGACGGGAATGCGGCCGTGTCCCGTCCCATGAGCCGCTGCGACTGCGCGACCAGCGCCGGGGTCACGGCCATGTCCTGCCACAGCGCCTCGCCTGCGCGTTCGGTCACACGGGTGTTGTCGATGCGCGAGAAGCCGCGCCACCAGACCCGCGGCGCGGTCGGCGGAGAACCGTCCTCCGGCGGTGCTGGAACCCCGCGGAGGTCCTGCGCGTCGTCGAGCTCCGCCTCTGACCAGTCCACGCGCCACGGCACCCGTCCGACCAGCGGGATCCGGGCCTCGTCCGCCGCTCGCACGACGGAGCGCAGGACTTCGGGTGTCAGCTCGTCGCCGACGTTCACGCAATCGAAGCCGTCGGCGACGACGCGGTCGACGGCGGCGGCCCCCTGCTCGGCCGTCGTCGCCACGATCGGGTCCGGCCGGGTCGAGCCGCCGCCATCGATGAAGGGACCGCAACGCAGGATCCTGGGTCCGGCGAAGATTCCGGCCCGGATGGCGTCCTTTGCGCGACCCGACGCGCCACCACGCGCCTCTCCCAGGTTCCGCACCGTCGTGACCCCGTGCGCGAGGTAGAGGAAGGCGTGGAGGGGCACCTCGTCGGCGAGGCCGAGCGCGGGGAAGTGGACGTGCGCATCCACCAGCCCCGGGAACGCGAAGGCGCCCCGGTAGGCGCCCCCTCCCCGAATGGCGGGCGCGATCCGGGCGATCCGGTCCCCCTCGATCGCAACGCTGCGATGCGTCGCGCGCCCCACCCCGGGCACCACGAGCGTGACGTCGTGCAGCAGACCCCCTGCTTCCGGCGGCACGAGCGGATCGGGGAGACGCGTCGACGTCCAGAACAACCCGCCCGCCACGAGCAGCAGCCCGGACGACAGGGCCAGCAGGGTCCACCACCATCTCCGCACCAGCCGGGTGTACCATGGCCGCCCCCCGGCCGCGACGGCGGCTCCACCGGTGGATCTCGCAGCGTGGGCCCGGGTCGGGTCGCCACCAGCGCGTGGTGTATCGTGAGCGTTGCCTCGCGCCCAGGACGCCTCGATGACCCACCGGACTTCCGCCCTGCTCCTCGCGGCCCTTCTGTTCGGCGGCTGCGGTGGGGCACCGGAATCAGCCCCGCGATCGACTCCGGACCGGACGCCGGGCGCAGAGGGCGCGGCGAGGCCGTGGACCGGTCGGGGCGCGCTCGACCATCCGCGCGATTTCCGGTTCGTGGTGGTGAGCGACAGGACGGGCGGGCACCGCGAGGGCGTCTTCGCGAGCGCGATGCCTCGCATCAACCTCGTCGCGCCGGACTTCGTGGTGAGCGTGGGCGACTTCATCGAAGGCTACAGCGACGATACGACGACGCTGAATGCGGAGTGGAGCGAAGTCGAACGCCATGTGGGCCGGCTTCGCATGCCGTTCTTCTACACTGTCGGAAACCACGACATGAGCAACGAGACGATGGCCCGCGAATGGCAGCACCGCTTCGGGCCCTCCTACTACTCGTTCGTCGTCCAGGACGTGCACTTCCTGGTGCTCAACTCCGAACTGTTCGGAATGGTCCACGATCCGCGGCACCCGGTCCCGGGCCCGTGGACCAAGGCCGATCAACTCGAGTTCGCACGCGCGACCCTCGCGGAGCACGCGAACGCCCGCTGGACGTTCGTGCTGGTCCATCAACCGCTGTGGGACGGGCGCAACGGCGTGCACCCGGACTGGGAGAAGATCGAAGCGATGCTGGGGGACCGGCCCTTCACCGTCTTCGCCGGGCACACGCACGACTACACGCAGCACGTCCGGAGGGGCCGCCAGTACATCACCCTGGCGACCACGGGGGGAGCGAGCGGGCTGCGCGGAATCCCCTTCGGCGAGTTCGACCACATCGCCCACGTGTCGATGACGGACGACGGACCCGTGATCGCGAACCTGATGCTCGACGGGATCCACGGCACGGCGGTCCGGACCGAAGCGGTCCGCGCCGCCGTGCGCGGGCTCGAGGGTGTCTTGCGGATCGCAAGGCTCGTCGGCTCCGGCCCGCAGTTCCGGGACGGGATCGCGCACATCACCGTTTCCAACCCCGGGACCGCGCCGGTCCGCGTGATCGGTCGCCTCGAAGCCGGACGCGACATCGCGCCGCTCGTCGATCGGATCGAGCGCACGGTCCCGGGGGGAGGGGTGGCCGAGATCGCGGTCCCCTACCAGACGCCGGACGGGTCGGTTCCCTACGAGCGGATCGCGCCCGCCTCCATCGAGTGGACGCTCTCGACCCGCGTCGGGGACGTCCCAGTGGAGATCGCCAGGGTCTCGTCGATCCATCCGGAGCGCGACTTTCCGATCCAGGCCGCGCCCGGCGCGATCACGGTCGATGGGCGGCTCGACGACTGGGAGCGGCTCCCGTTCGTGGTCCAGGAACCCGGGGCGGTCGCGGGCCACGCTCCGCGCGACGGCGCGGCCGACTCGTCCTTCCGCTTCGGGCTCGCCACCGGCGACCACGACCTCTACGTCGCGGTCGAGGTCCGCGACGATTCCCTTGTCGCGGGCCCCGACCGCACCGCGCGAGAGCAGGACCATGTCGCGCTCAGCATCGACGCCCGACCCGACCCGGAGCGATCGGCGAACCGGGACCGCTACGAGGCGCTCTCCACGGGCGGGTTCCGCAAGCTCATCCAGGCGACGATCCCGTTGGGCGAGGCGAAGGACGACCCGATCCTGGCGCTCTTCGGCATCCGCGAGATCGCGGGCACGGCCCAGGCTGCGAGACGGACCGCCAATGGCTACGCGGTGGAGTTCTCGGTCCCCCTCTCCCGACTCGACGAGATCCGGGGCGCACCCTGGGACGCCCTCCGCATGAACGTGGCGGTCACCGACTACGACGAAGCGGAAACCGGCTACAACGTGGTCTACTGGCGGCCGAATCGCTTTTCGGGCGACGCGCCCGAGGGTTCCGGGACGTTCGTCCGGCGTTAGGCGGCCGGATCGAGCCATGTCCGGAGAACGGCCCTTCCGTCCGCACGCCACCTCGCTGGTCGTGGCGATGCTGTCGCTGATCGTGGGCGTGGAGTTCTTCCACCGCCAGCTGTTGGCGATCGCACTGCCCGACATCCAGCGGGATCTGGGGATCGCGGACGGAGAGGCCGGGGCGCTGCTGATGGCGTTCGCGCTGGCCTACCTCGTGGTCGCGCTGATCCTGGGCCGCCTCGCGGACCGGCGCAGCCAGAGCGAGATCTACACGCTCTCCCTGCTCGTCTGGAGTGGGGGCACTGCACTCGGCGCCCTTGCCGCGGGCTATGCGGGCTTCGGGCTGACGCGAGCCGTCGTCGGGGCGGCGCAGGGAGGCGCCGGGGCCGTGAACGCCCCGCTGGTGGCGGACTACGTCGGACCGGACCGCCGCGGAACCGCGATGGGCGTGGTGGGCATCGGCGGGACGTTCGGGAGCATGCTGGGGTTGGCGCTCGGCGGGTACTGGGTCGCGTCGTTCGGCTGGCGCGAGACCTTCGTGCTGGGCGGCGCCGTCGGCGCGGTCTTCGCGATGTTCTTCCGCGCGATCGTCAAGGAACCGCCGCGCGGATGGTCGGAAGGCCGTCCCCCGCCGGCCCGCCATCCCGGATTGCGCGAGGTGCTCGGAACCCTGGCCGGACTCCGCACGCTCCGACATCTCGCCACCGCCGCCGTCCTCGCGAGCATGGCGATCATGGCGACCGCGCAGTGGGGGCCGGCCTTCTTCGATCGCGTGCACGGACTGCCGCCGGAGGAGGCCGGCGTCTTCATGGGCGTGATCGCCCTGCTCGGCACGATCGGGCCGGTGGCGGGGGGCATCCTGACCGACCGCCTCTGGGCGAAGCGGCCGGGCGCGGCCCTTCGGATGTCGGGCATCTGCGCGGCGTTGGCGTGCCCCGCAGCCATCGTCGCGGTCCAGACGGATCGGCTATGGCTCGCGGCCACCGCCTTCACGGTCTCGGTGATCCTGGGGATCATCCACGCGGCCCAGATCGGGGCCGTCTCCCAGGCTCTGGTCCCGGTGTCGATGCGCGGGGTCACCGCGGCGGTACTGGCCGCGACCCTGACGGCCTTCGGCTTCGGCATCGGCCCCTTCGTCACCGGTCTGCTCTCGGACCTCGCGGGGGGAGATGCGCACGGGTTGCGCCTCGCCCTCACGGGTATGTCCCTCTTCTACGCGTGGGCTGCCGTGCACTTCGAATGGGCCTCGCGAAGCCTCGAAGAGGAACTGTCACGGGCAGGACAGCCCTAGCCACTCCTCGTTACACTCCCGCGCCAGGGGGTTGGGGGGCTCGTGACCGAAGCACTGGCAGAGACCGCGGCAGGCTGGGTCCGTGGCAACACGGCGGGGGAGACGCTGGTCTTCCGCGGGATCCGTTACGCCGCCCCGCCGCAGGGACCTGCGCGCTTCCTGCCGCCGCGACCGCCCGAACCGTGGACGGGCGAGGCGGACGCAACCCGCCCGGGGCCCTCGGCACCGCAGCTCTCGATGCCGGCCTTTTCCTGGATCAACGCCGCCGCCGGCCGCCTCGACGAGGACTGCCTCTTCCTCAACGTCTGGACGCCCGGCACCGACGACGCCAGGCGCCCGGTCCTGGTCTGGATCCACGGCGGCGGCTTCCTGGTCGGTTCCGGCTCGACCCCGGTCTACGATGGCGCCGACCTGGCGCAGCGCGGCGACGTGGTCGTGGTCACCATCAACTACCGCCTCGGGGCCCTCGGCTTCGCCCACCTCGGAACGGTGTTCCCGGAGCAGCTGCCGGAGAGCACGAACCTGGGCCTGCGCGACTAGATCGCGGCCCTCGAATGGGTGCAGGAGAACATCGGGCGCTTCGGTGGCGACGCCGGAAACGTCACGGTCTTCGGCCAGTCCGCGGGTGGCATGAGTGTCGGCGCGCTGCTGGGGGCCCCGCGCGCGCGCAGCCTGTTCCACCGCGCCATCTGCATGAGCGGTGCGGCCGACCACGTGCTGAGCGGCGCCGAGGCCCACGTGATCGCGGAGAAGTTCCTGCAGGAACTCGGCGGTCCGTCGCCGAACCCGGTGATCCTCGGGCGCATCCCGCTGGACGAACTCCTCGCGGCGCAGAACCGGACGATGGCCTCGCTCTCGGACCTGCGAAACCTGATGGTGTTCCTTCCGAGTGTCGACCGCGACGTGGTGCCCGAACAACCGATCGACCAGATCCGGCGCGGCGCCACCGCCGACACGCCGATCCTGACCGGGGCCACGCTCGAGGAGTGGAAGCTGTTCGGCCTGATCGACGGCGGGATGGCCCCGTTCGACCAGGAGCGCCTGATCGCGCGCTTCTCGGAGGTGTTGCCGGACCTGCCGCGTGCGCCGACCGCGACGACCGCGGCCCGGCGCTTCCACGAGGCACTCGGCGACCGCACCGCGGCCAACCGCGAGAAGTGGACCTGGCACGCGTTCCAGTCCGCGCGGATCTTCCACTGGCCCTCGGTCCGCCTGGCCGAGGCGCAGCGCGAAGGCGGCGGCAGCTCGCACAGCTACCTGGTCACCTGGCGCGCCCCGCTCGCGCGGCGCGCCCTGGGCGCGTGTCACGCAATCGACATCCCGTTCGTGTTCGGCAACACCCAACATCCGCTCGCACGCCCCCTCACCGGCCTGCGGCGCGAGGCACGCATCCTCTCGCGGCGGATGCAGCACGCGTGGATCGAGTTCGCCAGCTCCGGCAAACACGGACACGATCGGTTGCCGGACTGGCCGCTCTACGAAACCGAGCGCCGGAGCACGATGATCTTCGGCCGCGACTGCGAGCTGGCCGAAGCGCCGCTCGATGCGGAACGCGCCCTGCTCGCGAGCTGGGCCCGCATCTAGCGCGACGTCCCGGGGCGTCCGCTCAGGGCTCGAGCACGACCTTGATCGCACCGGCCTGGCGGTCCGCGGCCGCGAGGAAGGCCTCGGGAGCGCCCTCCAGCGGGAAACGGTGCGTGATCAGCGCGCGAGGGATCTCGGGGTTCGACGCGAGGACCGCGCTGGCCACCTCCATGTCGCGCACGGTTCCCTCCCGGCCGTACATCGACGCCGGGATCAGGTCGACTTCCTTCATGCACATCTGGAGGCCGGGCAAGCCGACCGGCTGCCAGTAGCTGCCGACGATGGCCACCCGGC
>Ga0114931_10004066_pt1 | contig 18326 bp, 17 predicted proteins | sample 2SBtaG_FD_89579 | JGI IMG/M metagenome (GOLD analysis project Ga0114931, IMG submission 89579) | Deep subsurface microbial communities from Kolumbo volcano to uncover new lineages of life (NeLLi) - 2SBTROV14_V59a metaG | ecosystem: Environmental > Aquatic > Marine > Volcanic | place: Kolumbo...
GGGGATGCCGTATTTGAGCATCGCCAGCCGGTCGATGCCGATGCCGAAGGCAAAGCCCTGCCATTCGCCGGGGTCGATATTGCCCGCCTCGAGCACCTTGGGGTGGACCATCCCCGAGCCGAGGATTTCCATCCAGTCATTGCCCTCGCCGATCTTCAGCGTGCCGCCCTCCCACGAACAGCGGATATCGACCTCGGCCGAGGGTTCGGTGAACGGGAAATGCGAGGCCCGAAAGCGCAGTTCGACGCCCTCGACCTCGAAGAAGACGCGGCAGAATTCCTCCAGGCACCATTTGAGATTGGCCATCGAGATATCGCGCCCGATCGCCAGCCCCTCGACCTGGTGAAACATCGGCGTGTGCGTCTGGTCGTAATCGGCGCGATAGACGCGGCCCGGGGCGATCACCCGGATCGGCGCGCCCTCGGCCTGCATGGTGCGGATCTGCACCGGGCTGGTATGGGTGCGCAAGACATGCGGCGGGCGCGCGTCTCCCTCCGCGCGGTGGATGTAGAAGGTGTCCATCTCGGCGCGCGCCGGGTGATGGCTGGGGATGTTGAGGGCATCGAAATTGTACCAGTCGCTCTCGATCTGCGGCCCTTCGGCGACGGCAAAACCCATATCGGCGAAAATCGCCGTGACTTCCTCGGTCACCTGGCTGACCGGGTGGATACTGCCCTGCCGCCGTGGCCGGGCGGGCAGCGTCACATCACACCATTCCCCTTTCAGCCGCTCATCGAGCGCGGCATCGGCCAGCGCCGCGCGTCGGGCGGCGAGCGCGGCGTTGATCTCGTCCTTGAGCGCGTTGAGCCGGGGGCCGAATTCCTTGCGCTCTTCGGGACTCATGCGGCCCAGCTCGCGCATCCTGAGGCTTACTTCGCCCTTCTTGCCCAGCGCGGCGACACGCACCGCCTCCAGCGCGTCCTCGTCCGAAGCCTCATTGATGAGGGCAAGATACTTGTCACGCAAATCGTTCATCGCAGCGGGCCTCCGGCACTATCATCGCCGCTCGTGCTAGCGGCGCGGCGCGGTGATTGCAAGCCGGGGGTGGACGGTGAAAGATGAATGAAATTCGTCTCGAATGCGCATGAAACGCCACGCTTTGGCCGTGATGGCGCCGCGCCGCCGAACCGCGGCCACGGCACGACAGGGGCCGGGGAACGGGGGCAATGGTCCGCACAGGGGAATCCACCATGACCACGAAACCGATCATCCGCATCGCCACGCTCGCCGCCGCAGCCCTGATCGCCGGGCAGGCAAGCGCCTTCGGCGGCCTTGCGCCGCGCGGCCAGTCCGCCAACCCGCGCCCACCCGAGACCTATCAGGGCCAGTGGTATACAACACCCGCAGGGTGTTCCTATTCACGCGCCAAGGCGCCGGGCTACAGGGCGACCTGGCATTTGATCATCAACCCGTATCACATCGGGCAGCCCCCCGCCAAGGCGAGCTGCCCGGCGATGCTCTGAAGAGGGGCAGAGAGGGCGGCGCGCAGGCGCGACGAAAAACGCCGCCGCTCGGCGAGCGACGGCGTCCTTGTTGTCCCTCGTCGCGACTGGCCTAGCTGGCCAGAGCGCTTTTTGCCTGCTCGACGATCGCGCCGAACGCCGCCGGCTCGTGCACGGCGAGATCGGCCAGAACCTTGCGGTCGACCTCGATCCCGGCGCGGCTGAGCCCGTTGACGAAGCGCGAATAGGTCAGGCTTTCGTCATGGGCGCGCACCGCGGCGTTGATCCGCTGGATCCACAGGGCGCGGAAATTGCGCTTGCGGTTCTTGCGGTCACGGGTCGCATACTGGTTGGCCTTGTCGACGGCCTGGGCGGCCACCTTGAAGGTGTTCTTGCGACGGCCGTAATAGCCTTTCGCCGCAGTGGTGATCTTCTTGTGACGGGCGTGGGTAACAGTCCCACCCTTGACGCGTGCCATCTCTCGGATCCTCCTCAGCGCGAATAGGGCATCATCGGCTTGATGATCTTCTCATCGGCCTTTGAAAGCGTGGTGGTGCCGCGCGCGTTGCGGATGAACTTGTTGGTGCGCTTGATCATCCCGTGGCTCTTGCCCGCCTGCGCGGTGATGATCTTGCCAGTGGCGGATACCTTGAACCGCTTCTTGCAGCTCGCCTTGGTCTTCAACTTGGGCATTTCCGGCTCCTCTTGTCGGTCGGTGCGTACGCGCGACTCGGCATGCCTCTGAGGCCGGCCGCGCGGATGAGAGGGGCGTATACGCCGCCGCGGGCGCCAAGACAAGGGGGATCATGCGCTCAGACCGAGCGGGTCAGGCCGCCGTCCACCCGCCAGTTCTGCCCGGTGACGTATCCGCCCTCTTCTGAGGCCAGCCAGGCGACCAGCGAGGTGACCTCTTCGACATGACCATAGCGGCCAGCCGGGATGCGCGCGCGCCGATCCGCAGTTTCGGGCAGGCTGTCGATGAACCCCGGCAGAACATTGTTCATGCGGACGTTTTGGGCGGCATATTGATCGGCATAGAGCTTGGCAAAGGCGGCCAGCCCGGCGCGGAAGATCCCCGAGGTGGGAAACAGCGGATCGGGCTCGAAGGCGGCGAAGGTCGAGATGTTGATGGTGGTGCCACCGCCCTGGGCCTGCATGATCGGCGTGACCAGCCGCGCCATGCGGATGACGTTCATCAGATAGAAATCCATGCCGATGTGATAATCGGCATCGGTCATCGCCAGAATATCGCCCTTGGGCCCATGGCCGGCGGAATTGACAACCACATCGACACGCCCCCAGCGCTCCATCGCGCCATCGACCAGTGCCTTGAGGTCGTCGGGCTCCAGGTTCGACCCGGTCACGCCGAATCCACCCAGTTTCTTGCCCAGGGCCTCGCCCTTGCCCGAGGACGACAGGATGCCGACGCGAAACCCCTCTGCCACCAGGCGGTGGGCGGCACCGGCGCCGAGGCCGCTGCCGCCGGCGGTGATCAGCGCGATTTTTTCTGTTGTCATGAGATTTCTCCATTTCCATTTGATGCCAGAATAGCCGCGTTGAGAGCTTCCCGCGATGGAGAATTGACGCTACGTGATAGTAGAAATACTATCGTCATATGATGACCCTCCCGCCCCTGAACGGATTGAAGGCCTTTGAGGCCGCCGGGCGCCATCTGAACTTTCGCCTCGCCGCCGAGGAGCTGGGCGTGAGCCAGGGCGCCGTCGCGCAGCAGGTGCGCGGGCTGGAAGGGGTGGTGGGCGTCAAGCTGTTCGAGCGGCGCTCGAAAGGCATTTCTCTGACCGCTTCCGGGCGCGGCTATCACGGCCGCGTGGTCAAAGCCTTCGATACCCTGCGCGAGGCAACGGACCTTTTGCGCCCCGACCCCGCGACCGTGCAGATCAGCGCCACGCCCAGTTTCGCCTCGAAATGGCTGATCCCGAATCTTCACCGGTTTTCGAAAGCGGCCCCCGACGTCGATCTGCGAATCATCGCCACCGAAAAGGTGTCGAGCTTTCACGGCGACGGGATCGACCTGGCGATCCGGCATGGAGAGCCGCCTTTCGGCGCCAGCATTCAGGCCTGGCGGCTGTTCCGAAACGAGGTGATCGCGGTGGCCGCGCCTTCGCTGGCGGCAAACGGCACCGCCTTTGCCGAGCTGCCCAAGCTGCACGATGCCCACGATCTCTGGCCGCGATATCTGGCGATGCACGGTCTGGACAACGATGGTGGCCGCGCGATGCGGTTCACGTTGACGGTCCTGGCCATTGACGCGGCGATCGCGGGACAGGGGGTGGCGCTGGCCAGCAGGGTTCTGGTGGCGCAGGAACTCCGCGCCGGCCGGCTGGTCGAGATCGGACCCGGCACCCTGGAGGTGCCCGGCGATTTCCATCTTCTGGCGCAGCGCCCCGCCCGGCGGCTGCCAGCGGTGGACAAGGTCATCGACTGGCTGCGGAGCGAGGCCGAAGAGGGCTGCACCTGACCCAAAGCGATCACAGGAACCGCGCCACCACCCGCACGATCACCTCGGGGATATCCTCGATCCGGTAGCCGCCGGGATGCGAAACGATCGCCCAGACGACAAGGACGCAGGCAGAGCCGGCCATGATCGCGGCGGCGCGCGGGCGACGGCCATCGGCGAGCGCCGAGAAGAGCGCCGGAAGGGCCAGAACCGCCAGCACGATACCGATGACGAATGGCAGGTCCGGGTTCACGTTCTGGCTTCCTTTCGCATCGGGCAGTCGCCATGTCTGCCCGCCAGCCTAGCCCGGATCGGTGGCGGTGATCAAACTTTCCTGACACGGCGCGACGCGCAGAATGTTGGTGGTGCCGGGCACGTTGAAGGGAACGCCCGCGGTGACGACGATCTGATCGCGCGCCTCGGCATAGCCATGATCGCGCGCGGCACGGGCGGCGCCCAGAACCGCCTGCTTGAAGCGCTCGAGCGGGCCGGTCATCACGCAGTTCACCCCCCATGTCAGCGCCAGCCGCCGCGCCGTATCGCGCAGGTTGGTCATGGCGATGATCGGCACGCCGGGGCGCTCGCGCGCGGTCAGAAGCGCGGTGGTGCCCGATTGCGTAAAACAGCAGATCGCCTTGATGTCGGTCGCCTCGGCAATCTCGCGCGCTGCGGCGACGATGCCATCGGCGATGCTCTCGCGGTGAATATCGCGCGAGGCCTCGATCAGGCGCCTGTAATTGGGGTCGCTCTCGACCTCGCGCGCGACATTGTCCATCGTCGTCACCGCCTCGAGCGGGTAGTTGCCGGCGGCGCTCTCGGCGCTGAGCATCACCGCGTCGGCGCCTTCATAGATGGCGGTGGCCACGTCCGAGACCTCGGCACGGGTCGGCACCGGGCTTTCGATCATCGATTCGAGCATCTGCGTGGCCACGATCACCGGCTTGGCGGCGCTGCGGCACTGATGCACCAGCCGTTTCTGGATCGGCGGCAGGTTCTGCACCGGCAACTCGACCCCGAGATCGCCGCGCGCCACCATGATGCCGTCGGAGGCGGCAAGGATCGCGTCGAAGCTTTGCACGGCCGCCGGCTTCTCGATCTTGGAGAGGATCGCGGCGCGCCCGGCGGCGAGCCCGCGCGCCTCCTCGACATCCTCGGCCCGCTGCACGAAGCTCAGCGCCAGCCAGTCGATCCCCAGCGCGCAGGCGAATTCGAGATCGGCGCGGTCCTTGGGCGAGAGCGCCGCCAATGGCAGCACCACGTCGGGCACATTGACCCCCTTGCGATCGGAAATGGTGCCGCCGACGATCACGTCGGTTTCGGCATGATCCGCACCGCAGGCCGTCACCTTGAGGCGGATCTTGCCGTCATTGACGAGAAGCGTCGCGCCGGGTTCGAGCGCGGCAAAAATCTCCGGATGCGGCAGGCAGACGCGGCTTGCGTCGCCCTCGGCCGTGTCAAGGTCGAGGCGAAAGCCGGCCCCCTCCTGCAACTCTTCCTCGCCGCGCGCAAAGGTGCCGACGCGCAGCTTTGGCCCCTGAAGATCGGCGAGGATGCCAATCGGGCTGCCCAGTTCCTGCTCGACCTGACGGACGATGCGGTGCTTTGCGCGAATGTCTTCGTGGCTGCCATGGCTCATGTTCAGGCGAAACACATCGGCACCGGCCTCATGCAGGGCGCGGATCGTTTCGTAGCTGTCCGAGGCCGGGCCGAGCGTCGCGACGATCTTGATATTGCGATGGCGTCTCATCTGGTTCCTCTGACTTGATCCGGGTCTGGGCCGTGTCGCTGCTGTCGGGCGTATCGGCGAAGATTACCGATTTCACTTCCCCTCACAACTGTCCTAAAGGATGCGCAAAGGACATGACAACCCGATGACCTATCACCCGTTTGAAATCGAGGGGGACGACCGCCCCGCGCGCTGGCTGGTGATCTGCGACCATGCCATGAATACCGTGCCCCCCTTCGTCAATGGCGGCACACTGGGGCTGCCGGCGTCCGACATGGAGCGCCACATCGCCTATGACGCGGGCGCGGCGGGGGTGGCGCGGGCCCTGGCCCGTCATCTCGATGCACCGGCGATCCTGTCGAATTTCTCCCGCCTGGTGATCGACCCCAACCGCGGTGAAGACGACCCGACGCTGGTGATGCGGCTTTACGATGGCACCATCATCGCGGCCAATCGCGACGCCGACGCGGCCGAGATCAATCTCCGGCTCAACCGCTGTTACCGCCCCTATCACACCGCCTTGGCCGAACTCGCCGCACGGCGCGGTGATACGGTGATCGTCTCGATCCACAGCTTTGCCCCGCAGTTGCGCAACAGGCCACCAAGGCCATGGCATGTGGGCGTTCTTTACGGCGCCGACGCGCGGCTTTCACGGCCCCTGATTGCGTCCCTGCGGGCCGAGCCGGATCTGTGCGTGGGCGAGAACGAGCCTTATGGCGGCCACCTGCCGGGCGACACCATCGCCCGTCACGCCATCGCCTGGGGGCGGCCCAATACCTTGCTCGAAATCCGCAGTGACCTGATCGGCACACCGGCGCAGCAGGCGGCCTGGGCGGCGCGGCTGGCGCCGGTCCTCGAAGACGCGGCGGCGCGGGCGGGGGTCTGATCTGCCGGTGACCCGATCGCGGCCTCTTTCTGCGCCGCTCAAAGGATGGCGGGCAGAGTCAGATTGTGCTCGCGGGCGCACTCCCTGGCGATGTCATAGCCCGCATCGGCGTGGCGCATGACGCCGGTGGCCGGATCGTTCCACAAGACGCGCGCCAGCCGCCGGTCGGCATCTTCGCTGCCGTCGCAGCAGATCACCATGCCGGCATGCTGGCTGAACCCCATGCCGACCCCGCCGCCATGGTGCAGCGAGACCCATGTCGCACCGCTCGCCGTGTTGAGGAGCGCATTGAGGAGCGGCCAGTCGCTGACCGCGTCGGAGCCGTCCTTCATCGCCTCCGTTTCGCGGTTGGGGCTGGCGACCGAGCCGCTGTCGAGATGGTCGCGCCCGATCACCACCGGTGCGCTCAACTCGCCGTTGCGAACCATTTCGTTGAAGGCAAGCCCGGCCCTGTGCCGCTCGCCGAGGCCGATCCAGCAGATCCGCGCCGGCAGGCCCTGAAAGGCAATGCGCTCGCGCGCCATGTCGAGCCACTGATGCAGATGGGCGTTGTCGGGGAAAAGCTCCTTCATCTTCGCGTCGGTGCGGTAGATGTCCTCCGGATCACCCGACAGCGCGCACCACTGGAACGGCCCCGTGCCACGGCAGAAGAGCGGGCGGATATAGGCAGGAACGAAGCCGGGGAAGGCAAAGGCGTTTTCCAGCCCCTCCTCCAGCGCCACCTGCCGGATGTTGTTGCCATAATCGAGCGTCGGGATGCCGGCATTCCAGAAATCGACCATCGCCGCTACATGCAGTTTCATGCTGGCGCGGGCGGCCTTTTCCACCGCCCCGGGATCGCTTTCCTGCCTGTCGCGCCACTCGGCCACGGACCAGCCCTGCGGCAGGTAGCCGTGCACCGGGTCATGGGCGCTGGTCTGGTCGGTCACGATATCCGGCCGCACGCCACGCCTGACCAGTTCGGGGAAGATATCCGCCGCGTTTCCGATCAGCGCCACCGATTTCGCCTCGCCCGCCGCGCTCCAGCGGTCGATCATCGCCAGCGCCTCGTCGAGGCTGTGCGTCTTTTCATCGACGTAGCGCGTGCGCAGGCGGAAATCGGCGCGGCTCTCGTCGCATTCCACGGCGAGACAGCAGGCGCCCGCCATCGCCGCGGCAAGAGGTTGCGCGCCGCCCATGCCGCCAAGGCCGGCGGTCAGAATCCAGCGGCCCGAAAGATTGCCGTCATAATGCTGGCGCCCGGACTCGGCAAAGGTCTCATAAGTGCCCTGCACGATGCCCTGTGACCCGATATAGATCCACGACCCGGCGGTCATCTGGCCATACATCATCAGCCCCTTGCGGTCGAGGTCGTTGAAATGCTCCCAGGTGGCCCAGTGCGGCACGAGGTTGGAGTTGGCGATCAGCACCCGCGGCGCATCCCTGTGGGTGCGAAACACCCCCACCGCCTTGCCGGACTGCACCAGCAGCGTCTGGTCGTCTTCCAACTCCTTCAGGCTGGCAACGATGATGTCGAAATCCTTCCACGTCCGCGCCGCGCGGCCGATACCGCCATAGACCACCAGCTCATGCGGGTTTTCGGCGACATCGGGGTGGAGGTTGTTCATGAGCATCCGCATCGGGGCCTCGGTCAGCCAGCTTTTGGCGGTGATCTCGGGGCCTGTGGCGGGATAGATATCGCGGAGGTTGTGGCGGGGGTTGGTCATGGTCTTTCTCCCTCGATGTGCCGGAAGATGCCTGCCAAAACCTGTCTTCGGAAGGTTGGCGTGTCTGGTGGGCAGGGTCGCGCGCGGCCCGAGGCGGCGCGGTCATTGGCGAGTCTCCCGCAAGAAAACGCTTTTGTGGTACATGGAAATCGACTATATGTCTATACATAACAAATCAAGCGCGAGAAAATCCGTGATACATGCAAGACTGGCCCTGCTGGCGGACGGGTGGGCGGCGAATGTCCGGCTGACGCTGAAGGACGGCATGATCGACGCAATCGAGCGTGACGCGAAACCCGCCTCCGGCGATGCGACGGTCGACACGCTGCTGCCGGCGCTCGGCAACCTGCACAGTCACGCCTTTCAGCGCGCCATGGCGGGGATGACCGAATACCGGCAGGCGGGCCGGGACAGTTTCTGGACATGGAGAGAGCTGATGTACCGCTTCACGGAGCGGCTCACGCCCGAGCATGTCGAGGCCATCGCCGCGCAGGTCCATGTCGAGATGCTGGAAGCCGGATATGCCAGCGTCGGCGAGTTTCACTATCTCCATCACCGCTCCGGCGGGGCGCCATACGCCAATATCGCCGAAATGTCGGAGCGGATCTTCGCGGCGGCACGGCAGACCGGTATCGGCCTGACCCATCTGCCGGTGCTCTATACATATGGCGGGGCGGGTCAGGCCGCCCCGAGCGACGAGCAACGGCGTTTTGTCAACGACATCGACCGCTTCACCCGCCTGACGGAGACGGCCGCGAGCGGGCTTCGCTGCCTGCCGGATGACGCGCGCATCGGCATCGCCCCCCATTCCCTGCGCGCGACAACACCCGACGATCTGGCCCGCGTTCTGTCACACCATCCGCGGGGACCGGTCCATATCCATGTCGCCGAGCAGCCCGCCGAGGTCGCCGATATCGAGGCCTGGCTCGGCGCGCGGCCCGTGGCATGGCTGCTTGAAAACGCCGCGGTGGACAGCCGCTGGTGCCTGATCCATGCAACCCACATGACCGGCGCCGAAACCCGCGCCATGGCCAGAAGCGGCGCCGTCGCCGGGCTTTGCCCGGTCACCGAGGCCAATCTCGGCGACGGCCCGTTCAACGGGCCGGGCTATGCGGCGGCGCGCGGGCGGTTCGGGATCGGCTCGGATTCCAACGTCAACATCTCGCTGACCGAGGAGTTGCGGACGCTGGAATACTCGCAGCGCCTGCGCGACACGGGTCGCAACCTGATGATCGCCGGCGACGGCTCGGTTGGCGCCTATCTCTACACCGAGGCGGCAAGAGGCGGCGCACAGGCGCTTGCCCGCGACGCAGGGGCAATAGCCGTCGGCAAGCTGGCCGATCTCGTCGCGATCGACAGAAGCGCCCCGGCCCTTTGCGCATTGCCGGACGCGCGGCTTCTCGATGGGGTGGTGTTCGCCGCCAAGGATGATGTGATCACCGACCTGTGGTCTGCCGGACGCCATGTGGTGCATGAAGGCAGGCATGCCGGCAGGGACGCGATTTTCGATCGCTACCGCTCGGCAATGCGGGATCTGGTGGCGGAGTGACAAACCCCGTGCGGATTTCGGCAGACCGTGGCGCCATGCCCGCAAAGGATGGCCGGTCCTGTCCGGCCGGCCGCATGCGCCCGTCACGATGAGCCACCGCCAAGGGCCGTTGGTCAGGTCTCTTGTAACACCCGGTTCCCGCCCGCGATGAGATCCTCGACGAGCGCGACATTTCCGGCGCTGTCCCACTGCGCCGGCCCGACCTTGCGGCCAAGCTCACGCCCCTGACGGTCGATCAGCAGGGTTGTCGGTATGCCATAGGCGCCGACGGCCAGCGTCGTGCGGGTCTGATCGCCCAGGTAAAGGGCCAGGTTGCGCAGCCCGGCCTGCTGATAGAACTGCCGGACCGCCGGCAGCCCGCCCGCATCGACGGATAGCGCCACGACCGCGAAATCCTCTCCGCCGAGGCGCGCCTGAAGCCTGTCCAGCGTCGGCATCTCTTCCCGGCAGGGCGGGCACCATGTCGCCCAGATGTTGAGAAGAACGATCCGGCCGCGAAAATCGCCCAGCGTCAGCGCGCGCCCGGCCGCATCGACAAAGGAGGGCGAAAGGATCTCGCGCGGGGTGGCATAAAGCGTGATCGATGGGCGCGCCATCGCCGGCGTCGCCACCAGCGCCAGCGCCCCGGTCATGAACTGCCGCCGTTTCATCCTCCGGCCCCCGCCTGTATTTCGGTGATCCGCGCCTGTTTCCCGATATAGACCGAAACGGCGGCGATCTCACCCCCGAAAGACAGCTTTTCTCCCGCAGTCCCGTCGTCGGTCAGGCGTGCGGCTCATCGGCCACAATGGCGCAAATGCTGCGCCGCAGCGCGGGCCGCCCTGTCCAATGATTACCATGAAGATGCGCCGGATGGTCCAGTCGAGGGGCCATGGAAAGCGTCCTTCGCAGGGGCGCAATACAAATTTCATCAATGGCGCGCATTCGCATTATTTATTTGCTCGATGATAACGACCGTGCCAGCCTTGTCCTCAGCCTCCACCGAACGATCGCCGCGACCGAGTGCGCGGAGGCCGCCTCGGCGCTCGATCGCGAACTGGCCCGGGAGGTCAGCGCGGTGATGAAGACGCGCACCATAGAGCACATGACCATGGTCATCATCCCCCATGAGATGGGTTTTGCCGAGGCGGTCCGCCACCGGGCACCGTTTACGGATCGGGGCGTGACGGCGGAGGGGCCACCCTCCGGGATCTTGCGCAACCCCGACAACGAGCGCAGGCAGAACTCCGTCAAAAAACACCTTGCCACCGCCAACAGGTAACGCCGATGTCAAACCTATTCTATCAGTCGCGCCAGATGCGGCCCTTTCTGGACCGTGGTGAAGGCATCTATCTCCACGATGTCAGCGGCAAGCGCTATATCGACGGATCGTCGGGGGCGATGGTCTCCAACATCGGCCATAGCAACCCGCGGGTGCTGGCCGCGATGCGCGCGCAGATGGAAAAGTCCACCTTCGGCTACCGGCTGCATTTCCGCACCAGTGCATCCGAGGCGCTGGCGGCGAAAACCGCGTCCCTGATGCCCGAAGGCATCGACCGGGTGTTCTTTGTCTCGGGCGGCTCCGAGGCGGTGGAAAGCGCGATCAAGCTTGCCCGGCAACATGCGCTGACGCAGGGGCAGGAGAGCCGCTGGAAGGTGATCTCGCGCTTTCCCTCCTATCATGGCTGCACTCTCGGGGCGCTCGCGCTGAGCGGGTACGACCCGCTGACACGCCCTTTCGAGCCGATGATGCGCGCCATGCCCAAGATCGCCGCGCCCACCACCTATCTCGACCGCGACAACCTTGGCGAAGACGAGCGCGGGCTGAAATACGCCGAGCTTTTGCGCGACGAGATCATCGCCCAGGGCGCCGACACGGTGCTTGCCTTCATCATGGAGCCGGTGGGCGGCGCCTCCACCGGCGCGCTGGTGGCGCCCGACAGCTATTATGGCCGCATCCGCGAGATCTGCGACGAGTTCGGCATTCTGCTGATCTATGACGAGGTGATGACCGGCGCGGGGCGCACCGGCAGGTTCCTTGCCGCCGAACATTGGGGCATCACCCCCGATATCATCGCCCTCTCCAAGGGCTTTGCCGCCGGATATGCGCCGCTTGGCGCGATGGTGGCGCGCAATGACATCGTCGAGGCGGTGCTCGACGCGGGCGGCTTTCAGCATGGCTTCACCTATGCCGGCAACCCGCTGGCCTGCGCCGCCGGTCTCGCGGTGATCGAGGAGATCGAGCGCCAGGGGCTGGTGGAGAATGCCGCGCGCATGGGCGATCTGCTCAAGGCGCGGCTGCAAGGGCTGATGGACCGCTTTCCCTTCATCGGCGACGTGCGCGGGCTGGGGCTTCTGCTGGCCTTCGAGATGGTCTCCGATCGCGAGACGATGGAGCCATTGCCGCCGGCGCTCAACGCCCATTCCCGGCTGGTGGATATCGCCTGTGAGCGCGGGCTGATCATCTATTCACGCCGAACGCGTGGCGGGTTCACCGGCGACCATTTCCTGGTCGCGCCGCCGCTGATCATCACCGAGGCGCAGGTGGACGAGCTGATGGCGATCCTCGAAGACGCGCTTCATGCCTTCGCGCTGGAGGCCGGGCTGGCGGTGACGGCATGAAGCTGCCCGACAAGACCTGCGCCATCGAAGAGGCCATTGCCCGCATCCCCCATGGGGCGACGGTGATGGTCGGCGGGTTTGGCGTGCCGGGCACGCCCTTCACCCTGATACGCGAGCTTGTCCGCCAGGGTCAGCGCGACCTGACCATCGTCAAGAACGACGCCAATGAAAAGGGCATGGGGGTCGATCATCTGATCGCCAACGGTCAGGTCGCGCGACTGATCACCACCCATATCGGCCTCAATCCGCGTGCCATCGCGATGATGAATGCCGGCGAAATCGAGGTCGAATTCAACGCCCAGGGCATTCTTGCCGAACGCATCCGCGCCGGTGGCGCCGGGCTTGGCGGGTTTCTCACCGATATCGGCATCGAAACCGAGCTTGCCGTGGGCAAGCGCCACATAGAAACGGGTGGCAAGGACTTCATCCTCGAAAGCGCGCTGCGCGCCGATTTCGCGCTTGTCCACGCGGATCGTTCGGATCCCTTCGGAAATCTGGCCTATGTCGCCACGGCGCGGAATTTCAACCCGCTGATGGCGATGGCGGCGCGCCATGTCATTGCCGAGGCCGAGCAACTGGTGGCGCTCGGGGCGCTTGAGCCCGATAACGTTCATACGCCCGGCGCCTTTGTCGACGAGATCGTCGCTCTGACGAAGCTGAGTGAGGAATATGCCGTTGTCCGACGCTAGGAGCAGAATGATCGCCCGCGCCGCGCGCGAGATCGAACCCGGCATGGTCGTCAACCTCGGGATCGGCCTGCCCGGCAAGGTGGTCGATTGCCTCGCGCCGGATTTTCCGGTCTGCCTGCATACCGAAAATGGCTTGACCGGGATCGGGCCGACCTGCCCGCCGGAGACCGCAGACCGCAACCTGATCGACGCCGGCGGCGCTTACGTCTCGACCGTTCCCGGAAGCGCCTTTTTCGACAGCGCCGTGTCTTTTGCCCTCGTGCGCTCGGGGCGGCTCGACCTGACGATGCTGGGCGCATTCGAGGTCTCCCGGGCGGGCGATCTCGCCAACTGGAAGATTCCCGGCAAGTTCTCGCCCGGTGCAGGCGGCGGAATCGAGCTGGCTCAGAAAGCCCGCCGGGTCGTCGTGCTGACCACCCACACCGACCGGGCCGGCAATCCCAAGCTCAGGGAGAGCTGCAGCCTGCCGGTCACGGCGCGGGCCTGCGTGGCGCGGATTTTTACCGATATGGGCGTCATCGACGTGACCGAGAGAGGGTTTGCGCTGGTCGAAATCGCCGCCGGCGTCAGCCTTGCCGAGATTACCGAAGCGACCGGCGCCCCCCTCGCCCTTGCCGGCGGCGACATCCCGATTTTCTGAGGTTTGAGATGACCCGCGACATGCCCCCCGATCTGACGCCCCGCATTCTAGACGCGGTCGATGCCGCTTTCGACGACGAGGTGGATTTTCTCGCCGCGTTGACCGCGCACCCCTCGACCCGCGGCAACGAGCAGGCGGCGCAGGATTTCATGGCCGGTGCGCTGGCCGAACGCGGCTATGCGGTGGACCGCTGGCAAATCCAGCTCGACGATATCCGCCATCTGCCGGGCTTCTCGCCGGTGCTGGGCCCCTATGAAGACGCGGTGAACGTCGTCGGAACCCATCGCGCGCGCACCAATGCCGGGCGCTCGCTGATCCTCAACGGCCATATCGACGTGGTCCCCGAAGGCCCGCTCGACATGTGGGACAGCCCCCCCTATGCGCCGCGCGTGGCGGATGGCTGGATGTATGGCCGCGGCGCGGGCGACATGAAGGCGGGGCTGGCCTCGAACCTCTACGCGCTCGACGCGCTGCGCCGCCTGGGTCTCGCGCCCGCGGCGGATCTCTTCTATCAATCCGTGGTCGAGGAGGAATGCACCGGCAACGGTGCGCTGGCCTGCCTCGCGCGCGGCTACAGAGCCGATGCCGCGCTGATCCCCGAACCCTTCGCCGAAGAGCTTGTCACCGCCCAGCTCGGGGTGCTGTGGTTTCAGGTCCATCTCAAGAGGCGGCCGACCCATGTCGCCTATGCCGGTCAGGACGCAAACGCCATCGAGGCGGCGATCCCGCTGATCTCTGCCCTGCACGAGATGGAGGCGCGCTGGAACGGGGCCGCGCATCGCCACCACGCCTATGCCCATATGGACCACGCGCTGAACCTCAATATCGGCAGGATCGAAGGCGGCGACTGGACAAGTTCCGTCCCCGCCTGGTGCGTGTTCGACGTGCGCATGGCGATCTTTCCGGGCCAGAGCATCGACGCCGCCAAATCCGAGATCGAGGCGGTTCTGATGGAGGCCGCGCGCGGCAATGCCTTTCTCAAAAACGCCCTGCCGGAAATCGTCTATCACGGCTTTCACGCCGAGGGCTATGCGCTCTCGGACGACAAGAGCGCCACCGCCGCGCAGGCGATCGGCGCGCTCGATCTCGCGCATGGGGCTGTCACCGGAGAGGCGCTTGAGCGCACCGCGATCACGGCGACGACCGACGCGCGGTTCTTTGGCCTTTATGCCGACACGCCCGCCCTCGTCTATGGCCCCCGCGCCGAAGCGATCCATGGCTTCAACGAGCGCGTCGACCTCGAAAGCCTGCGCAGGGTTACCAAGGCCACGGCGCTTTTCATTGCCCGCTGGTGCGGGGTCGAGGAGATCTAGGGAGAAGCCATGCGTCACGCCGTCATCGTATCGACCGCCCGAACCCCCATCGGCAAAGCCTATCGGGGGGCGTTCAACAACCTCGAAGGTCCAAGCCTCGCGGCCCATGCCGTGCGGGCCGCTGTCGCGCGTGCCGGGCTCGAGGGCGGCGAGATCGAAGACGCGATCTTCGGCTCGGCCCTCACCCAGGGCAGCACGGGTGTCAACGTCGCGCGCCATATCGTGATGGCGGCGGGCCTGCCCGACAGTGTCGCGGGCCAGACCGTCGACCGGCAATGCGCCTCCGGTCTCAACGCCCTTGTCCTTGCCGGCCACATGATTGCCGAAGGCGCGGATGTCACGCTGGCCGGCGGGCTCGACAGCATTTCGCTGGTCCAGAACAGCCATTGGAACGGATACCGCTACCGCGATCCGTCGGTGCGTGACGGCTATTACCTGTCGATGATCGAAACCGCGGAAATCGTCGCCGAGCGTCATCGCATCAGCCGCGAGGCACAAGACGCCTATGCGCTTGAAAGCCAGATGCGGACCGCCCGCGCGCAAGCGGCGGGCCTTTTTGGCGAAGAAATCGTTCCCATCGAGGCGGTGAAGCTGGCAACCGACAAGGCCACCGGCGAAACCGGTGAAGAGACCGTGCGGTTGGAGGCCGACGAGTGCAATCGCCCCGGCACCACCGCCGAAGTTCTGGCCGGGCTCGCCCCGGTGCTCGGGGCGGGCAAGACGGTGACAGCCGGTAATGCCAGCCAGCTCTCCGACGGCGCGGCGGCCCTGGTGGTGATGGAGCGGCGCGAGGCGGCGCGGCGCGGTCTCACGCCTCTTGGCGCAATGCGGGGCTTCGCCGTGGCCGGCGTTGCGCCCGAAGAGATGGGCATCGGCCCCGTGGTGGCGATTCCGCGCCTGCTCGGGCGGGTCGGGCTGAAGCCGGATGACATCGACCTGTGGGAGATCAACGAAGCCTTCGCCGCCCAACTCGTCTATTGCCGCGACAAGCTGGGCATCGACCCCGAGAAGCTCAACGTCAACGGCGGCGCGATCTCCATCGGCCATCCCTACGGCATGTCGGGTGCGCGTATGGCGGGGCATATCCTGCTCGAAGGGCGCCGGCGCGGCGCGCGCTGGGGCGTGGTCTCGATGTGCGTCGGCGGTGGTCAGGGCGCTGCGGGGTTGATCGAGATATTCTGACGGTCTTTTCCCGCCCCCTCTTTCTGATCGCGCTTTCCGGCCGCGGTGTCCCTGATGAGGTGATTGAGGTGGTCCCTGCCGCAATCCCAGGATTGCCGCGCGGGATGAATTGGACCAAACCGGCACATTCCCCCTTGAAGCTCTGGTTGCTGTAGGGGCTATCTCAATCCGGAAGAAACGATTCCAGAGGTCAATCCATGTCTTCCGACAGCCATCGCCACCACCCCGATCAGGATCACGCGCATGACCATGAGCAGAGCCATGAACGCGCCCATACGCACGCTCATGGCAAGGGCGGCGCATGTTGCGGCGGCGGGGCAGAGATGGCGCCGCAACCGGTTCCGGAGAGCGGGCGCAGTTTTCTGGTCTCCGGTCTCGACTGTGTCGAAGAGGTCGCGATCCTGAACCGGGTCGTCGGCCCGGCGGTCGGCGGGGAAGAGCATCTTGCCTTTGATGTCATCAACGGGCGCATGACAGTGCTCGCCAGCGCCAGACCCGCTTCGGATGACCAGATCATCAGGCTGGTCGCCGGCACCGGGATGAGCGCCCGGCCCTGGAACGCGGAGGGCGCCGCCGAGGATCAGGCGGCGCATCTGGCGCGGCAGAAGCGCTTTACCGCGCTGAGCGGCGGGTTCTGGGCCGCCGGGGTCATCTATCACATTGTCGAAACGGGCCCGGGCGGCGCGCTCGGGCTCTTCGCGGGCCATGGCGAGGCCCCGATGCCTTTGGCCGAGGCGGGGCTTTTCGCGGTGGCGATCCTGTTCGGGCTCTGGCTGGTGGCGCCCAGGGCCTGGTCCTCGGCGCGCAGGCTCAGCCCCGACATGAACCTGCTGATGGTCGTGGCGGTGGCCGGCGCCCTCGGGCTGGGCGAGTATTTCGAGGCGGCGACGGTGGCGTTCTTCTTCTCGCTGTCGCTCTACCTCGAAAGCTGGAGCGTGGGGCGCGCGCGGGGCGCGGTTTCGGCGCTTCTCGATCTGGCCCCGCCGACGGCGCGGGTGATCGGCGAGGATGGAACCGAGGCGGATGTCCCGGCGGCCGAGGTCGCCATCGGAGAGCGGTTCATCGTGCGCGGCGGGGATCGCATTCCGCTCGACGGCGAAGTGACCGAAGGTGCGGGCGCCGTCGATCAGGCCCCGATCACCGGCGAGAGCGCGCTGGTGGCCAAGCAAGCCGGCGACGAGGTCTATGCCGGCACCATCAATGGCGAGGGCACGCTGACGGTGCGCGCCACCAGGGCCGCCGCCGACACGGTGCTGGCCAGGATCACCCGCATGGTGAGCGACGCCCATTCCCGCCGCGCGCCGGTCGAGCAATGGGTGACGAAATTCGCCCGCGTCTACACGCCCGCGGTGATGGCGCTGGCGGTGGCGCTGGCGCTGCTGCCGCCGCTCGTCGCCGGCGGGGCGTGGGGCTTCTGGTTCTACAACGCACTGGTGCTTCTGGTCATCGCCTGCCCATGCGCGCTGGTGATCTCGACGCCGGTCTCCATCGTGGCGTCTCTCGCCGCCGCGGCGCGGGCGGGGGTGCTGATCAAGGGGGGCGCTTATGTCGAGGCGCCGCGGCGCACCACGGCCCTGGCGATGGACAAGACCGGCACCATCACCGAAGGCAGACCCGAGGTGGCGGCGCTCTATCCGCTCGGGGCCACGTCGGAGGCCGACCTGCTCGCCACCGCCGCCGCGCTTGAGGCGCGCGCCTCGCACCCGCTGGCCAGGGCGATCCTTGAGCGCGCGGGCACGGATGCGAGGGCCGCCGAGAACAGCCGCACCGTGCCCGGCCGCGGAGTCGAGGGCCGCTTTCGCGGGCGCGAGGTCTGGCTCGGCTCGGAGCGGTTTGCCGCCGAGAAGGGCGTCGCCGGTGCAATCCCCGCCGCGCTGCGCGACCGGATCGAGGGCGCCGGCGCGACGATGGTGGTCGTCGGTGACGAGACCGGCCCCTTGGGCCTCATGGAACTGCGCGACCGCATCCGCCCCGAGGCGAGGAGCATCGTTGCACAATTGCACGCGCAGGGCGTGAAGACCATCGTCATGCTGACCGGAGACAACGCGCGCACCGCGCGCGCCGTGGCCGCCGAGGTCGGCATCGACGAGCTGCGCGCCGAGCTTCTGCCCGAGGACAAGGTGACGGCCATCGA